>Ga0182749_1002286_pt1 | contig 14159 bp, 19 predicted proteins | sample eDN3rd37CKraftMG_FD_128875 | JGI IMG/M metagenome (GOLD analysis project Ga0182749, IMG submission 128875) | Enriched Miracle-Growth compost microbial communities from Emeryville, California, USA - eDNA 3rd pass 37_C Kraft MG (version 2) (version 2) ...
CTACGGCTGGCGCCTGGGCTGGCGCTGAGCCCGCCGTCACGTGGCCTGGGCCGGGGACAATGATCCGGAGGAGCGTCGCCGCGCCACGATCGCGGCGGCGAAGACCCGGGCCACCCTGATCGACCGCTGGTCGCGGGAGGATGTGGGCAGGCTCGACTCCTGGACTGACCGGGCGCGGGCCGCCGCCGTCCACGCCCGGCCGGGCATGCGGGTTCTGGATATCGGCTGCGGCGCCATGGCGCTGGAGGGGATGCTGCCGGAGGGCTGCGCCTATCTGCCGCTCGACTGCGTCCGCCGCGACGATCGGACCATCGTCCGCGACCTCAACCGCGAGCCGTTCCCCGAGGTCGAGGCCGACATGGCCTTCGGCCTGGGGGTGCTGGAATATATCTACGACCTGCCCCGGTTCCTGCGCCGGCTGCGGGCGGCGGTGCCGCGAGCCCTGCTGAGCTATCATCCGCAGGACCGGAACATCGGCCGCGACCGCTGGGCCCTGGGCTGGGTGAATGCGCTGAACTCGGTGGAGCTGGTCGCGCTGCTGCGCCATGCCGGCTTCAAGCGGGTCGAGGTCGTGCCCTACAAGCCGAAGCTGCTGTTCTATCTGGTCGAGCGGAGCCAGGCCTGACTCTTCGAGGGCGCCTCCAGGGACTCGACTCCGGCCGCATTGTTTGATAGAACAAAACACGAACAACCGCTTCAACGAGACCCCGATGGCCGCGAGACCCGCCGCGACGATGCCCCTGGATTCGCTGCGCCGAATCCGCCCCCTCGGCGCCATCCGCCCCGATTTCCGAGGAGCCGCCCGCCCCATGCGTCCGATCCGGGACATCCGGTCCGAAGCCGATCTCGAGGAGGCGGTGCGGCGCTGCGAGCTGCGCTGGCGCGCCCTGGAACGGGGCCTGCGCGAGGACGAGATCGCGGCGCTGCTCTCGCTCGGCCTCGACCGGGCGGAGGCGCAGCTGCGCGCCCTCGGCCCGCACGACTGACGACGGTGGAACGGGACCGCATGGCTGGGCTAAGAACGGCCGATCCCGACCGGAGACCGGCATGGCCCAGCCCGATCTGTTCACCGACCGCGGCGCCGTCTTCAGCGATTGCGGCCGCTACCGCACCCTGCTGTGGCGGCGCTGGGACCCGGCGGCGCCGCCGGCCAACTTCCTGCTGCTGAACCCGTCGACCGCCGACGAGATCAGGAACGACCCCACGGTCGAGCGCTGCGAGCGCCGGGCGCGGGCGATGGGCTATGGCGGGCTGATCGTCACCAACGCCTTCGCCCTGCGTTCGACCGACCCGAAGGCGCTCTACGCCGAGCCCGATCCGGTCGGCCCCGGCAACCCCGAGGCGATCGTCCAGGCGGCGCGAGCCTCGGCGCTGGTGGTCTGCGGCTGGGGCCGGCACTGCGACGCGGTGCGCCCCGGCTGGGGCCGCACGCTGCTGCGGCTGCTGACCGAGGCCGGGGCGGTGCCGCACGCCCTGGCGATCACCGCGGACGGCTCGCCCAAGCACCCGCTCTATGTCGGCTATGCGGTGCAGCCGACACCGGTTCCGGCCGCCTGAACCAGGACGCCGCCGCCGCCCCCCTCGTCTGTTGAAACCGGCCGCACTACAATCGCGCGGCCGGAGAATCGCCGCCCGATGCGGCGCGGCCCTCCGGAGCGAGCGAGGGGACGAATGCTCCAGGCCTCCAGGGACCGACGCCCGCTGTCCAGCCGCGACCCGGACAGCCTGCGCATGCCGGGCCTGGCGGTCGCGCTCCACGCCCTCGGCCTGATCCTGTTCGTCGCCGGGCTTCTGACGGGCGCCGTCCTCGCCAACCGGCTGCTCGGCACCGCCAGCCTGCTCGGCCAGGTCTCCGCCCTGATCCCGGACCGGCCGACCGATATGGTGGGAATGCCGGACGCCCGCATCGCCGCCCTGGCCGACATGATCGGCGACGGGCCGGGGTTGGGCCGGCAGCTGCGGACCGAGGCCTGGACCATGGGCGGCGCCGCCGTGCTTGCCGGGCTGGTGCTGTGGCTGCTCTGCGCCGGCTTGGCCTCGACCCTGTCCCGGCTGCAGCGGATCGAGGCGTCGCTGCGGCCCGGGCCCGGCCGCTCCTGAGGTCGGAATTCACGGAGGATTAACGCCTTCTGTCCTATGCCGTCACCAGGGCGAGCGGCGTCAGGAATCGGATCCGGGGGCAGGAGCATGGCGGGAGGCCGGGACCGTGAGGCGCCCTCCGATATCGCTGCATGGGCAGACCGCTATCTGGAGCGGCTGGACCAGCCTTTCGACGCCTGGGAGACCGACTGCTTCCGGCGGGGCTGCGGCTTCCTCGCGCGCGGGGTCGCGGCCGGCGCGGCCTCCAGCTGGCGGGCGCTGACCCTGCCGCCGGAGCGCCGGGACCAGCTCCACTCCGGCCCCCTGGCGGCCCGGCGCCTGACCGCGGAGGAGATCGACCGCTTCCGCGCCATGCTGCAGCGGCTCACCCGTGGCAGAGACCAGGCCGCAGGCCAGCCTTCCGAGCGCTGAGATCGCGCCTAGGGCGATGCCGGCTTGGTCGGGATCAGCAGCCCGCCCTGGGGCGCCATCCTGACGCCGAGCGGGCTCAGGGCGGGCTCGATCGCCCGGTCCAGCACGCTCGGCTGCTTCGGCGGCGGCGCCGGCCTCGGGCCGTCGCAGGCCGCCAGGCAGAGGAGCGGCAGGAGCGGGACGAGCCTGGCGCGCGGGATCATCGGATGCTCCTCGACCGTTCCGAAGGGCCGCACGATCTTAGCCACTTCCGGGTCAGGCCGCACCGCCTCTCCGGCCCGAGGCAGAAACAGAAAAGGCGCCGACCATTCCTGGTCCCGGCGCCTGATCTGATGGTCCCCTGCCGCGAACTGGTGGGCGCACTAGGGCTCGAACCTAGGACCCGCTGATTAAGAGTCAGCTGCTCTACCAACTGAGCTATGCGCCCGTTCGCTCGGGACGGGCGGTGATATAGCCAAGGCCCCGACGGGTTGCAACCCTTTCTTCACGAAAGGCTCAACCTTTCTCGGCACCGTCCCCCGGCGCGGCCGAGAGGAGGCGCCGGCCAGATTCGCGTTGCTGGCATTCCTGCAGGATGTCGCGGGCGATCGGCGCCGCGTATTCGCTGCCACCGCCGCCATGGACCACGATTACCGAGCAGGCGTAGCGCGGCGCGCCGATCGGGGCATAGGCGACGAACCAGGCGTGGTGGCGCTGGTTCCAGGGCCAGTTGTCCGGGTTCACCCCGGCGGCGCGCTCGGCCATGGTGATGCGGCGGACCTGGCTGGTGCCGCTCTTGCCGCCCATCTCCATGCCCTTCTGCTTGATCTGCGACTTGCGGCCGGTGCCGCGGGTCATCACCGCGATCGTGCCGTCGACCACCGTGTCGATATGGGCCTTGGCGAAGCCCATCGACGGGAAGTCCGGCGCCTCCGGCATGATCTCGTCGCCGACCGCCATGACCAGGCGCGGCACCACCGCCTTGCCGCCGTTCACCAGCCGCGAGGTCATCGTGGCGAGCTGCAGCGGCGTGGCCAGGACATAGCCCTGGCCGATGCCGGCGATCAGCGACTCGCCCTGCTGCCAGGAGGTGCCCATCGTCGCCTCCTTCCAGGCCTTGTCGGGCATCAGCCCCGGCCGTTCGTTCGGCAGGTCGATGCCGAGCTTCTGGCCGAGGCCGAACTTGCGCACGCCCTCGGCCAGCCGGTCGATGCCGAGCCGCCGCGCCATCTCGTAGAAATAGACGTCGCAGGACTGGGCCAGGGCGTCGACCACGTTGAGGCTGCCGTGGCCGCCGCGCTTCCAGCAGTGGAAGCGGTGGTCACCGAAATCGACATAGCCGGGGCAGAACACCCGCTGGTCCGCGGTCGTCACCCCGGCCTCCAGCGCCGTGACCGCGGCCGCGACCTTGAAGGTGGATCCCGGCGGGTACTGGCCGTTGATCACCTTGTTGTTGAGGATGCCGTAGGGATCCTCGACCAGGCGGCGCCAATCGGCCGCGCTGATGCCGTTCGGGAACAGGTTCGCGTCGTAGGACGGGTGGGAGGCCATGGCCAGCACGTCGCCATTGTGCACGTCCATGATCACGGCGGCGGCGCTGAACTCGGTCTTCAGCCGCTCCATGACATAGCGCTGCAGCTCGAAATCCAGGGTCAGCCGCACCTGCTGGCCCGGCTTGCCATCGTCCCGGCTCAGTTCCCGGATCACCCGGCCGACGGCGTTGACCTCGACCTGGCTCGATCCCGCCACGCCGCGCAGCTGGGTCTCGTATTGCCGCTCGATGCCGGATTTGCCGATGCGGAAGCCGGGCAGGCTCAACACCGGCTCCCCGGTCAGGTCCGCCTCGGACACGGCGCCGACATAGCCGATGATATGCGCGGTCTCGACCCCGAAGGGATAGCGGCGGGATTCGCCGACCTCGATCGACAGGCCCGGCAGCTCCGGCCCGTTGACGTCGATCCAGGACACCTGCTCCCAGGTCAGGTTCTCCTTCACCGTCACCGGCACGAAGGCGCGGCGGCGCTTGACGTCGCGGGTGATGCGGGCGACGTCGGCGTCGCTCAGCGGCACGCCGTCCTTCAGCCGGCCGAGCACGCCCTGGATGTCCTTCGCCTCCTCCGCCACCAGCACGACGCGGAAGTTCTGGTCGTTGACCGCGAGCTGCGTGCCGAAGCGGTCGATGATCAGGCCGCGCGAAGGCGCCAGGAGCCGCATGTTGATGCGGTTCGATTCGGCCAGGACCTTGTAGCGGTCGCTCTGCTCGACCTGGAGGTAATAGAGCCGCCCGCCCAGCACGCCGAGCAGGCCGAGCTTCAGCCCGCCGAGGGCGAAGGCGCGGCGGGTGAAGCCGCGGGCGCGGTCGGTGTCGCGGTCCACGGGCCTAGTCCCCCGCCCGCAGGAAGCCGCGATGCACCTGGATGAACAGCCAGGCCAGCGGCGGGAAGATGGCGATGGTCAGGACCAGCCGGATCAGGAGCGGCCGCGGCGGGACGATCGCCACGTCGTAGAGGCCGACGCCGATCCATTCGACCAGGGTGACGACCGTCGCCAGGACGGCGTAGCCGAACCACAGCACCACGAAGGGCCGCCCGGCCAGGAAGCGGCGCTGGCGCAGCAGCACCCATTGGCACAGCAGCAGGATGGCCGCGTGCAGCCCGATCGGCGAATCGGTCAGAACGTCGTGCAGCAGCCCGACCAGGAAGATCAGCCACATCGGCATCAGGTCGGGCCGGTGCACGCCCCAGTAATAGACCGAGGCCAGCGGCAGCAGCGGCGCGATGCTGCCGTAATAGGGAAGAGTCGTCGGCGTGACCCCGACCAGCACCAGGATCAGCGTCACGGCCCCGGGGGCGGCGTGGCGGGCGGCGAGGTCGAGCTTGTGCAGCAGATCCCCGGTCATTGCGCGAAGCCGGGCACCGGCTGCATCGCCATCCCGGGATCGACCGTGTGGAAATCTACGACCTTGACGTAGGTGATGGCCTCGAGCGGCTCGATCGGCTGGATGCGGACGGCGCTGTCCTGGGCGGCGGCGACCACGCCGACCGGCAGGCCGGCCGGGAACATGCCGCCGCTGCCGGAGGTGACGATCCGGTCGCCGACCCGGATCGACGCGTCCGGCGGCAGGTAGAGCAGGCGCGGCCGGTCGGTGTTGTCGCCGCCGATCACGGCGCGCTGCTGCGTCCGCTCCACCACCACCGGAATGCGGGCGTTGAGGTCCGTGATCAGCAGCACCCGGGCGGAATGGTCGCCGGTCTGCACGATCCGGCCGATCAGGCCGCGACCGCCGAGCACCGCCTGGCCGTCGCGGATGCCGTTGGCGGAGCCGAGATTGATCGTCAGGCTGCGCACGAAGGCGCCGCCATTGTCGGCCACCACCCGGGCGGTCAGGAAGGAATGGGCCGAATCGGGCGTGTAGTTCAGCAGGTTGCGCAGGGTCAGGTTCTCGGCCTCCAGCCGGAACGCCACGTCCTGATACCGCCGCAGCGTCGCCAGCTCCTGCCGCAGCCGCGCATTCTCGCCGCGGATGTCGGACAGGGTCTGGATCTCGGTCACCAGCCGGGCGACGCTGGCGGCCGGGCGCGACATCGCGTCGAGGATCGGCGCCACCGCGTCGACCACCCGGGCGCGCACACCGTCGACCAGCACCGCATCGATCTTGCCGACCATGAGCAGGCTGATGGCGGCGAACAGCAGCAGGCCGAAGGAGAATCGGTGCGCCGCGGCCCTGATCGCCGCAATGCGAACCGCCGGCCTGCTCCGCTGCATCATCCGCATGTCCCGTCCGCCAAGACCGGATTCCTGAAAAGCAGGGTACTACCGTTTTCTCGAATTCCCCAGCATAGCCGGGCAATCAGTACATGTTGATCAATACGTGCTTGAGGGTCTTCATCTCCTCGAGCGCGCGCCCGGTGCCGAGGGCCACGCAGGACAGCGGGTCGTCGGCGATCGACACCGGCAGGCCGGTGGAATGGCGCAGCACCAGGTCGAGATTGCCGAGCAGCGAGCCGCCGCCGGTCAGGACGATGCCCTTGTCGACGATGTCGGCCGCCAGCTCCGGCGCCGTGTGCTCCAGCGCCACCTTCACCGCCTCGACGATCTGGCTGACCGGTTCGGCCAGGCTCTCGGCGATCTGGCGCTCGGAGATCAGCAGCTCCTTCGGCACGCCGTTGAGGAGGTCGCGCCCCTTGATCTCCATGTAGCGGCCCTCGCCGTCCTCCGGCGGGGCGGCGGAGCCGATCTCCTTCTTGATCCGCTCGGACGAGCCCTCGCCGATCAGGAGGTTATGGTTGCGGCGGATATAGGCGATGATCGCCTCGTCCATCTTGTCGCCGCCGACGCGAACCGAGCGGGAATAGACGATGCCGCCCAGCGACAGCACCGCGACCTCGGTGGTGCCGCCGCCGATGTCGACGACCATGCTGCCGGTCGGCTCGGTCACCGGCAGCCCGGCGCCGATCGCCGCCGCCATCGGCTCCTCGATCAGATAGACCCGGCGGGCGCCGGCGCTCTCCGCCGATTCCTGGATGGCGCGGCGCTCGACCGCGGTCGAGCCGGAGGGCACGCAGACGATCACCTCCGGCGCCGCGAAGCTGCGCCGGTTGTGCACCTTGCGGATGAAGTGCTTGATCATCTCCTCCGCCACCTCGAAATCGGCGATGACGCCGTCGCGCAGCGGCCGGATGGCGGTGATGTTGCCCGGGGTGCGGCCCAGCATCTGCTTGGCCTCGTCGCCGACTGCCAGGACCTGCTTCTTGCCGCGGATGTTCGCGATGGCGACGACCGACGGCTCGTTCAGGACGATGCCACGGCCCTTGACGTAGACCAGCGTGTTCGCCGTGCCCAGGTCGATGGCCATGTCGGCCGAGAGGAAACCGAAGAAATTGAACATGCGGCCGTGTCGTCCTGTCAGCCGGACTCGGCTGGGAGAATCCAGTGCGAGGGGCGGGAGCGGCGGGCCGATCCCGCCGCCGCGTTGCTTTAGACCAGCCCGGTTCGAGTCTCAAGCGGAGAGTCGGCCGGATCGGCCGCCCGAATTCTACATGCCGTGCTCGGCCATGGCGCCGCTGATGCCGACATCCCGCGGCGGCGCACATTGGCCCGGCCGCCGGTACAGGCAGATCTCGCTGGGACAGCTCTCCAGCCGGTAGCTGGTGCCGGGGGGCATCTGTTCCGGCCGCGCCATGACGTAGTTGAAGGCCGGGGCCGAACGCCACAGCCGTCGGGTGTCGTCGCCGAACCAGAACACCGGGATGTCGCGGTGCAAGGTGGTGTAGCCGGGCAGGTCCCACCAGGGCGTCAGCAGGCCCAGCCCGCACAGCGTCTCGCGCTGGTGCAGCGCCTGGGCGGTGGCGATCCCGGGGGCGACACGGCTCCATTCCGGCTGCCACCGGTCGCTGACCGACAGGCAGGCCGAAGCCAGGCCCCAAGCGCCGCACAGCAGCGCCAGCGGCACCCAGCGCGGCGCCGTCCAATGGTTCGCGGCCATGCCTTGCGCCAGGAGACGGGCGGCCTTCGCGGTCCCGAGCGCGGCGAGGATCAGGACGAAGGGCAGCGCCGGCAGGACGAAGCGGTATTCCTTGTGTGCGACCAGGCTGTGGGACAGCAGGATCGCGACGGGAACGGCCACCAGCATCGGCTGGCCGCGCGCCCCGAGCAGCACCAGCCCCGCCATCGGCGCCAGCCACCACGACCAGATCCGGGCATACTCCTCGAAATAGAAGTCCAGCGGCATGACGCCGAAGCTCTGGCTCTTCTCCTCGACGATGTTGATCCAGAAATTCTTCACCACCGACTGGAACGGCCAGCCGAGGGTAGCCCAATCCAGCACCCCGTTGAACAGCAGCGCGGGGACCAGGCCGGCCAGCAGCATCGGCCGCAGCCGGCCGCGCCCGTCGCCCCGGCCGGCGACGGCCATCGCGGTCAGGATTGCCGGCAGCAGGTGGAAGCGGAAGACGAAGACCAGGCCGAACAGCAGCCCGGCGGCGACCAGCCGCCGGCGGTCGCCGGTGTCCGCGGTCCAGGCGAGCCAGCAGGCGATCAGCAGGAGGCTGGTGGCGATCGATTCAGTCAGCGCCGTCGGCGCGTAGTAGATCAGCTCGAACCAGATCGTGGCGATGAAGGCGGCGGCCAGCCCGGCCGCCAGCCCCGAAGCGCGGCGCACCCAGAGAAAGGCGACGACGGGGATGCTGAGCGACAGCGCCGACCACAGCGCCTTGGAGACCGAGAGATAGGCGGACGGTTCGTCGCTGATCCACGATATCGCCTTCATCAGCGCGGCGAGAAGGCCCGGCAGGACCCAGGAGCGGATGCCCTCGCGATACTCCCAGGGCACCATGCCCTGGCCGAAGGCCAGCCGGTGCGCCTGCTCGTAGTACTGGAACAGCTCATCGGCGTGGTGGATGCGCGGAAAGGCCAGGGCCAGGGCGAAGCGCAGCAGCAGCCCGAAGGCGAGAAGCCCGGCGAGGCCGAGGAGCCAGCCGGGCCAGCGCTCGAGCAGGCCGGGACGGGACGGATACGGCAGCGCGACCGACGCTGCGGCGGCGCCGACCGGACGACCCGGATAACGATCGGACACGGGCGGGTCGACCGATCGGCGTTGCTCCACAGTGTCGTCGGTCATCTCGCTCCGAATCGCGGCCGGAAAATCCAGTGCCGCTGCCTATAACACCGCCGCCGCGGTTTTCGTCCGAAAATTCCTCGGAAAATCCATCATATCCACGGGATCTTGTCCGGACTTTGTCGGCACCGCCTGGGACGCGAATTCGGCCGGGATGAAAACCGGCCCGGGCTGCGTATATGGGGCATGAAACGCCGCAAGGACGATTTCGACGTCATCGCCGAGCTGCCGGGGCTGAAGCGCTATGCGCTGGTCCTGACCCGGAACGCCGCCGAGGCCGAGGACCTTCTGCAGGAGACCCTGCTCAAGGCCTATGAGGGGCGTCGCCATTGGCAGCCGGACCGTGCCTTGCGGCCCTGGCTGTTCGCGATCATGCACAACGCCCACGCCTCTCGCCTGCGCGGCCGCCGGGCCGAGGATGCGCGCATCGCCGAGGCGGCGCAGTTCGCGCCGGAGAGCGGGACGCCGAGCCAGGACGCCCGGGTGCAGCTGGCCCAGGTGCAGCGGGCGATGCTGGCCCTGCCGGAGGAGCAGCGCGAGGCCCTGCTGCTCGTGGCGGTCGAGGAGTTCCGCTACCAGGAGGCGGCGACCATCCTCGGCATCCCGATCGGCACGCTGATGTCGCGCCTGGGCCGCGCCCGGGCGGCGCTGCGCGAGAGCGCCGGCGGCGCCGAAACGTCTGCAAGCCGTCCCGACGGACCGACCCCGCCGCGCCTGCGGCTGGTGGAGTGACGCCTATGACCCAGACCATCCCCACCGAGGCCGAGATCCAGGCCTATATCGACGGCGAGCTCGACCTGCCCCGCCGGATCGAGGTCGAGGCCCATCTCGAGGCCAACCCGGCCCTGGCGGCCCAGGTGATGGCCGATCTGCGCCTGCGCGACGCGCTGCGCCTGGCCTTCGCGGAGGATGGCGGGGTTCGCGTCGCCAGCTACGAGAACGCGCGGCTGCTCGGACGCGCCGTCCGCTGGCGCCGCCTGACCGTCCGCCTGCGCCGGGTGGCCGCGGTGCTGCTGCTGGTCGGCCTCGGCTGGGGCGCCCAGTCGATGCTGGGCGTGACCCGGATCGCCCCGGCCTCCGCGACCATCCCGGCCTATGCCGACGAGGCCGGCGACGCCTATCGCGCCGTTCTCTACCGCCACCTGGTCGATCCCGCCGAACCCAAGGGCGGCCTCAAGCCGGACGACTTGGCCAAGGCGCCGATCACCCTGCCCGACCTGCCGCAGGGCTGGTCGATCCGGTCGATCGAGGTGGTGCCCTGGGACGGCGGCTCCGGCTTCGAGGCGACGATCGACACCGACCGCCTCGGCCTGGTGACCCTGTTCGCCGCGACCACCGACGGCTTCGACGTGCAGCAGCCGCAGGCGCAGCGGGCGAAGGACGTCACCGTCGCCTATTGGCAGGTCGGCCCCTCGGTCTACGCGCTCTGCGCCGAAGCGCCGGCGGACGACCTGCTGGCCGCCGCCAACGGCCTGGCCGATACCCTCTACTAAGGAGTGAACACCCCATGAACATGCAGCAATACCAATGGCAGGCGACGACGCGGGCCTCGGCCGCCGAGCTCGACGCCGGCCTGCGCCAGCACATGCTGCGCGTCTTCAACTATATGGGCCTGGGCTTGGTCGTGACCGGCCTCGTGGCCTATCTGGTCGGCAGCACCCCGGCGCTGTACATGCCGATCTTCACCACCCCGCTGAAATGGGTGGTGATGCTGGCGCCGCTGGCCTTCGTGTTCTTCTTCTCGTTCCGCATCCACGCCATCTCCTCCTCCACGGCGCAGATGGTGTTCTGGCTGTTCTGCGGCACGATGGGCCTGTCGATGGCGTCGATCTTCCTGGTCTTCACCGGGACGAGCATCGCCCGCACCTTCATGATCACCGCGGTCATGTTCGGCGCGATGAGCCTCTACGGCTACACCACCAAGGCGGATCTCTCCCGCTTCGGCTCGTTCCTGATGATGGGCCTGGTCGGCATCATCATCGCCAGCATCGTCAACATCTTCCTCGGCTCGACCGCGCTGCAGTTCATCGTCTCGGTCGCCGGCGTGCTGATCTTCACCGGCCTGACCGCCTGGGACACCCAGCGGATCAAGGAGGAATACGCCGAGCACTACGACAGCGAGAGCCTGAACAAGCTCGCGGTGATGGGCGCGCTGTCGCTGTACCTGAACTTCATCAACCTGTTCCAGCTGCTGCTGAACTTCACCGGCTCGCGCGAGGAGTAAGAGCGTGTACGACAGCGAGAAGAGTGCGATCGACGACCTGTTCGTGAAGCTGGCGCGGGCGGAGCGCGACGCCGGCCCGCGCGACGCCGGGGCCGAGGAGCTGATCCGGCGCCGCCTCGGCGAGCAGCCGGCCGCCCCTTACTACATGGCCCAGGTGATCCTGGTGCAGGAGCAGGCGCTGGCCGCCGCCCAGGCGCGGATCGAGGAGCTGGAGCGGCGCGCCGCCCAGCCCGCGGGCGGCGGCTTCCTGGCCGGGCTGTTCGGCGGCGGCCAGCAGCGGCCGCAGCCGGCGGCCGCGGCGCCCTGGGGCCGGCAGCAGGCCCAGCCGGGCTATGGCGCGCAGCCGGGCTACGGCGCCCGCGGCGGCTTCGGCGCCCAGCCCGGCTACGGCCGACAAGGCGGCGGCTTCATGGCCGGGGCGATGCAGACCGCCATGGGCGTGGCCGGCGGCCTGGTCGTCGGCAACCTGCTGATGGATGCCTTCAGCGGCTCCGACATCGCCCAGACGGCGGAGGATGCCGCCGGGGACTTGGCGGCCGACGCCGGGTTCGATATGGGCGGCGAGGAGCTCTGAGAGTAAGATGCGGCCGGGGGCGAGGGTGCCTCCGGCCCTTTTCTTTGCCGCGAGCCGATCGGAACCCCCATCGTGGAAACCTTCGTCGCCGAGGTCACCCAGTTCATCGCCGACAACCAGGGCTGGGCGGGACCGATCCTGTTCCTGCTGGCCTTCGGCGAATCCATGGCCGTGATCGGCCTGTTCGTCCCCTGCACCGCCCTGATGCTGGCGACCGGCGCCCTGGTCGGCGGCGGCCTGCTGCACCCGGTTCCGGTGATCGCCTGGTCGGTCGCCGGCGCGGTGCTGGGCGACGCCGTCTCCTACTGGCTGGGCCAGAAGCTCGGGCCGAACGCCCGCAATGTCTGGCCGTTCTCGCGCGACAAGGCGATGATCGCCCGCGGCCGCCTGTTCTTCCGGCGCTGGGGCACCGCCTCGATCTTCCTCGGCCGCTTCCTCGGCCCGTTGCGCGCCGTGGTGCCGCTGATCGCCGGGATCATGCGGATGCGCCATGCCCGCTTCCAGGCCGCCAATGTCCTGTCCGCGATCGTCTGGGTCCCTGCCATGCTGGCGCCCGGCTGGCTGGTGGCGCAGGGCGTGGGCGAGCTGGAGGGCATCGGCGAGACCCAGTGGATCCTGATGACCGGCGCGCCGCTGCTGTTCGGCGCCCTGACCCTGGCCGCCTTCGCCAGGCTGGCCTCGCGCCGCGCCGTGCCAGTCCGCGCCCGGCGGCAGGCGGCCGCCGGCGAGCGGGCCTGAGCGGAGGCGTCGGCCATGGGCGTGAGTCCCGCCAAGCTCCTGATCATCGTCGCGGTCGTCGCGATCCTGTTCCTGCCGATGCTGCTGCGCCAGGCGCGGTCCATCCCCGTACTGCTGGAGCAGGCCCGCGCCGCCTTTGCCGGCGAGGACGAGGACGCCGCCGGACCGCGGTCGCAGGCGGCGGAGCCGGCCCGCCGGGCCACGCCGCCGGCCAGCGTCGCCGAGCGGCTGGGCCGCGCCGTCGGCCGGCTGCTGCAGCGCCTGGGGTTGTTCCGCGCCGGCTGAGGCCTGCCCCGCGGGCCAGCGCTCGCTTCGTCCCGCGCCGCACGGCTTCGTTTCTGCCGGACCAAGCCCCCTGCCGGAACTCCGGCAGGGCCGTCGCCGTTGATGAGTAACCTATCCACCGGGCCGCCCATCACGGCTGCGAAGCGGTTGGAGGTCGCATGCAATCGAGTGCCTTGTTGCCCGTGCTCGGCGCTCTTCTGATGATCGCCGGGGTGGTCTATTCGGCCTATCAGGGTATCTGGGTCGGCCGGTTCAGCCGCGAGAAGCGGTCCTTCGGCCTGCGCGGTTTCGGCCTCAAGGCGAACTGGCCAGGCTTGGCGCTGATCGTCATCGGCGCCATCCTGCTGCTGGTGCAATCCACCTTCCAGACTCCGGGATAAGCCCGGAGGCCAGCCGCCTGCCCCGCCGATCACGCGTCCTGCGTCGCGTCCGAGCCGGCGCGGCGGTGATAGAGGTCCAGCACCATCTCCCGCCCCTCCGGGCCCAGCAGCTCCAGCGCCGCCAGCGGATGCCGCTGCGCCTCCGGCAGCAGGTCGAGGCGGTTCAGCAGCAGCGCCACGGCGCAGGCGTCGCGCGGCGCCAGCAGCCGGATGTTGTCGGGGTCGGACTTCGCCAGCCCGACCAGCCGGGCAAGATGGGCCACGTCCTCGTCGCTGTAATTCGGCATGATGTCTCCCGCGAGCGGTGCCGGGCGGCGATCCTACCGTCCGCGTGCGGGCGGCCCAAAAGAAAAGGGCCCCTCGCGAGGCCCTCTCCAGTCCGATCCGGATCAGAGTCCGTTTTGAAACTCGCTGCGATGAGTCAGCTGGCGCGGTTTTCGAGAACCGGAGCGCAGCGGACGTTAAAGTCCGTGAGCACCGGAAGCGCAGAAAACCGCGTCAGATGGCCGTCGCAGTAGAGTTTCGAGACGGGCTCTCAGTTCTTGGCCTTGTCGACCAGCTTGTTCTTGGCGATCCACGGCATCATCGCGCGCAGCTTCTCGCCGACCTTCTCGATGTCGTGCTCGGCCTGGCGGCGGCGGGTGGCCTTGAAGCTGGCTTGGCCGACCTTGTTCTCAAGCATCCAGTCGCGGGTGAAGCGGCCGGACTGGATGTCGTCCAGCACCCGCTTCATCTCCTTCTTCGTCTCCTCGGTGATGATCCGGGGGCCGGTGACGTAGTCGCCGTATTCCGCGGTGTTGGAGATCGAGTAGCGCATGTTGGCGATGCCGCCCTCATACATCAGGTCGACGA
>Ga0182749_1002290_pt1 | contig 14135 bp, 13 predicted proteins | sample eDN3rd37CKraftMG_FD_128875 | JGI IMG/M metagenome (GOLD analysis project Ga0182749, IMG submission 128875) | Enriched Miracle-Growth compost microbial communities from Emeryville, California, USA - eDNA 3rd pass 37_C Kraft MG (version 2) (version 2) ...
CGTTCGACTTCCCCTCGCCGAAGTTGCTGGTGTCGAAGCGGATGAGGTCGGCCGCGATGGCGGCGGTCTCCTCGATCGGGCCGGCGTTCTCGGGGCTGTCGGCTGCGGTGTCCTCGGGCATGCTCCAACGGTAGCCGACCGCTCGCCGGGCACCCAGCCGCGCGTCGTGACCACTCCCGGAGCCCGTGCTATTCTCGTACGTCGGTGGTCCTCGCAAAGGATTCCATCGGATGCGCGCGGATGGCGGAAATGGCAGACGCGCTAGCTTGAGGTGCTAGTGCCCGTATAGGGCGTGGGGGTTCAAGTCCCCCTTCGCGCACAGAGAAGTAGAGCACGGAGAAGTAGAGCACGGAGAGAGAGCGGCGTCGCCTTCGGGAGGCGCCGTTCTCCTGTCTCCGGCGAGGCTGAGCTGTCTGGCGAGGCTGAGCTGTCCGGCGAGGCTGAGCCGTCTCTAGCGAGGCTGAGCCGTGACCCGAAAGATCGGGAAGCCTGAGGCGGCGGCGAGCACTTCCTGGTCGGTGGATCTCACCGACAGGCCTTCGAAGAACGAGCCGACCTCCCACGCCCATTCCCCGAGATATGCGCGGATGATGGGGATCTTCTCCGCATCCGCGACCTCGGCGACGGCGAACTCCTCCCGCCCCTGCCTGGTGATCAGTGCCCCGCCGCCGGTGACGCGGATGTTGCGCACCCACTCGGTCTCGCCGCGCGGCGCAAGCAGATAGCGTTCGCCGTCGAGCGTGAGCGGGTTCACGGGCGTGGTGCGCAGTTCACCGGACCTGCGGCCCCGCACCTCGAGCACGGCCGCGCCTCCGGGGCCGAGCCCGTGCCTGGCCAGCCAGGCGACCAGCGGGTTGACCACGCGGTTGGTGATGACGCCGGGCTTGATGTAACGCGGTGCGGATGCGCTCACGCGGTCAGCATCGCACACGAGCGAGGGATCGGCCGGCTCAGTCCGGCGGCACCTGCGTCAAGTACGACGCGGTCACCAGGATCGGGTTGTGGTCGGAGGCCCCGCTCGGCATGGTCTCGACGTGGTCGATGGCCATCCCGATCGAGGTCGCGAAGTCGAAGTGCCCCTTCACGAACCGGTAGCGAGTATAGGTGCGCTTGTCGCTCAGCGTGAGCTCGTAGCCGTTCGCCTGCACCTTCTCGCTGAGGTTGCTGGTGAACCACGGATAGTTGTAGTCGCCGACCATGAGGGTCGGCAGCCTGTCCCCCATGTGCTGCAGAGCCTCGTGGGCCGCCCGGATCTGACTGCGACGCAGGGAGTTCGACGCGGTCAGCGGCGCCGCATGGAAGGACGCGACGATCAGCTGGCGATCGTCCACCGCATCCACCAGCACGGTGCCGATGAGACGCTCGTGCGCCGGGCGGAGCACGCGGTCGTGCAGCGACTTCTTGAGGGCGAAGGCCTGGGTCGATCGGTTGCTGAACCGTTGCTCGCGATAGTAGAGGGCGAGGCCGAGCCGGTTGCGCTTGGTCGAGTCGGCGAGCCTCAGATCGGCGATCGACTCCGGGAGGGCGGTGGTGTCCGCCTCCTGCAGGCACAGCACGTCGGCCTCGCTCTCTTCGGCAAGTGCGACGAGCTCGCCGCTCGCGTGGTTCTTGCGCAGGTTGTAGGAGATGACCTTGATCACGATGGAGTCAACATTAGGCCCGATGCCTGCCGATTCCCTGCGGGGTTGCGGATCCGCCATCCGCGTCTACCGTGCGTGCTCGACCACTTCGATCGCGGCGCGCCGCGCCGACGATCCGATCGGTCGGAAGGAGCAGCGATGACCGGCAACGAACGGGCCGAGGAGATCGGCGACGGTGCACTACCCGCCGACCCCGACATCAGCATCCGGCCCCCCGACGAGGACGCTCCGGAGAAGGACGATCCGAGCCAGGACGATCCGGCGCGCGACGATCCGACGCGCGACGATCCGACATCTGACGGTCGGGCACCTGGCGATCCGGCGCGCGACGATCCGACATCTGACGGTCGGGCACGCGACGATCCGAGCCGGGACGATCCGAGCCGAGACTATCCCGGGCAGGGCGCGCCTCGTACTCCGGACGACGGCGCGGACACCACGGCGGATGGCGCGCTCTCCCCCGGCTCCACCGCGACCGGATCCCCCACCTCGCTAGGAGAATGACGATGGATCAGAATGACGATGGATGAGAATGGCGATGGATGAGAAGGACGACCCGGTGGCACGGGACATCGACGAGCGCAACCCGGGCACCGACGATCAGATCGCCGGCGAACAGGTGGTGGGCCGGAAGGCCGCTCCGGAGCCGGACGAGCTGATCGAGAAGGCCGAGCCGATCGAGCAAGCCGAGCGGATCGATCAGGCCGAGCCGATTGATCAGGCCGAGCCGATTGATCAGGCCGAGCGCATCGATCAGGCCGAGCGAACCGCTCAGGCCGATGAGGATCGCGAGGATCGGCACGCCTAGCGGCCCTCGGGTCAGGTCCGCGGAGTCACCAGCCTGATGAAGGCGCTGAGCCGCGCCAGCGCCTCCGGCGTGTGCGGCAGGTACTCGGTGAGCGCCGGGGAGTGCACCAGGTAGCTGACCCACTGCGCCCGCGAGATCGCGACGTTGAGCCGGTTGGCGAGCAGCAGGAACTCGAGCCCCCGAGGGACGTCCGCCGGCGAGGATGCCGCGAGCGAGACGATCGAGACCGCCGCCTCCTTTCCCTGGAACCTGTCGACGGTTCCCACCGGGACGCTCTCGAATCCCGCCCGGTCCAGCGCCTCGCTCAGCAGCTCGACCTGGGCGTTGTACGGCGCGACCACGATGATGTCGTCCTGGTCGAGCAGTCGAGTCCGCCCGTCGTCGGTCCACGGCCGGTCGAGCAGCTCTCCCACGAGGCGAACCACGGCCTCGGCCTCCTCGGGCGATGACGTGGAGTTGTCCGCGTGGACGATCGGAACCGGCACGAGCCCCGGCTCGATGCCGGCGAGGCTGCGCGGCGGCGCGACGGACTCCAGCCTTCCCTCGTAGGAGAGCCGGGAGACCGGCGCGGTGAGCGCCGGATGCATCCGCCGGGAGTGCGGCAGGAAGTAGCCGAACTCCGGCGGGAGCACGTCGTGCCCCTCGCTCAGCCAGCCGAGGGCGGAGGCGTCGACCGGCTCGGGATGGGTGCCCTGGCTCACCTGCGGCAGCTGCTGCGGATCGCCGAGCAGCAGCAGCCGCTTCGCGCCGGCGGCCGATGCGATGGTGCTGGCCAGCGAGAACTGGCCCGCCTCGTCGACGACCAGGAGGTCGAGCGAGCCGCGTTCCACCTGGGCCGGGTTGCTGAAGGTCCAGGCCGTGCCGCCGAGCACGAAGCCGCCGACGCGGCCGGCGAAGTCCCCGCCGCCGGCGAGCTTGGTCCACGGCACGCTGCGGCTGTCGCCGCTCTTCGGCTTCTTGCCGACCAGCACCGGGTCCAGCCCGGCGTCGATCACGGCCTGCAGCATGTTCTCGACCGTCGAATGGGACTGGGCGACGACGCCGACGCGCCAGCCGTGCTTCGCGACCAGCTCGGCGATCACCCGTGCGCCGTTGTAGGTCTTGCCGGTGCCGGGCGGGCCCTGCACGGCGAGATAGCTGTTCTCCGAGCCGAGCAGGCTGCCCGCGATGGCCGCGACGAAGTCCCCGTCGGCGACCGGCAGCACAGGCCCGCGCGGCGGGATGCGCCGCAGCAGGTCCATCGACGCCTCCTCGAGCATCGCCGGGCCGGCGTCGAGCACACGCCGCCCCCATTCGCTGATCGCGGTGACCTGCGAGCCGGGCGAGGGCGGGATTCCCGGGGTGAGCGCCACCGGGATCTGCCCGTACTCCTGCCCGTCCCTCGCCAGGCGCTCCAGCAGGTGGAAAACGCCGTCGTCATCGAGCTCCAGCTCGGTGCGGGCATGGGCCGGCCTCGCCCCCGGCTCGCGCGACGGCTCGATCGGCGGGTACGGCTCGTCATAGACGGCGAACGGCGACGAGGTGCCGGAGAAGGTGCTGCCGGGAGCCGCGCTGCCCTCGAGCCGCAGCCGGCGGGAGACTGACTTCTTTCCCGGGAGCACCGACCAGTCGCGTTCGACCACGGCATCCTCGATCACGAAGACCCCACGGTTGTCTGCCCAGTCCTCGATCGGTGCGACCAGCCGGGCGAAGTGCGACCACCAGAAGCTCTTGCCCTCGCGGCGGTGATAGTCGATCGCGGCGGCGGCCATGGCGAGCGCCTGCTGGTCGGAGCTGCGATCGGTTCGCGGGAGCTCCGCGACCAGCTCGGCGAGCTCGAGGTAGACCGGGTCAGGACCCGGCAGGTCGAGCGGCAGCAGCTCCTCCGTCATCGCGGGGAGCACGTGCATCTCTCGCGCGCGCTCCAGCAGCCAGTCCCGCAGCTTCAGCGTGGAGACGCAGTCGTACTCGTTGTAGTCGGCGATGCTCTGCAGCACTCCGGCCGCGGCATCCGTCTGCCCCGCCTCGGTCAGCTCGCGGAAGCGCACGTACTCGGCGATCGAGTCCGCGGCGTTGTCGACGCCCTCGCGGAGCCGCTCGCCCATGTAGAGCGGCTCGAGCTTCTTGAGCGAGTAGCTGCGGCTGCCGACCCGAACGCCCTGTCTCACTATCGGATAGAGGTCGACCAGGAGGTTGTCGCGCAACAGGTCGTCGACGGCCTCCTCGCCGACCCCGTGCCGTGCCGCTATCGAGAGCAGGTGGGTGCGCTCGTAGGCGGCGTAGTGGTAGATGTGCATGTTCGGATAGCGGGCCCTGCGGTCGCGCACGTAGTCGAGGAAGTCGAGCAGGGCCTGCTTCTCCCCCGCCAGGTCGTGCGCCCAGAAGGCCCTGAAGGTCTCGTCGGGCTCGACCAGGCCGAACAGGTAGTCGAGGTTCCACTGGGTGCCCTCCTTGTAGAGCGGGTCGCCCTCGAAGTCGAAGAAGATGTCGCCGGGGTCCGGTGCGGGGATGGCCGAGAGCGCGCGCGGGTTCGCCACCCGCCAGGGCAGCGGCTGCCCCGGCTCCGGCGGAAGCAGCTGCAGGGCCGCCTGATCGCGCAGCGCGGCGAGAGCGCGATCGGCGATACCGTCGATCGGCCCGGTCGATGCGGCGAGCTCGTCGATCGAGGTGATGCCGGCATCCTGCAGCTTCACCCGCTGGGCCGGGCGCATCCCGGCGACGAGGAAGACGTCGCGATGCTCCTGCACCTGTTCCTCGCAGACGGCGCAGCGTCCGCAGGCAGCGTAGCGCGGGTCGCCCCACGGGGTGGGCGCGGAATCGCGCACCCGGTCGTCGATCATCTGCTCGAGCCTGAGCCGTCGTTTGAGGTAGACCGGGACGATGTCCGCCAGACGATGGTGCGACTCGCTGTCGTCGCCGAGCACCAGGGTGACCCGCTCGCTGACCGGGATGCCCAGCCGCTCCAGCTGCCCCGCGTACGCGGCGAGCTGCAGCAGCGCGGTGACCTTGGCCCGGCGGGCGAGCTTGGTGTCGTAGACCTCGTAGCGGCCGTCGTCGCCCCGCAGGATGAAGTCGGCGTAGCCGAGGAAGCGGCCGTCGAAGAAGGCCGCCTGGTAGATGGCCGGCGCCCCCGCGCGGAAGGCGGCCTCGGTCGCCGCAGCGGCCTCGGCGACCAGCTGGGGCTCCGGCCGCTCGATCTCGACCACGGGACCCGCCTCGCGCAGGCGCTCCAGCATCCGCTGCTCATGGAGGTCGCCGAGCACCGCGGCCCGTCGCCGAAGCTCGTCCTCGTCCTCCGGCGGACGCGGGATGCGCCCCAGCCGGAAGTCGAGCATGCGCATGACCGCCCATTCGCAGTCGGCCGCCGCGCTGATGTCGCTCGCCGAATAGACGACCGAGCCGCTCTCCAGCAAATACATGCCGTCAGGGTATCGCCGACCCCCGACACCGCTCAGACGAAGCGGATGCCCGCCTGCAGCCGGGTGCGGATGTCGAAGAGCTCGTTGCCTCCGACGGTGCGCGAGCCGGGGACGCCCTCCCGCAGCAGCCTGGACAGCGCGGACTGCTGCACAGCCACCGCCGGCGCTCCGCGCACGGCGCCGAGGGAGACGACGGACTCGGGCAGCGCTTCGTCGGGCAGCACGATCACCAGCGCGGTGAATCTCACCCGGCACCGGCGGGCGACGGTCTTCGCGCGGGAGGCGAGCTCGTGCACGGGCCGCTCACCCGCCACCGCCTCACCGGCCAGCTCTCCGCGCTTGACGCCGACCGGGCCGCCGTAGTCCTCGGACAGCATCGCGTGGAGCCCGGTCGGGCCGAGCACCACGTGATCGATCTTCTGATCGGCCCCGTGCGGCGACGCAGGGTCGGCCGTCGAGACGTCGTGCCAGATCGTGTAGCCGATGCCGAGGTCGCTCAGGGTGCGCGCGGTGCTCTCCTCGGCGAGTGCGTCGGCGAGCAGGTGCCGCAGCTCGCGCGGAGCCGAGCGCACCAGCGACGGCTCGTACGGATCGTCCAGCGCCACCCCGCGGCCCGCCCACTCGCGGATCAGCCCGAGATAGCGCTCGCGTCGCCAGCCGCCCGGGTGGCCGTACGCCCGGGCCCGCGGCCGGGTGTCCTTCCGCGGCGCGGGGCGCGGAGCCCAGCTGGAGCCGCCGTCCACCGTCACGTGGATGCGGTCGAAGCTCGCGCGGGCGTCCTCGGTTCCGATCAGCTCCCACGCCTCCTGGAGCTGCCGGAAGCGGTTCGCGTCTCCTCCGGTGTCCGGATGGGTCTCGCGCAGCAGCCTGCGGTATGCCTTGCGCAGCTCATCCTGAGAAGCGGATGCCGTGACGCCGAGCACCTCGTAGGGGCTCGCGGACATCGGGCTCGCGGGCATGGGGTGAAGAATATCGGTCTCGCATGGGAATCTCGTTCGGCAACAGCCGGCTCAGCCGGCGATCGTGCTCCACCGCTCCGCCGCGACCACGCCGACCACGATCAGCGACACGCCAGCGATCCCGAGCATCAGCCCCGCCATGATCCGCAGCCTGAGGCGTCCGGCCGGCGTGATGAACCGGGTGACCAGGATCCCGAGGTACTGGCCGGCGACCAGCACCAGGCCCACCACGACCAGAGGATTGCCGAAGGTCAGCATGAAGGCCAGCTCCACCAGCGCGATCGCGGTGAAGATCCCGGCGACGACGAGCCAGATCGTGCCGCTCGAGGTGGTCAGGGCCGGCTGCTCTCCGATCGCCGTGGGATCGGCATCGCGACGGAGACGGGCCATGTCTCTCGGTGTACGCCCTCATCGGCGCCGTTCAAGGGGTTGCGTTCCGGTGAGTCGCGCGGGCATAAAGCCGCCGACGCGGCGGTTGGCTGATCCATGAGCATCGACGAGATCCCGATCACCACGATGAAGGGCGAGCAGACCTCGCTCGGAGCCTATGCGGGCAAGGTCAGGCTGGTGGTGAACGTGGCCAGCCGATGCGGCCTCGCCCCTCAGTACGCGAAGCTCGAGGCGATGCAGAAGAAGTACGCCGACCGGGGCTTCACGGTCCTCGGATTCCCGAGCAACCAGTTCCTGCAGGAGCTCAGCACCGACGAGAAGGTCGCCGAGTACTGCTCGGCGACCTGGGGAGTGACCTTCCCGATCTTCGAGAGGGTCAAGCTCAACGGCAGGTCGGCGCATCCGCTCTACAGGGAGCTGACCAAGGTTCCGGCGAACAACGGCAAGGCGGGCCGGATCACCTGGAACTTCGAGAAGTTCGTCATCACGCCCGACGGCGAGGTGCACCGTTTCACCCCGCGCACCGAGCCGGACGAGCCGTCGATCATCGGCCTGATCGAGAGCGCCCTGCCCGCGAAGTAGCGGCGGCCCGCACGACGGCGTCGCTCGGGGCCTTGAAATCCAGGCCGGAGGGGTCTCTAGTGGGTGCAGGCTGCGCGTTCCCGCACGGGTCGCGCACCGACGGAGGGAGTCATCATGAGCGGAAAGCACCTGGCGGGCGCCGGGGCGCATGAACCGGTCACGCCGCGAGGCTTCGACGAGGACGCCTTCGCACAGCAGCCCGACGTGGAGCTCGACGAGGACGCGGAGCCCTACGACGTCGTCCCGGATCCGGAGCGCACCGTCGCGCTCGACGACCCGGCGGAGGTCGCCGAGGCGCTGGTCGATGCCGAGGATGCCCGCCGCGACGGCGAGTCGGCCGAGGGATCGCTCTGAATCGCGCGGGATAGTCGGGAGCCGGGCAGGACGCGGAGAGGACCCTGTCGGAGGGGTTGAAATCGGGCGCTGCGGGGGCTCCAGTGATTGCCATGGATGACAACACGAAGCAGACCCCGAGCCCCGACGAGACCGGGGCCGACATCGACACCGACGCGGACCTGGACACCGGCGCCGCCAACCACGATGGCGCGAGAGACGATCACGGCGCCACCCAGTCCGCCCCCGGCGTTCCCGGAGAGGCGGTGCCCGCCGAGGGCGGCGGCCCACTGCCGTGAGCGGCGACGAAGCGCTTCCCGGCCGCACGCCGCCCGAGGATCCGCCACCCACGGTTCCGCCGCCTTCGGAGGAGGAGCCCTCGTCGAGTCTGGGTCGGGTCGGGTCTGGGTCGGGTCGGGTCGAGTCAGGCGACGGGCGGTCGAGGAAGCGGTGATGGAGACGAGCGGTCACCGAGACGAGCGCTGACCGAGATGGGCGGTCACTGAGACGAGCGCTGACCGAGATGGGCGGTCACTGAGACGAGCGGTCACCGAGACAAACGGTCGACGAGACGAGCGATTACCGAGACGAAGGAGGAATCATGTCTGATCTGAGCATCGATGGCGCACGTGTCGCCTTCCTGCTGACCGATGGCGTCGAGCAGGCGGAGCTGGTCAGTCCGTGGCAGGCGGTGAAGGATTCTGGCGGAACCCCGGTCCTGGTGTCGCCTGAGCCCGGGGAGGTCCAGGCGTTCAATCATGTCGACAGGGCGGAGAGCTTCCCCGTCGATAAGGTGGTGGCCGAGGCGCGTGCCGAGGACTTCGACGCCCTGGTGCTGCCGGGCGGGGTGGTCAACGCGGATGCGATCCGGCTCGACGTGGAGTCGCAGCGCTTCGCCCGTGAGTTCTTCGAGCAGCACAAGCCAGTGGCGGCGATCTGCCACGCCCCATGGCTGCTCGTCGAGGCCGGAGTGCTGGATGGGCGTCGCCTGACCAGCTTCCCGACGCTCGCGACCGATCTGCGCAACGCCGGCGCCGAGTGGGTCGACGAGGAGGTCGTGGTCGACAGCGGCTTCGTGACCAGCCGAAAGCCCGACGATCTGCCGGCCTTCAACGCCAAGCTGATCGAGGAGATCCGCGAGGGCTCGCACGACCGCCAGCACGCCTGACGCACCCCGGCGCCCGACGGAGCGAGGCCGGCCTATCCGATGATCGGGACCTCGGTGTCGCTCGTCGGATCGGCGGGTCGTACTCCCCCGTTGCTGGAACGCCGCCGCAGCGCCAACGCGATCAGCGGGAAGATCAGCACCGAGAGCATCCCCGCTCCCACCATGGCGGATGCGGTCCCCGCTCCCAGGAAACCGTGGTCGACCCCGATCGCCGTCACCGCCACGATGATCGGCAGGCCGGTGCCGGTGAACAGGACGAGCGCGCCGCGATCTGCCCGGGTGGATCCGGTCGGCGCCGCGATCAAGCCGCCGGGCAGGCCGCGGATCACGAGCAGCAGTGCGAGGAAGATCGGCAGCAGCACCAGCGCCTTCGCGTCGCCCAGCAGCGAGTGCAGGTCGAAGGTGATGCCGACATTGATGAAGAACAGCGGGACCAGAAAGCCGAAGGAGACCGCCTCGAGCTTCGTCTCGATGAGCTCGGCATCCGCCCTCTTCGCTCCGCTGAGGAGAACCCGGCAGATGACGCCGGCCGCGAAGGCGCCGAGCAGCATGTCCAGGCCGACCGCGAGGCTGAGACCGACCAGCGCAGCGACGATCGCGACCACCACCCGTACCGCCAGCTGCCCGCTCGAGTGCAGGGTGGCGGCGATCAGCCGGTGGAAGCGCTCGTGCACCCCGCGAGAGGCCGCCCACACCGCCAGGCCCGAGATCAGCACGAAGCCGATCAGGACCAGCGCCGACGCGAGCGGTGTGCGCCCGCTGAGGAACAGTGAGATCGCGATCAGCGGCCCGAACTCCCCCACCGCGCCGACCGCGGTGACCGCCCGCCCGAAGGGCGTGGTCAGCTCGCCGGCGTCCCGCAGCATGGGCAGCAGCGTGCCCAGGGCGGTGGAGGTCAGGGCGATGCCGATGATGATCCCCGCTGTGACATCCCGGGCGACGGCGATCCCGCCTGCCACGCCCAGCACGAGCGAGACCGCCCATCCGATGGATGCCCGTGTCAGCGGCCGTCCCTTGACCCCGGCGAAGTCGATCTCGTTGCCGGCCATGAAGAACAGGAAGGCCAACCCGAAGTTCGCCATCGTGTCGAGGAAGTCATCGGCCGGCACCCACCCGAGCACGCTCGGCCCGATGAGGATGCCCAGCACGATCTCGAACACGACCAGGGGCACGGGGAGCCTGCGGCCCACCAGCGCGGCAAGCAGCGGTGCCGCCACCGCCAGGAGCGGAACGACGATGAGGGCGGAGAGGGAGACGGTCATGGGCCCTTCCGGAGAGTCGCGGCGGTGCGATGGATCCAACTGGCGGTGCGATAGATCCCACTATGGTGCAGAATCGCGCAGGAGTATGGCGGCGGGACTATGGCGTGCCGTGACGATCATGCTCGGGCCGGATGTGCTCGGCCGGATGTCCTCGGGCCGGGTTTACACGAGCAGTCTCGAGCAGTCTCGGGTCGTTGGCGTGCCTGAGCTGTGCCTGTGCCTGTGCTCGAGCCGCTGCTCGCGTGAGTCGTGTGCCAGTTCGAGCTGTATGCAGTCGTGAGTCGTGTGCCTGTGTGAGCCGCATGCCTGTCGCGCCGTATCCCTGCTCCGGGCTGTTCGCGCTCCAGTGCGTGAGGAGGTTCGTCGGGTCGGCCGCCTGGGCGCGGACCTCAACCGACGTGCAGGTCGGGAGCGGTGGTGTAGCTGCGTCCGGCCGGGGAGGTCCAGATGAGGACCCCGGTGTCGTCGGCCTGAGCCACCCGCCAGCCGCCCTCGTGCTTGAGCCTGTGGTGCTTGGGGCAGAGATGGGCGAGATTCCGCCAATCGGTCGAGCCGCCGTATTGCCAGTCCACGGTGTGATCGAGGTCGCAGCTGGCAGCAGCTCGGCCGCAGTTCGGGAACCTGCAGGTGCCGTCCCGAACGCGCAGCCAGGTGCGCAGCCCGGCCGGGATCCGGTAGCTGTCGCGACCGACGGAGAGCACGGCCCCCGTCTCCGGATGGGTGAGCAGCCGGGTCATCCCGGGGGCGTCCGCGGTGAGCCGCCGCGCGGTCTCCGGGTCGATCGGCCCGTAGCCCTCGAGGGCGGCAGGACGCTGTCCCTTCCCCAGAAGGGTGAGCACCGGAACGGTCACCAGCACGCGCGGGCGGATGCGCCGGAAGGCGTCGAGCAGGTCGCCGGCGGAACGAGCTGCGGAAACAGCATCGGAAGCGGGCCTCGTATCGGAGCCTGCACCGGGACCCGCCACGGAAGCCGTCGCCGCTGCCGGACCGTCATCGAGCGGACAGTCATTGAGCGGGCCATCATCGAGCGGGCCGTCACTGAGCAGGCCGTCACCGAGCAGAGCGGCCACGAGGACGTCGGCGCGAAGCTGGGTGAGGGTGCGGGACTCGTCTGGGCTCTGCAGGCCGCGAGCGGTCTCGGTGACCCGGGAGTGGATCGCGGCCGCCTGCTCGACGGGGAGGTAGGCGCTGAGCCAGGCCATGCCGTCCTTGCCTCCCGCGCACTCGACCCGCCGGTCGGCGGCAGCTCGGCGATGACGTTCGATCGCGGAATCGGGATCCATCCGCTCGCGCAGCGTGCGAAGCCTGCGATCGAATGCGGAGGGCGTGGTGGTAACCGCGACGGGGAGTGCGGCGCGCTCGAGCTCCGCCCGAAGGGCCGGCTCCAGCGGAGCGGCATGGTCGACCATGAGCTGGGCGTGCCGGTAGCCGATCGAGCCGGCACGCAGGGCGTCGAGCGTGGCGGGAAGGTTGTTGACCAGGGCCTCGCTGTCGTTCAGCATGGCGTCGACGGTGCGCTCCGGCATTCGCATGGCGCAGGCCAGCTCGGCGACCAGCGACCGCCGTGCCATGTCGGAGCCCAGCGCGGTCGGGCTGCCGGACGCCTCGACGATCTCGCTCCATGCTCGTGCCTGCTCGATCGCCTCGGCGCGCATGCCCATCAACTGCGCGATCATCCGGTCGAACTGCGCGACGGTCTCCACCAGCTCCGACCGCGTATCGGCCATCAACGCGTAAGTGGTGGGCGCGTCGGCGGCAGGCGGCATGATGGTCGGCGCTGAGCCGATTGGCACTGACCCGATCGGCGCTGGAGTGGTCGGCACTGAGGTGCTCTGCGCTGAACCGACCTGGGCTGACGCGACCTGCGCCGCGATCGGGGTGCCGCCGAGTCCCTCCATGGGACAACTCAACACCGGACCACCGACATTCTCCGCGGCCGTGAAACGGCAGGAAAGGACCATGGAACAGAACAGGCCGTGAAACAGAACAGGCCATGAAACGAACAGGCCGTGAAAGAGGGACCACGAGGGAGCTCGCCCCCCGCACGTGTCACCTCCGCACGCTCCGTCGTCGGGAGACTCTGATGGAGGTGAACCCGATCGAACGGGCAGACCATGACCGACCAGCGCGAGCCGCAGCACGACGAGGGCGACCTGACCCGCAAGGGCGAGGCCGGAACCTTCGCCGGCGGCGACCTGCTCCAGCGGAAGCGCGTTCGATGTGGATGTCGCGGCCGCTCCGTCGGGAAACCGCGACAGTGCATCATCCGGAATGGGGAGAGGGAAGGGCGATGCGCGCCGAGGCGGATCGGCTCACCGTGTTCTTCGAGACCGAGGAGCGCGCCCCTGTCGGTTCCGGGGTGGGACAGGCGCCAGCCGCGCTACTGAAGCCCGCCCTCGTGCGCTGCGTATTCGCGGAGCAGGGCCGCGGCGTGCAGGCCGCGCTCCCCCTCGGCGTCCAGCGCCTTCAGCATCTGCCTCGCCTTCTCGCGACCGGCGGGGAAAGGCGGGAGCAGCGGCACGTCCGGATCCGTCTTCACGTCGAGCACGTACGGGCGGTCGGCCGACAACGCACGTTCCCATGCCGCAGGCAGCTCTGCCGGGTCGTCCACCCGCTCCCCTCCCAGGCCGAGCAGGCCGGCGTAGTCCGCCGCCGGGAAGTCGGGAAGGGACTGGCTGGCCTCGAATCTGGGCTCGCCCTCCATCTCCCGCTGCTCCCAGCTCACCTCGGCCAGATCGCCGTTGTCGAGGATGCAGACCACGAAGCGCGGATCGGCCCAGGTGCTCCAGAGGCGGGCCACGGTCACCAGCTCGGCGATGCCGGTCATCTGGAACCCGCCATCACCGGTGAGGACGATCATCGGTCGGTCGGGACGGTCCAGCTTGCCGGCGATCCCATAGGGCATCGAGCAGCCCATGCTGGCCAGGGTGCTGGAGAGGTGCGGCTGCGCGCCCCGCGGCAGATCGAGCTGCCTGGCGTACCAGTAGACCGTGCTGCCCACGTCCAGCGCGATGCGGGCGTCGGCGGGAAGCCTGCCGTTCAGCTCGCGGAGCACGGCCTCCGGGTTGATCGGCTCGGCCGGGATAGCGGCGCGTCTGGCGGAGATCTCCCGCCAGCGGGACACCTCGGCCTCGACCTCGCCTCGCCACGCCGGATCCGCCTCGCCATCGAGCAGTTCGAGCAGCGCGTCGAGGGTTCCCGCGGCGTCCCCGACCAGGCCGACCTCGACCGGATAGCGATTGCCGATGAACCTGCCGTCGATGTCGATCTGCACCGCGCGCGCCTGCCCGGGCGGCGGGTAGAACTCGGTCCACGGGTCGTTCGACCCGACGATCAGCAGGGTGTCGCACCGCCCCATCGCGAAGCCGCTGGCCGTCGACCCGAGATGGCCCATCGTGCCGACGGCGGTCGCGGATGACGCCTCCACGAAGGGCTTGCCGAGCAGGCTGGTCGCGAGCGCCGCACCGAGCCGGTCGGCGACCGCGGCTACCTGCTCCTCTGCGTGTCGCGCGCCCTGGCCGACGAGCATGGTGATCCTGCGTCCGCTCGACAGCAGGGCCGCCGCCTGTTCGAGGTCGGAGCGCCGGGGCAGGAC
>Ga0182749_1002293_pt1 | contig 14124 bp, 17 predicted proteins | sample eDN3rd37CKraftMG_FD_128875 | JGI IMG/M metagenome (GOLD analysis project Ga0182749, IMG submission 128875) | Enriched Miracle-Growth compost microbial communities from Emeryville, California, USA - eDNA 3rd pass 37_C Kraft MG (version 2) (version 2) ...
AGCACTTCCGATTGGAAGACGAAACGGTCGCCCACGATGCGGATGTCCTCGCGGTCGGACAGGATCTCGCGCAGGCGCCCGAAGAAATCCGAGCGGTAGCGGTTCAGCTCCTGCACGCGCTGCGCCAGCGCGACATTCAGGCGGCGCCCGAGATCCGCGATCTTGGCGTTCGATTCCCGGTCGCGCCGTTCCGATACGTCCAGCGCATCCTCCAGCGCGGCGATCTGCTGCCTCAGCGCCGAAATCTGCTGGTTCAGAAGCTCCACCTGGGAGAGGGCGCGCTGGCTGATCTGGCGCTCCTGGTCGAGCTCGCCCGTCAGCTCGCCGATGCGCTGGTTCGCGGCGGCCTCGCCGCCCGCGCCGCTCGAAAGAAGCTGCTGCAACCGGCTCTGTTCCGCTTCCGCGTCGGCCAGCGAAGCGCGCAGCGTCGCGATCTGGTCCTCGGCGTCCTGCGAGTTCGCCTGTTCGAGTGACAGGAGCTGCGTGAGCTCGTTGATCTGCGCATTCAGGCGATCGAGCGCCTCGTCCCGGCCGCTGATCTCGCGGCTCAGGAAGTACTGGGCGACCACGAAGACGGACAGCAGGAACATGATGGCCAGAAGCAGCGTCGACAGCGCGTCGACGAAACCCGGCCAGTAGTCGACAGTCCTTTCCCTGCGGCGAGAGCGCCCGAGCGGCATCAGTTGTTTTCCCGCTTCTTGAGCGACGTCGCGATCCTCTCGAGCGTTTCGCGCAGCGCCTTCTGGTCGGCGGCCTGGGCTTCCACCCAGTCACGCATCAATTGCTGCTCCTGGCGCATGTTCTTCACGAGGCCCGAAATGCCCTCCGCGAGCGATGCCATGGCGGCGGCGGTGCGCGGATTGCTGCCGCCGGTCTCCTGCACGGTGCGCAGCTTCTCGGCAAGTTCGCGCAGCTCTTCGGACGAGCCGGCCTTGGCGCCTTCGAGATCCGAGCTCAGATCCGTCACGGTCGACAGCCAATTCTCCAGTTCCGTGTAGAAGCGGTTCTGGGCGCGGCCCGCCTGCAGATCCAGGAACCCGAGGATCAGCGATCCGGAAAGGCCGAACAGCGACGACGAGAACGCCGTGCCCATGCCGCTGAGCGGCGCCGACAACCCTTCCTTCAGCGAATTCAGGACGTCATTGGCGTCGCCGGAGCCCGGATCGAGCGACTGGATCGTTTCGCCGATCGAGCCGATCGTCTGCAGAAGGCCCCAGAACGTGCCGAGCAGTCCCAGGAACACGAGAAGGCCGATCAGGTAGCGCGAGATGTCGCGGCTTTCGTCCAGCCGGGTGGCGATCGAATCGAGGATGGAGCGCATGGAGCTTGTCGAAAGCGCCATGCTGGACGAGCGGCTGAGCAGCGCCTTCATCGGCGCCAGCAGGACGGGCTCGGAGGATTCGGTGCCGGCCAGGAAGGAATTGACCCAGCGTATCTCCCGGAACAGCCGCACCACCTGTCCAAGCGCCAGGAGAACGCCCACCGCGAGCACGCCCAGGATGAGCCCGTTGAGGCCGGGGTTGCTCTGGAAGGCGCTGGAGATCTGGCGATAGAGTATGGCCGCGACGAAGCCCACGATCACCAGGAAGATGAGCATCGAATAGAGGAAAACCTGAGGGCTCGAGAGACGGCGCGGATCAAATTGATCGTCCATGACAAGCCGCTCCGCCCCGAGCGATTTCAGCAACGCCATCTCTCCCCTCGATTCCGCTTCATCCTGAAAAGTTTGGCCGAGACTCTAAACGGAAATGTGACGAAATTGAAATATATATCCGTGCTGCCATTGCCTCTCGTCCGCTGAGATGGTGTACGCAGATCTTCATGAAAGCTCCAGTGCATCGGCCCGAAAACCGGAATCGGTGTTCGGAAAGCACGATGCCTGATTCGATAACCTGCAGCGTCCCTAGTACGTCCAACTGGGCGCGCGGGGCGGTACCCGGAGGAAGTTCATGGCGCGCATACTCGTGACCGGCGCCAGCGGGTTCATCGGCCGTCACCTCCTGCCGGTGCTTCTGGAGCGCGGGCATGACGTGGTTCAGGCGGGCCGTCGCCCGCACGGGACTGCCGGCCCCTTTGTACCGGTGGGTGATATCGGCCCGATGACAGACTGGTCGGCGGCGCTCACCGGCGTCGACGCCGTGATCCATCTGGCGGGGCTCGCGCACCGGGAAGACGCGGGAGAGGCGGAGTTCTTCGCCGTCAATGACGCGGGAACGGAGAAGCTCGCCCGAGCCTGTGAAACGGCGCGCACGAAGGCTCTCGTGCTGCTGAGCAGCATCGCTGCGCGCGAAACCGAGCGAAAGCCGCAGGATGCCAATGCCTATGGCCGGTCCAAGCTCGCCTCCGAGGCGCATGTACGGCGGTTCGCAGAGGGCGGCGGCGTCGGCATCGCGCTGCGCCCGCCGCTGGTCTACGGCCATGACGCGCCGGGCAATTGGCGAAAGCTGCAGCGCCTTGCGGCTAGCGGGCTGCCGCTTCCCTTCGGCGCAGTCAGGAACCGCCGCTCGATGTGCTCGGTCGGCAATCTTTGCAACGCCATTATCACTGCGGTGGAGACCGGACTGAACGGCGCGGGCAGCGGCATCTATGAAATCGCCGATCGCGAGGTGGTCTCGCTCGCCGACATTCTCACCTGGCTCAGGGCCGGGATGGGTCGACCAAGGCGGCTGCTCCCCGTGCCCGCCGGCATGCTGAGCGCGCTGGCGGACCTTGCGGGCAAGCGGAAGCTCAGGGCGGCGCTCCTGGATGATCTGACGCTCGATCCATCCGCCTTCATGCGCGTCTTCGCCTGGAGCCCGCACGAGACGGCGGAAGAGGCGATCAGGCAGTCGGGAAGGCTTTATGCTTTGGGGCGTGGGGCGCGTTGAACGAATCCGGATTCAGCTTCGCCAACCCGGCTCTGAACAGACCTAGGGGAGACGCGCTTGCGAATCAATGGTCCCCTGACCGTTGGACAGATTACCGCGAATCGCGGTACCAAACTCACGCAGGCAACACATAGACGATGCGCCTGCGGCTTGGGAGGGAAGCCTAACAAATTGAAATCGTTAGTATTTCTTAAACAGCCTTGTGAATAGCGTGGGCGCGTTGCTTGCCGCCTTGACTTAAAAGACAGCTTCCACTCATATCACCAGTGACTTTGGACGAAGAAACCGCCGCCAACTCCCCAGCAGGCGACGGTTTCAGAAGTTCAACCCCGCAAAGATTGGAAGTCGAGCGCGGGATTGGTGTCGTTACGCTGATGTTGAATCAGAATTTTCCACCATGGTCAAGCTCGACGTTCGCTCGCCAGCAATGGAGCGAACCAATGGCGACACGCAAGTACCCTTCGTACTGGATGTACAAGGACAACAGGAATGAGTGGCGTTGGACGTATGAAGCGTCGAACGGCGAGACAATCGCGGTAAGCAGCGAAGGCTACAAAAACCGCAACGATTGCCGACGCGCCATCGACATCATGAAGTTGTCCACCAATAGCGAAGTGTGGGTGCCTTCTGATCTCGCGAACGCGGCTTAGTCGTCGCTTGGGAGCTCGCCGCCTGTCGGCGGGCTCCTTCACTTTCTTAGGCTTTGGCGATTTGGCTATGTCGCGCACGACCCGGTCAAAAGCTTCTTCGGACTGGTCTGTTTCCAGTTCACGGGCGGCCATGGCGGCGGCGTAGCCGCTTCATCTTCCGATCAATCAGACTTGCCGGGAGCGATCATGCCTCGGCTTTTGGGAGGCGCGGCCGGTTTCCGCAGAAGGCGCGGTGGTATTGAAATGCATAGTGCTGAACTGCCCCAGCCGAGGACCGGGCCGTGCCCCGCGATGCGGCGGCCAATGGGTCCCGGATAGCCCTTCAGGCTTCCGGGATGACGAAGAAGGAGGTCAGGAAACCGGCTTCTGCAGCGTCTTGAGCAGGCTGCGGTGGATCAGCTCGTTGCCGGCCACGACGGAGCCGCTGTCGAACATGTCCTGCCCGCCGTTCCTGTCCGTCGCAAAGCCGCCGGCCTCGCGCACCATCAGGATGCCCGCCGCCATGTCCCAGGGGCTCAGCGCATCTTCCCAGAAGCCGTCCATCCGGCCCGCCGCCACGTAGGCGAGGTCCAGCGCGGCCGAACCCAGCCGGCGGATGCCTGCCACCTCGCCCATCACATTGCGCAGGTCGAGCAACGCCCGCCCATGATGCCCGCGTCCCAGATGGGGAATGCCGGTGCCGACCACGCTGTCCGACAGCTCCCGGCGCGCCGCGACCCGCATGCGCCGGTCGTTCAGGAAGGCGCCGCCGCCGCGTTCGGCGGTGTAGAGTTCGTCCATGGCGGGATTGAAGATCACGCCAGCCACCAGCGTGCCCTGCCGCTCCAGCGCGATCGAGACGGAAAAGATCGGAATGCCGTGCAGGAAATTAGTGGTGCCGTCGAGCGGATCCACCAGCCAGCGATGCTGCGGATCGTCGCCGTCGACGACCCCTCTTTCCTCCATGAGGAAGGAGTAGCCCGGGCGGGCGCGCGAAAGCTCCGTGTGGATGATCTCCTCGGCGCGGCGGTCGGCCTGGCTCACATAGTCGCCCGGTCCCTTCAGCGAGACCTGCAGGTTCTGCACCTCGCCGAAATCGCGCGCGAGGGAACGCCCGGCCTTCATCGCGGCTTGAACCATGACATTGATGATGGCCGAACGCGGCATCGGAAAATCCTAGAAAAGTGCGGTGCGCCGTCAGTCGGCGCGGCGCAGGTATGTGATCTCGTCGGTATCGACCACGATCTTCTCGCCGGCCGAAACAAAGGGCGGCACGAGGATGCGGACGCCGTTCTCAAGCACCGCCGGCTTATAGGAGGAGGCTGCCGTCTGTCCCTTCACCACCGGGTCGGCCTCGGCCACCTCGAGCGTCACCTGCGGCGGGAGCGAGATGCCGATCGGCTTATCCTCGTAAAGCTCCACCGTCACCGTCATGCCATCCTGCAGGAAGGCCGAGCGGTCGCCCACGAAATCCTTCTGCAGCTCCAGCTGCTCGTAGGTTTCCGAATCCATGAAGACCAGCGCATCGCCCTGTTCGTAGAGGAAGGTGAAATCCTTCTGCTCCAGGCGCACCTTCTCCACCGTCTCGGCGGAGCGGAAGCGCTCGTTGAGCTTCGTGCCGTCGATCAGGTTCTTCAATTCCACCTGGTTGTAGGCGCCGCCCTTGCCGGGCTTCACCGCATTCGTCTTCACCGCGACCCACAGGCCGCCATTGTGCTCGATGACGTTTCCGGGCCGGATTTCGTTGCCGTTGATCTTCATTCTAAATCGTCCTGATATGGAAGCCGCGCCACAGAGCCGGGCCGGCGCTTCAAGACCACAAAACGAACGTGGAAGCAAGGTGGGGCGGTGGGGCAATAAGGGAATAAGGCAGTAGGGCAGTAGGACGGGAATTTGAACGTCGGAACAAAATCTGATTAGGCAGCGGCCCACATACTGCCCTACTGCCTTATTCCCTTATTGCCCTAATTTCCCCTACCTCAACTCCGTCGAGCGCTGCGTCGCCTGTTCGACCTGCTCGTCGGTCAGCCCCGCGAGAAAGTCTTCCATGTCCATGTCCGTGAGGCCCGCGCGCCGCGCCGTCATGTACCAGGATGCGGCTAGGATCGGGTCCGGCTCCGTGCCCAATCCGGCCATATAGGCCTTCGCCAGGCGGTTCTGCGCCGCCACATTGCCGCTTTCCGCCGCGCGCTTGAGCCAGCGAAAGCCTTCTTCCAGGTTCCTGGCCCCGCCGCGTCCCTCGATCAGCCACACCCCGAGATCGAGCTGGGCGGTTTCGAAGTTCTGGCGCGCCGCGCGCTCCAGCCAGCGGCGCGCTTCCGCCTCGTCCGGGGCCTTGCCGCCGGCGCCATTGGCGTGGATCTGCGCCATGGCATATTGCGCGTCGGGGAGGCCCGCATCGGCTGCCCGCTCGTACCAGGCGACCGCGTCGGATTCTTTCGCGCCGCTTTCCATCATCATCTGGGCCAGGTTGAATTGGGCAAGGGGCTTGCCCGCATCGGCGGCCTTGCGCATCAGCTCGAAGGCCCTGTCGAAATCATGTTTGACGAACTCACCGTCGAGCAGCATCAACCCGTATTGAAGTTGGGCTTCGGGATCACCCTGGTCCGCGGCCTTGCCGTACCATTTTGCCGCTTCCTTTCCATCGCGGCGTACGCCGAGCCCGCGCGCATAGATCTCGGCGATAAGGGTCTGCGCTGCCGCGTCGCCGGCTTCCGCGCGCGGCCGCGCGGTCTTCAGCGCGGTGAGGTAGTGCCCGCGCTGGTAAGCGCCGAACGCCTCGTCCAGGACCTTGCCGAAGCGGGACGGGTCGACCGCGGGAGTGGAAGGCCGCTGCGCCTCCGCCGGCTCGTTGTTCGGGGCGGCAGGTCGGCTGCCCCTCTGCTCCGCGGGCTTGGCGGCCGGCGGGTTCTGCGGCGGCTGAGTGGTCTGCGCCCAGGCTTCGTACGATCCCGAAAAGATCAGCAACGCACAGAAGGCGGCCGGGAGGAAGCGTCTCATGTCTCACCTTCCAGCGCGGGCGCATGCGCATCGAGGAGGGCGTTGGCTTCTGCGACCATGGCTGCCGGATCGCGCCCTTCCGCGAAGACCGCGTTGCCCAGGGCGACGAACTCCACGCCCGTTTTCGCCACGTCGACGACCGATTGGATCGCCGAGCCCGCAAGCACGATGCAGGGAATCTCGATCATTTCCGCCCACCAATTCCCGAGCGAAAGATTGCGCGCGTGCGGCTCGGGCTTGGTGTCGTAGCCGAAGCGGCCGAAAAAGATGTAGTCCGGCTGCGTCTCGCCGAGCTCCAGGGCGTCGTCGCGGGTTTTCGCCCCGCCGCAGCCCACCATCATGCGCTTTTGATGCTTCTCCACGATCTCGGCCAGCTCCGCCTTGGAGCCTTCGACATGCACGCCATCCGCCTGCACGCGGGCGGCGATACGCGGCTCCCCGGCGATCACGACGGCCACGCCGCGCGCCTGGGCGAGCGGCGTGAGCAACTCGGCTCTCGTCTGCAACGCGCTTTCGTCGGCCTCATAGGCGGGAATGATCAGGGAAGCGACATCGCCGCCCGAGAGTGCGGCGGCCAGGCGTTTCTCATCGTTGCCATCCGGTGGTGGGGCGATCAGCACGATTCGGCAGCGGGCGGGCGTTGATGCTTCACTCATTCATTTCTGCCGTGAATTTTGGCGGAGGCTGAAAACTGGCCGCGGTTTTTGGTTTGATTGGGGCATAGAGCATTTTGCGGGCAAGTGGAATTGCTTGCCGTCGCACAAATGCGGCTAAAACAAAAAGATGGAGGGGATGCGCGGGTGAATGTGTGCCGCGCCTCTCGCAAAAGCAAGGCAAACGGTTTATTGCCCTCTGGCAACCAATTTCTCCGCCATGGCGCCCATCTTATCGGACCCGATATTCTATATCGCCGCGATTCCCGCGGTGATCCTCGTCGGCCTTTCCAAGGGCGGGCTCGGCGGCGCCATGGCCCTGATCGGCGTGCCGCTCATGTCGCTGGTGGTCTCGCCCGTCCAAGCGGCGGCGATCATGCTGCCCATCCTCATCGTCATGGACATGGTCTCGCTCTGGGCCTGGCGCGGCTTTCACGACTGGCGTCTCCTTTCGATCATGCTGCCCGGAGCGCTCGTCGGCATCGGCATCGGCTGGCTCACCGCCGCCGTCGTCACGCCGGACCATGTGCGGCTGATCGTGGGCTTCGTCACCCTTCTCTTTTTCCTGCGCTGGGTCGCCGAAAAACTCAGGAAAAGCGAGCGCGTGGCCGGCCACAATCGGCCCAAGGGCCTGTTCTGGGGAACCGTCGCCGGTTTCACCAGCTTCGTGGCGCATGCGGGCGGTCCGCCCTACCAGGTCTACGCCCTGCCGTTGAAGCAGGACCCCAAGCTCTACACCGGCACCAGCGTCATTTTCTTCGCCATCGTCAACGCGGTGAAGCTCATCCCCTATTTCGCGCTCGGCCAGTTCGATGCGACCAATCTCACCGCGTCGCTCATCCTGGCTCCCATCGCGCCGCTCGCCACGTTCGCGGGCGCCTGGATCGTACGCCGCATGAGGCCGGAGGTCTTCTACCCCCTCATGTACGCCATGATCCTCATCGTGTCGCTGAACCTCATCTATGAGGGCGCGAAAGGGCTTTGGGGCGGGTGAGGGCCGCGCTTGCGCCTTCCGGGGGGCGCCGCGCGTCGCTTTGGGGAAAATCCGAAACCATCCACAGAAAAATTCAGACGCCCCGGCGGAGGAATCCATGCGCCCGCATTGACCGCTGTTCTCAATTTTATGCTAATTTTTTTCTCAGTCCGAGGAGTTTGTTAACCCGTCATTAAGCTTTACGGGCGTTTACTGTGCGCATCCAGTGATCTGGATTCTGACCGAGTGGCTGAGCCATTCTGTTTGACGCCTCCCTGTTAACTCCTGAGAGCCGCAGTCCCGCGGCTCTTTTTTTGCGCCGGGTTCCCTGTTAACCTTTCATTAAGCTTGGGACTTGCGTTTGGGCGCGCCCCGTCGCATTTTCCCGGCCAATTTTCAAAGGTGAGAGTGCCCGGCGTATTCGGGCCGGTTCAGGGGTTTGTGAGGCGAGTAGGAATGTCTACCGTTTATACGGGGGGCGCCAATATGATCAAGTTGGCAGAACGGCGCGTCTTCTCCCAATCGTTCAAGCCGCTCTACAATGAGGGCATGGGGCTGGTCGAGGAAGCGGCCGAGTACCTGGATGGCGAAGGCCGCGCCGCCGCCAAGGCGCTGTCGCGGGTTGCCGCCGGCCTTTATGCCGCCGAATCCATGCGGCTCACCACCCGGCTGATGCAGCTCGCCTCCTGGCTGCTCCTGCAGCGGGCCGCCAATTCCGGCGAGATGACGCGCGAGCAGGTCGCCGCCGAGAAGGCGAAGGTGCGGCTCGACAGCGCTTCCCTTCACGAAGAAGCACCCGGCTGGAACGAGCTTCCGGAAGCGTTCCGCAGCCTCGTCAGCCGTTCGCTGAGGCTCGAGGCCCTCGTCCGCCGCATGGACGAGGAGATCTACGGCTCGGCGGATGACCGCGCCCGGGACGACCGCTTCGCCGAAAATCCGGTATCGGACCAGATCAACCTTCTGCAGACCGCGTTCGGGAGAGGCTGAAAGCCTGTTTTCGCGAATAGGGATTGGCGGGTAGCGAATAGGGTGGCTCCTTCTATTCGCTGCTCGCTATTCCCGATTGGCTTTTCTATCCTGCCTGTATGACAGGCACGATTCGCATCATCGGCATCGATCCGGGGCTGAGGCGCACCGGCTGGGCCATCATTGAGACGCTCGGCAACTCGCTCCGCTTCGTCGGAGCCGGGACCGTGCGCTCCGACGACAAGGCCGATCTCGCCTCCCGTCTCTGCCAGCTTCATGACGGCCTTGCCGAAATCCTGCATCTCCATATGCCGCAGGAGGCAGCGGTCGAAGCCACCTTCGTCAACAAGGATGCGGTGGCGACGCTGAAGCTCGGCCAGGCGCGCGGCATCGCCATGCTCGTGCCGGCGCGCGCGGGCCTGCGCGTCGCCGAATACGCGCCGAATGCGGTCAAAAAGGCCGTGATCGGCGTCGGCCACGGCGAGAAGCGGCAGATCCACATGATGGTGAAGGTTCTCATGCCCAAGGCCCGGTTCGACAGCGACGACGCGGCGGATGCGATCGCGGTCGCGATCTGCCATGCGCATCACCGGCAGTCTCCCGCTTGGCGGCTTGCCCTGGAGGCCCAGCCATGATCGGCAAGCTGAAGGGCATTCTCGACGAGATCGGCGAAGATCATTGCGTGGTGGATGTTGGCGGCGTCGGCTACGTCGCTCACTGCTCGGCCCGCACCCTCTCGTCTCTCGGCGGTGTCGGATCGGCCGTGACGCTTTTCATCGAGACCTATGTGCGCGAGGACATGATCCGCCTCTATGGGTTCCAGAGCGTGCTGGAGCGCGAATGGTTCAGGCTCTTGCAGAACAATGTGCAGGGCGTGGGCGCGAAGGTGGCGCTCTCCGTGCTTTCGACCCTCACGCCGGCGGAACTCGCCAATGCCATCGCGCTCAGGGATATCGCCATGGTGGCGCGGGCGCCCGGCGTCGGCCGGAAGGTCGCCGAGCGCATCGTGACGGAACTGAAAAGCAAGGCGCCGGCTTTCGCGGGCGAGGCCGCGGGCACGATCGGCCTCAAACAGGATCTCGGCGAAGGTGTCGCCCCGGCGCCGGTCTCGGATGCGGTTTCCGCGCTCGCCAATCTCGGCTATTCGCGCGACATCGCAGCCAATGCGGTCGCCGCCGCGCTCAGAGCGGCGGGTGAGGGCGCTGATGCCGGCACGCTGATCCGGCTCGGCTTGAAGGAGCTGGCGCGGTAGCCTGTATTGCCTTGAAGTAAGCGACTCCTTACTATATCCTACAGGTAAGGAATTTTGGGAAGGTAAGGATATGGGTATCCGCGCTACCATCACTTCGAAGGGACAGGTCACGGTTCCCAAGGAGGTCCGCGATCGTTTCAACCTTCACCCTGGCGATACGATCGAGTTCATCGAAGAAGAGGGAAAGCTGTGGGTGAAAGCCAGGAAAACCAGGGCTGTCGATCTGATCGGAATTCTTGGCCCTCCTCCCAGCGGCAAGTCTCTGACAGTCGAGGAAATAGACGAGGCCATCATGGATGCCGTCACAGAGGATGATGAGCGCATCATGCGCGAGTGGCGCGAAGGCAACGAATGATCGGAGTCGATACCAATGTCCTGTTGCGGCTGGTCGTCATTGAGAATGACGAACAGAATGCGAAGGTCCACTCTTTCTTCGCCGAGCGTAATGCCGATGATCCCGCCTATGTAAGTGCAATTGTTTTGGCTGAAACCATATGGTTGCTGCGCAGCCGCTTCGGCTACTCGCGCAGCGCCGTGGCAGATATGCTGCGGGCCATGCTGTCGAGCGATGATTTTCTCGTCGAACACGAAGGTAGACTGGCGTCGCTGCTGGAGCAAAACCCGGCACCTCCGGCTGAGATAGCCGATTTTCTGATTGCTTGGTCTGCCGGTTCAGCAGGCTGCACACATACTGTCACTTTCGATCGTCGCGCCGCGTCCCGCATCCCCGGCATGGAGCTTCTGTCATGAGCGAGCCGGACCGCATCGTTTCCGCCGCGGCGCGCGGGGAGGATGCCGATGCCACGATGCGGCCGCAGTCGCTGGACGAGTTCGTCGGCCAGAAGACGGCGCGCGCCAATCTGAAAGTGTTCATCGAGGCGGCGCGTTCGCGCGGCGAGGCGCTCGATCACGTACTGTTCGTCGGCCCGCCCGGGCTCGGCAAAACCACGCTCGCCCAGATCATGGCGCGCGAGCTCGGCGTCAATTTCCGCTCCACCTCAGGCCCGGTCATCGCCAAGGCGGGCGACCTCGCGGCCCTCCTAACCAATCTCGAAGAGCGAGACGTGCTCTTCATAGACGAGATCCACCGGCTGAACCCGGCCGTCGAGGAAATCCTCTACCCCGCCATGGAGGACTACCAGCTCGACCTCATCATCGGTGAAGGTCCGGCGGCGCGCTCGGTGAAGATCGACCTTGCCAAGTTCACGCTTGTTGCCGCCACCACACGGCTCGGCCTGCTGACCACGCCGTTGCGGGACCGCTTCGGCATCCCGATCCGGCTGGAATTCTATACGGTCGAGGAGCTGCAATCGATTGTCACCCGCGGGGCGCGCATCCTCGGCCTGCCGCTCGCCGAAGACGGAGCGGAAGAGATCGCCCGGCGCGCCCGCGGCACACCGCGAATCGCCGGCCGTCTCCTGCGCCGGGTGCGCGATTTTGCCTCGGTGGCAGGTGCGGAGAAGGTGACGCGGCAGATCGCGGACGCCGCGCTTTCGCGGCTTGAGGTCGATGCGCTGGGCCTCGATCAGCTCGACCGGCGCTATCTCACCATGATCGTCGACAACTTTGGCGGCGGCCCCGTGGGCATCGAGACGATCGCCGCGGCGCTGTCGGAACCCCGCGACGCCATCGAGGACATCATCGAGCCCTACCTCATCCAGCAGGGCTTCATCCAGCGCACGCCGCGCGGGCGCGTGCTCGCCGCCAAGGCCTGGAAGCATCTCGGGCTCAATCCGCCCAAGGAACTGTCGCAGGCGCAGATCAGTCTGTTTCAGGAGGAGAGTGAACAGTGAATGGTCAATGGTGAATAGTGGATAGAAATCGCGGAAGCCGCGTCTTTTAGATACGTCCTATTCACCAGTCACTATTCACCATTCACCGGAAGCAATGACCAACAACGACGGCACCCTCAACCCCGGCATCAGCGGCGAGCTGACCGAGACCGGCCATCGCCTGATGGCCCGTGTGTATTTCGCGGATACGGACTTCACAGGCGTCGTATATCACGCGCGCTACCTGGAATTCCTGGAGCGCGGGCGTTCGGACTTCCTGCGTCTTTCCGGCGTGCATCACACCGAGCTTGCCGACGGGAAGCATGGCGAGCGGCTTTCCTGGGTGGTGCGGCGCATGGAGATCGATTTTCGTCAGCCCGCCCGCATCGACGACATCATCACCATAGAGACATATATCGAAGATATATCAGGTGCGCGCATTTATATGCGCCAACAGCTCAAGCGCGATGCGGAGCTTCTGGTCGAAGCGCGGGTGGAGGCGGCGATCATCGGTGAGGGCGGAAAGCCACGGCGTTTCCCGAAGGAGTGGATCCCGGCATTTCTGCGCCGGCCAGGCTGAGCCGGATGTTAAAACTCTAACCGCAAAATTATAAGCGCATCAGTAATACTGCATTAACCATACATCTTCATATGATTAAACGCGTCGCCTGGGCTTAAGCGCCTTCCTTTGACCAAAATTTGTCGAAAAAAGGCGCGATTGGAAGCCTTTCGGGGGGCGCTGCGGCTAAGTTCGGCACGCAATTAGCGACGGGACGGACCCGCACTGGAGCTGCCCGGATTTTAGAGGACGGTAGGGTATGGAAAGTGTAGAGCTCGCCGCGCCTGGTGGGGATCTCTCCATCTGGGCTCTGTTTTGGCAGGCCGGATGGGTTGTGAAGCTGGTGATGGTCGGCCTTTTGGGCGCGTCCATCTGGAGCTGGGCCATCATCATCGATAAAGCGCTGAGCTACGCGCGGATGCGCATGGCGCTTAACCGTTTTGAGCAGGTCTTCTGGTCGGGACAGTCGCTCGAGGAGCTCTATCGTTCGCTCGCCGATCGCAAGACGACCGGCATGGGCTCGATCTTCGTCGCCGCGATGCGCGAATGGAAGAAGAGCTTCGAAAAGGGCGCGCGCTCGCCGCTCGGGCTGCAGAACCGCATCGATAAAGCGATGGACCTTGCGCTCACGCGCGAAATGGAGCGGCTGGAAAGCCGCCTAGGCTTCCTCGCCTCGGTCGGCGCGTCCGCTCCCTTCATCGGCCTGTTCGGCACGGTCGTGGGCATCATGACCTCCTTCCAGGCCATCGCCGGTTCGAAATCCACCAATCTCGCGGTCGTGGCTCCCGGCATCGCGGAGGCGCTTCTTGCCACCGCGATCGGCCTGCTTGCCGCCATTCCGGCCGTTATCGCCTACAACAAGCTCACGGCGGATGCCGGCAAGATCGGCTCGCGCATGGAAGGCTTCGCAGACGAATTCTCGGCCATACTGTCGCGGCAAATCGATGAGAAGGTCGCTCCGAAGGCCCGGGTCGAGGAGTATGCCTGATGGGGATGTCGGTCGCTTCCGGCAGAGGTGGCGGAAACGGGCGTAGGCGGCACGGCCGCCGCCATGCGCCCATGTCGGAGATCAACGTCACGCCGTTCGTGGACGTGATGCTGGTTCTGCTCATCATCTTCATGGTTGCCGCGCCGCTGCTTACGGTCGGCGTGCCGATCGACCTGCCGGAAACGCAGGCGAAGGCGCTCAATTCCGAGACGCAGCCGATCACGGTCTCCGTCAACAGCGAAGGCAAGATCTATCTGCAGGAAACCGAGGTTCCGATCGACGAGGTCGTGCCGAAACTGCAGGCCATCGCGCAAACGGGCTATGAGGAGCGGATCTACGTCCGCGGCGATCGCTCGGCGGATTACGGCACGGTCATGCGGGTGATGGCGCGGATCTCCGCCGCCGGCTTCCGCAATCTCGGCCTCGTTACCCTGCAGGAACAGGATAACTGACCGTCATGAGGGC
>Ga0182749_1002294_pt1 | contig 14121 bp, 15 predicted proteins | sample eDN3rd37CKraftMG_FD_128875 | JGI IMG/M metagenome (GOLD analysis project Ga0182749, IMG submission 128875) | Enriched Miracle-Growth compost microbial communities from Emeryville, California, USA - eDNA 3rd pass 37_C Kraft MG (version 2) (version 2) ...
CATCACCGGGACGAAGTGGAACGGGCCCCGATTTTTCGGACTGAGAGACCGAAAGCCTCCTGATCAGCGCAGCCGGATGCGGCTCCATGACGAACCGGACACCCGTTAAAGCCGTCCGCTGTGCGGTCTATACCCGGGTCTCCACCGACCAGGGGCTCGAACAGGACTTCAACTCGCTCGATGCCCAGTATGAGGCCTCACAAGCCTATATCCGCAGTCAGGCCCATGCCGGATGGACACTCGTCCGCACCAAATATGACGATGGAGGGTTCTCCGGTGGCAATACCGACCGCCCTGCCCTCCAGCGTCTCCTTCAGGATATCCAGGCCGGCCGGGTCGATATCATCGTCGTCTATAAGGTCGATCGGCTCACACGATCGCTGGCGGACTTCGCCAAGCTCGTCGAGCTATTCGACGCCCACGGTGTCTCCTTCGTCTCGGTCACCCAGCAGTTCAACACCACCACCTCGATGGGCCGGCTGACGCTCAATGTTCTGCTGTCGTTCGCCCAGTTCGAGCGCGAGGTCACCTCGGAGCGCATCCGCGACAAGATTGCCGCGTCGAAGCGCAAGGGATTGTGGGTCGGCGGTCCTCTTCCTCTTGGCTATCGAATGCAGGACGGCAAGATCGCCATCGTCCCGGACGAGGCCGAGACAGTCCGGCAGATCTTCGCGTGCTACCTGGAACTGGGTAGCGTCAACGCGCTGATGCGAGACCTCATCCAACGAAATATCCGAACCAAGGTCTGGCCGCGTAAATCAGGAAGTGCACGGGGCGGCGTTCATTTTGGCAGAGGCACGCTATACTATCTATTGCGCAATCGTTTTTATATCGGCGAGGTCAACTACAAGGGCGAGATCTTACCTGGCGAACAGCCGGTCATTCTGGGTCAAGAGCTGTTCGAAGCGGTTCAGCAGAAATTGACCGAACAGCGAACTAACCACACCCGCACCAGGTCGCGATCGGACCATCTTTTATCCGACCTTCTTTATGATGATACCGGGATCAAAATGACCGCGACATACGCTAAAAAGGCCGGCATTCGCTACCGCTATTACGTGTCGCTGCCGCTTCTGCATGGCCATTCGGACGCCATCGTTGGAACTGTGTCCCGGGTCCCGGCGGCGAGCATTGAGAAGGCGGTCATTACGAGGCTCAGGACCTGTGATGCAAAATCAGGGCTTCCAGCGGCAGCTACCCGGAGGGATCGCCATGCGTTGGAAGAGCATATTTCCAGGATCGAGGTGTACCCGCGAAAATTGATCGTCCGCTTCAAAGACAAAGTCTCTCCAGACGGAGAACCGAACGAACCTCGGTCACTCACGATCTCCTGGCAGAAGCCGCCGTCGCGGGCACGTCGCGATATCATGGTCCCAGGCGGGACCAAGCGCGAACACATACACCCCGCCAAGATCGAGCGTCGCGCGCACCTCGTGGCTGCTATCGCACGCGGGCGGAAATGGCTTGATGAACTCGTTTGCGGCTCCGTCACCAGCATCGGCCAGATCGCAGAGCGACACAGATGCAGCGAGCGTCAGATCAACTTGACCTTGTCGCTCGCCTTCCTCGCGCCGGACCTCATCAAAGCTGCAGTCGAAGGTCGTCTCCCACGTGGCATCGGCGTCGAACGTCTGCGTGATGCTCCGCTCGCATGGAGCCGCCAGTTCGACATCCTTGGGCTATCTCAAGACTAGATCGCCGCCCTAAACCGCGACTGCATTCGCTTCTCTGAGAACATCAGGGCCCGGGGACTTATCTTTACGACTGCTGAGTTGTCTCATGCCACCGCGCAAGGAACGGGAATTTTGCGGCTAGAGACACAGGCCACATTACGCGCGCTATGGCGCACAGAGACCAGGATGCAAATGCAAGAGAGCTAAAAACCGCCGCAGTTCGCGGGGTTTTTGCCTAATCTCTGATTCATCAGTAAAAACAACGACTTGGTGGTGGGCGCACCAGGGCTCGAACTGGATGCCTGGCATCCAGTCTGGCGAACGGGTCTTCCCCCCAGGAATAGAAATTATTTGCGCAAAGACGGGCGCGCTCGCGCGCACAGAGACCTTGGCGGCGACCAGAATCCGGAGTAGGGCCGGCGCCCGGCCCGCTGCACGTTCAACCGACCGCAGACGGCTGCTCACATCAGCGTGCTAATGATGATTCAGCCTTATTTTCTGTTTCCCACCCCGCCACAAGGCGCGAGACGTCGTAGGTCATGACAGTCTCGTTATCCTGATTCTTTACGGTAACCCGCGACGCCAGGACCGCCCTTCCGTGTTTGGAGGTCGGCTTTATGCCGATGACCTCTACGACTCCATATATCGCGTCGTCGACAAATACCGGTGCAACCGCCTTCATGCTAGTTTCAAGCATAGCAAGGCCGGTGCCTTGCATCATAGTCTGGAACAACATGCCTTCGATCAGGCTATAGGTGAGAGCACCGGGCACGATACGACCGGCAACCGCGCCATGGGTCGCGCTGTACTCAGCATCCATAAAGATAACCTCAAGCATGCCAGTACAATTGATGAAGCCAACAAGATCGGCTTCCGTTACTGTACGCCGGTAGGTCTTGAATTTCTGGCCGACTGCGAGATCCTGCCAATAGTAGCCTAGACCAAGTTGCTTGACCTCAGCGCCGCTCGCGCTCATTTAACATCTCCAATCATACGCGAGGTGGCGGTCGCCCGCGCCACCAGACTGCCGGCCTCACTGCGTGCCACGGCTTCGAGATACACCATCGGCCCACTCCTGCCGGTAACTCGCGCCTCGCACTCAATGCGGTTCTTGCCAGGCCCGATATAGGTAACCGACAGATCAACTGTAGCGACGACCTGCTGACCATCAGGGTCGACCGCGTATCGGGCGGCGACTGTCATTGATGCATCAAGAAGCGTCGCAAGAAGCCCGCCATGCGCGCTACCCCACGAGTTGGTCAGTTCCGGCTTAAGCACGACGCGCGAACGGACACCATCCGGTAGACGTTCTACTGCCTCAAGCGAACAATGATTGACGAACGGCGAATCGACGCAAAAGAATTTGCCCATGCCAGACGGCGCTCTGCTCAGTAGGTGATATCCTGGCGGAAATTTGCCGGCCGTTTTTCGCCGACGGCCGCGCGGCCCTCCTTGACTTCCGGGCCAAAGAAGCCGAGCACCTCGAGCGCCAGCGACGCGTCGAACAGCGGGCCTGCCTGCCGGAACCAGTTGTTCAACGCATATTTGGTCCAGCGGATCGCGCTCGGCGCGCCCAGCGCCAGGCGCGTGGCGATCTCTTCGGCCTTTGCTTCCAGCTCGGTATCCTCGACTGCCATGGTCACCAAACCGATGCGCTCTGCGTCCGCACCGGTCACGGTCTCGCACAGCAGCAGATAGTATTTCGCGCGCGCCATACCGCAGAGCAACGGCCACAGCATCACGGCGTGATCGCCGGCCGCCACGCCGATGCGCGTATGGCCGTCGAGAAGCTTGGCGTCTTTGGTCACGATCGATATGTCGGCCAGCAGGGCGCACGCCAGACCCGCGCCAACCGCCCAGCCACGCACCGCGCTGACGATCGGCTTGGAGCAATTGATCATGTTGTAGACGATGTTGTGAGCCTCCTTCATCATGCGGGCCCGATCTTCAAAGTCCACTACGTCTGGATTCTGGCGTTTGATGTTGCCGCCGGCCGAGAACGAAACGCCTTGAGCGCAGAGGATGGCCGCCGAGACCGTGTTGTCTTCGTCGACATCTTTCCAGATCTGCCCCAGTTCGTGGTGCATCTCCGGATCCATCAGATTATGCTTGGTCTCGGTCGCGATCGTGACCCGCAACACATGCGGATGGGGGCGGTCGAACTTCAACCGCGTGTATTTCGCGTAACGATCCATGATCGGTACCTTTCCCTCGATACGTTCAGCGCGCGTCTAGCCGGATCTCGGCGACGGCCGTGCCGCAGACCTTGCCTTCCTGCGAGGTCGCGGTGACGGTAACCTTGTGAACATCGCCCTGCGGGCTATCCGCCGATAATTCGCCCCGCAACGTGAATTCATCGCCCGGCCAGACCGGCGCGTTAAACCGGATCTTCCACTTCAGAAGGTTCTGCGGACCCCCGCACCAATCCTCAAGATATTCACCGATCCAACCGATAAGGATGTGGCCCGGCACCACAACATCCTTGAAGCCGGCCTGTTTGGCGAACTCATGATCGAGATGAAGAGGGTGGCCGTCATTGGTGGCGACACAGACCCACGAGATCGCGACACGGCTGATCGGCGGAGTCTTTAATTCAGCAGGGATATTCATTTGTGATCCTTGAACTCTAGGGTCACATCGCGCACGGTGACAACATTCTCATTTTTCTCATTGAGATATTTCGTCTCAATCACTAGAACGTCCATTGGACGTTTGCCCTGCTTCTCGCTGAGTTCGATAAGAACGCTGCGGCCGTGCAATTCATCGCCGGCGCAGACTGGAGCGTGAATGTCCCAGCTCCATTCGCCGGCCAGCGCGGCGTGCTCATTAATCTTGAACGTGTCGAACTTCCATGCGCGCGGTTGCAGGCTGAACGGATTCATGAACCCTGCCGGCACAACGACGTCCTGATAGCCGGCGGCACGCGCCGCGGCAACGTCGAAGTGGATGGGATTACGCAGGCCAAGCGCCTGCGCGTATTCGATAATCTTGACACGTTCGATCACGCCTCGGAACTCCGGCGCGGCAAGACCGACACTACGGCCTGAGGTTGTCATCATACGGCCGGCCTCACACTTTCTCTTTCAGATACGGCTCACGAAGCACGTTCTTCGTTACCTTGCCAAAAGCGGACAGCGGTAACGACGTCTTAAATTCTACGCTGCGCGGACATTTGTAGCCGGCAATCATCTTGCGACAGTGGTTACGGATATCCTCGGCGGTAAATTCAGGTTCGCCGTTCTTGAGGACAATGACAGCATGAACCGCCTCGCCCCATTTCTCGTCCGGAATTCCGATTACCGCACACGCTGCGACCGACGGGTGCGACGCAACGGCGTTCTCGACCTCTGCCGCGAACACATTTTCACCACCAGTGACGATCATGTCTTTCATACGATCGGCGAAGAAAATAAAGCCCTCGTCGTCCATGCGTGCGGCATCGCCGGTGCGCAGCCAGCCATTCACCAATACCTTGGCGTTTTCCTCGGGGCGATTGAGGTAGCCCTTCATGACATTGAGGCCGCGAACCCAGATTTCACCCACCTCACCGCGCGGAACTTCACGGCCTTCATCATCGGCAATCATGATCTCGTTTTCCTGCGCCGCGCGGCCCGCCGAGCGTAACTTGCCGAGTTGGGGGGCGTGGAAACGTGGCGCCAGCAGCGCCGAGACCGGGATTTCCGTCATACCGTAAAGCTGGACGAGGCCACTCGGATGGAACAGATCGAGCGCCCTTTCCTGCACTGCCTGCGGAATGGTGGAGCCGCCGTACCAAATTCGCCTGAGGCTCGAATAGTCGCCACCTTTCGTCGCCGGGTGGTTGACCATGACCTGCAGCATCGACGGCACCAGCAGCACGTCGGTCACTCGTTCCTTGGCGATTTCGCGGACGACGGCCTCTGAATCAAAACCTGGGATGATGACGTGCCGGCCGCCGTTGAAAAGCTGGGCCAGGATATAAAGTAGCGGCGCGGCGTGAAACATCGCCGAAGCGTGCAACACGCACTCTCCGAAGCCATATTCTTCGCAGAGGAAGATCATCGACGGCGAACCGATATTGGTGTGGCTCAACAGTACCCCCTTGGGGAAGCCCGTTGTGCCGCCGGTATAGAAGACACCACAGATATCGTCGCCTGACCGATACGTGTCGAGCATCGGTTTATTATCAGCAATCAACGCTTCGTAACGGTGCGAATTGGCAGGTGCCTCATCATCATCGAGATAGATGACATGCTTGATCGAGCTGGCACCAGATAGAATTTCATCAACTAGATGTTTGTAGGTTTTATCGATTAGCAATACAGACGACTGCGAATCCTCAAGCGAATAGACGATCTCACGCACAGCCCAGCGGGTATTGACCGGATTGACGACGGCGCCAGCCCACCACGTTGCAACATAGTATTCGAGAAAGCGATCCGAATTCAGCGACAGGATCGCGATACGATCCTCCTTCTTGACGCCAAGCGCGATAAACGCAGCAGCTAGCCGTGCGACACGATCTTCGAGTTGACGGAATGTCTGGCGGCGCTCGCCGAAAATCGTGGCGATTTTATCGGGATGATGACGGACTGCCCGATGCAGTCCCACTGTCAGATGCACGACCGGAATTCCTCGCCTGAGTTTGGTGCTCGCGCCGTTGCCGGCGCGAGGACTTTCGCAATAAGGCTATGCCTTCGGCCACTTGATTGGCGCGTAAGCGTCCTCCTCCGGGAAGACTGTGACCGGCCGGCCGTTCTGCCACTGGAATAGCGCGACGGGTGCGTTCTCGCGCCGGCCTTCGGCATCGAAGCTCAGCGTACCGCCACAGAAATAGTCGGCCGGGCCCGTCGATGTATTGGTCGCCAGGATCGCCTTCATCAGCGCATTCTTGTCGGTCGTACCGGCACGCTCCAGTGCGTCCTTGATGATGAACACCGAGCCATAAGTGCTCAATGTATCCTGCGTCATCCACGGCTCGTTGGCGCGCTTGGCGAGATCGGCGGCAAGATCCTTGCGCTTGGCCGACTCCCAGTTGGCAGCCAAGGCGATAATGCCCTCGATCTTGTCCTGGCCGAGCAGTTTGAGCATCTCGGGCGCGCCAATATTGGCGCCCGGCGCCAACAGGGGTAGCCGCCCCTTACCAAGCCCGAACTCATTGAGCTTTTCAATAAGCAGCTTGGCGTCCGAGACGCTGCTCGAATTCATCAGCAGAAAGTCCGGCCGGCCGCTGCGAACCCGCTGGATCAGCGGCGTGGCGTCCGACAGCCCGGGCGTGAACACCTCATCCACCGAGGCCTCGATACCGAGCTTTGCGAGCAGAACTTCCTTGATAGGCTTGATGAAGGCCAGCGAATACGCCGTGTTATCGTAGATCAAACCGATCTTCTTCGGCCGCTTTCCGGAGTTCTTTTCGGCGAGATCGAGCAATCGCGTCAGCGAGTCCGACACCAGCTTGCTGGCGGGAGCGGAAACGTCGGCAACATATTTGAAACCGCGCTTGGTCACCGAATCGGCCCAGGCAATGGTGACCCAAGGGAGACTGACACGCTCGGTCACTTCGGTGATTGCGAGCGTATGCGACGATAACCACGCGCCCATGCCGGCGACGACGTCGGGATGCTGCGACACCAGGCGCTGAGCGGCACTGCGGGCACGTTCGATCGAGTCGCCCACGTCTTCGACGACGAGCTGGAGCCGGCGTCCTCCCAGAGCCTTGATGCCACCCGCTTTGTTGACATCCTCGACCGCCATCTCGGCGCCGATCTTCAACATATTGCCGGTACGGGCCATCAGACCGCTATTCTCGGACAGCATGGCAATCTTGATGTCGCCACCAGCTCGCGCACGCGCGATCGACGGCATCGACAAAGCAATCGACGCCGCTCCCGCGCCGAGCAAAAGCTCTCGGCGCTTGATCGGGAACCCTAACATTGTAACCTCCCTACTATGTTTACTTCTTTCAGTCCGACTTGCAGCTAGCGATCTTCCAAATCGTGGGCCAATGCTCGGAAGACCGCCTTGGCCGTATTCTGAATATGCTCGACACACGCCCTTTCGGCTGCGTCGCCGTCTCGCAACAACAACGCATCGACGAGTTTCTTGATTTCCTTCCGCGACTCTTCAGCACGACCGGTCTTCGCGACCGACAAATTGCGCAGCTGATAAAAGCGCCGCAGCGCCATGCCGCTGAGATGCGACAGCACCTCATTGTCCGCCCCCTCGAGCAGGATCGCATAGAAGCGATCCTTTAACGCCAGATATTCAGATGCCGGCGCGTCTTTCGGCGTTTCGATCAGCATGTCGCAGCACTGCTTGATCTCCGCCATCGCCTTTTGCGAGGCATTGCGGGCAAACAGACGGGCGGCGAGCCCCTCAAGGGCTGACCGCACTTCGTAAATCTCGGCTGCGGCTTTTGCGCTCACCACAACGACGATCGGGCCGCGATTGGGCACGTTGGTGATGAGACCCTCGTTCTCGAGTTGGCGCATCGCTTCACGAACCGACGGCCGCGAAACGCCCATTTGCTCGCACAATTCACGTTCGACCAGCCGGGCGCCAGGCTTGAGCACCCCCTCGACGATCGACGCACGAAGCTGATCCGCAACCCGATCTCGCAGCGACGGCAGGCTTTCGATTTTCATCAGAACGGACACGTGCACCTCTTGTGTTTTAGTAATTCTATCATCTAGAATGTTTGTCTGACAAGAGTGCAAACAGATAAGCATATGCACCGCCTGCGGAGGAACGTTTTTGAGTTCGGCGTTTATCGAAGAGTTTCTGCAGCTGCTCGCCGCCGGACTGGCGCTGGGCTGCGTTTACGGCCTGATGTGCGTCGGCCTGTCCCTGATCTTCGGGATGATGCGCGTCATCAACTTTGCCCAGGGCGACTACATGATGCTGGGCATGTACTTCGCGCTGTTCTTCACTGGGCTTGTGGTTGATGAAGGCACGGCAGCCACCTTTGCCTGGGCGTTCGTCGCCGCCCTCATCGCCGGCGTTTTGTTTTTCGGCCTGGGCGCCCTATCGCATATCGGCCTGATCGGCCGCGTTACCGGCACACGCGTGTCCGGGATGGAAGACGAAGGTCACACGCCTCAACTGCTGCTGACCCTCGGCATTTCACTCATGGCCCAGAACATCGCGTTGATGTTCTTCAATTCGACACCCCGCACCATCCGCAACCCACTTTCGGGCTCGTCATGGCCACTGCCCGTCTGGGGCGATGAAATCATGGTTTTCATCAACCAGGCTCGCACGCTCTCGGCATTGCTTGCGATCGCGATTGCCGTGGCCCTGGCTCTCCTGATGGCGCGCACTCGACTTGGCCGCCAGTTGCGCGCGGCCGCCGATAATCCGGTGGCAGCTACCTATGTCGGCATCAACGTCAACAGGTCTCACCGCATCGCTTTCGGCCTTGGCATTGCGTTGACGACGATAGCCGGCGTCACGGCAGCGACCTACCAGACCTTCCATCCATTCACCGGATTCGAGTTCGTTATCATCATGTATGCCGGCGTCGTTCTCGGCGGACTGGGGAGTGTCGCGGGAGCATTCCTCGGCGGCCTTATCATTGGCCTGGTTCAGCAGCTCTCCACCCTTGTGTTACCCGTTCAGCTACAAACCGCCGCGATTTTCGGCGTCTTTCTGCTGATCCTTATCGTGCGTCCGCAGGGCCTGTTCGGCCGAAACGTGGAGCGCGCATGATACAATTTGCATCATCCCCGCGCCACCAATTCATCGCCGTCGCCACGATACTCGCTCTCGCGACACTCATCGTTGGCGTAACTCGCGACAGCTATATGCTGTTCATTCTAACACTCGTGCCGATATGGGCGCTGATGGGCTTGTCATGGAACATGCTCGGCGGCTATCTCGGGCTCATCAGTTTCGGTCAGGCTGCATTCTTCGGCCTCGGCGCGTTTACTGTCGTCATTCTCTCTCACGATTATGGCGTCACTCCGTGGATCGGTTTGCCGCTGGCGGCACTGGTCGGCTGCATTGCCAGCTTGATCATCGGCGTCATCACTTTCCGATTCCGCGGCTTTTATTTCGCGCTGGCCATGTTAGCGTTCCCGCTGGCGCTCCTGAACATCGTCGACTTTGCTGGCTGGAGCGAAGTAACGATCCCGATGCGCCGCGAAGCGCCCTGGACGCACATGCAGTTTCAGGATCCGCGCATCTACGCGTGGATCGCAATGACCTGCGCGGCGGCCGCGCTCGCCGTCAGTCTGTGGATCGAGCGCAGCCGTTTCGGTCTGGCGATGTTCGCCATCCGTCAGGATGAAATCGCTGCGCGCGTTGCCGGCATCCCCGCTTTTGCCAACAAGCTCAAAGCAATCGCCATTTCCGGCGTGTTTGCTGCGATTGGCGGGGGTCTTTATGCGCTGGTGCTCTTGGTGGTGACGCCGGCATCCGTGTTCGGCATGCTGGTTTCCGCTCAGGCTCTGATCATTCCGATGTTCGGGGGGCGCGGCACCGCGTGGGGCGCCATCATCGGCGCTGCGATTCTGGTGCCGGTCGCCGAGTGGCTGCATGGCCACTTCGGCGCGGCACTGCCCGGCATCGGCGGCGCGGTGTTCGGATTCGCCATTATCCTCGTCGTATTATTGCTTCCCAATGGACTCTACTGGTCGTTCAAGGATTGGCTGACGCGCCGCAGCGCCGATCCTGCAGCGCCCGTTCAGACCGCACCGCCTGCGACGCCCTTCGCGCAACCGGCAGCTTCCGCACCGAAGCCGAATGAAGACGCGCCGCCACTCCTCACAGTTAACGGCGTCCGGCTTGCATTCGGTGGCGTGCAGGCGTTGTCGGATGTATCGTTCACCGTCCGGCCTAAAGAAATCCTCGGCATCATCGGCCCGAACGGCGCGGGCAAAACCACTTTGTTCAATGTACTATCCGGTCTCGCGCGACCGCATAGCGGCACCGCCGTCTTCCGTGGCGAACTCGAACTGGTAGGCATGACGCCGGAGGAGATCTGCGCGGCCGGTATTGGCCGCACGTTTCAGACCGTGCGCGTGTTCCGCCGCTTGACCCTGATCGAGAATGTGGTTGCCGGCGCTTTCGTGAAGCACGCCAGTGATGCAGAAGCGCTGCAACGCGCCTGGCAGGTGTTGGCGCGCGTCGGGCTCACTGGGCAGGCAACCCGCATGGGTAGCGAGCTCAACAATCGCGAACTACGGCTGATGGAGCTTGCCCGCGCGCTCGCCTCCGGACCAGAGATCGTGCTGCTTGACGAATGTCTGGCCGGCCTGTCATCGGACGATATCTCCCACATCATCACGGTGCTGCGCAAACTGCGGAACGAAGGCCTGACCATCGTCATCATCGAGCACACGATGGACGCGATGGCCAAGCTGGCCGACCGTATGGTCGTCATGGATCACGGCACCGTGCTCGTGACCGGAGAGCCGGGCTTGGTCCTTCGCAATCCGGATGTCATTTCTGCTTACCTCGGCAAGCGTTGGGCTCAAAATGCTAAAAATTGAGAACCTCAGCGTTGCCTATGGCGGCTTGACCGCCCTGAACGGCGTATCGCTCAACGTGCGTGACGGCGAATTCGTCTCGGTCATCGGCCCGAACGGCGCCGGCAAGTCGAGCCTGTTCAAAGCCATCTCCGGTCAGGCGCCGGTTGTCGGTGGTTCGATCAGCTTCGATGGACATCCACTGCTCCATGTCGAGCCGTCGGCGCGACCGCATCTCGGCATCGCTCACGTCCCCGAGGGCCGTCTCGTCTTCCGCGAAATGACGGTCGAAGAAAACCTGCTGCTGGGCCAGGAAGCCAAAGGTAAACGCAACACGGCTGGCACCGATCTCGATAGCATCTATGCGTTCTTTCCGCGCCTTGCCGAACGCCGCAAACAACTCGCCGGCACATTGTCAGGCGGCGAACAGCAGATGCTGGCGATCGGCCGCGGCCTTGCCTCCTCGCCGCGACTGATGATGCTCGACGAGCCATCGATGGGTCTCGCACCAGCCATCGTCGACCAGATATTCGAGGCCATTCAGAAACTACATCGCTCCGGCGCACTGACCATTCTGATGGTCGAGCAACGCGCGGTGGAAGCCATCGAAAGCTGCGATCGCGGCTACATCCTGTCGAGCGGCAGGGTGGTTAGCCAAGGCTCCCGCGAAGAATTGCTTGCGAGTCAGAATGTCAGTAAAGCCTACCTCGGCCTCTAGGACACAACACTCAGTACGTCGGCAGAAACAGAGACATGAAGTTGTATTGGACTCCTGCGTCACCTTTCGTTCGCAAGGTGATGGTGGTCGCTATCGAACTTGACCTCGACCAACGCATCGAAATCCGCCCGACCTATTGGCCACATAACTGGGGCTTTCAGACGATAGAATTCGAGCCGGATTTTGTTGCCGCCAATCCGGTGGCCCGCATTCCGACGCTGATCACGGATGACGGTGTGGCAATCGCGGAATCAAATCTGATTTGCGATCATTTACAATCTCTCAATGAAGTGAAGCTGCTGATGCCGGAGTCCGGCAAGGCCCGTTCGCAGGCGTTGCGCATTCTTGGCATCGCCGACGGCGCGCTTGAGGCGATGATCGCGCGTCGCGCCGAGCTGCTACGTGACAGCACCACCCAGTCCAACGACTTCATCGACAAGCTGCGTACCCGCATCGGCCGCTGTCTCGACAGCCTAAACAATGAGCTTGCCACCTTCGAAGGACCCATTTCGCTGCCTCAGATCGCCACCGGCATCGCCTGCAGCTACATGGATTTTCGCTACCCGGCGGACGACTGGCGCAAGGAACGCTCGCACCTTGCCGCCTGGCACGCAGTCTTCGCTCAGCGACCTTCGATGCTGAAGACCGAAGCGGCCGAAACACCGCAACACGGTTCGGCAGGTTGATGCGGCACTGGACGGAGGGCCGATGCCCCAGAAAACCCCTTTCGATGCGCACTGCCCGCCACCCGATCCACACCCTCGCAAGCCGCGCGTTGGCATTCCGAAAGGCGCCACCGACTGCCACGCTCATGTGATCGGCCCGGCATGGCGCTATCCTTTCGTTGCAAACCGCAGCTACACACCGCCTGACGCCCTGCTGGCGGATTACCGCTATATGCTCGGCAGGCTCGGACTAACGCGCGCCGTTCTGGTGCAGCCGAGCATGCACGGCAACGATAATACGGTGATGCTACGCGCTATTGCCGAGACCAGTGACGTTGAGATGCGCGCTGTCGTCGTTGTGCCGCCCGATATCAAAGAGTCGAGGCTTGCCGAACTACACAAAATCGGCGCCCGCGGCGTCCGGATCAATCTTATTTATTCTGGCGGCAATATCGATCTCGATGCGGCTGCGCAGATTGCCGCGCGTATCCGCGACTTTGGCTGGCATATACAAATACTGGTCGACGTCTCGCTCGTTCCCGATCTGATGCCGGAACTCGCACGATTGCCAGTACCCCTCGTTTTTGACCATTTCGGTCATATGCCAGCAGATAGAGGCGTCATGGACAAGGGCTTCCTTGCGTTGCTCGAAATGATCAAGCGCGGCAACTCATGGGTCAAGATTTCAGGTGCTTATCGCGTGTCCAGCAAGACCTTTCCCTATCCTGACGTGCGGTTATTGTATGACGCATTAGTCGAGGCTAACCCCGACCGATTGGTCTGGGGCACCGACTGGCCGCATACGGTGACGCCCAATATGCCAAACGATGGAGACCTTATCGACCTTGTCTGCGACTGGCTTGGCGAGCAAACGTTGATCGAGAAAATCCTAGTCGACAATCCGGCTCGGCTGTACAGATTTGATATCAATCGCAGCACGCCTCGATCACGCCAAGATCGCTCCTAGCGGCATGCGTACACCGGAGCATGCCAAGGACGGCTGCTGCACTTCACGCCGTTCAAGATGTCGCGTGCGGAAGCCGATTACTCCCGACATCCTCATAGTCGATGAATTGCAGCGCGTTATCGACGTCTCCCTTGTGGCACAGAGACGTTCCTGCTGAACAGCATCGGTGGACACGATCACTGCGTCGGAGCCAACGTTCCGGGGCGCACGGGACGTATCGGTGTCGAGCGACTGCGTGATGCGCCCCTCGAACGGAGTCATCAGTTCGAAAGGCTCGGGCTGTCTCAAGAATAAATCTCAAAATAAATTGCAGCACTAAATCGCGACCGAATTCTTCTACACCGACAACCATTGGCCGACAGAGATCTATCTCCGCGACTGTTGAGCCGGCCTCACGGCCCCCGCGCCAGGAACGGAATTTTGCGGCCGGAGACAAAGGCCCATTCGTCCCCGTCAGAGACTGGACTGTCCGTCTGGAGACCGGACATCCTAAAACCACTCGCGAAAAATGCCGCGAAACCAGCCTCTCTGGAGGCCAACGGCAAAACCTTCGTTCGATGAAGGTGCATGGTGGGCGCACCAGGGCTCGAACCTGGGACCCGCTGATTAAGAGTCAGCTGCTCTACCAACTGAGCTATGCGCCCGCCGCCGC
>Ga0182749_1002295_pt1 | contig 14115 bp, 17 predicted proteins | sample eDN3rd37CKraftMG_FD_128875 | JGI IMG/M metagenome (GOLD analysis project Ga0182749, IMG submission 128875) | Enriched Miracle-Growth compost microbial communities from Emeryville, California, USA - eDNA 3rd pass 37_C Kraft MG (version 2) (version 2) ...
GATCACCGCGCTGCGCCACCAGGCCCCCGCGGTGGCCGACGCCCCGGAGGGTGCGGCGGCTCGTCGTGCGCCAGGAGCTGGCGACTGCGCGTCGGAAGAGGTGCTCACGTGCGGACTCCTTCGTCCGGGACGATCGGCGGTTCGGTCCGCCGCCCCGGGGCACCCGGAGCAGCGATGCCTCGACCGTAACTTGCCGACAGTTGCAACGCAAGAATTTGACAAGAAATATTTCTAAACGCGACGCAGGTCCGTCGTGAGGCGAGGCTACCCGGGCAGCTGCGCTCGCTCTCGCACCGCCGCCGTCGAGCGTCGCACCACGAGCTCCGGCTCGAAGAGCAGCTCCTCGCCCACCACCGTGTCGCCGTTGATCATCCGCGCCAGGATGTCGACGGCGGCCCTGCCCATGGGCTCGATCGGCTGACGCACCGTGGTCAGCGCGGGGTCCGTGGAGTTCATGAGGGCCGAGTCGTCGTAGCCCACCACCGACACGTCCGTCGGCACGTCCAGCCCCGCGCGACGCACGGCGCGGATCGCCCCGAGCGCGAGCGGGTCGCTCGCGCAGACGATCGCGGTCGCACCCGCCTCGAGCAGGCGGTTCGTCGAGGCCTGGCCCGCCTCGAGGGCGTACTGGCTGTGCACCACGAGCCGCGGGTCGAGCTCGATGCCGGCACTCGCCGCGAGACGCTCGACCGCGGCGAGCTTGCGCTCGGAGGGCACGTGGTCGGCGGCGCCCAGCAGCAGCCCGATGCGCGTGTGCCCCAGCGACCGCACGTGCCCGAAGGCCTGCTGCATCGCGACCAGCTCGTCGCACGAGACCCGCGGGAAGCGGATGTCCTCGACAGCACCGTTGACCAGCACCACCGGGAGGTTCACGGCCTCGAGGCGACGGTAGTGCGCATGGTCCGCGTCGCGCTCGGCGAAGAGGCCTCCGGCGAAGATCACGCCGGAGACGTGCTGGCCGAGCAGCAGGTCGACGTACTCGGCCTCCGTGATCCCGCCAGCCGAGCGCGTGCAGAGCACCGGGGTGAAGCCCTGCTGGGCGAGCGCACCGCCGATGACCTCGGCGAAGGCCGGGAAGATCGGGTTCACCAGCTCGGGGAGCACGAGCCCCACGAGCCGGCCGCGCTCCCCGCGCAGCTTGGTGGGTCGTTCGTAGCCCAGGACGTCGAGGGCGGTGAGGACCGCGTCGCGGGTCGCCTGGGACACCCCCGGCTTCCCGTTGAGCACCCGCGACACGGTCGCCTCGCTCACGCCGACCTTCGCTGCCACGTCCGAGAGTCGCTTTGCCATGGCAAGACTCTACGCGTCCACGCAAGCGGCTTGCGAAACTTGCATGACGGGACCGCTACCGCCCCGAGCCGGGCTCCCAGCCATGGTTGCGGCGGGCGGCCGCCCAGGCCGCGACCTGCGTGCGGCGCTGCAGCCCCATCTTCGCCAGCAGCGAGGTGATGTGGTTCTTGACGGTCTTCTCGGCGATCGAGAGCCGGTCGGCGATCTCGCGGTTGGAGAGCCCCTCGCCGATCAGCTCGACGACCTTCAGCTCGCTCGGGGTCAGGTCGGCCGTCGGGTCGTCGTGGGTGCGCCGCCGCCGCGTCACGGTGCGCTCGTCGAGCAGCACCCGCCCCGCGCCCACGGCGCGGACGACGTCGGCGATCTCGGCGCCGCGGACGGTCTTCAGCAGGTAGGCGACCGCGCCGACGTCGAGCGCCGCGGCGAGCGCGGCGTCATCGTCGAAGGAGGTGAGGACGACGCAGCGCGCCTCAGGACGTGCCGTGCGCACCTCGCGGATCGCGTCGATCCCGGTCCCGTCGGGCAGCTGCAGGTCGACGAGCAGGACGTCGGGCTGCACGAGGCTCGCACGCTGCACCGCCTCGGCGACCGTGCCCGCCTCCGCCACGACCGTCATCCCCTCGGCACGCTCGACCACCTCGGCGATCCCTCGGCGCACGACCTCGTGGTCGTCGACGATCATGACGGCGAGGTCGGCCCGCGCGGCACGCTGCGCAGGCTGCTGTGAGGCGGGGCGTTCTTCGTGCGGGGCAGGTCCAGGTGTCGGGCTCGGCTCCATGCTTGGATCGTAAGGGACGAGGCCGCCTCCCCGGGCCTCCTGCCGCGAGCGGCGTGCCTATGGTGGACAGGTGAAGATGCTGATCCCCGACACCTGTCCAGAGGTCCCCGACGCCCCTGGCGGCACCGTGCTCGTCACCTACCGCGTCCACGACCCGGTCCCGAGCGAGCACCTCGACGCCGAGGTGCTCGTGGCCTGGGGGAACACCCGCGCCCAGCTGGTCGACTGCGCGGAGCGCCTCGAGCACCTGCGATGGGTCGCGGTCCTCGCGGCCGGGCCGGACGTCGCGCTCTCTGCGGGCTTCGCGCCCGACGTCGTCATCACCAACGGACGTGGGCTCCACGACGTGCCCGTGGCCGAGCACACGCTCGCCCTGGTCCTGGCGGTCACCCGGCGGCTCGACCTCTTCGCGCAGGCGCAGCACGAGCATCGCTGGGACGACGAGCGGCTCGGCGGGATCCAGCGACCGGGCCGGTTCCCGGGCCTGGCGACCCTGCGTGGGAAGAACGTGACCGTGTGGGGCTTCGGGTCGATCGGCCAGACCCTCGCGCCGCACCTCGCCGCGCTCGGTGCCGACGTCGTCGGGGTCGCCCGGGAGGCGGGCGAGCGGGCCGGCTTCCGCGTGATCGACGACGGCGGCCTGCCTGCACGGCTCCCGGAGACCGACGTGCTGGTCGGCATCCTGCCCGCCTCCGAGCGGACGCATCACGCGATCGGGGCGCGGGTCTTCGCGACGCTCCCCGACCACGCCTGGGTGGTGAACGTGGGACGGGGTGCGACCCTCGACGAGGAGGCGCTGGTCACCGCGATCCGGGAGCACCGGATCGCGGGCGCGGCGCTCGACGTGTTCGAGACCGAGCCGCTGCCCGCCGGCTCGCCGTTGTGGGACCTGCCCGGGGTGTGGATCACGCCGCACGCCGCTGGAGGGCGTCCGCTCGGCGTCGGCGCGTTCCTGGCCGCGAACCTCGAGGCGTTCCTCGCCGGACGGACGCTGCACAACGTCGTCGAGCGTTGACGACGACCGGGCACCCGGTGCCGCTCACAGCTCGCCCGCCTACGGCACTGGCGCCGTGTGGGTTCCCACGTTGATCACCCTTCCGTCGCTCGCACGGTAGAAGAACCTCGTCACGCCCCAGGGCTCCTCCGTGAGCGGATGGACGATCTCCGCCCCGGCGGCCTCGGCCCGGGCCCAGGCCTCCCGCACGTCGTCCACGAAGACGGAGACGTCGGGGTTGACCGAGGCCGAGGCGTCGTCGGTCATGATGCTGAGCTGGTGGCCGGCGTCGTCGCCGAGCGTGACGATCCAGCCGTGGTCCATGAGCACGCGCAGCCCGAGCACGTCCCTGTGCTCGGCCACGGCGGTGGCGAGGTCGGTGACGATCAGGTTGGGGACGATCCGTTCGACGCGCACGAGTCCAGCGTACGGAGCTCAGCGGCGGTGGACCGTGGACGGCGTGGTCGCGGCCCTCGGTCTCACCAATGTCGCGTCGGGTCCATCCTCTGGTGCAGCACCCGGATCACGTTCACTCCGTCGGGGCGCTCGACATAGAAGAGGAGGTGGCTGCCGATGCTGTACCGACGGTAGCCCTCGCGGATCTCATCGCAGGCCAGACCGCGGTCGGGATCGTCGGCGATGCGCTCGATCGCCGCTCTGATCTCGGTCACATAGGTCTCGGCCTGGCGCACGTCCCAGCGCTCCTGGGTGAAGTCCCAGATCGACGAGAGGTCCCGCTGCGCGGCCGGAGTGAGCCGGTACCGGCTCACGACTTCTTGGCTGCGATGAAGGCGTCGAAGTCGAATGCCTCCGGCGGTCCGCTCTCCTCACCCGCAACGAGCGCAGCTCGAAGCGCAGCCAACTGCGTCTCCTGATCCTCCAGCAGTCGGAGACCAGCGCGGACGACCTCGCTGGCAGATCGGTAGCGCCCCGAGGAGACCTCTCGGGAGAGGAAGCCCGAGAAATGATCGTCCAGACTGATCGAGGTGTTCTGAGCCATGACCGCATGATACCAAGGATTGGTAGTTGCGGCAGGCGGCACGGCCTCGCCTGCTGAGGCAGATCAGGTGCGGCCGGGACTCGCTGCGGTTGCACCTCGCTCCGACCTAGCGTCTTTGCTGGCAGACCGGGCAGAAGTGGCTCGAGCGGTTCATGAACTGTTCCCGCACGATGGGGGTGCCGCAGCGCTCGCGGGGATGTCCAGCGCGACCGTAGACGTTCAGCGAGCGGGAGAAGTAGCCCCTCTCGACTCGTTGATGACATTGATGAATCGCCAGTCGAATGACCAGTCGACTGACGATTCAATGGGCACTCGACTCGCACAGGGAGCCCGACGGAACCGGGACGTTGAAGACCAGGTCGTCGTCTTGCACTCGGCGTCGGGGAACGGCAATGATCGTCCGTGGCGCTGACCAACGCCTCAGATTTCAGATCGTCCGGTGAGGTCTCGCCGCACCAGCGCCCGCCGGCGACCTCGACGGTCGATGAGCCGGAAGTCGGCGTCCAGGAAGGTCTGCAGTTCACCGTGGTAGAGCTCACCGGGCGGGACACGGGCGTCGGCCGAGTCGACGGGGTAACCCTCGATCGCTCGCGCGTCATGCTCGGCCGCCTGACTGACGGCGGCGTCCAGTAGTGCGGCCATCAGACCCGTTCCGCGGGCGTTCGGTGCAACGTAGAAGCAGGTCACGGCCCAACTCCCGGTCACATCGACCGCTGTGCTCCGCGCGACCACTGATGTCGCGAGTCGTGGGCAATCCGCCCGTGGCGCGACCGCGATCCAGCCGACCGGCCGGTCGTCGGTGACCGCGATCAGCCCGACCGCACGCCCCTCATCGACCGTGCCGCAGGAGATCGTCCGGTAACTGGCCGTCATCCGGCCGAGCAGGGCGGGCGGAGTGGCACTCTGGCGCACCGATACCGCCAGCACGCTCGACAGTGCGACGCCGGAATCGATGGCAGGTTGGGAGAATGGAACGATGACGAGTGAGAGCAGGACCCGGGCGCGCCACGAGCGCCTGCGACGCAGGTACACGAGCCTCGGCATGGGCGAGCTGACGGCCACCGCCGTCTTCGCGATCATCGCCGCCAGCGGCATGCTCCCAGTCACCCGCACCTGGACCGGTGCGCTCTCCCTCTGGTCAGCGCTCCTCCCCCTGCTCGTGATCCTCGTGCAGGCCGGCGTCTACTGGCTACTGGCCCGAGGCTGGGCGGGCCGTGGTCGAATGCCGAGGCGCATCGCCGCGACCTACCGATGCTTTCGCCTTCTCGACCCGCTCCTGCTGATGGCCGGCCTCGCCGGCGTCATCGCCTGGTTCCCCAGGGAGGCTGGCGCTGTGCTCGTGATCGCCGCGTGGCTCTTCGGAGTCGTGGAGTACCTCAACTACTTCGTCGTCCGCCTGTCCTACCCGCTCCACCGCTGGCCGTCCCTCGTCGGGCGGTGGCGCACGCCGCGCCTCGTCCAAGACGTCAGGACGGCCGAATAGCTCCTCGGCTGACGAGACAATCCTCGAACTCCCTCTGAAGAGGCGGTCAAGGTGACAAGCACGGCGCGTAGCGGGAACGGGGAAGCGGCCGACCCTCCCGAGGCGGTCAGCGGCTGGCACGGACGGCGGTCAGAAAGCCGCCCCTCGACTGGTCGGCAGAGGGACGGCCGTAAGAGGCGGCGAGCTCGGCGCGATCATGGATGCGCGGTACCCAGCCGCGCCGACGAAGCCAGCTGGGGGCGTCCTCGCCCATTCCTCCCTTCCACACCGGGTACGCAGCACCCCGTGGAAGGCGAACGCCGCGCCCAGCGAGGCCAGTGGCCTTAGTTCGGCACGGTCCATGGCCTGCTCGGGAAAGGCCCCCGGCGCGGCGTCAGGAACCTCTGTGTGCATATGGGTCGTCGAACAATCGGTCGTCTCTGCGGCTCTCCCGCGCTCCCGCCGCGGCCATGCCCAGCGCTGTCTTCTCACCCCTGGCGAGGCCGCCGTCCTAGAAGACGTGATCAAGCACCCAGCCAGCACGATCAGCCAGATCCACCAACGGACCGGTTTCGCGCAGAGCCATGTGACGACCTCGGTGGCACGACTCAAAGCACGAAAGCTGGTCGAAGCCACGACCGACCCGGAGGACGGACGTCGCGCACGCGTCCACGTCACCGACGCCGCGATGCAAGCGATCGCTCCCGCGCAGCCCGCGATATCGAGCAGGTCATCGGCGACACAGTCGCTGACCGCACTCAGGCACGCCGAGCCGCCACACTGCTGGACGAGCTGGCCGACCTCCTGCTGTAAGCCGGGCAGTCATCGCACGACCGCGCCCAGCCGGGGTTTTCGCTGGCAGACCGGGCAGAAGTGGCTCGAGCGGTTCATGAACTGTTCCCGCACGATCAGGGTGCCGCAACGATCGCACGACTCGCCCTCACGCCCGTAGGCGTGCAGGGAGCGCTCGAAGTATCCCGACGAGCCGTTCACGTCCACGTAGAGCGCATCGAAGCTCGTGCCTCCCGCGACGAGTGCCTCGCTCATCACGGCGGTGGCGCTGCGCAGCACCTCCCGCACCTGGCGGGCCGGCATCGTGTCCGTCGCACGCGCGAAGTGCGTGCGAGCGCGCCACAGCGCCTCGTCCGCATAGATGTTGCCGACGCCGGAGACGAGCGTCTGGTCCAGCAGCGCGCGCTTGATCCCGGTGCGGCGACGACGGACCCGCGCGACGACGGCGTCCTCGTCGAAGGCCGGGTCGAGCGGGTCGCGGGCGATATGGGCGGCGGGGGCGGGCACGAGCAGCAGGTCGGCCCCCCGGCCGCCCGGCAGACCGTCCGGCGTCGGGACCAGGTCGACGGTCGCGAGATGCCCGAAGGTGCGCTGGTCGACGAAGCTCAGCAGGAGCGGGTCATGGTCGGGGCCGAGCCGCAGCCGGACACGCACGTGCGGGCCCTCGCTCCCCGCGGCACCCGCACCCGCCTCGGGCCGGTGCACGAGGAGCTGCCCGCTCATGCCCAGGTGGGCCAGGAGCGCACGCGGACGGTCGGGCACCGCGCTGTCCGACGCCGCGCCGCCGGACAGCGGCAACCACAGGAACTTGCCCCGCCGGGCGGCCCCTGTGAAGCGGCGGCCCAGGAGATCGCGCTCGAGCCCCGCTGGGCCGCCCTCCTGCCGCCGGACGCTGTAGTCGCGCAGCACCTCGACATCCTGGATCACGCGGTCCAGCACGAAACGGGCCAGCCCGTCACGGACGGTCTCGACCTCGGGAAGCTCAGGCACGACGGCGCCCGCGGACGTCGCGCTCAGACGCTCGGGCTCCCACCCGGCGCAACATCGTCGGCGGCAGCGTCAACGATCACCGGCCGCGGCGTCGTCGGCACCGGCAGAACGCGCTCGCAGCGCGTCGTACGCGACCTGCGCGGCCTCCTGCTCAGCGTGCTTCTTCGCCGTCCCGGTACCGGTGCCGAGCACCTCGCCGTCGACCGAGACGGTCGAGGTGAACACGCGGGCGTGGTCGGGGCCGGTGCCCTCCCAGTGGTACTCGGGGGCGGGCAGGCCTGCGGCCGCGGCGGCCTCCTGCAGCGACGTCTTCCAGTCGAGCCCGGCGCCCAGCACCGCCGCGGCGTCGAGCAGCGGGTCGACGAGCCGGTGCACCAGCGCACGCGACACCTCGAGCCCGTGGCACAGGTAGACCGCGCCCAGCAGCGCCTCGACGGTGTCCGACAGGATCGAGTCCTTCTCGGCGCCGCCGGTCATCAGCTCGCCGCGACCGAGGAGCACGTACGCTCCCAGGCCGAGATCACGGGCGACGCTCGCCAGGGCTCGCTGGGAGACCGTGGCCGCTCGCATCCGCGCGAGGTCGCCCTCCGGCAGGTCCGGGTGCCGGCGGTAGAGGGCCTCGGTCACCGTGAGCCCGAGGACCGTGTCGCCCAGGAACTCCAGGCGCTCGTTCGTCGGGATGCCTCCGGCCTCGTGCGCGAAGGACCGATGGGTGAGGGCAAGCACGAGAAGCTCGGGGTCGATGTCGACCCCGAGCTTCTCGAGAAGATCGGTGGCAGGGGTCACCGGGCGCGCCTGAGGGGCGCCGGCCTTCCCCGACCGCTGGCGAGCCACGGGTGGCTCAGGCGTCGCTGCGCAGCGCCTCGGCGTACTGACGGCCGTTGTAGGTGCCGCACGACGGGCAGGCCACGTGGGTCAGCTTCGGGGACTTGCACTTGGGGCAGGTCGCCAGGTTCGCGGCCGTCGTCTTCCACTGCGACCGGCGCGCACGGGTGTTGCTGCGCGACATCTTGCGCTTCGGAACAGCCACGGCTAGCTCTCTTTCGTCTCGTCGGGCGCGTCCGCTCGTCGGAGCACGCCTTCCAGCGCGGACCATCGAGGATCGATGATCTCGTGCCGGTGGTTCGGGTCGTCGGCCAGCCGTGCTCCGCACTCAGGGCACAGGCCCGGGCAGTCGGGCTGACACAACGGTTGAAATGGTAGTGCAGGCACCACCGAATCACGAATCACGCCCTCGAGGTCGAGCAGATCGCCCTCGAGCTCGTGGGTCTCCTCGTCCTCGTCCCCCGCCTGCGCCGCGGCATCGGCGCGCTCCGGGTACGAGAACAGCTCGGTCAGGTCGACGGCCACGTCCCACACGACCTCGTCCAGGCACCTCACGCACTCGCCACGAGCCTCGGCCTCCACGGAGCCGGAGACCAGCACCCCCTCCATCACCGACTCGAGCCTCAGAGCGAGGTCCAGATCGGCGCCTTCCGGGATACCGATGACGTCGGTGCCCAGGTCGGCGGGAGCCGCGACCGTGCGGTTCTCCTCGCGCATGGAGCCCGGGCGCCTGCTCAGGTCATGGACGTCGAGAACCAGCGGCGAACGAGGATCGAGCGTGATGAGAGTCTCCCTGGAGGGTCGGTCGTGCTGCGGGCCGTCGGGCCGACCATCCATCATACGCCAGGTGCTGGCGCGAGGACCAGGGTCGATCGTGCGCGGCGCTCCGGCCTACCCCACTGTGCTTCCCGGTCGGGACGAGCCTGCGCTCCGCTACCGGCGCGTGCGCTGGCGCGCCCCCACCGTCCGCTGCGCTCCGGCTCATCCCTCCGTGCTTGTCGGTCGGGACGAGCCTGCGCTCCGCTACCGGCGCGTGCGCTGGCGCGCCCCCACCGTCCGCTGCGCTCCGGCTCATCCCTCCAGGCGACCGGCGAGCTTGGCGCGGCCGGCCTGCACCTGCGCGATCACGCGTCCGAGGTCGATCTCGAACTCGGCCAGACGTCGGTCGCAATAGTCGTCCGCCTCACGGCGCAGCGCGGCGGCGGACTCCTCGGCGTGGGCGAGGAGCTGCGCGGCGCGCTCCTGCGCCTGCTGCACGAGCGCGTCCTTCGCCACCAGCTGCTCGGCCTGGGAGCGTGCGTGCTCGACGATCTGGGCGGCCTGCCCACGCGCGTCCGAGAGCACGCCGTCCGCGTCCGAGAGGACCTCGTCGGCGTGCGAGAGCTGCTCCGGCAGCGCGTCGTGGATGTCGTCGATGATCGCGAGCGCCTCGGTCCGGTTCACCAGGACGGAGGACGACATGGGCATCGCCCGCGCCTTGTCGATGAGCTCGGCCAGCTCGTCGAGCAGCGCCGGCACGCCCGCAGGCTGCTCGTGCGGTTCCTCCCGCTCGTCGCGAAGGTCGCGAAGGTCTCCCGTCATGTCCTCTCCCCTGTCCTTGCGAGTGCTGCCCGTACCGCCTCACCGACACCGGGCGGGACCAGGTCGTCGATCGGCCCGCCGTGGCGCGCCACGTCCTTGACCATCGACGAGGCGATGTGCCCGACCTGCGGAGAGGCCGGCAGGAACACCGTCTCGACGCCGGTCAGGTGCCGGTTCATGAGCGCCATCGGCAGCTCCGCGTCCAGGTCACCGCCGTTGCGCAGCCCCTTGACCACCATGCCCGCGCCGATGCTCGCGCAGAACTCGGCGAGCAGGCCAGGCACCTCGGCGACCCGCACCCCGTCCCAGCCGTCCACGGCCTCGCGCACGAGCGCGACCCGCTCCTCCAGCGGCAGCAGCGCCGTCTTCGCCGCGTTCCGCGCCACGCCCACGACCACCTCGTCCGCCACGGCACGCGCCCGCCGCACGACGTCGAGATGGCCGAGCGTCACGGGGTCGAAGGACCCGGGGCACACGGCGATCGTCATCCCTTCACGGTAGTGCACCACAATGGACCCGTGAGGGAGAACGACACGATCCGCCCGCTCGACTCTGAGGGTCTGTGGGGGTCGCTGTACGACGACGTGCTCGTCCCCTCCTTCCCGCCCGTCGAGCTCGACGACCGCGAGACGCTCCTCGACCACCTGCGCAGCGGCGCGCTGCGCGCCCGCGGGGTGGTCCGCGACGATCGGGTGGTCGCAGGCGTCGCGACGCTCGTCCTCCCCCCGGGGCCCCATGAGCCCGCGGGCCCCGCGGCCGCGCTCGTCCTCTACCTGGCGATCGCCCCCGGGCTGCGCGGCGGCGGCCTGGGTGGTGCGCTGCTGGACGACGCCGTCCACGACGCGCTCGACCACGGCGCGGACGTGGTCCTGGTCGAGGTTGAGCACCCGGGGCACCACGAGGCGAGCCCCGAGCACGGGGACCCCGCCGCCCGCCTGCGGTTCTACGCGCGTCACGGCATCCGGGTCCTGGCCGTGCCGTACTTCCAGCCCGCCCTGGGTCCCGGGCGCGACCGCGTCCCGGCGCTGCTGCTCGGGGTCCTCGGCCTGTCCGACGCCGGGGTCGCGGCCCGTGACAGCGCGGGCTCGCCCGCTGCGGTGCGCGCCGAGCCGGTCCGGACCTTCCTGCGCCGATACCTCGCGTGGTGCGAGGGCTCCCTGTCCGACGACGACGCGGTCCGCGACCTGCTCGGAGCGGTCGCCGGCGAGCGGGTACGAGCCGTCGCCCCGGACAGGATCGACCTGGTCCCGGTCGGCACCCTGGGCCCGACGACGCTGCGCGCGTCCGGCCGGGCGTGAACGGCCGCCGACAGCGGCGGGGAGCCCGTCCCCGGCTCGCTCAGTCCTGCGGCTCGTGCCACCGCGCGAAGTACACCGCGGTCTCCCCGTAGTCCTTGCGCACGGCCGCGGACCACCCGGCGGGCCAGGTCGGCTCGGGGCTGCGGGTGGAGCGCTCGACGACGAGCACCCCGTCCACGTCGGTGCTCGCGCTCGTCCCCCTGAGCACGTCCGCGAGCTCCTGCTCGTCGAGGTCGTAGGGCGGGTCGACGAACACCAGGGTCCAGGCGGACGGCGCCGGGCGAGGTGCGAACCGCTCCGCCCGTTCGACGACGACCCGCGCACCGCGCGCCCCGATCGCGGCCAGGTTGCGTCGTACGACGTCGGCGGCCTTGCGGCTCGCCTCCACGAAGGTCACCTCGGCCGCGCCGCGGCTGAGCGCCTCGAGACCCAGCGCGCCCGAGCCGGCGAAGAGGTCCAGGACGACGGCGTCCTCGAGCAGGCCACGGTGGTCGAGCCACGAGAAGACGGCCTCGCGCACCCGCTCGCTCGTGGGTCGCGTGCCCTTGTCCGGCACCTGCAGGGCGCGGCCGCCGAACGACCCCGACACGATCCTCGTCACCCGCACAGCCTACGGGGAGCGTGCGGGACGATGGCAGGCAGAACAAGGCCCCTCCCTACCATGCTCGGGGGCTAGGCCCGGTCGATGAACTCCTCGCGCCCCGCGAGCTCGTGCTGGATCGCCCCGAGCAGCACCGGGTGAGCGTCGAGCGCCGGGTCGTCCGCGACGAGCACGACCGCGTCCTGCCGGGCCTGCTCGATGAGGTCCTCGTCCTTGAGCACCCGCAGCAGGCGGAGCGAGCTGGAACGCCCCCACTGCGCTCCGCCGAGCACGTCACCCTCGTTGCGGAGCTCCAGGTCCTTGCGCGCGAGCACGAAGCCATCGGTGGTCGCCGCGAGCGCGGCGAGGCGTTCGGCCGCGACGCTGCCCTCGGGCGCGGACGACACGAGCAGGCAGATGCCCGGGTCGCTCCCCCGCCCGACGCGACCGCGCAGCTGGTGCAGCTGGGAGATGCCGAAACGGTCGGCGTCGAGCACGACCATGGCGCTGGCAGCGGGCACGTCGACGCCGACCTCGATGACGGTGGTCGCCACGAGCACGTCGAGCTGCCCGGCAGCGAAGGCCGACATGGCGGCGTCCTTGTCCGCGGGCGTCATCCGACCGTGCAGCTCGCCGATCCGCACGCCGTCGAGAACCGGCATGGCCCGCAGCTCGGCGAGCACCTCGTCGACCGCGCGGAGCACCCGCGGCTCCCCCTCGCGCTCCGGTCCGCCGCCCGGTGCACCGGCGTCGAGTCCGAGCACGTCGGCCTCGTCCCCGTCGCCGGCGGGCCCCGCTGCGGGCATCAGGTCGGGGTCGGCGCAGATCCTGGGGCAGACCACGAAGGCCCGCCGCCCGGCGTCCACCTCCTCGCGCACCCGCGCCCACACGCGCGCCGTCCAGGTCGGGTTGTCCGCGGGGACCACCACCGTGGTGACCTCCGCGCGCCCGGCGGGCAGCTCCTCGAGGGTCGACGTGACGAGGTCACCGAAGACCGTCATGGCGACCGTGCGCGGGATGGGCGTGGCGGTCATGACGAGCATGTGGGGCTGCACGTCGAAGCGGGTGCGCAGGACGTCGCGCTGCTCCACGCCGAAGCGGTGCTGCTCGTCGACCACGACGAGGCCGAGGTCGGCGAACTGGACGTGCTCGGCGAGCAACGCGTGCGTGCCGACGACGATCCCGGCGCTGCCGCTGGCGGCGTCGAGCAGCGCCTCGCGACGCTGCTTGGCCCCCAGCGAACCGGTGAGCAGCGTCACTCGGGTGCTGTCGGTGGCCCCGCTGAGATAGCCGCCCTCGGCGAGCTCGCCGAGGAGGGTGCTCATGCTGCGCGCGTGCTGCACCGCGAGCACCTCCGTCGGTGCGAGCAGCACGGCCTGGCCGCCGGCGTCCACGACCTGCAGCATCGCCCGCAGCGCGACCACGGTCTTGCCCGAGCCGACGTCCCCCTGCAGCAGGCGCAGCATCGGGGTGGGGCGCGCGAGGTCCTGCGCGATCTCGGCCCCCACGGCCCGCTGCCCCCGCGTGAGCGTGAAGGGCAGGCGAGCGTCGAACTGTGCGAGCAGACCGGGATGCTCCTCCCCCCGCAGCGGTCGAGGGACGGCGCCGCGCGACTGGACGTCGCCGCGGCGCCGGGCCAGCTCGGTCTGCAGCACGAACGCCTCCTCGAACCGCAGCCGTCGACGGGCGGCGCGCCACTGGGCGTCGTCGTGCGGCACGTGCACCTGGTGCAGGGCGTCGGCGAGGCTCAGCAGACCGCGCCTACGTCGCACGTCCTCGGGCAGCGGGTCGGGCAGGTCCGCCTCGGTGAGGGGGCCGAGCACGGTCGAGACCGCCTTCTGGATCTCCAAGGTGGTCACCTTGGCGCTCGCCGGGTAGATGGGTCGGGGCCACCTGGCGCGCTCCTGCGCCTCCGCCGTCGTCAGGTCGTTCTCGGACAGCAGCAGGAACTCGGGGTGGGTCAGCTGGCGGGTGCCTCGGTAGGTGCCCACCGTCCCGGTGAACATGCCCTCCGCGCCGGGCACGAGGCGGCGCTCGTGCATGAACAGCCGTTGCCTGGACCGGGCGAAGAAGGTGAGCTGCAGGTCGTCGTGCCCGTCGGTGACCCGGACGGCGAGGATCGCGCCGGGCCGGGACTGCATCGTGCGCGTGGTGGCCGAGACCACCTTCGCCACGATCGTCACGTGCTCGCCCTCGACCAGCTGCGCCATCTCGGTGTAGGTGCCCGGGTCCTGGTAGCGGCGAGGGTAGTAGCGCAGCAGGTCTCCCACCGTCGTGGGACCGAGGGTGGCGATCTTCTTCGCCCCGGCACCGAGCACCTTCGCCAGCGGGGCCGCCAGCGCGTCGCCGGTGGCGGGATCGTGCAGCAGGCGCCCGTGCGCCGAGGCTCCCGCCCCTCCCGGGACGCCCCCGCCGTCCCCGCGCCGTGCCGCCACGCTCAGGCGTCCACGACCGCGCCGGGCTCCGCGCCGAGCGTGCACCACGTGCCCGGCAACCCGGAGCGGACGACGACCGGCTCGGCCCCC
>Ga0182749_1002297_pt1 | contig 14107 bp, 13 predicted proteins | sample eDN3rd37CKraftMG_FD_128875 | JGI IMG/M metagenome (GOLD analysis project Ga0182749, IMG submission 128875) | Enriched Miracle-Growth compost microbial communities from Emeryville, California, USA - eDNA 3rd pass 37_C Kraft MG (version 2) (version 2) ...
CCTCATGACCGGGTGGTGGGAGGGAGACCTGCTCGAGGGCCTGGTCGCCCGGCTGGGCCGTCTGGTCGACGCCGTGCCCGCGGACGTCGAGGTCGGGGTGCACCTGTGCTACGGCGACGCCGGGGAGAAGCACTTCGTCGAGCCGTCCGACACCGCGAACCTCGTGCGGTACGCGAACGCGGTGGTCGCCGCCACGACGCGCGACCTCACGTGGCTGCACCTGCCCGTGCCGATCGAGCGCGACGACGAGGCGTACTTCGCCGCGCTCGCGGGGCTCGCGCTGGCACCGGGGACGGAGCTGTACCTCGGCCTCGTGCACCGCGAGGACGGCGCCGAGGGTGCCCGACGACGGATCGCCGCCGCCCAACGTGTGGTCGGCGCGTTCGGCGTCGCGACGGAGTGCGGGATCGGCCGCGCTCCCGCCGGCGCGACCGAGGGCATCCTGCGGACCCACGCCGAGGTGGCCGCCGCGTGGTGACACCCGCGGCTGCTGCGTCGCTTCGGGCGCATCGGCCTGTCTGACGAGGACGGGCGGGTGAGCGACTACTGGGACGAGGCCCTCACGAGCGACGGCCTGGAGGACGGTCTCGAGCGGCGCTCGCCGCTGCGCCGTCGCTACAGTGGTCTATGGTCATCAGCATCCGCTCGATCGAGACCGCGGTGCCACCGAGGTCTCTCCCCCAGCACCGGGTGCGCGACCTGTTCGCGGCCCAGCCCGGGCTCCAGCGGCGCTCCGCGCGGCTCGTGCGGGCCTGCTTCGACCACTCCGGGATCGACGTGCGCCACACGGTCCTCGACGAGCTGGGGACGGCCGTCGCGGACGACGGCGGCGTGCCGGACGTGCCGGGGGCGCGAGGCGACGGCGTGTTCTACGACCGCGGTTCCGGCACCCTCCTGTCGCCGCCCACCGGCACGCGCAACGACCTGTACGTCGCGCGGGCGCCGGAGCTGTTCGTGGCGGCGGCCCGCGCCGCGCTGGACGCCGCCGAGGGGCTGACGGCCGAGGACGTGACGCACGTCGTGACCGTCTCGTGCACCGGTTTCTTCGCCCCGGGCCCCGAGTACCGGGTGGTGCGCGAGCTGGGGCTGCGCACCTCGACCCAGCGCTACCACCTCGGGTTCATGGGCTGCTACGCGGCCTTCCCAGCGTTGCGCATGGCCCGCGACCTCTGCGCGGCCGACCCCGGCGCCGTCGTGCTCGTGGTGTGCGCCGAGCTGTGCAGCCTGCACCTCGCCTCCTCCGACGACCCCGACACGATCGTGGCGTCCTCCGTCTTCGCGGACGGCGCCGCCGCGGCCGTCGTCTCGGCCCGGACCGTGGGCGGCGCTGGTCCGGTGCTCGACCTCGACGCCTTCACGACGACGCTGACCGACGTGGGCGAGCAGGACATGGCATGGAGCATCGGGGACCACGGCTTCGAGATGGTGCTGAGCAGGTACGTGCCGCACATCATCGGGGAGAACATCCGGGGTGCCCTCGCGCCCCTGCTGGGGAGCGACCTGTGGCCGACCGACGTCGCGCGCTGGGCGGTCCACCCCGGCGGACGGGCGATCCTCGACAAGGTGCAGGCGGCTCTCGGGCTCGCGGACGTCCAGCTGGTGCCCTCGCGCGAGACGTTGCGGGCCTACGGCAACATGTCGAGCCCCACCGTCCTGTTCGTGCTGCGCCGGATCCTCCACGGTCTCGGTGCCGGTCCTGAGGACGACACCACGATGCCGGCCTCCGGCGACCGCGTGTGCGCGATGGCCTTCGGGCCAGGGCTCGCGGTCGAGAGCGCGCTGATGACGTGGCGCGCGGAGGCCGGATGAGCCTGGCGCACCGGGAGACCCGCGAGCTCGAGCTCATGGACGACCCGGCCTGCGACAGTCACGCGCTCGAGCGCACCTACCACCAGTTCCGCCTCGTCAACCAGCTCGTCGCGGGCTGGCGGGCGGTCTACCGTCGCCGGCTGCGCCCGCTGCTGCGAACCGGTCGGACCGTGCGGCTGCTCGACGTCGGTTCGGGCGGCGGCGACGTCCCGCGCGCGCTGGCGGCGTGGGCGCACCGCGACGGGCTCGACCTGGACGTCACGGCCATCGACCCCGACCCGCGCGCCTACGACTTCGCGGCTGGGCGCCTGCCGGTGCCGGGCGTGCGGTTCCGCCGGGCGGCCAGCGCCGAGCTCGTCGCCGAGGGCGAGCGGTTCGACGTCGTGACCTCGAACCACGTGCTGCACCACCTGGCTCCGGCCGAGCTGGACGGCCTGCTCGCCGACAGCGCCGCGCTGGCGACCACGCTCGTGGTGCACGACGACATCGCCCGCTCCCGCCGCGCCTACGCGGCCTTCGCCGTCGCTACGCTGCCGCTCGCTGCGGCGCCGGCGGCCCGGCGGTCCTTCGTGCGGCCGGACGGGCTGCTCTCGATCCGCCGCAGCTACCGGGCGGCAGAGCTCGCCGCCGTCGTCCCGCCGTCCTGGACGGTCGAACGGCTGTTCCCGTGCCGGCTGCTGCTGGTCCACGAGCCGGGCCGCGCCGAGGTTCCGGGGCCCGCCGGTGCGTGACGTCCTCGTCGTCGGCGCCGGGCCGGTCGGTCTGCTCCTCGCCACGCTCCTCGTCCAGGAGGGTGCCGACGTCGTGGTGTGGGAGAAGCGGCGAGCCGCGGCCGCGCACTCGCGCGCGATCGGCGTGCACCCACCCGCGCTCGACGTGCTCGACCGGGCCGGCGCTCGTGACGCCGTCGTGGACCAGGCCGTGCTCGTGCGTGGTGGCGCGGCGTTCAGTCGCGGCCGGTGCCTCGGCGCCCTCTCGTTCGACGCGGTGAGCGAGCGCAACCCCTTCGTCGCGGCGCTGCCGCAGCACGAGACCGAACGGGTCCTCGCCGCGCGGCTCGCCGGGCTGGACGAACGTGTGCTCGCGCGCGGGGTGATGCTGACCGGTCTGCACCAGGACCGTGACGGCGTGGAGGCGGTCGGCACGAGCGTCACGGAGCGAGGGTGCGAGGTGCGTGAGCGGGCCCGGTTCGTCGTCGGCGCGGACGGTGCCCGCAGCGCCGTGCGCACCCTGCTCGGCATCCCGACCGTGCGGCGGGAGTACCGGGACGCCTACGTCATGGGCGACTTCGGTGACCTCACGTCGGCCGGGTCGCAGGCGCAGGTGTTCCTGGAGCCGCCCGGGGTGGTGGAGTCGTTCCCGCTCCCCCGCGGTCGGCGTCGCTTCGTGGTCCGCACCTCTCGGCGGGTCCCCGCGCCCACCGCGGAGCAGCTCGCCGAGGCGGTGCGACGCCGCACCCGGCAGCCGCTCGCCGCGGAGGACTGCAGCATGGTCAGCGCCTTCGGGGTGCGGCGCCGGCTGGCTCGTCGCCTCGTGGACCGCCGCGTGGTGCTGGTGGGAGACGCAGCGCACGAGGTCAGCCCCATCGGCGGCCAGGGCATGAACCTGGGCTGGCTCGACGCGGCCGCCCTCGCTCCGCTGCTGCTGCGCGGCTCGAGCGACGGCGCCCTCGACCGGCCCGCGCTCGAGGGGTGGCAGCGGGCACGCCTGGCGAGCGCGCGCCGGGCGGCGCGGATCTCGGAGGCGAACATGGCCCTCGGGCGCCCCGTCTCGGGGATGCGACGGGCGCTGCGTGACGCCGCGCTGCGGGGCGTGCTCGGCACGGGGCTCTCGCAGCCGCTCGCCGCCCTGTACGCGATGCGCGGCGCGTGAGGGCTCAGGCGACCAGCCGTGTGCCGCTGAGCGCGAGCTGCGTGGCCAGCACCAGGGAGGCGCCGATCACGAGCCGGAACAGCGCACGGCCCGGACGACGGCTGAGGACGAGGACGACCCCCGCCCCCGCGAGCCCGAGGCACACCGCGAGACCGACGAGCGCGAGCCTCGGCGGTGCTGCGTCGTCCCCGCGCACGACCGGTCCGACGACCACCAGGCAGGCTCCCACCGCGAGAGCGAGGAACGCGATCAGGCCCGAGGGCGTCGCGCCCCACCGGTGGGGCAGGCCCCGGACGTCGGTGCGGGCGTCGTCCTCCAGGTCGGGCAGGACGTTGGTGAAATGCACGGCCACGCCGAAGAGCGCGCCCACCACCACGGCCCACGGAGCGCCGAGAGGAGCGCCAGGCAGGCACAGGCAGACGAAGGTTGGAAGCAGGCCGAAGCTGAGCACGAAGGGCGCGACCGAGAGCGCCGTGCGCTTGAGGCCGAGGTCGTAGGACCATCCGGAGGCGACGAGCAGCACATGGGCGAGACCGGGGCGCACGCCGAGCGCGAAGGAGAGCACCACGGTGAGGCACGCGCACCCGAGCGCCGTCGAACGGACGAGCCGCACGGGCAGGTCGCCGCGGGCCAGCGGCTTGTCCCGCCGTCCGACCGAGGTGTCACGCGCCGCGTCGAGCCAGTCGTTGGCCAGACCGATCGAGAGCTGACCGGCGAGCACCGCGAGGCCGAGCAGCACCACCTGCCCGGGAGGCAGACCGACCCCCGCGGCCAGCACCACGGCCAGCACCGTGACGGCGGCGGTCGGGCCCGGGTGGGAGCACAGCGCCAGCAGGCGTACCCGTGCGATCGTCGACGTGGCTCGCGTGCGCTCGGGGAGAGACCGCGTCGCGGGGCGTGGGGTGCTCATGAGCGCGGGTGCTCAGAAGACCGGCTTGCCGCCCGTGACCCCGATGACGGTGCCGGAGACGTAGCTGGCGTCGCCGGAGGCGAGGAACACGTAGGCGCCCGCGAGCTCGGCGGGCTGTCCCATGCGGCCCAGCGGCGTGTCCTTGCCGAAGCTGGAGATCTTCTCGGCTGGCATCGTCGCGGGGATGAGCGGCGTCCAGATCGGACCGGGGGCCACGGCGTTCACACGGACGCCCTGCGGGCCGAGGTCGGCGGCGAGGTTCACCACGAGGTTGTTGAGCGCGGCCTTGGTCGACGCATAGTCGAGGAGGTGCTCGGAGGGCGAGTACGCCTGGATCGAGGTGGTGACGGTGATCGAGCCCCCCGGGGGCAGGTGCGGGGCGGCGGACTGGACGAGCCACAGGGTGCCCATCACGTTGGTCTCGTAGGTGCGGCGCACCTGGTCCGGCGGGTAGTCGCTCAGCCCTCCGGGGCGCGCCATCTGGAAGGCAGCGTTGGCGACCACGACGTCCAGGCCGCCCAGCTCATGGACCGCCCGGTCGACGAGGGTGTGAGCGGCCTCGGGCGACCGCAGGTCCGCGGGCAGCGAGACGGCCCGCACGCCGGCGGCCCTCAGCAGCGCGAGCGTCTCGTCGGCGTCCTGCTGCTCCTGCGGCAGGTGCGCGACCGCGACGTCGGCCCCCTCGCGCGCGAAGGCGAGGGCGACCGCTCGCCCGATGCCGGAGTCCCCGCCGGTGACGAGCGCGCGCCTGCCCGCGAGACGGCCGTGACCGACGTAGGAGTCCTCGCCGTGGTCGGGGCGCGGGTCGAGCTGGTGGGTGGCGCCGGGCCAGTCGATGTCGGTCGTCCTCGGGGTGTGCGGATCGCTCATGGGGCGACGCTACGCCGAGGAGTGCGCGCGTGCGCGCCGGGCGCCGTTGCGGGCAGGGGGCGTGACAGGCACGCTCAGAGGATGAGCGGAAGGCTGCCGGACCAGCACGTGCGACTCCCCCTGAGCCTGCAGCGGTGGGAGAGCCTGGCTCTCCTTCACTGGCGCTACCCGGCACAGGTGCTGCGTGGTCTCGTCGACCCGGAGCTGGAGGTGCAGGAGATCGACGGCTCGGCATGGGTCGGGGTCGTCCCGTTCGTCACGGCCGACCTGCGCGCCCCGCTCGTGCCCGCGGTCCCAGGCTGGTCGACCTTCCCGGAGGTCAACGTCCGCACCTACGTGCGCACGCGCGACGGGGTGGACGGGATCTGGTTCCTGCGCGTGCACTGTGCGCGCCGCCTCGTGGTCGCGGGCTTCCGCGCTCTGGGCCTGCCCTACTGGCACGAGCCCGGGCGCGTGGAGCCGTCGGCGGGCCGGGTGCGCTACCGCACCCCGGCGTTCCGTGCCACGGTGCGCGCGGGAGACGCGGTGGAGCAGGACGAGCTGCTCGCCAGTCTGGCCGGCCGGTGGAACGCCTTCATGCGTCGTGGAGGGCGCCTGTGGCGCGTGCCGGTCGAGCACGAACCCTGGTCGCTCCGGGAGGCGCAGGTGCAAGACCTGGACGTCTCGCTGCTCGGGCTCGCGGGTCTTCCCCTGCCGTACGAGCCGCCCTTGGTCCACGTCGGTCCTCGCGTCCACGCGCGCATCGGCGCCCCGAGGCCGGCAGCGTGAGCCGGTGCGCGGCGGACCGTTATCGCTTCCGCTCGCGGGCCGTGCGGGTCTCCCGGGCGTTGGCCTTCTCGATCGCTTCGACCAGGTCTGCTTTGCTCATCGATGAGCGCCCCTTGACGTCCAGCCGCCGTGCGACGTCGAGAAGGTGCGCCTTGGAGGCGTTGGCGTCCACCCCACCGGTCGTCCGGCCGCTGCGGTCGGTGGCGCCCTTGTCCGACGGGCCGGGGGCCTCCTTCTTCTCCCAGTGGTCACCGACCTTCTCGTACTCGTGCTTGAGCGCCGCGAAGGCGGTGCGGTGCGCGCGCTCTCCCTCCCCGTAGGACTGCACGGCAGAGTCGTGCGCCTTGGACCAGATCTGCTGCGCGTGCCGGGGCGAGCGCTTCAGGGTGTCGGGCATCTCCTCGGAAGCAGGCATGACGTCTCCTCTCGTCCGGGCGTGCCGGGAGCCGCGCGCCGCTCTTCCACCGTAGGCCGCGCAGGGTGGCCGTGCAGGGCCGCCGGGGAACAAGACGGGCTCGTGCGTTGTTCTGTCTGGTGCACATCGGAAGAGCTGCCGCCTTGGACTCCGGCAGCGGGCGACCGCCTCACCGCCCAGCGTGCGGATGACGCGCCCGCCGTGCCCGTCCCCGGCGGCAGAGACCCCCGAAGAAGGGGGTCGGACTGTCGGAGGTGAAGAATCAATGGCCGCACGGATGATCGACCCGTTCCACGACGTCGACCGGGTGTTCAACGAGATGATGGGCGCTCAGGGCGCGCACCTGCCGTTCGAGACCGGGCTCCTGCCCCTGGACCTGTGCCGCGACGGCGACCACTTCACGATGACGATGGACATGCCGGGCGTGGACCCGGGCTCCATCGACCTGTCGGTCGAGGACAACACCCTCACGGTCCGCGCCTCGCGCACCACCTCGGCCCTCTCGGAGGGCGCGCAGTGGCTCGCGCGGGAGCGGGCCTCGGGCACCTTCGCACGGCAGATCTCGCTGGGCCGCGGGCTGGACACCTCCCGCATCACCGCGAGGTACGACAACGGGGTGCTGCAGGTGACGATCCCCGTCTCGGCGGAGGCGAAGCCTCGCAAGATCGCCGTCGAGCACAGCACCGCAGGCGCGACGCAGATCGCTGCGGAGCGCGCGCCGTCGGACACGACACCCGCGCACGCGGGCTGACCCGCCAGGAGGCCGGGCTGCGAGACTCTCTCGTGGCCCGGCCTCCGTCGTGCCGGACCGGCTCGGCTCGAGGTCAGATCTGCAGGATCGCGCGGGCGATGAGGAAGTAGACGACCAGGCCGCTCGCGTCGACGAAGGTCGAGATGAACGGGTTGGAGAAGACGGCCGGATCGACGCGGATGGCGCGCGCGATCAGCGGCATCGCACCGCCTACCGTGGCGGCCATGGTGCACACGGTGAGCAGGGTCAGGCCGACGACGAGCCCGATGCGCGCGTCGTAGAGCAACGCGGTGACCGCCCCGCCGAGCGTCCCCAGCAGCGCGCCCAGCGAGAAGCCGACGCGCAGCTCGCGGGACAGCACGCGCAGCACGTCGCGGGAGCGCACGTCGCGCAGCGCGAGGGCGCGGGTCACCGTCGTGGCAGCCTGGTTGCCGGTGTTGCCTCCCGTGCCGATCAGCAGCGGCACGAACAGCGCGAGCACCGTCACCTGCTCCAGGGTGGTCTGGAAGACCGACAGCACCTGGACCGTGAGAGTGGCCCCGACCGCGAGCACCAGCAGCCACACGACCCGTGAGCGGACGATGCTGCGCACCGGGGTGGCCAGGTACGGGCGACGCAACGGCTCGGCGCCACCCTGACGGGCGGAGTCCTCGCTCTCCTCGTGCTCGAGGATCCGCACCGCGTCGTCGATGGTCAGGATGCCGACCAGGCGCGACTCGCTGTCGACCACCGGCAGCGCCAGCAGACCCTGGTCGGCGCAGCGCCGCGCGGCGGTCTCCTCGTCCTCGTCGGCGGTCGCCGTCTGCGCCTCGCCCATGAGGTCGGAGACGACGCCGGACGGCGCGGCCCCGAGCAGGTCGCGCAGGCTCACCACCCCCACGACGCGCCGGCCGCGGTCCAGGACGGGCAGGGTGTAGACGGTCTCCGCGTCGTCGAGCCTGGCCCGGACGCGCTGCATCGCCTGCTCGGCCGTGTGGTCGGCGTGCACGGAGACGTACTCGGGGCTCATGCGGCGCCCGATCGACCCGTGCGGGTAGCCGAGCACGTCCGAGGTCAGCCGCCGCTCGCGCGGGGGCAGGCCACGCAGCAGGCGAGGCGCGACGGATGCCGGGAGCTCGTCGAGCAGCCAGACCCGGTCGTCGGGGTCGAGGCCCGCGAAGATGGCGGCCACCTCGGCGTCGCGCAGTCCCTGCACGAGGTCGCCCTGCAAGCCGGGCGAGAGGTCTTCGAAGACCGTCAGCGCACGGTCCTTGGGCAGCAGCCGGTAGGCGACGGCGCGCTCGCGAGGGGCCAGGCGTTCGAGCGCTGCCACGAGACGGTCGGCGGGCGCGGAGGCGAGGACCGCGGACGCCGTCGTGAGGTCGCCGACGCCGAGGGGTGCGGCGATGGAGTCCACGAGGGACATCACGTCACGGGTCTGCTCGGGGGTCATGAGGGGCTCCTTCTCGGCGGAGGGGGAAGCCGGGCGCGGACCCGTCGCCGTGCTGCTCAGGCCGCCTGGCGGGGTGGTCGGCGCCCGGGCGGGCGCGGGAAGGACACCGCGCGGCAGCCGTCGTCGGTTGGGCTCAGGAGGAGCAGCGAGGACGACGTGCATGAGGCGCGGTGCCCGGTCGGTGACTGGAGCCGTCGTTGCTCATGGGAACCTCACCTCGCTTCCACGTCCTGGCCGCACCGGTCTGTCTCCGGTCTGCGGCGTGCCGAGAAGGCGTCGTCCGGCGGTGCTCGGACGACGTGCCACCTGCAGGCTACCAGCGCTCGCCCCGCCTGGGGGACGGCTGTGCCGCGGCCGACCGAGCTGCCTGCGACCGGTTGAAGGATGCAGTGCCGGAACTAGTGTGAGGCGTATGGGCAGAGCGACGTTGCTGGTTCTCGGCGCCTCAGGCGATCTCGCCTCCCGACTGCTGCTTCCGGCGCTCGGTGAGCTGCTGCAGCGCGAGCCGGAGCGGCGGGTCGTGCTGCGCGGCGCGGGCTCGGAGGACTGGAGCGACGACCGGTGGCAAGGAACGGTCCGCGAGGCGTTCGCTCGCGCTGGGGCGGAGGCGCAGCTCTCTCGGCTCGGCGACACCAGGTACACCCGCGCGGACGTGACGGAGGTGGGTGACCTTCGCGGCTTGGTGACGGGCGTGTCGGGCCCCTTGATCGTCTACTTCGCGCTGCCGCCCGCGATCACCGTGCGGGCTGCCCAGGCTCTCCAGGGGCTGCCGCTGCCCGACCCGACCGTCCTCGCGCTGGAGAAGCCGTTCGGCTCCGACGTGGCGAGCGCACGGCACCTCAACGCGCTTCTCGGCGCTCTCGTCCCCGAGGAGAGGATCTTCCGCGTCGACCACTTCCTGGGGCGCTCGACGCTGCTGAACCTGCTCGGGATCCGGTTCGCGAACCGGGTGCTCGCACCCGTCTGGAACGCCGAGCACGTGGATTCGGTCGAGATCCGCTTCGACGAGACCCTCGCCCTGGAGAACCGTGCCCGTTACTACGATCACGCGGGCGCGATGGTCGACATGATCCAGAGCCACCTGCTGCAGGTGCTGAGCCTGGTCGCCCTCGAAGCACCCGCCGCCCTCGATGCGGAGGACCTGCGTCCGGCCAAGGTCGCGGCGCTGCGAGCGACACGGCTCTGGGGCGACGACCCACGCACAGCCTCCCGGCGCGGGCGATACACCGCGGGCCGCGTGGGAGACCGCGAGGTCCCCTCCTATGTGGACGAGCCGGGGGTCGACCCCTCACGCCAGACCGAGACGTTCGCGGAGGTCGTGTGCGAGGTGCGGACCGAGCGGTGGGCAGGGGTGCCCTTCCGCCTGCGTTCCGGCAAGGCGCTCGGGGCCGACCGCTCGGAGGTGACGCTGCAGCTGCGCAAGGTGCGTCACCTCTCGGAGGGCTTCGCCGGGACCGTGCCCGACGGCGGTCGGCTGGTGCTCTCCCTCGGTCCCGACGAGCTGCGGCTCACCCTCAACGTCACCGGGGGCGAGAACCCGTTCGAGCTGCGCCGTGACACCCTGCGGGCGGGGCTGGGCGACGGTCAGCTCAGGGCGTACGCCGAGGTGCTCGCCGAGATCCTGGACGGCGACGTCACGCTGTCCGTGCGGGCGGACGCGGCCGAGGAGTGCTGGCGCATCGTCCAGCCCGTGCGCGACGCGTGGGCCAGGGGCGACGTCCCGCTCGAGGACTATGTCGCTGGGTCGCAGGGACCCGGCGAGCCGTGACCCGGCGAGCCCTGCGGCGTGTCGGTGGCCGTCACCGGGTCGATGTGGAACGTGGCGGCAAAGGCCCCGAGGAAGCGCTCGTCGCCGCGGACGACGGTCAGGAGGTCCCGCGCGAGCGCCTCGGCGGGGGTGACATCTCCCCCGATGAGGCGGCGAACACCCGTGTCGGCGACGATGACGGCGTCCGCCTCCGGCCCGGCCTCCGGGGAGGCCCGTGAGACCCGGAGGTCGCCTGAGCGCACGACGACCCGTAGGGCGACGTCGCCCACGTGCAGCTCGTAGTCCGCGTCCACGGCTCGCTCGGGTCGGAAGGCCGTCCGCAGCGCCATGGTGAGTGAGTCCGAGGTCACGACATCGCCCTCCTGGGGCTCCCCCATCGTCTGGAACCCCCACCGGCCCAGGGCGAGCAGGATCGGTTCCAGGGCTCGGCCGTACGGTGTCAGCTCATAGACCAGGCCGCAGCTCAGGAGGGGGACGCGACGTACCACGCCGCCCTCCTGCAGCTCCTTGAGCCGGGAGGACAGGATGTTCGTGGGGATGCGCGGCAGGCCCCGCTTGAGGTCCGTGTAGCGGCGCGGGCCGACGAGCAGGTCGCGGACGATGAGCAGGGCCCACCGCTCCCCCACCAGCTCGACGGCCCGCGTCACGCCGCAGTACTGGCCGTATCGGCGTTCCGCCATGTCAGGACTGCGCCGCCCCCTGGTCGGTGACATAGGCGTCGGGGCCCTGCTCGACGGCATCGGGCTCCATGTACATGAACTGGACGCCGTTGCCGTCCGGGTCGAACAGGTCGCGGGCGTACATGAAGCCGAGGTCCTGCGGCTCGCCGGCCGTGCCGCCGGCGCCCGTGCCGGCCTCGACCACCGCGTCGACGGCCTCGCGCGAGTCACGGCTCAGGGAGACGAGGGCGGACGCTCCCTCCCGCGGGTCGACGACGGCACGGTCGGTCAGGGTGGCGAACATCTCGCGCGTGCCGGCCATGAAGTAGATGTCCTCGCTCCAGACGAAGCACGCGGCGTTCTCGTCGCTGAAGAGCGGGTTGAGCGAGCAGCCGAGGGCCGTGTAGTAGGCCTTCGCGCGCTCGAGGTCGGTCACAGGAAGGGTGACGAAGATCTTGGTCATGGTGACTCCTTTGTCAGCGGGCGCGCAGGGATCGTTCGACGCCTCTGGCCTAGGTTGTAAAAAACAAGCACGCTTGTCAACAGCAAGCATCGCCGGTCGAGCGGTCACTCCGCTCCGAGGCGCTCGACCGCCCGCGCCACCCGTCGCAGCCGGGTGGCCTCGTTCGGCGCGATGAGGATCGGGTGGATGACGCTGTAGCGCTCGGCCTTGCTGAGGGCGTCGAAGGCGGCGCCCGCCACGGGCTGGTCGCGGAGCGCGGCGACCAGCTCCGCGGGGATCTCGGCGGAGGCCTGTCCGTGGTAGGCGCGCTCCCAGCGTCCGTCCGCATGCGCGAGCTCGACCTCCGCGAGCCCGCGCGGGCGCAGGCGCCCCTCGGCGACGAGGCGCTCGACGGTCTCGACGTTCCGCTGTGACCACACGGACCGGCGGCGGCGGGGCGTGAACCGCTGCAGGAAGGTCCGGTCGTCGAAGCTCCGGCGCTGGCCGTCGATCCAGCCGCTGCAGAGCGACTCCTCGAGCGCGTCCTGGTAGACGAGCGACGTCGGGCCGACGACGCCCTTCTTCGCGAGCACGAGCCACACGCCGTCGGATCGGTCCTCGTTCTGGTCAAGCCAGGCGCGCCAGGCGACGGCGTCCGCGACGATGAACGGCTCTGGCAGGGGTTGCCGCGTCACGGGATGATCCTGCGCAGCTGGTCGCGCCCCGAGATCGAGAGCTTGCGATACACGTTGGTCAGGTGGAACTCGACCGTCCGCATGGTCACGAAGTGATCCCGTGCGATCTGGCGGTTGTTCAGACCGCCGGCCGCCGCGACCGCGATACGCAGCTCGCTCGCGCTGAGCAGGGCGAGCCGCTCGTCCGCGTCGATCAGGCTCGGCGAGGGGTCGATCAGCATCAGCAGGTCGTAGGCCTCCGCGCTCAGGGGTCGCGCTCCCTCCCGCATGGCGTAGTCCAGCGCGAGGCGCACCCGCTCCCGTGCCTGGTCGAGCTCGCCGCGGGCGACCGCGAAGGACGCCAGAGCGATGCGCGCCGCGGCGGCCTCGTAGACGGGGTCGTCCCCGACGAGCTCCAGCACCTGCTCGTAGAGCACCTCGGCCTCACCGTCGCCGACGAGCCGGGCGGCCTCGAGGAGGACGGCGGCGCGGTTCAGCGGGAGCGCCTGCTCGCCGAGCTGGTCGAGCGCCTCGCGGACCAGCAGCCTGGCGCGCTCTGCGTCGCCGGCCTGTCCGCGTCGCAGATATGCCTCGGCCATCCGCGGACGCCATTCGATGCCGGCGTGCACGAAGGGGTTGGGCACCCCCAGCAGCGAGTCCGCGTGACGGACGGCGGCGTCGATGTCATCGGTCTCGAGGGCGAGCATGAGCTCCGTCATCCGTCCGATCAGGGGGAAGGCCGAGTCACGTCCGCGCGGCGGCGTGCTCGCCACCGCGACGGCGCGCTCGCGTTCGCCCGAGCGGAACAGGGCGAGCGCGAGCGACTCGCGGATCGCGTAGAAGTAGGTGTGCCACCCCAGGCCGATGCCCGACCAGCTCGCCTCGAGGTCGGTGAGACCCGCTCGGATCCTGCCGAAGCGCAGACGCAGCGCACCGCGCGCGTAGCTCGCCGCGGTGAGGCCGAAGATGCTGCCGCGTTCCCGTGCATCGGCCAGCGCGGCGCCGAGCCACCCTTCCGCCTCGTCGATCATGGCGAGGTCCCCGAGCGCTCCGGAGAGCACGTAGGTGATCGGGTCGTCGCCGCCCCCGGACTTCAGGCCCGCGGCGAAGGAACGCTCGGCGATCCGGCGCGCCTCGCCGCAGGGCCCCCCGGTCAGGACCATGGCCAGCGCCACCACCGCGAAGAACGCGGCGTCGGCGCGGTCCAGCACGCCGTCGTCCTGCGCCGCTGCCTCCTCGGCCGCGGCCAGGACCGCCGCCCATATCTCGGTGCGGAGCGTGCCCTCGCTGGCAAGGATCTTCGCGAGCACCAGCCGCGCCTCCTCGCTCGCCTCGCCGTCGGCCTCCAGCGCCGTGCGGGCGCGCTCGTAGGCCGTGGCGGAGGCTTCCGCGCTGCCGGCCATGTATGCCAGGTCGCCGAGCTCCGCCCAGTACCTGCCGCGAACCCGAGGATCCGTGATCCCTTGCACCACCTCGCTGATCACGGCGAGGCCGGCCTCGCCGTCGCCCGCCACCGTGCACGCCCGCCCCTCGGCCAGCGTGAGCTCGACGCGCGTGCTCTCGTCGAGGCCGCCCTCGCGCCGTGCCCGCGCGTACGTGGTGGCCGCGACAGCGGGTGTGCCGGCGGCCTCGGCGAGCCGTGCGGCCTCGACCAGCACGGCGACCCGGCGCTGGTCCCCGCTCGGCTGAGCGTTCATCTCGTGGGGTGCGATCGCGGCGAGCGGCATGCCCTCCTCG
>Ga0182749_1002298_pt1 | contig 14102 bp, 12 predicted proteins | sample eDN3rd37CKraftMG_FD_128875 | JGI IMG/M metagenome (GOLD analysis project Ga0182749, IMG submission 128875) | Enriched Miracle-Growth compost microbial communities from Emeryville, California, USA - eDNA 3rd pass 37_C Kraft MG (version 2) (version 2) ...
ACATCATGTGCGCAGACGGTCTCTATGAAATCGTTCTATCCAGCCAAAGATCCTCGTTCGGCCCGCAAGGCCGCGCTTTGCTTCTTTGCCGTGCGGGAAAGCTCTTCGGAGCCGATCCGCGCGGCCGGCTTTATCGCGGCAGATTGCGCCTGTACGCCAAGCACGATCTCAGACGAGGCTTTATTAATGCGGTCTACGAAACCCCGCCGCGCCTTAGAGTTGCTCCTGGAACTACAAAGGACATGTTGAGCATTGTCCCGATTTCCTGCGAGATCGACCCCTGCGCGCGAAGCCAAAGCACGACGGTTTTGGTCGGCCGCAAGACCATCGGTGTCAACATTACGTATCTTGGGCCCCTTGCTGCGGTGAACGTTACACGGCATCAGAACCGCCATGAGAACCGACGATAAAAAGAAACGCGTGCTGCTCGGCGAAATCAGCGGCGTTCATGGCATACGCGGCGATATTCTGATCCGCACTTACACCGAAAGCCCCGCGGCGATCGCGAGCTATGGGCCTTTATCCGACGCGAGCGGCAACAAGACATTCGCGATTAAGATCGTGCGCACGACAGACAAAGGTGTCGTTGCGCGGGTTGACGGTATCAGCGATCGCACTGCCGCAGAAGGCTTGCGCGGAACAAAACTCTATGTCGAGCGCGCCAAGCTTCCGGAAACTGAAGCATCGCAATTCTATCACAGCGATCTGATCGGACTGGAAGCCGAGGCGGTGGACGGCACACCCCTGGGCAAGATTGTTTCCATTCAGAACTTCGGCGCCGGCGATCTTCTCGAATTGAAACCGATGTCCGGATCGGCAACCGAATTCATCCCGTTCGCAGATCAATGGGTGCCACGCGTCGACCTCGACGCCGGTCGTGTCGTCATTAACCGCCCCGAACCGGGTGACTCAGACGAAGACGAAGATGGCGGCGAAGACAAAGAAACCGACGTCTAAACCGGACAGCCGCGCGCGAGCTTCGGCAATTCACCCGTAACCCCTGCGGCTTCCGCAACGATCAAGTTCTTTGCACTCCCGACGCGATCGAGAATGCCGAGCGCCGCGCCACGCCCAGCACGAAGCACAATGTTGTCGGCGCCGAAAAGCCGATTGAGTCCGTCATAGACCGACGCCGACATCAACGAATCGAAGCGCCGCCAACGCTGATATCGCTCGAGGTGGACACCCGCACCGAGATCCAGACCGAGCCGCGCCGCGTCCGCCAGAATTTCGACAAGCGCGGCGGCATCACGCAACGCGAGATTCACACCCTGACCGGCGATTGGATGCACGCCGTGGGCGGCATCACCGATCAAGGCAAAGCGATGCGCAATGAGTTGCCGTGGCAGAACAATGCCGAGCGGCCATGACTGTCGCGGACCGCCGAGAGAAATCGTCCCGAACCGGCCGCCGATACGCAGATCGAGTTCGGCAAGGAAACCTGAATCATCGAGCGCCATCACGCGGCGAGCTTCGTCTTCATCTGCGCTCCACGTGATGCACGCGCGATTGTCTTTGAGCGGAAGGATCGCGAACGGTCCGCCGGGAAGAAAATGCTGGATCGCAATGCCATTGTGCGGCGCGCTGAATGCAACCGTCGTGACGATTCCGGTTTGTCCGTAGGCCCGCTCGACAGTTTTAATACCAGCCGCATTGCGGAGCTTCGAATGGCGGCCATCCGCCGCGATGCACAGCGGCGCGCTGATTGCTCCGCGGTCACGCAACACAATTTCCGCGGCGTGGTCGCCGAGAGAAAGAGAATCAGCGACCGCCGGGACGATCCAGGAAATAGACGGTTCATCTTTGATCGAATTGTAAAGCGCCGTGCTCAATGCACGCGCGGGCACCATGAATGCCGCTGGACAGCCGTCGGGCGTGACCGCATCGTATGTGAGGCGCGTTGGCCTCATACTGTCGGACAAAGCCGAATCCGAAATCTCGATCGAAGTCATGACCTGCGCCTCAGGCGCGATTGCGTCCCAAACGCCGAGTCCTTCGAGCACCGCCTTGGCTCCAGCCCAGACGGCGAAAGCGCGCGCGTCGGCCGCGTCAGACCCACGCACCCGATCGATGATCGCGATCCGCAACTCTTGGCCGAGTGCCTGTATGAGACCACGCGCCACAGCGAGACCGGCAAAGCTGCCGCCAACGATGATGACATCGAATTGCCGGACGGAAGACGGAGTGACTGTCACGCGGTATTACCTCGACTTGACTTTCAGGCTGTTGGTGCAAGCTTAAGCCGCCCCGCTTTCGTTGTCTCCGCCCGTCGCATCTATCTCTCAAAAATTCGAGAAATCTTTTCCATGACTGACACGCCCGAAGCGTCCCCGGCCCTCCGAGCGCTGCTCGCGACGCTGACGCTGGAGCCCCTTGAAGACAACCTGTTCCGCGGGTCGCGCTCCAATGAAGGTTGGCAACGCGTCTACGGCGGCCTCGTGCTGAGCCAAGCGCTCGTCGCCGCCGCATTAACGGTTGATCCAACCCGCGCGATCCATTCGTTGCACGGCTATTTCTTGCTCGCCGGCGACCCCGAGCGCGAGATCATTTACGACGCCGAACGTATCCGCGACGGCGGCAGCTTTACGACACGCCGCGTCCGCGCCATTCAGCATGGCCGCGCCATTTTCTCGATGAGTGCGTCATTCCACAAACAGGAAGATGGCTACGATCATCAATCCGCGATGCCTGATGTGCCGCCGCCGGAATCGCTGCCCAGCGCCAAAAACCTGATGAGCGGCGTCATGGCCAATCTTCCAGAAACGATGCGCGCTTATTGGCGCCGCGAGCACCCCATCGACGTGCGCATCGTCAATGCAGGGCGATACGCGAGCCGCGAACCGCAGGCCCCGGCGCAATCGATTTGGATCCGCGCCAACGGCGGGCTCCCCGAGAGCCCTTATCTGCACCAGGCGATCCTCGCCTATGCCTCGGACTTCACACTTCTCGACACGGCGTTGATCGCCCACGGCAAGCTGCTTTTCGACCGCGACGTCCAACTTGCCAGCCTCGATCACGCCATGTGGTTTCACCGGCCATTCCGGGCCGACGACTGGCTTCTCTATGTCCAGGACAGTCCCAGCGCCTTCGGAGCGCGAGGCTACTGCAGAGGCTCCATTTTCGATCGCAACGGCCGCCTTGTCGCTTCGGCGGTTCAGGAAGGACTCATGCGCCGAAGGGAAACGGCGTTTCCGCTCAAATAATGAGCATAAAACTGTAGCTGCCTAACTTTTGCGCTTTATTTCCGCTCACCGCGACTGGTGCGCAGGGCCTCCCGAAAATTTTCTCTTTACTGATCAATAGGCTGAGCGACGGCTTGGCCGTTGGCACGCACCTTGACTCCTCTCTTGGAGACGCCTCCGCAGCTTGCCGCTGAAGAGGCTCGTCAACCACCCGGTTAAGCCGGCCAGAGAGGAGGGGCGCGCGATGAAGCTCGTTACAGCGGTGATCAAGCCATTCAAGCTCGAGGAGGTGCGCTCGGCGCTGACCGACCTCGGCCTGCAGGGCATGACCGTGACTGAGGTCAAAGGCTACGGCCGCCAGAAAGGCCACACGGAAATTTATCGCGGCGCCGAGTACGCCGTGAGTTTCCTGCCCAAGATCAAAATCGAAGTCGTCGTGCCCGCAGCGCAGGTCGACGAAACGCTCACGGCCATTCGCCAAGCCGCCAGGACCGGCCAAATCGGCGACGGCAAAATCTTCGTCTCACCCATCGAGCACACCGTCCGCATCCGCACCGGGGAATCCGACGGCGACGCGCTCTGACGGCCAACTTCAATGCGCATTCCGTTTTCGTTTAATCAGGGAGCAAATAATATGAAGCTTCGAACTATAGCGCGGTACGCTGGGGTCTTGGGGGCCCTCGGCGTCGCTTCGCTCCTCATCGATCCGGCGCTCGCTCAGGATGCCGCGGCAGCCGCTCCTGCCCCAGCGCCAAAGCTCGATTCCGGCGACACCGCGTGGATGCTGACATCTTCTGCAATCGTTTTGATGATGAGCGTGCCAGGATTGGCGCTTTTCTACGGCGGCATGGTCCGCAAGAAAAACATCCTGAACACCTGCCTGATGGTCTTCGCAACCGTCTGCCTGATGTCGATCATCTGGACGTTCTTCGGCTATTCACTCGCGTTCTCCGACGGCGGCGAACATAACGCCTACATCGGCGGCCTGAGCAAAGCGCTCTTGGCGGGCGTCGGCAAAGAATCACTGCAGGGCACGATTCCAGAGTCGCTGTTCGTCTTCTTCCAGATGACGTTCGCCGCCATCACGCCGGCACTCATCATCGGCGCCATCGTTGACCGCATGAAGTTCTCGACACTTCTCGTATTCATGTGCCTGTGGGTCGTGATCGTTTACATTCCGGTTTGTCACTGGGTGTGGGGCGGCGGCTTCCTGAGTAAGGACGGTGTGCTCGACTTCGCAGGCGGCACTGTCGTGCACATCAACGCAGGTATTGCCGGCCTCGTCGCCGCGATTATGGTCGGACGCCGCAAAGGCTTCGGCCACGAGAATATGTCGCCGCACAATCTCGTATTGACGATGATCGGCGCTTCACTTCTGTGGGTCGGTTGGTTCGGCTTCAACGCGGGATCTGCTGTAAGCGCCGGCACGTCCGCATCCATGGCGGCCCTCGCAACGCAGGTCGCGACGGCGGCAGCGGCTCTCGGCTGGATGTTCACAGAATGGCTCATCCATCGTAAGCCGACGATCCTTGGCATCACGTCCGGTGCCGTCGCCGGACTCGTCGCCATCACGCCAGCTGCAGGATTCGTCGATGCAGGAGGCGCCATGGTGATCGGCCTCGCGGCTGGCATCCTGTGCTACTTCGCAGCGACCAGTTTGAAGAAGGCAATCGGATATGACGACAGCCTCGACGTCTTCGGCGTGCACGGCGTCGGTGGCATCATTGGTGCTTTGCTGACCGGCGTCTTCGCGGTCAAGGATATCGGCGGCACGGCTGGCGTTCTCGAAGGAAATCCGGGACAGCTCGCGATCCAGGCGTACGGTGTACTCGCGACCGTCGTGTGGTGCGCAGTCGCGACCTTCGTCATCCTTCTCGTCCTGAAAGTTGTCATGGGACTGCGAGTGCCGCAAGACGTCGAGATCGAAGGCCTCGACGCCGGGTTTCATGGCGAGGTCGTTCAATAGGAATACGCGTGCAGGCAGATGTTTCTGCCTGCACATTTCCGATTTCGTTGCAGCGCTAGATTTCGATAATGACTTCGGCGCGGCGCGGTACGGCCCGAAGGATGCGCCTGAAATCCGCAGGACGAAGCGCCACGCATCCTTCCGTTGCCGGAAAACCGGGGCGAGCCAGATGCATGAAGATGGCGCTTCCGCGATTCTTGATCCGCGGAACATCATTATAGCCGAGCACCACAACAACATCGTAGATTCCGTCGTCGCGCCATAGGCGTTCCGCGCTTTGCTTGTAAGGCAGCGATACGGCGCGATTGTAGTTGCGGTCCGAAGGGCTGTCGCACCAACCGGCGTCTCGCCGAAGCGCGCGTCGTTGCAAGATTGTCCCCGGCATCATACCGGCACGAGGTTTGTAATAGACGGTGCGCAAAGGAAATCGCCCGCGCGGAGTCGCACCATCGCCCTCTCTCTTCAACACTTTGACACCAGAGCGGCCCAGCGCGCAGGGCACGCAAAAGGCCCCGAATACGAGATGCCCTCGTTGCGCTGCCGCATTCAGCGACCGGATAACAAGCTTGGCGGATGCACCGCACCGTTGTATCGACCTTCTTGACGGCATGGGAACCGCCCATTCCTCTTGTCTGTTTGCCACCAAAGCCTATGTTGCGCCTGCGCGCGATGCTAGTCTCAGCGTCCGATGCGTTCCAAGAAAAACTGGAGCCCTTCTCCATGAGCACGGCCCGAAAGGTCCTCCTCGTCGATGACGACGAAGATTTGCGCACATCACTGAAGGACCAGCTCGTCCTGCACGATGAATTCGAGGTTTACGAGGCCGGCACAGCGAGCAAGGGAATGGAAGCCGCGAGAAATGGCCGCTTCGATCTCGTCGTCTTCGATGTCGGCTTGCCTGATATGGATGGCCGCGAGGCCGTAAAGCTTCTACGCAAATCGGGATACAAGACGCCGATCGTCATGCTGACCGGAAATACCTCGGATGCCGACCAGATTTTGGGACTGGATGCCGGCGCTAACGACTACGTCTTGAAACCCTTCAAATTCGCAGTGCTTCTGGCACGAATCCGCGCCCAGCTTCGCCAGCACGAGCAAAGCGAAGACGCCGTCTTCGCGATCGGGCCGTATACATTCAAACCCGCTTCCAAACTTCTCGTCGACCATGCGGGAGGCAAAATTCGCCTGACGGAAAAAGAAACGTCGATACTTAAGTATCTCTACCGGTCCGGCGACAAGGTCGTCTCACGCGACGTCCTGCTGCATGAGGTATGGGGATACAACGCCGGTGTCACAACACATACACTTGAAACACACATCTACCGGTTGCGTCAGAAGATAGAAAAAGACCCGTCAAACGCAGAGCTTCTGATCACCGAAAGTGGTGGCTACAAACTGGCACCGTAGCAATTCGTCGCCCCGTTGCGTCTCCCCCATCCATCCACAGGCACATGCCGCTTTTGCGTTTATCCGCGTTCTGTGTGCGGGTGACTCATGTATTGGAAAACCGAGCTGCTCGCGCGAGCCGCTCGTTACGTTTGCGTATCAATGATCTCATTTTTCTGCGAATGGATGTATGGCCGCCGAAGCTCTCGTCATACCGTTTTTGTCGCTTCCGCTCTTTCGGGATTTGAAAGCGCAACAACTCGGCGAAATCGCGCGCAGCGCCGAGCGCATCATCTATCATTCGGGCGATACCATCGTTGCGGAAGATCAGCATAGCGATGCCGCGATACTGATCGTATCGGGAACATGCGTGCGGCAAACGAAATCCGGCGATACCACCAAGGAGGAAATTCTTCCCGAAGGGTCGCTCATAGCCGAACTCGCAATGCTCATTGAGGTCGTTCATCCCGCAACAATTGTTGCAAAAGGCCAAGTGAAAGGCCTGCGTTTGTCGCGCGAAAAGATGCAAGAGCTCATGCAGAGCGACTTAGATCTCGCATCTCACTTTTCATCTCGCATCCTGAAACGGCTACACGCGATGGCCAAGGATCTGCTGACCGTCGATAGCTTGCTTTCAAGCTCCGCGGACTTAGCGATGACGGCGGAACAACTTATGCTTGAAAAACCAGCCACCGCGCGCGCGGTGCAATAGAACAATTGCAACGCCGGAAAAGAATGCGCCCAGTCCCGGGGGGAGGGACTGGGCGCTATGCGCTTATCGCGCTCGGTACCGGGAGGGAAACCGGTACCAGAGGCGGCGTCTTCGGCTAGACGGGGGGCACTACCGAATACAGGGTGACGCCACCTGCATGGCTTTGAGTTAAGCGCAAAGCATGGGATTTCAATAGGGGCCGCGAGAGCCCTTCACGAAAATGTGAAGACGCGGAAATAAATATCCACAGCTTACGTATTGCCTTTAGGCAAATACGCAACACCCTGATTCGTCAGCAAAAATACTCAATTCGGCGTCGAACGTTTCGGCCCAAGTGGTTGAATTTTAAACAAATTTCCATCAAGGTCATCGCTCTTCTGAAGCTGTGTCAGCTGAACGCGGGTGTCGAGACCTTGGGCGTCGGTGGTCACCCATTCTTTCAATTCCATGCTCGGCTTCGTTGCCAAATAGAGCTTGATTTTTCCCGGAGCATCCGGGTCCTTATCTTCGAGCCCGAGCACGATCAAATCGTCGGCCTGCTGCACATCCATAATTTTTGCATCGCGAAGTAGATTGACGTCCTTCCGAAGGAGCAATCGGAAAGGCGTCTGATCGAGCGAGACGCGATCTTCGTTATTCAGATCGAGATCCTGAATGGCCAGATTCACGCCGTCAGACACGATGATTTGCCGCGATGGCAAGGCGTAATCAAAACGGAAGCGCCCAGGTCGCTTGACGAAGAACTTGCCCTTCATGCGGTTGTTGTTGGAATCGATCTGAACAAACGTGCCCTTCAAGCCCTGCAGCGACTCGAAATAGTCACTGACCTTTTGCACGATCTTTGTCTGCTGCTCATCAAGAACGATGCTGCCGTCCGTATTTGCGGAAGGCTCGACTTGCCCCGTCCAACCCGCAACCGCGGGCTTGCTTTTCCTGACGATCGGATTGGCGAGCGTGTCCCTCGGTCCGTCTGCGTCCTGGCTCAAAGCCGCATCGCAAAATGCAATTGTAACGGCCGCAACAACAGCCAACAGGCGCAGGAAATCCCTCATATATCTCCCCATCGCGCGGCCCCCCAAGAGCCCGAAGCCCAGCGGGCTCCACTCGCAGATTACTCGTTTCGGCAAAGAATGCGTCCAGAACTAGGCGAATCGCATTCCCCAATGGGTAATGCTTTCGAAAGGTGCATCGCAAGCATCGGCGAACACTTCATCAAATAACTTATGCTCAGGTTTATGCCGCTGCGTCAGCACCGCCGCGCGGCATAAGAATTTCGCGTTTGCCGACGCCGTTGGCCGCAGAAATCAGACCCTCTCGCTCCATGCGTTCGATAAGGTCCGCGGCCCTGTTGTAGCCGATCGAAAGCCGCCGCTGGATATAACTCGTCGATGCCTTGCCGTCCCGCATCACGATAGCAACGGCGCGATCATAAAGATCTTCTTCGCCGGTCCCCGTCCCGCCTTGCGCAATCTCCGATTGCGGCGGGGTATCCGTAATGCCCTCGACATAGTTTGGCTCCCCTTCCTCTCGCAACGCATCGGCGAAGGCGACGACTTCCTCATCGGAAACATAAGCGCCGTGCACACGCACGAACTGACCGGCGCCAGTCGAATAAAGCATGTCGCCCTGACCGAGCAGCTGTTCCGCACCCTGCTCGTTGAGGATCGTGCGGCTATCGATCTTGGACGTCACCTTGAACGATATGCGCGTGGGGAAATTGGCTTTGATCGTGCCAGTGATGACATCGACCGACGGACGCTGCGTCGCCATGATCAAATGGATACCGGCAGCACGCGCCATCTGCGCCAGACGCTGAACGGAGGCTTCGACCTCGCGACCCGCGACCATCATCAAGTCCGCGAACTCATCGACGATCAGAACGATGCGCGAATACGGCTCAAGCTCCATCGTTTGCGTTTCGAAACGGGCCTGACCGGATTTATCGAAGCCCGTCTGCACCGTGCGCGAAAGAGTTTCGCCACGCTTCTTCGCGTTGCGAACGCGGTTATTGAAGACGTCGATATTGCGAACCGAAAGCGCCGACATGCTCTTGTAGCGCTCTTCCATTTCCCGGACCGCCCAGTTCAACGCGGCGACCGCTTTATGCGGATCGGTGATGACGGGCGTCAAAAGATGCGGAATACCATTGTAAACCGAGAGCTCGAGCATCTTCGGATCGATCATCAGCATGCGGCACTCATCGGGCGAATGCCGATAAAGCAGCGACAGCACCATGGCATTGATGCCGACCGATTTGCCGGAGCCTGTCGTTCCCGCGACGAGAAGATGCGGCATACGCGCAAGATCGGCCACCACCGGCTCGCCACCGATCGACTTGCCGAGACCGAGCGGCAACGTCATGGCGTCCGTCTTAAAGTGGTCGGCTTCTAGAATTTCACGCAGCAGAACCGTCTCGCGCCGCGTATTCGGCAATTCGAGGCCGATGGCATTCCGGCCGGGGACCACGGCGGCGCGCACGGAGGAGAGACTCATCGAGCGCGCAATATCTTCCGCAAGCCCGATAATCCGCGACGACTTGGTTCCTCGTGATGGCTCGAACTCATAAAGCGTCACGACGGGGCCCGGACGAATATCCTTGACCTCGCCCTTGACGCCAAAATCCGCGAGCACATCCTCGAGCAATCGCGCATTGCCGCGCATGACTGTCTGCGAAAGCTCAGGATTCGGTCGCGCCGACGGCGCCCTCCTGAAGACATTGAGGGACGGCCGCTTCCACTGCGGCGCAACCCGGTTCCGCAGGCCGCCGAGCAGACCGTTCGCGATCTTCTTCGCAGGAGCAGCGGGAGCGGGAACCGGATCGGGCAATGGGGGCGGCGCCGCGATTTCGGCGGCGCGGCGCGGCGGCGCGGGCGGAACGGCAATCTTGCTCGACGCCGGGGCAAAGCGCGCAGCCATCGCACGGCTCGAATCTTCGATGTTGTCGTCAAAATCGTAAGACGCATCGAGACCGTCGTCAGCGTGAACCTCTTCGATACCGAGTTCCAGATCGGTCGCCCCTGCCGAACCGCGAAGTGAGCCAGGCATGGCGCGGGTATGCGCTGCGAACGTCCGCTCGCGATTGAACTTGAGATCGCCTGGAAGTTCGGGTTCGAATCGGCCGTGTGCATCGGGTGCGTGCGTGAGACGCGGTGCAGCCGCCCGCGCGCCGAACGCTTCGAGCGGCGTATAAGGCGCAGCACTCGCGCGCCGCCCGCGAATCCGGGCCCACAAGCCGGGGGCAGGGACATCTGCGAGCATCGGCGCTATCTCTCTTTCAGCACGCGAACTTGTCACCAGATGGCGGACAGCGGCACGGAGCAGACGCAACAGTCCTTTCGTCATGCCCTCGGCTTCAAACCCGATCGCTTTGCCCGAGATCTGCAAAGCCGCGGCTGCAAGCACCAATCCGGCCGCAGCAGGAGCACGCCCTTCGTTGATGAAGCTGAAGACCCTTATTACCAAATTCAGAGTGGCGTCGCCGAGCAGGCCGCCATACCCGTGCCGCAACGGCCAATTTGCAAAAAGCGGAAGTGACGACAGGGCACCGGCGACTGCCAAAACGGCAATGGGGTAGAACCCGATCTTCACCCGCCAGCCTTCGACTCGCTCGGAACGGATCAGCTCAAGGCTCCAGACGAGCGGAGCAATGAGCGCGAACACGGCCGCGAAGCCTAGCGTCTGAAACAGCAAATCGGAAACGATCGCCCCCGCCGCGCCGCCGAAATTGCGGGGCAGCATCGTCGTCGTATGCGTCAGGCTTGGGTCGAGCACCGACCAAGAAACGAGGCTCGCCCAAACGGCCACCGTTGCGGCAAGCAGTAAAACCCCGCCGAAACGGGCTAGCCAGCCTAGAAGCCGGTCCTCCAACGACTGCGGGAGCAGCCGCTGAGGATCGATTCCTCTCGTATCGAGCGACATCTCAGCGAACGTACTTCTTTGACGCAGCACGGAAATTCGTGCGTTCGAGCGCCCTTCAAACTGTCACGGACTTCCGCACCAGCGACGCGCACCTCACGTGCGCGATTGGTTTGTCCTGCCCGGTCCAGGCCGAAAAAGCTGCCAGCGGTAACCTTGACGCCAGGGCGTTGCCATATGGTTACCGCCGCGGGCCTGAGGCGCCTGAATCGACTCGTATCGAGCCAATCGCTGCCGTTGCGCGCAATAACGGAGATGCTCGGCCGGCACTTGGCAGCGCGAGAGATAAGTTGTGCCCGCAATACCTTTCCGGTCCGCGGACGCCAGGACGCACACTGTTAGCGTCGCCCACCCGCCCCGATCGGGATAAGTTCCGACCGACCTGCACAGGGCACAAAAACCCGCCGTCGCATTTTCGATAGGGCAGCGCCCGACAGCGCGAGCGATGATCGGGGATTACGTGCCTTTCCGGTCGTCTCTCGGTTGGCGAGAGAAAGCCATGAAGCGACCGCTGGCTTCCGCGCAACGGTCGGCTCCAAAGACCATCTCAAAATCCGAACGGGCGCACCGAGCCATCGGCTGCCCGTCCGAAGGGATGTAAGGTTAGCCTGCGCGGAACACGGCTCCGGCGACCGACATCGGCCGCTCACGAACGCGGTTACCATCGTTGCCCGATTTCACGATCCATTTGCCGTTCGCAGCGCGTCCCGTGATCATACCGACATGATGCGGCCAGACGACCACGGCGCCGACTCGTGGACCGCTCGGGTGACCGTAGTGCCGCCAGTTGGCAGCAAGATTGTATTCCGGTCCTCCGCCAAGCTGCGTGCGCATCCACCAGCCACACCAGGCGCGCGGACGGCCACCGACTGCTGCGTATCGACGTCCGGAATAATGGTGCCGGCTATAATGGCCACGCTGGGCGTAATGCCTGTAGCCGTGCTGCCGGTATGCAGCCCGCCGATAGGAATGACGGTAGCGTTGCGCGTACCGCCCATACGAACGACCACGGTAGGCGTAGCGCGAGTACCGGTGTCCCCTGTACTGCGAATAACGATACTTCGCGTACCGCCTTTTCGCTACCCAATGCGCGTGCGCGCGCTCAACCCCATGGCCCTTGCCATAGTACGGATGAGCCTCGACCGACGGCACGCCGACTAGAACCGCCAGCAGCGCCGCGATTGCAAACAAGCTCAATCGCATTTTTACTCTCCTCACTTGTCTTCACAAACGGCGCGCATCCAGCGGGCTAATGCGGCGGAAACAAGAGAGGATTCGACGCGCGGCATATCGTCATCGGTCTATGCAACTATGACGCGCAGCATAGATTTTTTTGATTTTTTAAAAACTTAGCGCAAATTGTTGCGTATACTGATCATCAGAACACTACCAATAAGCGAAAAAATTGTGAAGATTGCGAACGGATTCGCGTGAACTGTGATCGCATTTTAATTCTGTTACAGATGCTTATCTTATCAGCCGGTGTGGCGATCATCCGCATTTGCGCGCCGCGAAATCTGCAATTTTCAAAATTGGGGTGCATCAGTGGAATATCGACGGCTCGGCGCGTCCGGATTGACCGTTCCGCTCTTGAGTTTCGGCGCGGCAACCTTTGGCGGCACGAGTGAGTTCTTTAAAGCTTGGGGTTCTGTCGACGTTGCCGAAGCCCGCCGCATGATTGATCTGTGTCTCGATGTGGGCGTGACCCTGTTTGACACCGCAGACATTTATTCAAACGGCGCATCGGAAGAGGTTCTTGGCGAAGCCTTGAAGGGCCGCCGCGACAAAGCTTTAATTTCGACCAAAGCGACATTCCGCTTCGGAGCCGATCCCAACGCGGTCGGGTCATCACGTTTTCATTTGCTGAAATCCTGTGATGATGCACTCACACGGCTCCAGACCGACCACATCGATATTTTCCAGCTTCATGGTTTCGACGCTCTGACGCCGCCCGAGGAAGTGCTTTCGACACTCGATCAATTGGTCCGCGTTGGAAAGATTCGCTACGTCGGCGTCTCGAATTTTTCCGGCTGGCATTTGATGAAATCGCTCGCCGTTGCCGATCGCTACGGCTATCCGCGCTATGTCGCCAATCAAACGTATTATTCGCTGCTTGGACGTGACTACGAGTGGGAGCTGATGCCACTCGGACTCGATCAAGGCATCGGCGCGCTCGTCTGGAGCCCACTCGGCTGGGGACGCCTGACCGGAAAAATCCGCCGCGGCCAGCCACTCCCCGAAACCAGCCGCTTGCATAAGACTGCCGATAAAGGGCCACCCACCAGCGACGAACACTTATTCAAGATCATCGATGCTCTCGATGACATCGCCAAGGAAACCGGCAAGTCGATCCCGCAAATCGCGCTCAACTGGCTCTTTCAGCGCCCGACAGTATCAAGCGTCATCATCGGAGCGCGCAACGAAAAGCAACTTAAAGACAATCTCGGCGCCGTCGGATGGAGTCTGACGTCCGAACAGATCAAGACGCTCGATGCCGCGAGCGAGAGGGAAAAGCCTTACCCTTATTGGCATCAGTCAGGATTTTCCGAGCGCAATCCGCCGCCCGTTTGATTGGCACAGCGCACACCTGTGCGGGACGATCCGTTCGTCCCCCTCGGTTTACGGGTGTTAGGCGCGGCGGTCAGTCGACGCTGACCGCCGATCCTCGCCTTAGAAACGGCCCATCCGCACATCGTCTTCCGGATTGGCGCCGATCTTGTGGATCGAAACGTCGGCGCCGCGCCGCTCGTCGTCCGGCGACAGCCGCAATCCGAATGCGTAGTCGACAAGCCAATAGACGAGCGTGCCAGCGCCAAATCCAAAGCCAGCGCCCAGTATCGATCCGACGAGCTGCGCCTGGAATGTCACGCCGCCCATCCCGCCCAGCGCCGCGAGACCGAAGATCCCGCAGGCGATTCCGCCCCAAAGGCCGCACAGACCA
>Ga0182749_1002302_pt1 | contig 14093 bp, 12 predicted proteins | sample eDN3rd37CKraftMG_FD_128875 | JGI IMG/M metagenome (GOLD analysis project Ga0182749, IMG submission 128875) | Enriched Miracle-Growth compost microbial communities from Emeryville, California, USA - eDNA 3rd pass 37_C Kraft MG (version 2) (version 2) ...
ACCGGCTGGCTGAAGGGACTCGCCGATCCCCAGATCGGCCGCGCGCTGGCGCTCATCCATCAGGACATGCGCACGGCATGGACCAACGAGACGCTGGCGCGGGAAGTGGCGCTGTCGCGCAGCGCCTTCGTCGCGCGCTTCGGGGCGCTCGTCGGCACGGCACCGATGCGCTATCTCACGCTCTGGCGCCTGCAGACGGCCAAATTGAACCTGCGCGAGTCGCGGATGACCGTCGCGCAACTGGCCTATTCCGTCGGCTATGAATCCGAGGAGGCATTCAGCCGCGCCTTCAAGCGCGAGTTCGGCCTGCCGCCGGCCGCATGGCGCGATCGGCAGGACTCACCGGCGCTGCCGGCGTGAGCGCGCCCCCATGCCGGCCGATGCGCGGCGACGCTAGCCCGGCAAGAATTGAAAGGCGACGATGGCGGTCATCGTCGGCGGCGTCGCCGCGGCGGCGAGCCAGCCGGCGCTGATCGAGCCGTCATCGAATGTCCCTTTCAGGATCGCGAAGCCGGCCGGGTTGGGCGCGTTGGCGATCACGGTGAGACCGCCGCCGGTCACCGCGCCGGCCACCAGCGAATATTTCGACGCCTCGGGCAGGCCGTCGACCAGCGAGCCGAGATAGGTCAACGCCGCGTTGTCGGTGATCGCGGTGAGCGCGCTCGCGCCGTAATAGAGGACCGAGCTCGGCATGTTCGACAGGACCGGCGTGAGCCACCACTCCTGCATGCCGCCGAGCACCACCAGCCCGGCGAGGAAGAGGCCGACCATAAGACCCTCGCGCAGGATCAGGCGGCTCTGGTAGCTGCGATATGCCTCGGCAAAGCCGAGGAACAGCAGAAACAATGCAACGAAAACGATGAGGTGATGGCTGCTCGCGACCACGGCGGCGAGGAAGACGAGGTGCACGGCGATCACCGGCCGGGGCACGTCGAGCCGCATCAGCGCCTTGGCATCGGCCGGCAGCCCCTTCAGATAGGTCCGGTAGAGGATGGTCGCACCGGCGGCGTTGACGAAGGCGGCCATCGCCGCTTTCCAGCCGAAGGTCTGCAGCATGAAGCCGAAGTCCCAGCCCCAGCGTTCGGCGACCATCAGCACCGGCGGCGCGGCGAACGGCGTCAGCGTGCCGCCTATCGAGACGTTGACGAACAGGACGCCGAGCGTGCCGTACTTGAAGGCGCGCGGCGCCTGCTTGCTGAAATAGCGATCGCGCAGCAGCAGCGCCGACAAGGTCATCGCCGCCGGCTCGGTGATGAACGAGCCGAGCAGCGGTCCGACGAACAGCACGGTGAAATAGAATGCGTTCGGCCGCGCCAGGGGCACGAGCGCGGCGATGCGCGCCATGGCCGCGCCGGCGAAATCGAGGATCGGCCGGCTCGCCGCGATCACCATGATGACGAAGATGAAGGCCGGCTCGGTGAAGGTTCGCGTCTTGAGATACTGCAGCGCCTCGGCCGGCGTCAGATACAATGCAACGAAGGCGATGAGCAGCACCGCCCAGAGAGCGAAGACGGCCTCGACCTCGCCGATGAGGTGCCAGGCGCCGGCATGCCGCGGGTAGCGATGCGCCAGGCGCTCGAAATAGCCGGCGACGAAAGTGTGCAACACCGCGCAGGCAAACAGCACGGCGGCGACGATCTGCAGGGTGCTCGCCCCCAGCCCCGTAATCGAGTCGGTCATGATGCGGAATCGGATTTCAGAAGGGCGGCATTGACCGCGTTACGGGTCAGCGGCTTCGCCAGCACCACGTCGGCGCCGGCGACCCGCGCGAGGATGCGCTCGTCGCGGTCGCCGTTCTCGATGAAGGCGATGCGCAGGCGCGGATGACGTCCGCGCAGCGCGAGGAAGGTGCCGAGGCCGGGCCAGGGCGGCAGCACGCGGTCGGTCACCAGCCAGTGGCCACCCTCGTCGATGAGGCGGGCGGCATGGTAGCCGTCGGTGGCGACGACCGCACGGCCCGGCGCACCGAGCCAGTAGGCGATCACGTCGCGTTCGGCCTCCTCGGCACAAAGGATGACAATCGCGCCCGCGGCATTGCGGGCGCCGGGTGTCGATACGTCGGGCATGTCGATCGAAGGTGTCACGATGCGGGCAGAATCCGGTTCCGCCGCGTACTTTGACAATTGAGGGTGGCTGCCTAGGCTGTCGCCCTGAGGACGAGTACCTACGTATCCACCCTCACCCGCCCACCCGGTCGGCGAGAGACAGAGCGGCGACAGGCAGACATGAACGCATCCACGGCGGGACGCCGATCCGTCGCCATGGCATTTCCGCGGATCCTGGCGTTGCCGCCGCTCGCGCTCGCGGTCGGCTACATCGTCGCCTACGTGCTGATGGACTGGGTCAGCTTCATCCAGCCGTTCGCGCCCTTCGGCATTACGCCCTGGAACCCGCCGACCGGCGTCAGCTTCGTCCTGGTGCTGCTGTTCGGGCAGCGCTACATCCCGCTTCTGTTCGTCGCACCGCTGGCCGCCGACATCGTCGTGCGGCACCTGCCGTTCGCCTGGCCGCTCGAGATTGGAACCAGCGCGATCGACGGCGCCGGCTACGCGCTGGCGCTGCTGGTGCTGCTGCGGCCGGCGGTCGGCTTCAACCCGTCCCTGACCTCGATGCGCGATCTGGTCACGCTGATCGCGGTCGCCGCCATCAGCAGTGGCGCCGTGGCGATGAGCTATGTCGGCATCCTCGTGCTGACGGGCTGGATCCTGCCCTCCGACTTTGCAAACGCCGCGCTGCATTTCTGGATCGGCGACCTGATCGGCATCATCGTCGTGACCCCGTTCGCGTCGATCATGCTGACACGCGGCCGAACCGTAAGGTTTAGTCTCGAAGTCGCGGTCCAGATCGCCGCCATCTTCGCGACGCTCACCCTCGTCTTCGTCTATGCCGAGGCACACCGCTTCGAGCTGTTCTACATCCTGTTCCTGCCGGTGATCTGGATGGCGGTGCGCGGCGGCCTCGAACTCGTCTCGATCGGCGTGCTGGTGACGCAGATCGGCCTCATCTGCGCGGTGCAGATGCTGCCGCGCGGCGCCGTCGACGTCACCGCGTTCCAGGCGCTGATGCTGGTCCTGGCGACCACCGGCCTCGCCGCCGGCGCCGTGGTGACGCAACATCGCCGTACCGAATCGCAATTGCGGCTGCATCAGGAGTCGCTCGGCCGCGTCGCCCGTCTCGGCAGCATGGGTGAACTGGCGGCGATGATCGCGCACGAGATTAACCAGCCATTGATGGCCGCCGGCACCTATGCGCGGCTCGTCGCCGACGAGTTGCGCTCACCCGCGGCCAAGCATGCCGATCTGGTCGAGACCGCGGAGAAGGCGGCGGCGCAGGTGCAGCGCGCCGCCAAGGTCGTGCGGCAATTGCGGGCGCTGATCCGCCTCGACCAGAGCGGACGCGCACCGATTGCCGTCGAACGCATCGTCAACGAGACATTGGCGCTGGCGCGGCCGGAGCTCGAGCGGCACAGCATCGCCACCCGGTTCGCGCTCGAACCGGGCCTGCCGCCGGTAATGGCCGACCTCCTGCAGATCGAGCAGGTGCTGCTCAATCTCCTGCGCAATGCAGCCGAGGCGATCGGCGATACCGGTGCGGCCGATGGCGGGGTGACGATCGTCGCAAGGCGCTCCGGGCGTGAACTCGTCGAGGTCGAGGTTAGCGACAGCGGGCCCGGCTTTCCGCAGGATTTCTCAGCGAGCGAACTCCCGGTACTGTCGTCGAAGAAGCCCGAGGGTCTCGGGCTCGGTCTGTCGCTCTGCCGTTCGATCGTCGAGCTGCACGGCGGCACTTTGAGCCTCGGCGGCGGCCGCGGTGGCGCGGTCGTGCGCTTCACCCTGCCGGTCGCGAGCGGGAGCTAATTCGGTGCATGTCGCATTGATCGACGACGACCCCGCCGTGCTCGATTCGCTCGGGCTTTATCTCGAGCGCCAGGGCCTGCGCGTGGCGCGCTTCCCGACCGCCGATGTCTTCGTCCGCGCCGTCGACACCGGACATTACGACTGCATCGTCGCCGACGTGCGCATGCCCGGCCTGTCGGGGCTCGATCTCGTCCGCCGCTATGCCGGCGCGCACCGGGCGACGCCGATCATCCTCATCACCGGGCACGGCGACGTCGACATGGCGGTCGCCGCCATCAAGCTCGGCGCCGCCGATTTCATCGAGAAGCCGTTCGACGAGAAGCGCCTGCTCGAGTCGATCCGGGCCAACGCCAGGCCCTCCGCCGACCGGCCGGAAGCGGCAGTCTCACCCGGCGCGCTGCGCGCGCGTCTCGACAGCCTGAGCGAGCGCCAGCGCCAGGTGCTCGAGCTGGCGGTCACCGGCCTGTCGAACAAGGAGATCGCCGCCAGGCTCGGCATCAGCTTCCGCACCGTGGAGATTCATCGCGCCTGGATGATGGAGCGCATGGGCGCGCGCAATCTGGCCGAGCTGGTGCGCATGGATCTGGCGCTCAAAGGCGGCGGCGCGTCCTGACGCGCGGCTACTCGCGCACCAGCGTGATCTGGTCGGTGCTTTCCGGCAGGCGCCGCCAGACGTCGTTCTCGATCTCCTCGAACCGCCACGATGTGCCGCGCGCCGGGCTGAACATCAGCACGCCGCGGTCGAGCCGCCAGGAGACGAAGGCGAGCCGCGCAACCGCCGGGTCGCAGCCCGGCTTGAGGGTCAGCGTCAGGCCGTCCTTGCCGGCGGCCATCGACAGCGTGACCGAGCAGACCGGCTTTTCGCCGCGGCGGATCGTCCAGTCGCCGGCGAGCTGGTCGGGGAGCTTGGCCGGCGAGCCGGCGGCCGACGCGGCGTTCTGCAGGAACAGCACGCCGAGCCCTGGCGTCGGCGCCTCGTAGACGTTGTCCTCGACCTCGCTGAACTCGATCAGCGCGCGCCCGTCCTCATCGAGCAGGCGCAGGAGATCGTCGTCGGGGAAGGTCCAGCCGGCAACGTCGTCGACCAGCGGAAACAGCTTGCTGCAATTGTCGTCGAAAACGACCTCGAAGCCGACCGCGGTGCGCTTGCCGGAGAAGGTCGCGGTGCAGATCTTGTCGCGGTCGGCGTTGGAGAACTCCCAGCTGCCGATCAGCGCCTTGGCGGAATCACCGAGCGCCGGCGCGGGCGGAGCGAGCTGCGGCGCCTGCGCGAGAACCGGCGCGGCAAGGAGCAGCAGGAGAAATGGGATGAGCCGCAGGATCATGCTCACATCTTATTGCATTTCCACGGCGCAATGAAATGAGGCTCGTCATGCCCGGCCTTGTGCCGGGCATCCACGCCATTTCTCGCGTCAGCGACCAAGACGTGGATGGCCGGGGCGAGCCCGGCCATGACGAAGAAATAGCGCCTACCGTTTCGGCGGATAAGGCGTCTCGACGACCGGCGTCAGCGGCGGCTTGCCGGCGGCCCAGGCGAGGATGTTGTCGACCACGAGCTGGTCCATCGCCGCGCGCGTCGCCTCGCTCGCCGAGCCGAGATGCGGCAACAGCACGACGTGATCCATCTCCAGGAGCTCCTTCGGCACGTCCGGCTCCTTGACGAAGACGTCGAGACCGGCGGAATAGATCGTGCGGTTCTTCAGTGCCTCGATCAACGCCGGCTCGTCGATCACCGAGCCGCGCGCCATGTTGACGACGATGCCGGTGGGCCCGAGCGCCTTGAGCACCTCCGCATTGATCATGTTCTGAGTCGCAGCGCCGCCGGGCACGATCACCATCAGCGTGTCGACGTCGCGCGCCATGTCGATGAGCTTGGGATAGTACTTGTAGGCGACGCCGGGCTGCGGGTTGCGCGAGTGATAGACGATCGGCACGCCGAACGCCTCGAGGCGCTTGGCGATCGCCTTGCCGATGCGGCCCATGCCGACCATGCCGACGGTCCGGTTGCGCAAGGTCGCCTTCGACAGGGGGAAATGCGCCGCCGGCCACTTGCCGGCGCGCACGTAGCGGTCGGCCTGCGGGAATTCACGCACGGTGCACAGGAGCAGGCCGATCGCCGTGTCGGCGACCTCCTCGTTGAGCACGTCGGGCGTGTTGGTGACGACGATGCCGTGCTCGCCCGCCCATTTAGCATCGATGTGGTCGTAGCCGACGCCGAAGCTCGAAATCTGCTCGAGCCTGGGAAACCGGCTCATGAATGCGCCGTCGACCTTGTTGGCGGTGTAGGCAATGGCGATGGCGCGGATCTTCGACCCGTGTTCCTTGAGGAACGCTTCTTTGTCCTTGTGTTCGAGCCAGTGGTGCAGCGTCACCTTCCCGTCGAAGCCCTGCGTCATAACGGGCTTTCTGGCACCAACCATGAGGACATCGGGCTTATCGCCTGCCATTTCTCCAAACTCCAATCAGATGAGGAAAGTCACGGGTTGCTCGATCAACGATTTGAAGGCCGCCAGCAATTCGGCGCCCAACGCGCCGTCGACGATGCGATGGTCGCAGGACAAGGTCGCCGACATCTGGCTGACGAACCTGACGCCACCGTCGGCGGTCTCGACCGGCGCCCGACGCGCGGCCCCGACGGCGAGAATAGTCGCATGTGGCGGATTGATGATGGCCGAAAACTCGCGCACGCCGTACATGCCGAGATTGGAGATCGCCGAGGCACCGCCTTGGTACTCGTTAGGCCTCAGTTTCCTATCGCGCGCCCGTGTCGCGAGATCGCGAATCTCGGCCGAGACGGCCGTGAGCGACTTCGTGTCAGCGTTGCGCACGACCGGCGTGATGAGGCCGCCGTCGAGTGCCACGGCAACGCCGATGTCGGCCTGCGCGAAGCGCAGGATGCGATCTCCGGCCCACACCGCGTTCGCTGCCGGCACGCGCATCAGCGCCGCCGCCCAGGCCTTGATGATGAAGTCGTTGAGCGAAAGCTTGAAGGCGGGCTGGCCATCCGCGCCCTTCGGCGCAGCGGCGTTGGCCTCCTCGCGCATCGTGGCGAGGCGGCCGATGTCGATGTCGGCCATCAGGTAGAAGGTCGGAACGGTCTGCACCGCTTCAGTGAGGCGCGCGGCAATGGTCGCGCGCATACCGTCGAGCGGCACCTCCTCGTAGGCGACGCCGTCGAACAGCGCCTTGACCTGCGCCGCACTCGGGCCGGCGGCGAGCGCCGCGCGACGCATCGGCTGCGCCTGCTCGACGTCGGCGGCGACGATGCGGCCGTGCGGACCGGAACCCTTGATGTTGGCGAGATCGATGCCGCGCTCGCCGGCGAGGCGGCGCGCGAGCGGCGTCACCGTCACGCCGCCCGACATCCGCGCGGGTCCGTAATTGCGCTCGGGGGTCCTCACCTCACGAAATACATCCATATTGGAGTACGCGAATGACCCTGCACTCCGTTCGTCCCCGCGCAAGCGGGGACCCGGTTCTTTCCGGCTCTGTACCATTTGACTCTGGCCCCCGGCTTTCGCGGGGGCGAACGGAGTTTGGGGCGGACTCGCAGCAACAGGAGACGCAGCAGATTGGGGTGCCGTTTGCGCCCCCTCGCCCGCGATCACCGCCACCACGGCGCCGACCTTGGCCACGTCCCCGACCTGGAAACGGATGTCGGTGAGCGTGCCGGCAAACGTCGCCGGCACCTCCATCGAGGTCTTGTCGGTCTCGATCTCGAACAGGTTGTCGCCCGGCCTCACCGCGTCGCCGGCCGACTTGAACCATTTCACGATCTTGCCTTCGGCGACCGTCTCGCCGAGCTGCGGCATCAGGACGTCCATTGCAGCCTTCTCCAACTCTCCGTGTCATGCCCCGCGCAAGCGGGGCATCCAGTACCCCTCGACAACGAAGCGATTACTGGATCGCCCGCTTTCGCGGGCGATGACAGCCTCAGCTACCACGTCACCGAGACATACTGCGTCTCGAGAAATTCCTTCATGCCCTCCGCAGCGCCCTCACGGCCGAGGCCCGACTGCTTGGTGCCGCCGAACGGCGCCGCCGGATCGGAGACCAGGCCGCGGTTGAGGCCGACCATGCCGAAGTCGAGCTTCTCGGAGACGCGCATGCCGCGCGAGAGGTCCTTGGTGTAGAGGTAAGCGACGAGGCCGTATTCGGTGTCGTTGGCGCGCTTGATCGCCTCGGCCTCGGTCTTGAAGGTCTGGATCGCCGCGACCGGCCCGAAGATCTCCTCGTTGAGCATCTTGGCGCCGTCCGGCACGTTGGTGATGACGGTCGCGGGATAGAAGAAGCCGGGGCCGTCCGGCGTCTTGCCGCCGGTCAGCACCTTGGCGCCTTTGGCGACCGCGTCATCGACGAGTTCGATCACCTTGTCGCGGCCCTCCTTGTTGACCAGCGGCCCGACCGCCACGCCTTCGTCGAGACCGTTGCCGATCGTCAGGCCGGCCATTTTGGCGGTGAGCTTCTTGGCGAACTCGTCGTGCACGCTCTCGTGCACGTAGAAGCGGTTGGCCGCCGTGCAGGCCTCGCCCATGTTGCGCATCTTGGCGATCATCGCGCCTTCGATGGCGGCGTCGATGTCGGCATCCTCGAACACGAGGAACGGCGCATTGCCGCCCAATTCCATCGCCGGCTTGAGGATCTGATCGGCGGCCTCGTGCAGCAGCTTGCGGCCGACCTCGGTCGAGCCGGTGAAGGAGACGACGCGCACGCGCGGATCGTGCAGCATGGCCGAGACGACCTTGCCCGACGAGCGCGATGGAATGACGTTGACGACGCCGGCCGGCACGCCCGCTTCTTCCAGCGCCGGCATCAGCGCGAGCATGGTCAGCGGCGTGTCGGAGGCGGGCTTGAGCACGACCGGGCAACCGGCGGCGAGCGCCGGGCCGATCTTGCGCGTCGCCATGGCGGCGGGGAAGTTCCACGGCGTCACCAGCACGGCGACGCCGGCCGGCTTATGCTGCGCGACGATGCGCGCGCCGGAGGCCGGCGCCATCGAGATCTGGCCGATGTTGCGCACGGCTTCTTCCGCGTACCAGCGGAAGAACTCGGCCGAATAGGCGACCTCGCCGCGCGAGTCGGGCAGCGCCTTGCCGTTCTCCAGCGTGATCAGTTTCGCGAAACGCTCGGCGTCGCGCATGATCAGTTCGTAGGCCTTGCGCAGGATCTCGGCGCGCTCGCGCGGCTTGCGCCCGGCCCAGTCGGCGAAGGCGCCCTGTGCGGCATCGACCGCGGCGATGGCGTCGTCGACGGTGGCGCTCGCCACGGAGGCGATGGTCTTCTCGGTCGCCGGATCGACGACGTCGAAGCGGCCGCCGTCGGACGCCTTGCGCCACTTGCCGCCGATCCACAGGTCGGTCGGAACGTTGGCGAGGAGGTTTTCGTACATGGCACTTGTCCTCTTGCGTGTCCCCGGCGCAGCGCAGCGCGCTAGCAGTGCGCTGCAGAACCGGGACCGTATAAAACTCTGACGGTCCCGGATCAGCGGTGCATCGCTACGCGCTGCACCGCGTCCGGGACACGAGGCTCAGCCTCCCAAACTCCGCTTCACCGTCTCGACGATGCGCGCGGGCGTCGGCAGCACGATGTCTTCCAGATTGTCGGCGGCCGGCAGCGGAATGTGCGGCGTGGTGATGCGCACCGGCGGGCCGTCGAGATCGTAGAAGGCTTCGTCCGCGACGATCGAGACGATCTCGGCGCCCCAACCGCACAGCCGCGGATTTTCCTCGACCGTGAACAGCCGATGCGTCTTGGCGACCGAACCGAGGATGGTCTGCGTGTCGAGCGGCACCAGCGAGCGCACATCGACGACCTCGGCGTCGATGCCGTGTTCGCGGTGGAGCGTCTCGGCCGCCTCCAGCGCGCGCGGCACCATCAGCGCCAGCGCCAGAATGGTCGCGTCCCCGCCCGGCCGAACGATCTTGGCGGTGCCGAGCCGGTCGACGATCTCGCCGTCCGGCACCTCGCCCTTGGTGGCGTAGAGCGACTTGTGCTCGAAGAAGATCACCGGGTCGGGATCGCGCACCGCCGCCGCCAGAAGCCCGATCACGTCCGCCGGATTCGACGGCGCCACAACCTTCAGGCCGGGGATCATCATGCACCAGTTCTCGACCGACTGGGAGTGCTGCGCGCCGAAGCGCGAGCCGGCGCCGTTGCCGGTGCGCACGACCAGCGGGCACTTGAGCTGGCCGTTCGACATGTAGCGGCTCTTCGGGAATTCGTTGGCGATGTAGTCGAAACACACCGCGAAGAAGTCCGAGAACATGATCTCGGCGATCGGCTTGAGGCCGGTCATCGCCGCGCCCATTGCCGCGCCGAGGATCGCCTGCTCCGAGATCGGCGTGTCGCGCACGCGCAAGGGGCCGAACTGCTCGTAGAGCCCGACGGTCGCCTTGAACACGCCGCCAGCCTTGGCCACGTCCTCGCCGAGGAAGACGACGTCCGGGTCGCGCGACATTTCCTGCGCAATGCCGCGGATGACCGCGTCGCGATAGGTGATCTCGGCCATCTCAGTTTCTCCAGGCCCAGCCGCCGTCGGCATAGACGTCGGTGGTCATGATATCCACGGGCGGCACAGGCGCCGCCTTGCAGGCCTCGGTGGCGTCGTCGACGATTTTGCGCACCTCGGCGTCGATGCCGGCGATGGCCTGCTCGCTGACGCCGAACTGCTTCAGCCGCTCCTTGTAGACCTTGATCGGATCGCGCTCCTTCCAGCGCTCGAGCTCGCCTTCCGGCCGATACTTGGCCGGGTCGGCGCGCGAGTGTCCGGAGTGGCGATAGGTCAGGCATTCGATCAGCGACGGCCCCTCGCCGGCGCGCGCCTTGTCGAACGCCGTCTGCGCGGTGCGATAGACGACGTCGGCATCGTTGCCGTCGACGATGATGCGCTCGAGGCCGTAGGACGCGGCGCGGTCGGCGGCCGGATGCGGCACCGCCGTCACGTCCTTGATCGGCGTGTACTCCATGTAGAGGTTGTTTTCGCAGACGAAGACGACCGGCAGCTTCCACACCGCCGCGAAATTCAAGGCCTCGTGGAAGGCGCCGATATTGGTGGTGCCGTCGCCGAAGAAGCAGACCGAGACGTCCTTGTCGCCGCGATACTGCGCGCGCCAGGCGGCGCCGCAGGCGATCGGCAGGTGCGCGCCGATGATGGCATAGGACCCCATGACTCCGTGATCGGCGGAGGTCAGGTGCATCGACCCGCCCTTGCCGCGCATCAGGCCGTTGTCGCGCTGCATCAGCTCGCCGAGCACCTTCTCGACCGATACGCCGCGCGCCAAAGTGTGCGCGTGGCCACGATAGGTGCAGAAGGAAAGATCGCCGGGCTTCATCGCACCGGCGAAGCCCGCCGCCACCGCCTCCTGGCCGAGCGAGAGATGGCTCGTGCCCTTGACCAGGTTCTGCAGAAACAGGTCGAAGGCGCGCTGCTCGGCCTCGCGGATCGTCACCTGCGTTCGGTACAATTCGAGGCGCTTGGCCTCGCCGATGTCGTCGTTCAAGCCGGAGCCGGCGTGAGCCTGCGCCCGGTCCTTCGCTGTCGCCATGGGGTTCCTCGGAGGCCGTTATTTTTGCGTTTTCTGGACAGGAACTTAGCGCCGATGAATACAGGCTCGCAATATCGCTTTTCGGCGCAGCCCGCGTTTCGGCATCGCGAACTAGTCCGGCGCAATGCCCGCATCGGTGACGGCCCTGCCCACCTTTCGCTCCCGGTAGAGGAGGTACAGGCCGGACCCGACCACGATCAGCCCACCGATGACGGTCCAGCGGTGTGGGACGTCGCCGAACACCAGGAAGCCCAGCGTGGTGGTCCAGACGAGCTGCGTATAGATGAACGGCGCCAACACCGAGGCCGGCGCCAGCCGGTGCCCGCGGATGAGCAGATAGTGCCCCAGGCTGCCGAAGGCGCCGATCAGCACCATCAGCACGACGAGGAACCAGCTCGACGGCGTCGTCCAGAAGAACGGAACGATCGGCAGCATCGCGAGCGCGCCGACCATGTTGGAATAGAACAAAGTCGTCTCGCTGGAATCCGAGCGGGCCAGCACGCGCGTCGAAATCGAATAGAGCGCATAGCAGACGGCGCCGCCGACCGAGAGCAGTGCGGCCGGATGCAGACCGCCGAAACCCGGACGCGCCACCAGCAGCACGCCGACGAATCCGACGCTGATGGCGATCCATCGCCGCCAGCCGACCCATTCGCCCAGGATCGGCCCGCACAACACCGCGACAATGAACGGGGTCGAAAACAGGATCGACAGGACCTCGTCGAGCTGCAGGTACTGCAGCGCGAAGAAATTGAGCCCCGTCGATACCAGGAGCAACGCAGAGCGGCCCATCTGCAGCCACGGCCGCCGCGTCACCATCATGCCCGGCTTGGTCACCGGATTGAGGAACAGGAACGCCAGCAGAAAGGCGCCGGTGTAGCGTACCCAGACCACCTGCATCGGATGCATCGAATGCAGCAGATACTTGCCGGTGGCATCGAGGCAAGAGAACGTCGCGACAGCGCCGCACATCAGCACGATACCGGTTACGCGCTGCCGGCGGGCGATTGTAGCAGGATCGATCAATACGTCGCCCGTCCGCCCGAAATATCGAACACGGCGCCGGTGGTGAAGGAGCAGTCGGCCGAAGCGCAGAACGCGACGAGCGCCGCGATTTCGTCGACCGTGACGAAACGGCCGCGCGGGATCTTCGACAACATGAAATCGATGTGCTGCTGCGTCATCTGGTCGAAGATCGCGGTTTTCGCCGCCGCCGGCGTGATGCAGTTGACGGAGATGTCGTGGGCGGCGAGTTCTTTGCCGAGAGACTTTGTCAGCGCGATGACACCGGCTTTCGAGGCCGAATAGGCCGGCGCGTTCGGGTTGCCTTCCTTGCCGGCGATCGATGCGATGTTGACGATGCGTCCGTATTTCTGCGCGATCATCGTCGGCGCGACGGCGCGGCAGCAGTGGAACGGCCCGTCGAGATTGATCGACATGACGGACCGCCACGCGTCCAGCGGATATTCCCATGTGGTGACATTCGGGCCGGCAATACCGGCATTGTTCACCAGGATGTCGATGCGGCCGACATCCTTGAGCGTCGCCTCCCGCGCGCGCTCGACGTCCTCGTAACGGGTGACGTCGACCGGCTGCACGGAGACCCGGCCGCGGCCCTTGAGCGCCTCGGCGGTCTTCTGCGCCAACGGCGCGTCGCGGTCCCAGATGGTCACGGCAGCGCCTGAATCGAGGAACCGCTCGACGATGGCGCGGCCGATACCTTGCGCCCCGCCGGTGACCACCGCGAAGCGCCCAGAAAGATCGATTTTGTTGGCCATTTTGGTCCTCCCGCAGTCAAATTACAGAAGCCCGCGACAACTTGCGAGCGGTGAAAACGCGCATGTGCCTTGCGTCCGGTCGCCACCGCCGCGGCTTGCTGCGTGGCGTCGAATCCCCTAGCGCGCCTGCCGCACGCAACCGCGAACCGTGCCGCCGAAGCCCCGGCAGCGACGTACCGCGACACGCGCCGCCATTGCAGCGCAACACGGCCGGACGGCAAAGCTTCACTTGCCTTCCGAACGTGGTTTTGCATGATGCATCAACTAATAGACATGAGCCGCGGCAAGCGGCGAACCATAACAAACCGAACCCGGAGGATGCCCATGCTGCTCAGCAGGAGACACTTCGTCGCCCTTTCCTCAGCCGCCGCGGCGAGCGCACTGACCGCCGGCCGCGCAGCGGCACAGACCGAGATCAAGCTCGGCCATGTCGGCGAGCCCGGCTCGCTTCTGGAAATGACCTCGCAGGAGTTCGCCAAGCGCGCCAACGCCAAGCTCGGCGACAAAGCCAAGATCGTCGTCTTCGGATCGAGCCAGCTCGGCAGCGACACCGAGATGATGAAGAAGCTCAAGCTCGGCACCATCGACCTGGCGCAGCCCTCGACGGTCGTCTCGTCCTATGTGCCGTCCTTCGGGCTCTTCGAGATGCCCTATCTCGTCAAGGATCGCGCTCACATGGCGCGCATCCGCGACGAGATCGTCTACCCCAAGATGGTGCCGGACGCCGAGAAGGCGGGCTACCGGATCATCGGCGTGTGGGAAAACGGATTCCGCCAGATCACCAACAGCAAGCATCCGATCGTGAAGCCGGAAGACCTGCAGGGCATCAAATTGCGCGTGCCCGGCGGCACCTGGCGCGTGAAGATGTTCAAGGCCTACGGCGCCAATCCGACGCCGCTGTCGTTCTCCGAGGT
>Ga0182749_1002306_pt1 | contig 14090 bp, 14 predicted proteins | sample eDN3rd37CKraftMG_FD_128875 | JGI IMG/M metagenome (GOLD analysis project Ga0182749, IMG submission 128875) | Enriched Miracle-Growth compost microbial communities from Emeryville, California, USA - eDNA 3rd pass 37_C Kraft MG (version 2) (version 2) ...
GATGCCCAGCACGCTCGGCTTGCCCTTGAGGCCCCATTCCACGAACATCCAGGCCAGCGCCGCGGTGGCGGTCGCGATCTGGGTCACCGCCATCGCCATGCCGGCGGCGCCGTTGGCGGCCACCGCCGAGCCGGCGTTGAAGCCGAACCAGCCGACCCACAGCAGCGAGGCGCCGATCATGGTGAGCACCAGGTTGTGCGGCGCCATGTTCTCGGTGCCGAGCCCCTTGCGCTTGCCGAGGACGAGCGCGCACATCAGGCCGGCGACGCCGGCGTTGATGTGGACGACCGTGCCGCCGGCGAAGTCGAGCACGCCGAGGCCGCCGAGGAAGCCGCCCGGGCCCCAGACCCAGTGGGCGATCGGCGAATAGACGAGCAGCGACCACAGGCCCATGAACCACAGCATCGCCGAGAACTTCATGCGGTCGGCGAACGCGCCGGCGATCAGCGCCGGGGTGATGATGGCGAAGGTCATCTGGAAGGTCATGAACACCGATTCGGGAATCGTGGTGTTCAGGTCGGAGACGCCCATGCCCATGAGCAGGAATCGCGACGTCCCGCCGAGATATGGCCCGCCTTCGGTGAAGGCCCAGCTATAGCCGATCACCATCCACAGCACGGTGATGAGACAGGTGATGGCGAAGCTCTGCATCACCGTGGCCAGCACGTTCTTCTTGCGGACCATGCCGCCGTAGAACAGCGCGAGGCCGGGGATGGTCATCATCAGCACCAGCGCCGTGGAGGTCAGCATCCAGGCGGTGTCGCCGGAATCGAGCTTCGGCGCCGGCGCGGCGGCGGCGGGCGCGGCCGGGGCCGCGGCGGGCGCCTGGGCCTGCGCGATCGAGTGGCCGTCGATCGGACCGACCGCGACCGTGAAGGCGCCGATCAGGGCACCCAACGCGAGGGCGACCAGCCCCGCCCGCGCAAGTCTTTTGAACGTCATGGTTGTTACTCCTGTCCGGGTGTTGTTGCGCGGTTCAAAGGGCCGCTGCGTCGGTTTCGCCGGTGCGGATGCGCACGGCGTGGTCGAGGCCGAAGACGAAAATCTTGCCGTCGCCGATCTGCCCGGTCTTGGCAGCGCCGGTAATGGCCTTGATGATCTTGTCCACTTGGTCGGAAGCGACCGCCACTTCGATCTTGAGCTTCGGCAGGAAGCTCACGGCGTATTCGGTGCCACGGTAGATTTCCGTGTGACCCTTCTGACGCCCATAGCCCTTCACTTCGGTCACGGTCAGCCCCGCCACCCCGACGGCGGTGAGAGCATCACGGACCTCGTCGAGCTTGAACGGCTTGATGATGGCCATGACTATTTTCATGGGTTCTATCCCCGCTTGGGCCCGCCCCGGCGAACGCGGCGCGAGCGGCTTACACAGCTAAGGCCAGCGGGAGGCGCTCCCGCCGGCATCGCCAGGGCGGGATAATCAAGCCTCGTGCCAGTTGCGCGCGAGGCCGGTTAAGCCGATGGAAAGGTTTGGGATTCGCCCGATCGCGCCGCGGCGGCCGGCGAATGGTAAAATTGCGCGAGCCATCGGCGCGGCAGGGTTGCCTAACAATCAGGCAAAACGCGCCGGTTTCATTGCGAAGGGCGCGAAACTGCATCTTTAAGCGGCGGTGCCTGATGGCGCCGCCGCCGGAATGCGATGCCGGACAGGCCCTATTGAAGGGCTTCGCCGTGGAGCGAGACGTCGAGGCCGGCGATCTCGTGCTCCTTGGACACGCGCAGCGGCGTGACGGCGTCGACCAGCCGGAGCAGCGCCAGGGTCGCGGCGCCCGACCACAGCGCCGTCGCCACGACTCCATAACACTGGGCCAGGAGCTGCCGCGGATTGCCGTCGAGCAGGCCGGCGACGCCCAGCGGGTTGTCCGGGGTGGCGGACACCCAGGCCGTGGCGAACACGCCGGCGAGCAGGGTGCCGACGATTCCGCCCATGCCGTGGACGCCGAACACGTCGAGCGAGTCGTCGTAGCCGAACCGCAGCTTGATGCCGGTGCAGGCGTAGAAGCAGATCGATCCGGCGACGACGCCGATGACCAGCCCGTGCCACGGCACGACGAAGCCCGACGCCGGCGTGATGGTGCCGAGCCCGGCGACCGCGCCGGAGATGATGCCGAGCACCGACGGCTTGCCGCGCGTCCACCACTCCAGCAGCATCCAGGTGATGGCGCCGGCGCAGGCCGCGAGATGCGTCGCCAGGATCGCATAGACCGCGCGCGCGTCGGCGGCGAGCGCCGAGCCGCCGTTGAAGCCGAACCAGCCGACCCAAAGAAGCCCGGTGCCGACCACGGCGAGCGAGAGGTCGTGCGGGGCGAGGTTGTCGTGACCGTAGCCGTGGCGCGGCCGCAGCACCAGCGCGGCGACGAGGCCGGCGATGCCGGCGTTGATGTGGACCACGGTGCCGCCGGCGAAATCGATCACGCCCAGCGCCGCCAGCACGCCGCCGCCCCACACCCAGTGCGCCACCGGCACATAGACGACGAACAGCCACAGCACCGCGAACAGCAGATAGGCCGAGAACCGCATGCGGTCGGCGACCGAGCCCGCGACCAGCGCCACGGTGATGACGGCGAACGTCATCTGGTAGAGCATGAACAGCGCCTCGGGGATCGTCGGCGCGAACGGGCTGACGCTGTCGAACCGCATGCCCGCGAGCAGCACGCGGTCGAGGCCGCCGACGAGCGCGCCGCCGCCGGTGAAGGCGAGGCTGTAGCCCGCGACCATCCACAATACGGAGACGACGGCGGTCGCCGCCAGCGACTGCGCCATGGTGGCAAGGATGTTCTTCTTGCGCACCATGCCGGCGTAGAACAGCGCGAGGCCGGGCAGCGTCATCATCAGCACGATGCCGGTGGCGACGATCATCCACGCGGTGTCGGCGTGGCTGATCCGGGTGGCGGCGAGGGCCGGCGTGGCGGGGAGCGCGAGCGCGGCGGCCGGCGCGAAGCGGCGCAATGAAACGATCATGGAGGCTGTCCCGGCGGGAACGTCAGATGGCGTCGGTGTCGGTCTCGCCGGTGCGGATGCGCACGGCGTGGTCGAGGCCGGTGACGAAGATCTTGCCGTCGCCGATCTGGCCGGTCTTGGCCGCGGCCGCGATGGCGCCGACGACCTTGTCCACCTGCTCGGAGGGGACGGCGATTTCGAGCCGCATCTTGGGCAGGAAGTTCACGGCGTATTCCGCGCCGCGATAGATTTCCTTGTGGCCCTTCTGGCGGCCGTAGCCGCGCACTTCGGTGACGGTGAGGCCCGTGACGCCGACCTTGGTCAGGGCGTCGCGGACGTCGTCAAGCTTGAACGGCTTGATGATCGCGGTGACGATTTTCATGGTGGTGTTCCCGGCATAGGCGGGCGGCGCGCGCCGCCCGGCGGCAGGCTATCGGGAAATCGCCGGCCGATTAAGCGGAATCCGGCCGGCGCTGGCGGATCATGCCCTCCTGCGCCACCGAGGCGATCAGCGTGCCGTCGCGCGCGAACACCAGGCCGCGGGAGAAGCCGCGCGCGCCCGAGGCGTTGGGGCTGTCCTGGGCGTAGAGCATCCAGTCGTCGGCGCGGAACGGGCGGTGGAACCACAGCGCGTGGTCGAGGCTCGCGGCCATGATGCGGCGGTCGAAGATGCTGATGCCGTGCGGGATCAGCGAGGCGTCGAGCAGCGCCATGTCGGAGGCGTAGGCGAGCACGCATTGATGGATGGCGCGATCGTCGGGCAGGCGGCCGCTGGCGCGGATCCAGATGTTGAACCGGCCCTCCGGCGACGGCTTGCCGTTGTAGCGGTCGTAGGCGACGGGGCGCAGCTCGATGGGCCGCTCGCGCTCGAAGAAGCGCCGCACCGGCTCCGGCATGGCCGGCAGGATGTCGCGGCGGAACTCCTCCTCGCCCGGCAGGTCCTCGGGCTTCGGCACGTCGGGCATGGCCATCTGGTGGTCGAAGCCCGGCTCCTCGACCTGGAAGGAGGCCGACATGGAGAAGATCGCCTGGCCGTGCTGGATCGCCTTGACGCGGCGCGTGGCGAAGCTCCGGCCGTCGCGGATGCGTTCGACCTCGTAGATGATCGGCACCCTGGGGTCGCCGGCGAGCAGGAAATAGGCGTGCAGCGAATGCGGCGGACGGCTCGCCGCGTCGACGGTGCGGCAGGCCGCGACCAGCGCCTGGCCCACCACCTGGCCGCCGAACACGCGCTGCCAGGTGGTCTGCGGCGAGCGGCCGCGGAACAGGTTCTCTTCCAGCGGCTCGAGATCGAGGATCGCGAGGAGATCGGTGACGGCTGCGGACATGGGCTTGCCAATTCAGGGCCGTGACGGCGCACGAGGTGTATCAGCCGCCCGTCGCGGAAGCCAACATGGATTTGCCGCGCGGACGCCGGCCGCCCGCGCGCCCTTCAGCGTCGGGCGAACCGCCTGTCCGGGATCAGGCTTTATGCCGCGGAATGGCGACGCCCGAGAGCGCGATCGAGAACAGGTCCCGCAGCCGCCGCAATCCGACCGTGATGCTGGGCTTCTCGGTCCGCAGCCATTGCCGCACCTCGCCCTGGTAGAGCGCCATGAACAGCCACGCGATCCGCGCCGCCGGCTGCGTGGCGATGACGGTGCCGCGGCGCTGTTCGTTCTCGAAGAACGCCGCGAGCTGGTCGATGAGAACCTTCCGTCCCGCCTCGAAGCGCGCCAGCTCCGGGCCCGGATTCTTCACCAGGTTGTAGTCGATGGTGTTCTGCACGAGAAGCCGCGACAGTTCGGGCTCCTTGGCCCAGTAGCGATAACGGGGCTCGAAGAAGCTCATCAGGGCCGAGAGCACGTCGTCGGGATCGCGGCGCGCCGACGGCGCCACGCCGGGAAACGATTCGCGGTCGTCGTTGATCACCATCATCAGCAGTTCGCGCTTGTCGCCGGCATAGGCGAACAGCGTGCCGACGGCGACATCGGCGAGCTCGGCGATTTCGCGGGTGGTGGCCGCTTCGTAGCCCTTGCGGCGAAAGACCTCGCGCGTCGCCTCGACGATGCGGCGTCGCTTCTCGCGCTTGCCGCGCTCGCGGCGGCCGAGCGCCGGCCTCTGGTCGGGGAGGGGTTTCATGGCTGGTCCGTTTGACAGCGCGGCCGAAAGATAATTAGATCATGCTCAAGATTATACTATGCTCGATTAACGTGGGGAGGACGATGCCCGACACCCAGGAGGCGATCCACGCGCCGGCGCGCGCGGCGGCCGCCAAGCCCACGTTCCGGGCCGATCAGGTTGGCAGCCTTCTGCGCCCGCAGCAATTGAAGGACGCCCGGACCGGGCACGAGGCCGGCTGGGTGTCCGACGCCGAGCTGCGGGCGGTCGAGGACCGCTGCGTCCGCGATGCGGTCCGCCGCCAGGAAGAGGCCGGGCTCCATGCCGTCACCGACGGCGATTTCCGCCGCGCCGCGTTCCATGTCGACTTTCTCACCAGGCTGGAGGGCGTGGAGTGGCGCCAGCGGTCGTTCTCCAACGTGTTCCAGGGGCTGGAGAAGGACAACTCGCCGCTGGTGTTCGGGGTCTCCGGCAAGATCAGGCACGCGCGGGACATCGCGGTCGAGGATTTCCGCTTCCTCCAGGCGGCGACGGCGCGCACCGGCAAGGTGACGCTGCCCGCGCCGAGCTTCGTGCACGCCCGGGGCGGCCGCGAGGCCATCGACCGCGACGCCTATCCCGATCTCGCGGCTTTCTACGACGACCTGGCGGCGGCGTTTCACGCCGAGATCGCCGCGCTGGCGCGGGCCGGCTGCCGCTATGTCCAGCTCGACGAGGTCCATTACACGTTCTTCTGCGACCCCAAGCTGGTGCAGATCTTCACCGCGCGCGGCGACGATCCGCAGGCCCTGGCGCTCGATTACGCGCGCATGATCAACAACGCGTTCCGCGCCCAGCCGGCCGATCTGGTGTCGGCCGTGCACCTGTGCCGCGGCAACCGGCGCAGCGCCTGGGTGGCGTCGGGCGGCTACGAACCGGTCGCCGAGGTGCTCTTCAACGAGATCGCCGTCGATCGCTTCCTCCTGGAGTTCGACGATGCGCGGTCCGGCGGCTTCGAGCCGCTGCGGTTCGTGCCGAAGGGCAAGACCGTGGTGCTGGGCCTCGTCAGCTCCAAGACCTCCGCGATGGAGAGCGCCGACGGGCTCAAGCGCAGGATCGACGAGGCCGCGCGCTATGTCCCGCTGGACCAGCTCGCGCTCAGCCCGCAATGCGGGTTCGCCAGCTCGGTCGCCGGCAATCTCGTCACGGAAGACGCGCAATGGGCGAAGCTGAGGCTGATCGCCGAGGTCGCCAGGGACGTGTGGGGCACGGCGGCATAGGCCGGTATCGGAAGCAAACGCGATGCAGTTCGGCATTTTCGACCATCTCGACCGCAACGGCCTGCCCCTCGCCGCCTTCTACGAGCAGCGGCTGAGGCTCACCGAGGCCTACGACGAGGCCGGCTTCTACTCCTACCATCTCGCCGAGCATCATTTCACGCCGCTCGGCATGGCGCCGTCGCCGAGCGTGTTCCTCGCCAGCATCGCCCAGCGCACCCGGCGGCTGCGGTTCGGGCCGCTGGTGTTCGCGCTGCCGCTGCATCATCCGCTGCGGGTTCTGGAAGAGATCTGCATGCTCGACCACCTCTCCGGCGGCCGGCTCGACATCGGCTTCGGCCGCGGCTCGGTGCCCTACGAGATCGCCTATTACGGACAGAACGTCGAGCGGCGCGAGCAGATCTATCGCGAGCGGCTGGACATCATCCTCAAGGCGTTCTCGGAGGACGTGCTGAGCTTCGACGGCGCGTTCGACAGCTTCAAGAACGTGCCGATGGAGCTGAAGCCGCTGCAGCGGCCGCATCCGCCGATCTTCTACGGCGCGCATTCTCCCGACAGCGCGGAGCGCGCGGCGCGCCGCGGGCTCAACATCATCAACAACGACATCACGGAGGTGACCGCCCGCTGCGTCGCGCGCTACCGCGACGTGCGGCGCGAGCTCGGCGGACGCGGGCCGGAGCCCAAGATGGGGGTCGCGCGCTTCGTGGTGGTCGCCGATACCGACAGGGAGGCGCTCGCCATCGCACGCCGCGCCTATCTCGTGTGGTACCGCAGCTTCAACCACCTGCACCGGCTGCACGGCACAGCGCCGACGCTCGGCGAGCGGCCGCCGACGTTCGACGACGTCATCAGGCACGGCACCGGCATCGCGGGCTCGCCGGCGACGGTCGCCGAGGTCCTGGCGGGGCAGGTGGCGCAATCCGGCGCGAACTATCTGGTGTCGCAGTTCGCGTTCGGCGACCTGACGCTCGACGAATTGCTCCGCTCGGTGGCGCTGTTCGCCGCCGAGGTCATGCCCGCCTGCCGGTCGGAGATGCGCGAGACGGCGCATTCGCCGTGACCGGACGGGCCTGGGCGGAGAGGGAGGAGGCGCAGATGGCGAACGACCCGCGGGCCGCGACCAATCCCCTGTTCGGTCCGAACCGGCTCAAGCTCGGCGTGTTCGCGCTCAACGCCGAGATCAACGTCATGACCACGGCCCCGGAAAAGTTCGTCCCCACCTGGACGAACAGCGTCGCGGTGGCGCGGATCGCCGACCGGTCCCGCTACGAGGCGCTCGTCCCCTGTGCCCGCTGGGGAAGCTGGGGACCGGACGCGCGGCACTACACGGCGAGGGCGTTCGAGAACTTCACCTGGGCCGCCGGCATCGCCGCCAGCACGGGCTATTCCTGCGTCATGAGCACGGTGCAGGTGATGACCATGCATCCGCTGCTCGCGGCGAAGGCGATGGCGACCATCGACCATATCTCGGGCGGCCGCTTCGCGCTGAACCTCGTGGTCGGCAACGCCATGGAAAACGCCATGTTCGGCGCGCCGGACATTCCGCACGAGGAGTATTACGCCTACGCCGAGGAGTGGATCGCGCTCGTGAAGCGGCTGTGGACCGATCCCGGCCGGTTCGACCATGCCGGCCGCTATCTCGGCCTCAAGGGCGCCATGTCCCAGCCCAAGCCCCTCCAGCAGCCGCACCCGGCGCTGATGAACGCCGCGCGGTCGCCCGAGGGCCAGCGGTTCGTGGCGCGGCACTGCGACATCGCGTTCGTGCGCGGCAGCGACCGCGCGGCGCTGCCGGCCCAGATCGAGGCCTACCGGCGCCAGGCGCGCGAGCTCGGCGGCCGCGACATCCAGCTCTGGTGCAACTGCTTCGTCGTGCAGCGCGAGTCGCGCGCGGCGGCGCAGGCCTACCTGGACCGCGTGGTCGATCGATACGGCGACGACGGTTATCTCGACACGTTCATCCGCATCGCCAACCCCACGGTCGACGACCTGCCGCCGGAGCAGCGCGAGGCCATGCGCCGGAACCTCAAGCGCGTGGTCGGCGGGGAGCAACTGGTCGGCACGGCCGAAGACATCGCCGGGACCATCATCGCGCTGTCCGATAAAGGGATCGACGGAATCCTGCTGAACTGGGTCGATCCGCAGACCGAGATCGTGTCCTTCAACGCCCAAGTCCTGCCGCTGCTCGAAAAGGCCGGCCTTCGCGCACCGCTCAAAGCGCTCGCGGAGGCGGGAGGATGACGTCCGGCCCGGTTGGGCGCTAGAACGGGACAGAGGCGTCCGCACGACGGCGCCCGGGAGGAAAACGGCCGGCCATGGAAATCCTGTCGTCGCTGACCTTCATCGTCCTCTACGGGGTGTCCTACGGGATGGTGCTGTTCACCATCTCCATCGGCCTCGTGGTGACCATGGGGCTGATGCGGGTGCTGAACATGGCCCACGGCGTGTTCGCCGCGTTCGGCGGCTATCTCGCGATGACCCTGATGCAGCGCTACGCCATGGGGCTCGGCCTGTCGCTCGTCGTCGCCGTTGTCGTGGTGGCGGCGCTGAGCATCCCCATCGAGCGCATCGTCTTCACCCGGCTCTACGACGCCCCGGAGCTCGACCAGGTGCTGCTGACGGTCGGCCTGGCCTTCCTCGGCGTGGCGACGCTCAACCTGCTGTTCGGGCCCGACCCGGTGCCGGCGGCGCTGCCGAAGATGCTGGCCGGCGACGTCGATCTCGGCATCCGCCGGTTCCAGGTCTATCGCGTCGTCGTGGTCCTGGTCGGCGTGGTCCTGATGCTGGCGCTGTGGCTGATCTTCGACCGCACCGACTTCGGCGCCAAGCTGCGGGCAGCGGTGGACAACCGCGGCATGGCCGAGGCGGTCGGCATCAACGTCAACCGGCTGTTCACCCTGGCTTTCGCGCTGGGCTGCGGGCTCGCCGCGCTCGGCGGCGCCATGGGCTACGTCATTTTGCCGCTGGAGCCGATGTATCCGTTCAAATACCTGACCATCATCCTTATCGTGGTCGCGCTGACGGGGTTCGGCAGAATCAAGAGCGCGGCGTGGATCGCCATGCTGGTCGGGATCGTCGATACGGCGGGCCGCTTCCTGGTCCCCTCGCTGGGAGCCTTCCTGGTCTATTTCATCCTGATCGGCATGATGATGTGGCGCATGCACGATGCGCCCGCGGCGCGGCAGTATTGACGATGGCCCTGCTCCGGCTCGAACGACGTCCCGCGAAGCTGTCGGCCAGGAGCGCCGCCGAACGCGGCTCCGAGCGCCTGAACTGGCACCGCGTCGGCGTCGGGGAGGCTGCGTACTGGCTTGCGGCGCTGCTCGTGTTCTTCCTGCTGCCGCAGTACCTCGCGTTCGCGACCTCCGTGCTGGTGATGGCGCTGTTCGTCATGTCGCTCGACCTCGTCCTGGGGTTCGCCGGCATCATTTCGCTCGGCCACGCGCTCTATTACGGGTTCGGCGCCTATGTCACGGGGCTCGCGACCTTCGCCGGCGTGACGGAGCCCGTCAGCGGCACGCTGCTCGGCGGCGCAGGCGCGGCGCTGCTTGCCGCCGTCACGGGCCCCGTCGTGCTGCGCCTCACCGGCCTGCCGCTCATCATGGTCACGCTCGCCCTCAACGTGATCGCCTACGAGGCGGCGAACAAGATGACATGGCTGACCGGCGGCGACGACGGCCTTTACGGCGTCACGGTCGCGCCGCTGTTCGGACGCTTCCCCTGGACCATGTATTCGCAGACGTCCTATCTTTACGTCCTCGCCTGGACGTTCCTGCTCTTCGTCCTGGCGCGCTGCATCGTCGCGTCGCCGTTCGGGCTCGCGATCCAGGGCATCCGCGACAACCGTCAGCGCATGCGGCTGATCGGCACGCCCGTGCTCAAGAAGCTGGTCTGGCTTTACGTCGCCAGCGGGTTCATGGCCGGCGTCGCCGGTGCGCTCTCGGCGCAGACCACGAAGTTCGTCGGCCTCACGGTGCTCAGCGTCGACACCTCGGTCAACGCGCTCATCATGCTGGTGCTGGGCGGCGTGGGCAGCCTCTACGGCGCGCTGATCGGAGCCCCGGTCTACATGATCGTGCATCACGTGGCCTCGCAGTGGAATCCCTACCACTGGATGTTCGTCATCGGCGGACTGCTCGTCGCGGTCGTCATGTTCGCCCGCGGCGGCATTCTCGGCATGGCGCGGTCGCTGGCTGCGGCGCCGGCGCGACGGCGGAGCCGCGGTCATGGATGACGAGGCGGTGCTGGCCACGTCCGGCCTGACGAAGCGGTTCGGCGCGCTGGTCGTCGCCGACGGCATCGACTTCGACCTGCGCGCCGGGGAGCGGCGCGCGCTGATCGGCCCCAACGGCGCCGGCAAAACCACGTTCGTCGCCCTTCTCTCCGGCCTGCTGCGGCCGGACGCGGGCCGCATCACGCTGCTCGGCCGCGACATGACCCGCCTGAGCGCCGACCGCCGCGTCAAGGCCGGCGTCGTCCGCACCTTCCAGATCAGCAGCCTGTTCCGCAGCCTGTCCGTGCTGGAGAACGTCTATCTCGCGGCCAGCGAGGCGCTCGGCGCGGCGCGCTCATGGCTGCGGCCGGCCGCGCTCCATCGCGATGTCGTGGAATGCGCCGAAGAAACGCTGGCCATGCTGGGCCTCGACGCCGACAGGCACCGCAAGGTCGTGGAAATCGCCTATGGCCGACAGCGGCTCGTGGAGATCGCGATCGCGCTCTGCCTCAGGCCGAAAGTGCTGGTGCTCGACGAGCCCGCGGCCGGGATTCCCGCCGACCAGGCGGCCCGGCTCCTGGATGTCATCGAGCGGCTGCCCGCGGAGATGGCGATCCTGATGATCGAGCACGACATGCAGGTCGTGAGGCGGTTCGCCAGCCGCGTGTCCGTGTTCGTCGGCGGGACGATCCTGATGACGGGAGCGCCGCAGCAGGTGATGTCGGACGACAAGGTCCGTTCCATTTATCTAGGCCGGTCGGGACATGAGCGGTTCCTCTCGCAACCCCCCGGCGCTTGAGGTCGGCGACCTCTGCGGCGGGTGGGGACAGACGACGATCGTCGAAGGCGTGTCGCTGACGCTTCGCGCCGGCGATACCGTGGCGATCATCGGCCGCAACGGCGTCGGCAAGACCACGTTCCTCGAGCTGATCGCGGGCCGCTCGCAGCGCCACGCCGGCCGCATCGGCATCGGCGGCGTCGACTGCTCGCGGTTGCCGACCTACCGCCGCGCCGAAAGCGGGCTCGGCTACGTGCCGCAGGAGCGCGAGGTGTTTCCGAGCCTCACTGTGCGGGAAAACCTGTCGGTGGCGAGAAGGCCGGGGGCATGGACCGAAGAACGCATTTTCGCGCTGTTCCCCAGCCTCGCCAATCGCGCCGGCAGCCTCGCCTGGCAACTGTCCGGCGGCGAGCAACAGATGCTGTCGATCGGCCGGGCGCTCATGGGAAATCCCACGGTGCTCTTGATGGACGAGCCGACGGAGGGGCTCGCGCCGGTGGTCGTCGAGAGCCTCGTCGATGCCTTGCGCATGGTGGTCGCGGACGGGACGCTGGCGGTCCTGATGGTCGAGCAGCGGGTTGACGTCGTGCTCGAGCTTGCATCGCGCTGCTTCATCATGGACCGTGGACGCCTGATCCACGAGGAGGAGAGCGCCGCACTGCGCGCGGCCCCGGAACGCCTGGCCGGCCTCATGGGCCTGCAATGACGTGTACGACAACGAAACCACAAAGGGAGGGAACGATGTCCAGCCGTAAGTTGCTCATCTCCGCCGTTGCGGCGGGGCTTGCGCTGTGTGCAGCAGCGCCGGCCGTCGCCCAGGACAAGCTCCGCATCGGCATCGTCTCGGATTTCACGGGTCCGTTCGCCAACGTGGGGACGCGGCTGCGTTACGGCATCGAAACCTATCTCGCCGAGCACGGCAGCAAGGTCGGCGGCCGCGAGGTGGAGGTGCTCTATCGCGACGTCGGCAACGGCAGCCCGGCGGTGGCCAGGCAGCTCGCCGAGGAGCTCGTGGTGAACGATCACGTCGCCATGATGGGCGGGTTTTCGGTGACGCCCGAGGTGTCGGCCGTGGCGTCGGTCGTCACCGAGGGCAAGATCCCGACCGTCATCATGGTGCCCTCGACGCCGGCGCTCGTGAAAATGTCGCCGTATTTCCTGCGCACGGGAAACAACATGATTTCGACGGTGCTGGCCGGCGCCAACTGGGCCTACGAGATCGGCAAGCGCAGGGCCTATATCGTCGTGGCGGACTTCGCGCCCGGCTACGAGGTGCAGAACACCTTCAAGAAGCGCTTCACCGAACTGGGCGGGACCGTCGTCGCCGAAGACCGCGCGCCCCTGAGCACGGTCGATTACGCGCCGTTCGCGGAGCGCATCGTCCATGCCGACGTCGACGTGGTGCAGATGTTCGTGCCGACCGGGACGCCGTCGCTTTCGTTCGTCCGCGGGCTGACCGCTCAGGGCGTGTTTTCGAAAGGCCTGGTGGCGATCGGGGTCGGCGAGACCGACGACGGCGACCTTCCGTCGTTCGACGACTCCGTGATCGGAATCAACACCTCGTATTATTACGCCTCGACGCTCGACAACCCGGAAAACCGGCACTTCAAGGAGCAGCTCGCGAAAAAATTCAAGGACGTTCCGCCGTCGCCATACCCGGTCACCGGGTACGACAGCATGGGCGTGTTCTACAAGATGATCGAATCGCAGCAGGGCAAGCCCTTCGACGGCGCGTCCGCCGTCAAGTCCGTCCTCGGCTATAGCTGGAAGAGTCCGCGCGGGCCGGTCACCATCGACCCGGCGAGCCACGACATCGTCGAGAACTATTACATCCGGCGCGTCGAGAAGATCGACGGCGTGCTCAAGAACGTGGTGATCCGCACCTACGAGCAGCAGCCGCCGTTGTTCTGAGGGGCCGGTCATGGACGGGACGGACGATGGCGCGGAGAGCGCAGGCTTCTCGCTCGACGGGGTGGTGGCGATCGTCACGGGCGGCGCCAGCGGGCTCGGCCGGGCCATGGCGCTCGGCCTGGCCCGGGCCGGGGCCCGGGTCGTCGCCACCGCGTCCCGGCAGATCGCGCAGCTCGGAAGCCTGGCGCGGGAGGGCGGCAGCGGCGCGGGCGAGATCGTGGCGGCGCCCGGCGACGTGACCGTCGCCGCGGACTGCGAGCGCATCGTCTCGCTCGCGGTGGAGCGCTTCGGCGGCCTTCATGTGCTGGTCAACAATGCCGGGCGCGGGATGAAATACGTCAGCCAGGAATTCATGACCGCGCCGACGCGGTTCTGGGAGGTCGAGCCCGACACCTGGCGGATGATCGTGGACACCAACGTCAACGGCCCCTTCCTGATGGCGCGGGCCGCCGTTCCTCCCATGCTCGCTGCGGGATGGGGCCGCATCGTCAACATCTCGATGAGCTACGAGACCATGCGCCGCCGCGGGTTTTCGCCCTACGGCCCGTCCAAGGCGGCGCTCGAATCGGAGACCGTGATCTGGGCCCAGGATCTCGCGGAGACGGGGATCACGGTGAATGCGCTGCTCCCCGGCGGCGCCACCGACACCGGCATGATCCCGGACGGTTTCCCGAGCGAGCAACGCGCCCGGCTGCTGAAGCCCCAGATCATGGTGCCGCCGCTGCTGTGGCTGGCCTCGCGACGCTCCGACGGGTTCACCGGACATCGGATCGCGGCGGCGGAATGGTCCGGCGCGCCGGCCCGCGACCAGGCCGGATGGCCGCCCGTCCAATCCGCGGGACGTTGACGGCGCCGTTTCCTTGATTGAGAGGTAAGGCGCTCACAGCGGACCCGC
>Ga0182749_1002309_pt1 | contig 14086 bp, 11 predicted proteins | sample eDN3rd37CKraftMG_FD_128875 | JGI IMG/M metagenome (GOLD analysis project Ga0182749, IMG submission 128875) | Enriched Miracle-Growth compost microbial communities from Emeryville, California, USA - eDNA 3rd pass 37_C Kraft MG (version 2) (version 2) ...
GACGCTGAAGATCCGCGCCGATTCCGTTGTAAACGGGCCCTGAGCGCTGCGATGTCTCGTCGGCGGAGGCCAAGCGGCTCCGCTGCCTGCGCACAATGCTATGCGTCGCCTGTTTCGAGCGAGAGGCGGCGGCTCGCTGCCCATGATGCCTGCGCACAACTGATTTAGGTGATCTTGTCTCACTCGTTGGCGCACGTTCGGCGACCGCAGGCCGTTCGGCGGCTTTGGTGGGGTCATCCGCATCATCCGGGTCCGAGAGGTCGGCCACCTGCATCTGCAGTTTGGGATCTTCGGGGGCATCGAGAAGGCTTGGGACGGACGGGTCCTGCTGTGCGACCGCGCGAAGTACCTCGGAACTCGACTGGGCCCGAGGGCCTGCGAATTTCGCGCTCAAGGCTTCGGCGGCCGAGCGTGTTTCGGATGAAATGCCGTCCGTCCCGCCGAATCCGTCGGCATGCGAAGCCAACAGGAATTGGTCGTAGTTGATGACCGGCACGAAATCCGGAAGTTCGACAGCTGCGTGTACGGGATCGACGCTCGCCGCTTGAGGCTGCGGCACCAGTTTTTGCGCGGCGCGGATCGGAAAGGTAGCAGCCAGCGCAACGAAAAGAACAGATACGGCGTGAAGTCTCAAAACGCATACCCCCAACGCAATACAAACGTGTACTAGAGCCCCTTGCCCGGACGCGGATCTCAGTCACGCGCCTTCGTGAGCAGCAGGAGCAAACGGTGGGAGGTTCGTTCAACGCCCCCCGTTCCCCAGCGCGAAAATCCATGGGCAACAAGGCAAGAGCAAGGCTTCGTTTTTCTCGCGCCGATGACAAAGCAGGGGTGGACGCGGCGACGTGCACGAATGCAAGAGCGCATAAAAAAAGGGCCAGCTCGGGGGAGAGCTGGCCCAAGGCACGGGGAAGATGAGCTGCGCGAAATCGATTACTCGCGGCCCGAGGCGGCGAGGACGGTCATGACTGCGAGGACCGAGACCGACGCGAGAATGGATACGTCGGCGACTGCGTATTCGTTTCCGCCATCCGTCAGCGGCGAAAGGAGCGCTTTTGCACCCGGGAGCGTAGCGATCAAGACTGTTGCAATAGTCATCGCTGCTGAAGTAACGGCGAACAAAGCAATGATGCCTGACATCGAACGATCTCCTCTCTCGCGGTCCGGACCGGCTGGTCCGTCGATCTCGAGAGGGAGAATGAGCGACGCGGTGCGCTGCCGCTGTTCCGCGCGTGACAGGCTCGGTCACTGGTCGACTGCAATCGAGCGCCGCGCTAGTCTCTATTTATTCAGCTTTTCGACCTTGGCGGCCAGATCAGGCACGACGGTCATGCGATAGGTCTCGTTCTCGCATGTCAGGATCCAAACCGCTTCGTTGGGCTTGGATTGCTTCACGTCATGCTGGGCACTTTTCGGTTTGTCGCACGTAAAGCCCTGGTCGCGAATTTGCGAAGCTAAAAGATCGGGTGTCGGCTCGTCGGCCGACTGGGCGATCACAGGACCAATCCCCGCGGCGCAGGCCAGTCCCAAGATGGCCACATACAATGTCTTCGTCATGCCAGTCGCGCTCCGAACCTCGCGTCTTTCGCTCATGATACCAGATGAGCCGCCGCAATCGAAGGTCATCGTAGGCCTAAGGCGCAAATCGGACGTTGCGAAAAGGGTTGAGGTAAATATTCCCTATCCGGATCAGTGGTGACCATCCGCCGGCGGCCGAGATCTGACCTCGTTCCTTTCGGACCTCGGGGTTGCATAGCCGACCGCCGGAAGAATTAGTGCCCTGTTGGGCCGGGGATTGCGAGATCGTCAGAAGAAAAATGCCTCCTTGGCCTTTTCCCGGGTAGTAGGACGACCGCTGTCGCCCATCTCAAAACGAACGAATGTCGCACCGCAATTGTCGTCCAGCGCGGGTTCGCGTACCGTCGCGGCGAGCTTCAACTGGACCGGATTTATTGCCCGCGATGACCGTAATCCCGAACTTCGTAAACGTTCCCCTGGAACCGGGCGCCCCCGCCGCCTCCGGTCCGCGTCAGGCCGCGCCTCAGGAACCGGTTTGGGAAACGCCGGAGGGTATCCCGGTAAAACCCGTTTTTACTGACGCCGACACCGCCGGGCTCGACTTCATTGACACACTTCCCGGTATTGCGCCGTTTGTTCGCGGGCCCTACCCGGCGATGTACGCGCTGCAGCCCTGGACGATCCGCCAATATGCGGGCTTCTCGACGGCGGAAGATTCGAACGCCTTCTATCGCCGCAACATCGCGGCCGGTCAGAAAGGCCTGTCGATCGCCTTCGACCTCGCGACGCACCGCGGCTACGATTCTGATCATCCGCGCGTCAAGGGTGACGTCGGCATGGCTGGTGTCGCCATCGATTCCATCTACGACATGCGCACGCTGTTCGACGGCATTCCGCTCCAGGATATGACCGTCTCGATGACGATGAACGGGGCCGTGCTCCCGGTGCTCGCGCTCTTCATCGTAGCGGGTGAAGAACAGGGCGTACCGCCGCAGAAGCTCGCCGGAACCATTCAGAACGACATTCTGAAAGAGTTCATGGTGCGCAACACCTACATCTATCCGCCCGCGCCTTCGATGCGGATCGTGTCGGACATCTTCGCCTACACCAGCGCGAACATGCCGAAGTTCAATTCGATTTCGATCTCCGGCTATCACATGCAGGAAGCGGGCGCGACGGCGGACCTGGAGCTCGGCTATACGATCGCGGACGGCATTGAATACGCGCGCGCGGGTGTCAATGCCGGAATGGACATCGACACGTTCGCGCCGCGCCTGTCTTTCTTCTGGGCGATCGGCATGAACTACTTCATGGAGATCGCCAAGATGCGCGCTGCGCGTCTTCTCTGGGCGAAGCTCATCAAACAAGAATTCAATCCGAAGCAAGAACGTTCGCTGTCGCTCAGGACCCACTCGCAGACGTCGGGCTGGTCGCTGACGGCGCAGGACATCTTCAACAACGCGACGCGCACGTGCCTCGAAGCCATGGCGGCGACGCAGGGCCATACGCAGTCGCTTCACACCAACGGCCTCGACGAAGACATCGCGCTTCCGACGGATTTCTCGGCGCGCATCGCCCGCAACACGCAGCTTCTGCTGCAGCAGGAAAGCGGCACCTGCCGTACGATCGATCCGTGGGGCGGCAGCCATTACGTCGAGCGGCTGACTTACGATCTGGCGCAAAAAGCTCTGACACACATCGCGGAAATCGAAGAGCAAGGCGGCATGGCGAAGGCGATCGCCGCCGGCATTCCGAAATTGCGCATCGAAGAAGCGGCGGCGCGTACGCAGGCGCGCATCGATTCCGGCCGGCAGACGATTACCGGCGTCAACAAGTTCCAGATCAAGGGCGACAGGGAAATCAACTTCCTCAAGGTCGACAATCGCGCCGTGCGAGAAGCCCAGCTCGCGAAATTGAAGCGGCTCCGCGAGGAGCGCAACGAGCCTGAAGTCCAGGCGGCACTCGATGCGCTGACCGAAGGCGCCAAGGGCAACGCCAACCTTCTCGATCTCGCGGTCAAGGCGGCGCGGCAGAAGGCGACTGTCGGCGAAATTTCCTATGCGCTCGAAAAAGTTTTCACGCGGCACAAGGCTGAAATTCGCGCCATCAGCGGTGTCTACAAGAAGGAAGCGGCGATGAACCCCAGCGTGGATCGCGTCAAGAAACTGGTCGAACAATTCGACAAGGACGACGGTCGCCGCCCGCGCATCCTGATCGCGAAGCTTGGTCAGGACGGTCACGACCGCGGACAGAAAGTCATCGCTTCAGCGTTCGCGGATTTGGGCTTTGACGTCGATATCGGCCCGCTGTTTGCAACGGCGGACGAAGCGGCACGGCAGGCCGTCGAGAACGACGTGCACGTCATCGGCGTGTCGTCGCTGACGGCCGGTCATTTGACGCTGGTGCCCGAGTTGAAAGCGGCGCTCGACAAGGAAGGTCGCGGCGACATCATGATCGTCGTCGGTGGCGTCATTCCTCCGTCGGACTATGACGAGCTGTTTAAATCAGGTGCGAAAGCCGTGTTCGGTCCGGGCACGAATATTCCGGAAGCGGCGGCCGATCTGATCGAGAAGCTGAATGAGCAGCTCGGTTACGGAGACAAGCAGGCGGCGGAGTAGTCGATCAATTCTTTCTCACGAAAGGCACGGCACCATGGCTTTCGAACAGCTTAAGATGGAGATCTCTTCGCTCCTCACCCAGATGCAAAACCAGCCCAAGGATAGACATGAAATCTATCTCGCGCTCAGGGAGAAGCTCGGCCAGATGAAGGCAACCGGCATGCCGCTGCCGGAGGATCTCGTCACACTGGAACGCGAGCTTGAGGAAGAGTTTTCGAGCGAGCAGCCGAAGGGTAAATAAGCGACACCCGTGCGAGGTTTGGTTGTGGCACGACCAACTGACCAATAACTCCATCACCGACGCAGGTCGGGATTTCAGCTCACACCAGGACCCGTTGAGGTCAGCCTGGATCCCGGCCTTCGCCGGGATGCCGTTCGTGGAGCGAAAGGCGGGGCCCTTGAAGGCCGCGCCGCAAGTTGAGCCTAGAGCTTCCGCAAGGTGAAGAATGCCGTCCCGGCTTCGCCGGACAGGCTCACGCTCTGGCGGCGGCCCGAGACGGTAATGCGGATTTGTCCGCCTGTATTGTACTGCTCGTTGAAGAACGTTCCGGAATAACTGCGCGCGCCGGTGCGGTAGAGCGTTGCGGTCTGGTCGACCTTTGCCGATGCCGTCGCGCAGGTCGCGTTCATCGCGTAGCTCGATGCACCCGTCTTGGCGAAGTGTGCGCGGCAACGCGCCCGCTCCTTCGAACCCGACGCAAACGCGATCGAGCCGCTGCCGCTCCAAGATCCGATTATCGATCCCGATTCCGCGCGTGCAGAGCTGACGGTCGCCCCGGTTAATCCGAAAGCAGTTGCAAGAACGCCGGCAGTTAAAATGCGAGACGTGCGCGAGAGGACACTGCGGACCATAGTGGAACTCCTTGAAGCCGGTCTGTCATGTAGCGACGCTAGCATAGCGAGCATCGTTGCGCATCGGGACGTAAGTGTCGCATCGGTTCTCGTCAATCTGTCGGTGCGGTGAACCAAGAGTTTCAGCCGTACTACAGATTGCGCCGGAAAGACTTTCGGCTACGTGGCAATGCGGACGCGGTGTTCAGTGTGCCCGGATTTCCAGCCCATTCGTACCGACATGCGTTTCGCCTGACCGCCTCATGGCGCCTTCGGATGCGCCGCCATGGCGCAGTCGTCTCTTGCCCGCTGCAGAAATCCATGCTCAGCAGGTTTGCGATGACAATGCTCCCCGAATCCTTTCGGCCTTTCGACGCTCGCATGCTCGACGTTGGCGACGGACATTGGATCTACGTAGAGGAAGTCGGTTCAAAGAGCGGGCGGCCCATCGTCTTCCTGCACGGGGGCCCGGGCAGCGGCTCGCAATTTTTGCATCGTACCCTATTCGACCCGGCCCGCGATCATGTCTTCCTCATCGACCAGCGAGGCGCCGGACGCAGCCATCCTTATCTTTGCCGCCACGCCAACACGACCGAGCATCTCGTGCGCGATCTCGAAATCGTGCGCGAACATTTCGGAATTTCGAAATGGCTGCTGGTCGGCGGCTCATGGGGTTCGACGCTGGCGCTTGCGTACGCGGAGCAACACCCGGAGCGCGTCTCCGGGTTGGTCTTGCGCGCGATCTTTCTCGGCACGCGCCAAGAAGCCGAATGGGCGTTCGTTGAAGGCCCGAAGATTTTCCGTCCCGAACTTTATGCCGACTTCCGCGACCGGCTTCCGCCTGATGAACGCGGCGACCCGCTCGCGGCATACGTGAAGCGTCTTTGCGATCCCGATCCCAATGTGCACGTTCCGGCGGCCCACCTCTGGTATGCCTATGAAAGAACGCTGTCCGAGATCGCCCCAAAGTCCGCGCGATTGCCGACGGACATCGATAAGGATGCTCGGCTACCGCCGACGCCGCTCGTCGAGGCGCACTACATCCGTCACGATTTCTTTCTGCGGCCGGATCAGCTCATCGCCAATGCCGGGCGTTTGGCAGGCATTCCGGGGCGGATCATACAAGGCCGCTACGATCTACTGTGCCCACCTCATAACGCATATGCTCTCGCGGCGGCTTGGACCGATGCACGCCTCGACATCCTCGACTCGGCAGGTCACGCGATGACCGAACCCGGGGTCATGGACGCCATGCGCGGGGCCATTGCGGAATGCGGAACGTCCGGCGCCCCGTAACCTTAAACGGCGCGGCATCGTTACATGATGCTCTGAACATCCTTGACTTGCGGGGCGAACACATCGATATAGCGCCCATTGCTCTTCGATGGCGCTCGGGTCCTCGTGCCACTCCAAGCGGTTCAACTACCGCGCTCGACCCTGCATCCAGATCAATCCTTCAAATAAGGCCACGCCCCGAAAGCGCCGGTGTGGGCCATGGGACGCAGCCCCGGCACCAGATGCACGGGCCTCGAAGCCCTTGGGAAAATTTCACTTTGACAGTTCAGACTTTTGAGGCTTTCGGATTTGCCGAGCCTCTTTCGCGTGCCCTCTCGCAGTGCGGGTACACGACGCCGACGCCTATCCAGGTGCAGGCGTTGAAACCGCAGCTTGAAGGCCGCGACCTCCTTGGCATGGCGGAAACGGGTTCCGGCAAGACCGCGACTTTCGTTCTTCCCATCCTACAGAAACTTGCCTCCGAACCGATCGACCCCGCACCCAAGCAAGTGCTGGCGTTGATCCTTGCGCCGACACGCGAGCTTGCAATCCAAATCGATCAGGAAGTCGCGAGCCTTTCCCGCAACATGCGTATTCGCCGCGCGGTCGTTCTCGGCGGTGTCAGCAAGGGACCTCAGATCAATGCGCTGAAGCGCGGCGTGCACGTGCTCGTCGCGACGCCGGGCCGTCTGCTCGATCTCGTCAACATGCGGACGTGCGATCTCTCGCGCGTCGAGACCCTCGTGCTCGATGAAGCGGACCGCATGTTCGACATGGGCTTCATCCGTGACATCCGTAAGATCGTATCTCTCATTCCGGCGAAACGCCGTAATGCACTCTTCTCCGCGACGATGCCGGACGAAATCCGAAAGTTCGCTTACGAGGTTCTGAAAGACCCGTATCGCGTTGATCTCTCGCCGAAGTCGATCGTCGTCGATCGCATCGATCAGAAGGTGATGATCGTCCGCGCGCCGGAGAAGCAGAGCCGGCTTCATACGCTCCTGGCGGATGAAGCGTGCAAGCGGGTCATCGTTTTCACGCGCACGAAGCGCGGTGCCGACCGTGTCGCCGACCGTCTAGGCATGGCGAGCATCAGCGCTGCCGCGTTTCACGGGAACAAAGCACAGAACGCTCGTCAACGAGCGCTCAACGATTTTACGATGGGGCACATCCGCGTGCTCGTCGCGACAGACATTGCGGCACGCGGTATCGACGTTTCGAACATCACGCATGTCGTGAATTTCGACATGCCGCTCGATCCCGAAACTTATGTGCACCGCGTTGGGCGCACGGCACGCAAGGGGAATAGCGGCATCGCGATTTCGCTTTGTGATCCGTCGGAGCGTCAGGAGATCAAGGCGATCGAACGCTTGATGAAGCAGACGATCGAAGTCATCGGCGACGTTGGCGGCGAAGTTCTGCCGATGCCCGAACGCCGCCAGCATCGTCCCGCCGCATCGAACGGCTCGCGACGTGATGGTAATCAGAGTGGCCGTGGCCGCGACGGTGGACCGCGCGAAGATGGCGGCCGTACCAGGCAGGCGCGCCCCAACGGACATCGTGGCGGAGAGCGGCGTGGAGAGCGCTCTGCAGACCGTCCGGGTGATCGTTCGCATGGCGATCGGGTTCATAGCGCTGCCGCGAACGGCGGCCGCAGAGCTCAGTGGCAGCCGACCGATTCATCGGCCGATCGCGATGTCGTATTCGTCAACGCCCGGCCCGAGCGCTCGGAGCGCGACCGTCCAGCGCGAAACCACAACGACCCTTCGCATCGCGGCGACCGTCGTCCGCAACATCCGCGTGTCGATGGTGAGCGAGGGGCGTCCGAACACCGTCACGGTGAACGCCCAGCAGCTGGACAGCGTTCGAATGGATATCGCTCAGACAGCCCCACGTCCGCCGAACCCAGGCCACGCAAAGGCCGGCCGCAGGACAATCGTCCGGAAGGAAATCGGCGCAATGAACACCGGACCGCGCATCACGCCGGTGCTCCGCGCGGTGATCGTCCGCAGGGTGGGCATAACCGCAACGGAGATGGAGCGACTCGTAGTGGCGGACACGGCGTGGAAAAGCGTGGTCCCAGCCATGGCCGCGGCCGGGATTCCAAGCCTGCCTGGGCTGGTTCCGGCGCGCCAAAGTTCATGAAACGCCGCGACGACGGACGCGGCCGCCAGGATCGTGATCCCGCTTCGTAAGGCGGTTCCGTTCTGAAAGATGATTTCTCGCGAAATGGCTGGGCTTGACCCGGCCATTTTGCTTTGGAGCCGAGCCACTGCACTGGATTAATTCCCCTCCCCCCCTTGGGAGCGAGAGCAAGAGCGCAAGACATTCGAAGTTTTCGCCTGGCGGATCGCGGAAAATCATCTCGCTGCGACCCGGACTGAGCGCGCCTTCCGACGAATAAATTCGAACACAAAAAAAGCCGGGCATTTGCGCCCGGCAAGTTTGAGGAACTGTGACAAGAGAAAAGTGCGAAGCGAATTTCAGCCCTTATCGTCAGGGTCGTTCGGATCTGCGGACTCGCCGTGATCATCGGACTTATCGTTCTGCATAGCCGGACCGCCATGACCATCGTGATTGCCATGCCAACCGTGATGACCTCCCGGACCACCATGCGGACCCCAGCCCCCAAAGGCCCAGCGAGGACCGTGGTGATGATGGTGACCAAATCCCGGCGTGAGCTGATGCATAAGAGGACGCAGAACATCCTTCTGCTCGTCACTCAATGATGCGTAAAACGGTTTGAAGGCCTCGCTGAACGCCTTCAATCTTTCGGCGCGCTCAGACGCGCGCTTGCTCTTTCTTTCATAGCGCTCAGCAAGATCGGGACGTTCATGTTTGGCGCCCGATGCTTTTTCTGCGTGGCGTTCTTCGCGTTTCTTCGCCCATTCGGCGCGCTTTTCCTGACGTTTTTTGAAAGCGTCGCGCACTTGCGATTCGACGGGCGCCCAAAGTTTCTCCTGATCGGCGTTAAGCTGCAGCGCGGTTTTCACCATTGCGATGCGGCCATTCTCAAGGCGCGTTTGGGTCTCAGGCGACATCTGCCAGCCCATACGATCGGCGTTTTTTGCAATTGCAACGGTGGTCGGAACAGCCACAACAGCCGCCAGCGCGAGCCACGTGCCGCGTGAGAAATTATTCATAAGACGGTCTCCTTTGGTCGGCCGGAAGGCAATTTGGGGGAGCGTGGTCGCCGGCCGTCGGAGTTAAGAACGCTTACGCGCACGCCGATCCGTCGCCCAAGGACGTGCGCGCCGGCAAGAAACGATACGGCAAGCGAGCCGCATGTGTGACGAATATACGGCGGATTGCTAGGTACATTCAGCCGACGGCTGATGCTGTAAGGCGGCGCGTCATTGGCTTCCGCGCAGGCTCTGAGCGATTGAGCCGCTCATACCGTCGGACGCACCGTCCATACTTTGCTTTTCCGGCGACATCGAAGCCGGGGCGCGCGCCGTCGCGCTTCGGTCGGCGGGTTGCGCATAGACGACGCGATCGCGTCCGCTGACACACCCCGCGATGCAGATCACGAGGTCTTCGTTGGGTCGTGCTGCCATGAGCTGACGGACGAGACTGTTCTCCGCACCGGCGACATCGCGCGAGCTCAATTCGTCAGCGTCGATATTTTTGGACTCTTGGACCGCAAGATCGTGGGTCTGCGCACCGCCGATATCTGGGACTTCTGAAAATGCGCTGCTTGCGGGTATCAGCGCGAGCGCAATAACGGCACCGGTCGAAAAAAGCGACTTCGCGAAAGCGCGACGCATGTCGAACACTCAAAGCTGAACAAACTCGGAAGAACTGTGTCGCAACCGCGTAAAGGAAGTCTTACACCCCGTACGGCTGACGCTAAGCCAGCGCCGGAGACGGTCCGAAGCAAACAGCGCCCGACCGCGGCCGCAAATGAGGCTTGGAAGGGGCGACGAAACCGCGACTTGCGGCCGGCGCCATTCCTCTTCATGTTCGGGCCCTTGGAACAAGGATATCTTGGCAGATTATGGCGACAGCCACGCTTCCCGCACATCGCATTTCCGTCGCGGATTATGTTGCCGGCATCATAGCCGGAGACCGTGCCCTGCTGGCGCGCGCAATCACGCTCGTCGAAAGTAGCAATCCGGAACACGGCCGCTTGGCGCAGAGCGTCCTGCAGGAGCTGCTGCCCAAAACCGGAAAAGCCGTGCGCCTTGGCATCACCGGGGTTCCGGGTGTCGGCAAGTCAACGACGATCGATCAGTTCGGGATGAACCTGATCGCGGACGGGCATCTCGTTGCCGTGCTCGCGATCGACCCGACATCGAAGCGCTCGGGCGGCTCGATTCTCGGCGACAAGACGCGCATGAGCGCTCTCGCTCAAGAGAAGAACGCATTCATCCGGCCGTCTCCGTCATCGGGCACACTCGGCGGCGTTACGCGGCGAACGCGTGAGACGATGGCGCTCGTCGAGGCCGCTGGATTCGACGTCATCATCGTCGAGACCGTGGGCGTCGGCCAGTCGGAAGTAGCGGTCGCCGACATGGTCGATTTTTTTCTGGTGCTGCTCTTGGCCGGCGGCGGCGACGATCTGCAAGGGATCAAGAAAGGCATCATCGAACTTGCCGACATGATTGCCATCAACAAGGCCGACGGCGACAACATCCAGCGCGCCGAGAGGGCTGCCGCCGACTACAAGCACGCGTTGCAGATTTTCACACCGCATGGCGCCACGTGGTTTCCGCCCGTGCTGACGATATCGGGCCGTGAAAATCGCGGTTTGAAAGAGCTGTGGGGCAAAATTCTCGAGCATCGCGATACGATGACAGCGACCGGCGAGTTTCGGGCGCGCCGGCAAGGCCAAGCCGTCTCGTGGATGCGCGATATGCTCGAGGATCGGCTGATGGCTGCGCTCAAAGCCAATCCCAAAGTCGCGGCCGAACTACCCGCCATCGAGGCGGCCGTGCGCAACGGGACCTTGCTGCCGACATTAGCCGTCGAGCGGCTCATCGGGATGATGGGGCTTTAGCTTTCGCGGTTGAATAAGCCGATCGATCGCCCGGAGGACTTCGACGACATTCGATAGTCGGCTATATTCGCTTCATGCCGCTGTGGACCGATCCGCGCCCAAAAGTTCTACTAACCGGCTTCGGGCCATTTCCCGATGTTCGGAAGAACGTGTCAGCGTCGCTCATCAAATGGCTCCCGTCCCGAGCGCGCATGGCGATGCCGCACGTCCGGTTCGTTGCTGCCGTTCTGCCGACGGAATGGGTGCGTGCTCCGAGCGAACTTGCGAGGCTTTACGATCAGCATGATCCGGTACTGGCGATGCACTTCGGTGTCGCCTCCAACATGCGCGGCTTTCGTATCGAAACGGAGGCGCGGAATTCTTGCCGGATGTCACCGGATGCGATTGGTGCTTTACCGCCGCTGGCGCTTATCTCCGAAGCGGGCGCGGACACCATTCCTGTCACAGTTGATGCAAAAACCATTGCCCGGCATCTTGGCGAACGGGGCTACTACGCCACGCTTTCCGATGACGCGGGCAGCTATCTTTGTAATGCCGTTCTTTATCACTCGCTTGCTGAAGCGACGCGGCGCGGCGGACGCTGCAAAGTCGGTTTCATTCACATTCCCGCCGATGCGTCATGGGTCAACGTGTTCAATTATGCGATCTTCGGCGCCTTCGAAATCGTAAAAATTGCGCTCGAACGTTCGCGTCCGGTCGCGCCTTAACCGCCGTCGTCATCGGCAACACCATCTAAAATGCTCCGACAGACGGCATCCCGATCGACTGCGCTCGCGTCTGACGTCCGAGGATTTTTTAGGATGGGAAGTGCCGCGGCCCGGCCAAGGGGAAGACGGGGGGAGTCGGGACTTGGCCGGGGCGCGGCAGCATCTGGTGCACGGGGGGATGTGACACCAGCACGACGTTATATTTAGTCCTAAAAATATGAACTCATCCTGAACATGATGTTAAATTGTCGCAACGTTTGCGTTGCAGACCGGGTTTCGCGCAAGCCAGTGTTTCCCCGTGCTTTTTGCCGAAGGCGCGAGGCGCCCCTGTCGAATCAGATTAGCGTCCGGGTCCTGATGACTTGCGCATAGGACTTCGTGATGCCGGCCTACGCCGCGCCCCTTTCTCTGCCATTTGCAACTGCCCCCGATAATGCGATGGCGCTCGCGCGCGCGAAGCTCGACAGTGTCTTCGGCTACAAGGGCTTTCGGCCGCTGCAGGGCGATATCATCGCAACGATACTAAGCGGCGGCGATTGCCTGGCTTTGATGCCGACGGGAGGCGGCAAGTCGCTTTGCTATCAGATCCCGTCGCTCGTCCGTGCTGGAACCGGCATCGTCGTTTCGCCGCTCATCGCGTTGATGCAGGATCAGGTCGATGCGCTCCGCGATCTTGGCGTCAAGGCAGAGTTTCTGAATTCGACACAGGATCGCAGCACGCAAGATCAGATCGAACGGCAGTTCGCGGCGGGCGCTCTAGATTTGCTCTATGTCGCGCCCGAACGACTGGTGCAGGAGCGCACGCTTAATCTCTTCGCGCGAAACGAGATCGCACTATTCGCGATCGACGAAGCGCATTGCGTCTCGCAATGGGGGCACGACTTCCGTCCCGAGTACCGGCAGCTCAAAATATTGGCGCAGCGGTTTCCGAGCGTGCCTCGCATCGCGCTGACGGCGACGGCCGACGAGCGGACGCGGCAGGATATCGTCTCGGAACTGTCGCTCGAAAACGCCGCGAGCTTCATCGCGAGCTTCGACCGGCCGAACATCCGCTATACCATCGCCGAGCTTGGCAGCGGCAGCGCCCGCGAGCGCCTTTGGCAATTCATCGAAGCGGAGCATTCATCCGACGCCGGCATCGTCTATTGCCTGTCGCGCAAGTCGGTCGAAGAAACCGCCGCGTGGCTATGCTCGAAGGGGCGTAAGGCGCTTGCCTATCATGCGGGGCTAGATTCGCCAGTGCGCGCCGCCGCGCAAACGAAATTCCTGACCGAAGAAGGCCTGATCATCGTTGCGACGATCGCTTTCGGGATGGGGATCGACAAGCCGGACGTGCGCTTCGTCGCGCATCTCAATCTGCCGAAGTCGATCGAGTCCTACTATCAGGAGACGGGCCGCGCGGGTCGCGATGGCGAGCCCGCGAATGCGTGGATGGCCTATGGTCTGCAGGATATCGTGCAGCTCCGGCAATGGATCGGGCAATCGGAAGGTTCCGAAACCTTCAAAACGGTGCAGCGGCAGAAACTCGACGCGCTTGTCGGGCTCGCGGAGATGCCCGGCTGCCGCCGCCAGGCGCTGCTCGCGTATTTCGGCGAGATGCGCCCCGAGCCGTGCGGGAATTGCGATAATTGCCTTAACCCGCCGCACACCGAAGACGGCACTGTCATCGCGCAAAAGGCATTGTCCACCGTTTACAGAACCGGTCAGCGCTTCGGCGTGACATATCTCGCGGATGTTCTGGCCGGGACCGCCGATGAGCGGGTGCTGCGCAACGGTCACGACAAACTGTCGGTCTTCGGGATCGGCAAGGACGTCGCGCCGACGACTTGGAAGGGCCTCTTCCGGCAGTTGACGGCGCAGGGCTACTTGACCGGCGACGATGAAGGGCGAGGCTCGCTTATTCTGACCGAGCGGGCGCGACCGCTGCTGCGGGGTGAAGAGCGCTTTCTGATGCGCGTCACGCGGACGACGGGCAAGCCGCCCAAAAAACGCGGTGCGTCCATTGCATCCAAGGTCGCACGAGAAAATCAACCGCTGTTCGATGCACTCAAAGCGCTGCGGCTCAAGCTTGCGGCAGCGGCGAAGCTTCCTCCGTACGTCGTCGCGCAGGATCGCACGCTGATCGAGCTGGCGGAAAA
>Ga0182749_1002311_pt1 | contig 14069 bp, 13 predicted proteins | sample eDN3rd37CKraftMG_FD_128875 | JGI IMG/M metagenome (GOLD analysis project Ga0182749, IMG submission 128875) | Enriched Miracle-Growth compost microbial communities from Emeryville, California, USA - eDNA 3rd pass 37_C Kraft MG (version 2) (version 2) ...
CTGCAATTCGTTGCCCCTGAGCCATTCGGTCATCAGGCCGACAACCGGCTCCGGCGTCGGCCCGAACTCGGTCGAGTTGGCCTCGGCGATACCGCAGAGATTGCGCACCGCTTCGATGCAGGCCATCTGCATGCCGAAGCAGATGCCGAAATAAGGCACCTGCCGCTCGCGCGCGAACTGTGCCGCGCGGATCTTGCCTTCGGCGCCGCGCTGGCCGAAGCCGCCGGGCACGAGGATGCCGTTGACGTGCTCGAGGAAGGGCGCTGGGTCCTCGTTCTCGAACACCTCCGACTCGATCCAGTCGAGATTGACCTTGACCTTGTTGGCGATGCCGCCATGCGACAGGGCCTCGATCAGGGATTTGTAGGCATCCTTCATTCCGGTGTACTTGCCGACGACGGCGATGGTGACGTCGCCTTCCGGATTGCGGATGCGCTCGTTGATGAGCCGCCAGCGCTCGAGATCGGCCGGCTGCTTCGGCTCGATGCCGAAGGCGGCGAGCACTTCGGCGGCGAGCCCCTGCGCCGAATAGGCTTCCGGCACGGCGTAGATGTTGTCGACGTCGCGCGCCTCGATGACCGCGCTTTCGCGCACGTTGCAGAACAGAGCGAGCTTGCGCCGCTCGCCTTCCGGAATCGGCCGGTCGGTGCGGCAGAGCAGGATGTCCGGCTGGATGCCGATCGAGCGCAGCTCCTTGACCGAATGCTGCGTCGGCTTGGTCTTCAGTTCGCCGGCGCTCGGGATGAAGGGCAGCAGCGTCAGATGGATGTAGACCGCGTGGTTGCGCGGCAGGTCGTTGCCCATCTGGCGGATGGCTTCGAAGAACGGCAGGCCCTCGATGTCGCCGACCGTGCCGCCGACCTCGCAGAGCACGAAGTCGAAGCCCTCGTTGCCGTCGCGGATGAAATCCTTGATGGCGTTGGTGACGTGCGGGATCACCTGGATCGTGGCGCCGAGATAGTCGCCGCGCCGCTCCTTGGTCAGGATGTCCTGGTAGATGCGGCCGGTGGTGATGTTGTCCTGGCGGGTCGCCGGCCGCCCGGTGAAGCGCTCGTAATGGCCGAGGTCGAGATCGGTCTCGGCACCGTCATCGGTAACGAAGACCTCGCCGTGCTGGTATGGCGACATCGTGCCGGGATCGACGTTGAGATAGGGGTCGAGCTTGCGAAGGCGGACCTTGTAGCCGCGGGCCTGCAGCAGCGCGCCGAGGGCCGCCGATGCCAGACCTTTCCCGAGTGAGGAGACCACGCCGCCGGTGATGAAGATGTACCGCGCCATGGGACCTAACCTTTAACCTCCGCGAATCGATTCGACGAGCGTGAAAAACGAAGAGCGGCTTTGCGTCTGTGATCTGTGGACAAAACCGCCGCAAATTCCGAACGTTGCAACGCGAACCTCACGTCATATCGCAATGAAGAAGGGCCGGTCACCCGGCCCTTCCGAAGATGTCTATTTCGACTGCGGCACCGTCGGCCCGCTTGGGGCGGCCGGCGCGGCAGGCGCCGGTGCCGGCGCCGGTTTGCCGCCGAGTTGGTTGAGCAGGCCGCCCTGGCCGCCGAGCGGCGGCACGCTGCCGGGCTCCGCAGGGGCCTGCGTCGGTGCCGACGAGCCGCCGCCGATGATCGAGGTCGGGCGGCGATCCATGCCGGCGAGGATCGACAGGATCAGGCTGGTGACGAAGAACAGGCCCGCCAGGATGGCAGTGGCGCGGGTGAGCACGTTGGCCGTGCCGCGGCTGGTCATGAAACCGCCGCCGCCGCCGATGCCGAGGCCGCCGCCTTCCGAGCGCTGCAGCAGCACGACGCCGATCAGCGCGAGCACCAGCATCAAATGGATGACAATGACAACGTGCTGCATGAGGGCCCAGAATCCGTTCGAACCAGTTCACCCGGGCGGATGCCCGAGCCGGTCATTCCCGCTCCATATAGGGAGGCGCGGCGGTCTCTACACGATCGAAACCGCTTTTTCCACCCTCGTCGGCGCCTACCGATAGGCGGCCGCGATCCCCAGGAAGTCGTCCGCCTTCAGGCTGGCGCCGCCGACCAGCGCCCCGTTCACATGCGGAACAGCCATCAGTTCCGTGGCATTCGAGGGCTTCACCGAGCCGCCATAGAGGATCCGGACGGCACCGCCTTCCGGCCCAAGGCCGCCGACGAGCCGCTCGCGGATGAAGGCGTGGACCAGGGCGACGTCTTCCGCGGTCGGGGTCAGCCCGGTCCCGATCGCCCAGACCGGCTCGTAGGCGACGACCAGATCGGCCGCGGACGCCCCGTCCGGCAGGGAGCCGGCGAGCTGGCGGCCGACCACGTCGAGGGTCTTGTCCGCTTCGCGCTCGGCCCGCGTCTCGCCGACGCAGACGATCGCGGTCAGCCCGGCGCGGCCGGCCGCCTGCGCCTTGGCGCGGACCTGCTCATCGCTCTCGTGGTGATCGGTGCGGCGCTCGGAGTGGCCGACGATGACCGCGCTCGCGCCGGCGTCGGCCAGCATCTCTGCGGCGATGTCGCCGGTATGGGCGCCCGAGGCCTTGGCGTGGCAGTCCTGACCGCCGATGGCCACCGCCGAGCCGCGCGCCGCCTCAGCGAAAGCGGCAACCAGGGTTGCCGGCGGGCACACCATCAGGTCCGCTCTGCCGGAGAGCACCCCGGCACCGGCCATGATCTTGCGCAGCTCGCCGACCGAGCCGCGCAGGCCGTTCATTTTCCAGTTGCCCGCAACCAGCGGGCGCAGGTCCGTCGCCGCCATATCGATGAATCCCCTTTTCTGTGCGGTTAGCAGAGGCGCGGGTGCGGCGCCAGAGCCGATCCCTCTTGTGTTGCAGGGCGTTAAACGGCGGCTTAAAAGAACCCGGTCTCCCGTCAAGCACCGGAACTTCAGACAGGACGAAGTCGCGCGCCCATGCTCCGCAACATCCACAAAGCCTCCTCGACCTGGCTCGGCAAGATCATCATGGCCGTGATCATGGGCTTCCTTGTCATCAGCTTCGCGGTCTGGGGCATCGCCGACATTTTCCGCGGCGGCTTCGGCCAGAACGAGGTCGCCAGCGTCGGCAGCACCGACATCTCGATCGACCAGTTCCGGCAGTTCTACAACGACCGCCTGCAGCAGCTGTCCCGCCAGGCCGGCCGCCCGATCACCCCCGACCAGGCCCGCGCCCTCGGCCTCGACCGCCAGTTGCTCGGCCAGATGGTCGCGCAGGTGACCCTGGACGAGCAGGCGCGCAGGCTCAACCTCGGCCTGTCCAACGAGCAGATCGCCAAGCAGATCACCGAGGACCCGAACTTCAAGGGCCCGAGCGGACAGTTCGACCGCAACCGGTTCGAGCAGGTGATCCGCGACGCCGGCTACACCGAACAGCGTTTCGTCGCCGAGCAGCGCAGCGTGCTCTTGCGCCGGCAGATCGCCCAGACGGTCGGCGGCGACGTCGCCGTGCCGACCGCGGCGATGGAGGCGATCAACCGCTTCCAGAACGAGCGTCGCGACATCGACTTCGTCGTGCTCGGGCCGGCGCAGGCGGGCGAGATCGCCAAGCCCACCGACGAGCAGCTCGCCAAGTATTTCGACGAGCGCAAGGCGACGTTCCGTGCCCCGGAATACCGCAAGGTGACGCTGCTGCCGCTGTCACCGGCCGAGCTCGCCAAGCCCGACGCGGTCAGCGACGCCGATGCGCAGACCTATTTCGATCAGCACCGCGACCAGTACGGCACGCCGGAAAAGCGCGAGCTGCATCAGATGGTGTTCCCCGATGAGGCCCAGGCGGCGGCCGCGCGCGAGGAGATCGCCAAGGGCAAGAGCTTTGCCGACGTCGCCAAGGATCGCGGGCTCAAATCCTCCGACGTCGATGTCGGCGTCGTGACCAAGAAGCAGATCATCGACCCGGCCGCCGCCGAGGCCGCCTTCTCGCTGCCGGTCAACGAGGTCAGCCAGCCGGTCAAGGGCCGCTTCGGCGCCCTGCTCCTGCTCGTCACGAAGATCGAGCCCGGCTCGCAGCAGTCCTTCGACGCCGTCAAAGCGCAGATCAAGCAGACGATCGCCGAGACGCGCGCGCGCTCGTCGATCAACGACCTGCGCGACAAGGTCGAGGACGAACGGGCGAGCGGCGCGACGCTGCCGGAGACGGCCAAGAAGCTCGGCCTCAAGTCGATCACCGTCGACGCCGTCGACCGCTCCGGCCGCGGCCCCGACGGCAAGCCGGTGCCGGTCATGCTCGGCTTTCCGCAGAACCTGCTGACGTCGGTGTTCTCGACCGACGTGGGCGTCGACAACGAGGCCCTGCAGCTGCCGAACGGAGGCTTCCTCTATTACGACGTCTCCGGCATCACGCCGTCGCGCGAACGCAAGCTCGACGAGGTCAAGGCCGAGGTCGAAACGCGCTGGCACGACGACCAGGTGGCGCAGGCGCTCAAGACGAAATCCGACGCCATGCTCGGAGCGCTCAAGGGCGGCGCGACCTTCGAGAAGGTCGCCGCCGACGATGGCGTGGCCGTGCAGAAGGCGATCGACCTGCAGCGCGGCAAGGCGGCGCCGAATGTGCCCGCCTCGGTGGTCGACGACGTGTTCAAGACCGCCAAGGACGCTGCCGGCAGCGCCGAGGGCCAGGCCGACACCCAGCGTTACGTCTTCCGTGTGACGCAGGTCACCGATCCGGCGCTCGACGCCAGCGCGGTCAACGTGCAGCAGATCAAGAGCCTGCTGCAGAACGCCTATTCGGACGATCTCGTCGGCGAATACCTGGCGCGGCTCGAAAACGAGTTCAACGTGAAGATCAACCAGTCCGCGCTCAGTCAGGTCGTCGGCGGCACGACCGAACAATAGTCATGCAGATCGAGCCGTCGCAGGACGACTTCGCGGCGCGCTATGCGCGCGGCGAGGCGCAGGTGGTGTGGACGACGCTCGTCGCCGACCTGGAAACCCCTGTCTCCGCCTTCCTCAAGCTCGGCGGCGGCAAGGCGATGAGCTTCCTGCTCGAGTCGGTCGAGGGCGGCGCCGTGCGCGGCCGCTATTCGATCATCGGGCTGGAGCCGGACGTCGTCTGGCGCTCGCAGGACGGCAAGGCGTCGATCAACCGTCGCGCGCGCTCGAGCGCCGACGCCTTCGAGGCCTGCGCCGAACCGCCGCTTGCCGCGCTGCGCGCGCTGATCGCGGAAAGCCGCATCGCCCTGCCCGACGCCCTGCCGCCGATGGCCGCCGGCGTGTTCGGCTATCTCGGCTACGACATGGTGCGGCAGATGGAGCACCTGCCGGCGGACAAGCCCGACCCGGTCGGCATCCCCGACGCGGTCATGGTGCGGCCGACTCTGGTCGTCGTGTTCGATGCGGTCAAGGACGCGATGACCGTGGTGACACCGGTGCGTCCCGAGCGCGGCGTCGACGCGAAGGCGGCACTCGCGCGTGCCATGGAGCGTCTCGCCGGCGTGGTCGACGCCCTCGACAAGCCGCTCGACAAGTCGCTTGCCGAATACGACGGCGGCCCGCTCGAAGTGCCGCCGCAGTCGAACACCACGCCGGACGAATACCGGGCGATGGTCGCGCGGGCGAAGGACTACATCGCCGCCGGCGACGCCTTCCAGATCGTGCTGGCGCAACGCTTCGAGGCGCCGTTCGCGCTGCCGCCGTTTTCGCTCTACCGGGCGCTGCGCCGCACCAACCCGTCGCCCTATCTCTACTTCCTCGACTTCGGCGGCTTCGCGATCGCCGGCTCGAGCCCCGAGATCCTGGTGAAGGTGTCGCACGACGTCGTCACCATCCGCCCGATCGCCGGCACGCGCCCGCGCGGCGCCACGCCGCACGAGGACAAGGCGCTGGAAGACGAACTGCTGGCCGATCCGAAGGAGCGCGCCGAGCATCTGATGCTGCTCGACCTCGGCCGCAACGATGTCGGCCGCGTGGCGAAGATCGGCACCGTGACGGTCACCGATCAGTTCTTCGTCGAGCGCTACAGTCACGTCATGCACATCGTCTCCAATGTCGAGGGCAGGCTCGACCCGAAACACGATGCGCTCGATGCGCTCGCCGGCGGCTTTCCCGCCGGCACCGTGTCCGGCGCGCCGAAGGTGCGGGCGATGCAGATCATCGACGAGCTGGAGAAGGACAAGCGCGGCCTCTATGCCGGCTGTGTCGGCTATTTCTCCGCCGCCGGCGAGATGGACACCTGCATCGTGCTGCGCACCGCGCTCGTCAAGGACGGCAAGATGTATGTGCAGGCCGGCGCCGGCATCGTCGCCGATTCCAATCCGGCGGCCGAGCAGCAGGAGTGCGTCAACAAGGCGAAGGCCTTGTTCCGCGCGGCGGAAGAGGCCCGCCGTTTCGCGAGCGCCGCCAAGCGCGGGCAGTAAAGACGAGCCGATCGACCGCGAGCCGGCTCGCGCGGCGCCGGCTCACGACAACCAACCCATTGCCGCGCCGGCGAGGATGACGACACCGAGCAGGAAGCGATAGGCGACGAAGGGCCAGCTCGAGAAACGCTCGAGGATGCGCATCAGGCCCCAGATCGCGAAGAAGGCCGAGATCGAAGCCACGATCAGGCCGACGGCGAGCACCGACCAGCCGTGCGCGCTCAAATGGATCTTGTGCAGCTCGTAGATCTCTTTCAGGCCGGCGAGCGTGATCGCCGGCACGCCGAGCAGGAACGAGAACCGCGCCGCCTCCTCGCGCTTGAAGCCGAGCGCGAGCGCGCCGGTCAGCGTCGAGCCCGAGCGCGACACGCCGGGGATCAGCGCGCCGACCTGGGCGATGCCGACCAAGAGCGCGTCCCAGAAGGTCGCCTGCTCCATCCTGCGCCGGTGCCGGGCCATCAGCTCGGCAATGCCGAGCAGCGCGGCGAGCGCCACGCAGGCCCAGCCGATCACCTCGATCCGCCGCAGCGGCGAATTGCACGCGTTGAGCACGGGCGACAGCGCGAGCCCAGCAAGCCCGATCGGGATCGTGGCGATTCCGACCCAGACGACGAAGCGCAGAGAATGATCGGAGAAGCGCCGCTCCGCCAAGGCCGACAGGGAGTTGACGAACAGGCCGCGCACATCCGCCCAGAAGTAGCTGACGACCGCGGCCAAGGCCGCGAGTTGCATCGCCGCCGAGAACGCCGATCCCGGATCGGTCCAGCCGAGAAAGGCCGGGACGAGCCGCATATGCGCGGTGGACGAAATCGGCAGCAGTTCGGTGATCCCTTGCAGCACGCCAAGCAGGGCGACTTTGGAATAGCCGAGGGCGACGAAGCCCGTGTCGAGGCCGCGGGTGCAGACATCGCTCATGCAGTCGTTTCCTGCGTAATATTCTCGCGCCGACGCCATCGATCGTAGATGTGCTGTTTATGGCGTGTTTATCGCGAATCTCGCACCCTTCTTCCTATTATCGCTTTCAGGCGACAGGTTGAAGAATTCCGGCGGCGATCATGACCGCGACGCGGCAATTGTGATGAAGGCGAAACCGGCAGCCGCGGCGTTCCTCGTCCTGCTGTGTCTGCCCATGGGCGCGCACGCGCTCGACTGGAGCTACTGCATTGCGCCCGCCGGCGCCGATCATCGCATCTTCATTTCGCGCCCGTTTCCGTCCATCGGCCCGAAGGCCGAAGCCGACTTCGACGACCAGCTTGCGCGACGGCGCATGCGTCACGACTCCGTCCAGTGCCCGCGGGCGGGCGACGAGGCGGCGGCCGTGATCATGCGCCAGCACGCCGTCGACGTGAACCGGCTGTGGGGCCGGCAGGTAGTCGACATCCCGTGGGACGGTCCGCCATAATGGCCTTCACGGCCGCGAGGCGCCCGCCGGATGGGACCGGATGACGACCCTGATCTCATTCTTCGACCGCCTGGTCTCGGCGACCATCGCAACGCTGCGATGGCTCGCATTGCCGCTCGTGCTGCTGCTCTTTCTGCAGTGGCCGCTGCGCGATCTGGTGCACGCCTATTCGCGCGAGGCCAACGACCTCGGCCAGATCCTGTTCGCGCTGTTCGTCGCCGCCAGCGTCACCGCGGCGACGCGCGCCGGCACGCATCTGGCGGCCGATGCCCTGGCGCAGCGGTATTCGCCGCGCTTGCGCCGGCGTATCCGCCAGTTCGGCGCCCTGTTCGGTCTGGCGCCCTGGGCCCTGTTCATTGTGTGGTCGAGCCGCAGCGCGGTCTCCTCCTCGCTATCGCTGCTCGAGCGCTTTCCTGACACGGCAAATTCCGGCTATTTCCTAATCAAGCTCGCGCTCTGGCTGATGGCCGCGCTGATCCTCATGCAGGCGGCGATCGACGTCCTGCGCCCCCTCCCGGAGGACGACATCTGATGCCGTGGCTCGGGCTCGTCCTCCTTATCCTGGTCGCAGCCGGGATCATCGGCACCGGCCTGCCGGCCGCGGTCGTGCTGATCGGAGCGGCCACATTGGGGGCGATTGTCGGTGTCGCCTCCGGAGCCGTGCCGATCGAGTTGCTGGGCGCACTGCCCAGCCGGCTCATCAATCTCCTCGAAAACGACCTCCTGCAGGCGCTGCCGCTCTACGTCACCATGGGCCTCCTGCTCGATCGGCTGCCGGTCGCGGACGCGCTCTATCGCGCCAGCAACGCGCTGCTCCGCCGCTCGCCATCGGCGCCGCTCGTCTCGGGCATCGTGCTCGGCGCGCTGCTCGGTCCGATGAACGGCTCGGTCGGCGCCAGCGTGCTCGGCCTGTCGCGCGTGATCTCGCCGCGGCTGACCAGGGAAGGCGTGCCGGCGCCGGCGCGCGACGCGCTGATCGCGGTGGCGAGCACGCTCGGCGTGCTGGTGCCGCCGTCGCTGGTCTTGATCCTGCTCTCCGACGCCATGCTGTCGGCGCACACGATGGCGGTGACGCAGAGCGGCCGCAGCGACCGTGTCGTCAACACCCAGGACATCTTCCATTCGGCGCTGCTGCCGGCGGGTCTGTTCCTGGTCCTGTGCCTCGTTCTGGCCTGGGCGGCAGGCCGGCGGACGGAGTGTGCGGCCGCGCCCGAGCCGCTGACGCTCACGCAGGGCGTGCTCGCCGCGGTCTCGCTTGCGGCGCTTCTCCTGCTGCTCGGCGGCGTTGCCGTCGGCTATTTCTTCGCGGTTGAAGCCGCGGCCATGGGCGCCTTCACCCTGCTCGTCGCCGGTCTGCTGAGCGGCCGCCTCGACGGCAAGACCATGCGCTCGCTGCTCAGCGACGCGATGGCGATTACCGGCGCGCTGTTCGCGCTGCTGTTGGCGGCAACCACCTTTACCCTCGTGCTGCGGCTGATCGGTACGGACCGGCTGGTCGGCGATCTTGTCAACGCGATACCGGGCGGCGAAATCGTGGCGCTTGCCGCCGTGCTGGCGGTGATCGGCCTGTGCGCCTTCGTGCTCGATGCCTTCGAGATCATCTTCGTCATTGTGCCGATCGTGATTCCGCCGCTGCTGGTGCGCGTCGCCGACGCGCGCTGGGTTTCGGTGCTGGTGCTGTTGACGCTGCAGTCGAGTTTCCTGCTGCCGCCTTTCGGCTACGCGCTGATGATGGTGCGCGGCGCGACCAGGAAACCGGCGCCGTTCGGCGGGCTGGTTCGCGCGCTCATCCCGTTCCTGCTGGCGCAATGGCTGGTGCTGGGGCTCGTGCTGGCCTTCCCGCAGCTGGTGCATGTCGGCGAAAGGGCCGCGACGGTCAGCCGGGCCCCGGCGACGCCGCTGTCGACCGAGGACGTGAACCGGCGCCTCAATGAGATGATCCCGCTGCCGCCGGGCCTGGAGGCCCAATAGGGCCGCGCTTGACCCCCCTCCTGCCCCGCCTTAAGCAGGAAAACATGATCGTCCTGATCGACAATTACGACAGCTTCACCTTCAACCTCGTCCACTACCTGGGCGGGCTCGGGGCGGGGGTCGTCGTGCACCGCAACGACAGGATTTCGGTCGACGCCGTCATGGCCATGGCGCCGGAGGCGATCGTGCTGTCGCCCGGCCCGTGCACGCCGAACGAGGCCGGCATCTGCCTCGACCTGATCGTCAAGGCGGCCGGCAAGGTGCCGCTGCTCGGCGTCTGTCTCGGCCATCAGGCGATCGGTCAGGCGTTCGGCGGCAAGGTCGTGCGCGCACCGACGCCGGTGCACGGCAAGCTGTCCGACATCCGGCATGCGAACACCGGCGTGTTCCGCGGCATCAACGGCTCCTTCAAGGCGACCCGTTACCATTCGCTCGTGATCGAGCGCGCGAGCCTGCCGCGCGAGCTCACGGTCAATGCCGAGACCGACGACGGGCTCGTCATGGGCCTGATGCATGCGGACCTGCCGATCCATGGCGTGCAATTCCATCCCGAGAGCATCGCCTCGGAGCACGGCCATCTGATCCTGAAGAATTTTCTCGATCTCGCCGCCGCGTGGAACGCGCGCATGGGCCGGCGCACCGCGGCCGCACTGAAGGCGGCGGTCTAGAAGGGGATTTCATGGCCGACGAATTCAAGGCGCTCATCGCCAAAGTCGCGACCGGCGCGAGCCTCACCCGCGAGGAATCCGCCGCCGCCTTCGACCGCATGATGTCGGGCGAAGCGACGCCCTCGCAGATGGGCGGGCTCTTGATGGCGTTGCGCGTGCGCGGCGAGACGGTGGAGGAGATCACCGGCGCGGTCACCACGATGCGGTCGAAGATGCTCGGCGTGAAGGCGCCCGCCGACGCCGTCGACGTCGTCGGCACCGGCGGCGATGCCTCCGGCTCCTACAACATCTCGACCTGCGCCGCCTTCATCGTCGCCGGCGCCGGCGTGCCCGTCGCCAAGCACGGCAACCGCGCGCTGTCGTCGAAGTCGGGCGCCGCCGACGTGTTGCAGGCGCTCGGCGTCAAGATCGATCTCGACGCCGCCGCGGTCGGCCGCTGCATCAACGAGGCCGGCATCGGCTTCATGTTCGCACCGTCGCATCATCCGGCGATGAAGAACGTCGGCCCGACGCGCGTCGAGCTCGGCACGCGCACTATCTTCAACCTGCTCGGCCCGCTGTCGAACCCGGCGAGCGTCAAGCGGCAGATGATCGGCACGTTCTCGCGCCACTGGATCGAGCCGATGGCGCAGGTGCTCAACAATCTCGGCTCCGAGTCGATCTGGGTCGTGCACGGCTCGGACGGGCTCGACGAGATCACCACCGCCGGCACGACGGCCGTTGCCGAATTGAAGGACGGCCGCGTGCGCAGCTTCGAGATCTCGCCGGAAGACGCCGGCCTCAAGACGGCCAAGCCCGAGGCGCTGCGCGGCGGCGATGCCGAGCACAATGCCAAGGCGCTGCTCGCCGTGCTGCAGGGCAAGCCGGGCGCGTTCCGCGACGTCTCGGTGCTCAATGCCGCGGCGGCCTTGATCGTCGCCGGCAAGGCGCAAGACCTCAAGGACGGCGCGGCGCTCGCCGCGAAATCGATCGACAGCGGCGAAGCGGAAGGCCGGCTCGACCGGCTGATCGCGGTGTCCAACGCCGCGCCGGAGGCGTGACGTGGCCGACATCCTCAAGACGATCGAGGCCTACAAGCGCGAGGAGATCGCCGCGGCGAAGCGCGTGAAGCCCCTGTCGGCGATCGAGGCCGAGGCGAAGACGCAAGGCGCGCCGCGCGGCTTCCTCAAGGCCATCGAGCGCAGGATCGCCGGCGGCGACTACGCGCTGATCGCCGAGATCAAGAAGGCGAGCCCGTCGAAGGGCCTGATCCGCGCGGATTTCGATCCGCCGGCGCTGGCGAAGGCCTACGAAGAGGGCGGCGCCACCTGCCTCTCGGTCCTGACCGATGCGCCCTCGTTCCAGGGCCGGCCGGAATTCCTGACGCAGGCGCGCGCCGCGACCGCGCTGCCGGCGCTGCGCAAGGACTTCCTCTACGACCCCTACCAGGTCGCCGAGGCGCGAGCCTGGGGCGCCGATTGCATCCTGATCATCATGGCCGGGGTCGACGACGCGACGGCGCACGAGCTCGAAAGTGCAGCCAGAGACTATGGGATGGATGCACTCGTTGAAGTTCATCACGAAGATGAACTGGAGCGAGCCCTGCGCCTGAAGTCGCGCCTCATCGGCATCAACAACCGCGACCTGCGCACCTTCGAGACAAGCCTTGCCGTCTCCGAGCGCCTGGCCCCGCGCATCCCCATGGACCGCATCGTCGTCGGCGAGAGCGGCCTCTACACGCCGGCGGACCTTGCCCGCCTCGCCCGGGCCGGCATCTCGACCTTCCTCATCGGCGAGAGCCTGATGCGGCAGGCCGACGTCGCCGCCGCCACGCGCGCGCTGCTTACGCGCCAGACGGCGACCGCGGAGTAGCCGCCATGGCCCGCAAGACACCGTCTTCGCGGAGCCGCCGGCCAGCGCCGCCGTCCGGCGAGGGCCCCGCCCTCACCCACATCGACCGGCGCGGGCAAGCGCACATGGTCGACGTCTCCGGCAAGCCGCAGACCGAGCGCATCGCCACGGCCGAGGGCCATGTGATCATGCGCCGCGAGACGCTCGATCGCGTCACCACCGGCAATGCGCTCAAGGGCGACGTCCTCGGCGCCGCGCGCCTTGCCGGCATCATGGCGGCCAAGCGCACGCATTCGCTCATCCCGCTCTGCCATCCGCTGCCCATCACCAAGGTCGAAATCGAGATCGATCCCGACCACGCCCTGCCCGGCTTCCGCGTTGAGGCGACCGTCAAGGTCACCGGCCAGACCGGCGTCGAGATGGAGGCGCTGACGGCCGTCTCGGTCGCCTGCCTGACCATCTACGACATGGCCAAGGCGATCGAGAAAGGCATGCGCATCGACGGCATCCGCCTTCTGGAAAAGCGCGGCGGCAAATCCGGCGACTGGCGCGCGGAGACCGAATGACATGTCGCTGATGCCGGTCGCCGACGCGCTGCGCCAGGTGCTCGCCGGGGCCGAGCCGCTCGGCACCGAGACGGTCGCGCTCGACGACGCGCTCGGCCGCGTGCTGGCCGAAGATCTTGCGGCCAGGCGCACGCAGCCGCCCGACGACGTCTCCGCGATGGACGGCTACGCCGTGCGCGCCGCCGATACGGCGGAGGCGCCGGCCGTGCTGACGGTGATCGGCGAGGTGGCCGCCGGGCATCCCTTCGAGGGTGAGGTCGGGCCGCGACAGGCCGCGCGCATCTTCACCGGCGGCGTCGTGCCGGCGGGCGCCGACTGCGTCGTGGTGCAGGAGGTGACCGAGCGCGACGGCGACCGCGTCACCATCAAGCGCCCCGGCATCAACGGCAAGCACATCCGGCGCAAGGGCATCGACTTCAGCGAAGGCCAGGTGCTGCTCGCGCGCGGCCGCCGCCTCGACGACCGCGACCTGATGCTCGCCGCCTCGATGAACTATCCGCAGGTCCCCGTCCATCGCCGCCCCAAGGTGGCGATCGTCGGCACCGGCGACGAGCTGGTGATGCCCGGCACGGAGCCGAAGCCGGGCGAGATCGTCTATTCGAACGGCTTTGCGCTCACGGCGCTTGCCCGCGGCGAAGGCGCCGAGGCGCGCGACTTCGGCATCGCCCGCGACCGCATCGAGGACATCGCCGCGCATGTGCGCCGCGCGCGCGAATGGGGCGCCGACATCCTGGTGACGAGCGGCGGCGCCTCGGTCGGCGAGCACGATCTGGTGCAGCGCGCGCTCAAGGCGGAAGGGCTCGACCTCTCCTTCTGGCGCGTCGCCCTGCGGCCCGGCCGGCCGATGATGCATGGCCGCCTCGGCCGCCTGCAGGTGCTCGGCGTGCCGGGCAATCCGGTCTCGTCCTATGTCTGCAGCGTCCTGTTCCTGGTGCCGCTGATCCGCAGGCTCGCCGGCCAGAGCGACCTCGAGCGCGCGCGAGAAACCGCCCGGCTCGGCCGCGACCTGCCCGAGAACGACGAGCGCGAGGATTACCTCCGCGCCATGCTGACCTTCGGCGCCGACGGGCCGATCGCGACCCCGGTGTCCTCGCAGGATTCTTCGCTGATGGCGCCGCTGTCCCGCTCCGGATGCCTCGTGATTCGGCCGCCGCACGCCCCGGCCGCGGCCGCCGGCTCACCCTGTGTGATCCTTAAGCTTGCGCTTTAGCGGCCTTTCGACGTCTTCACCCGAAATTAAGTGGTTGCGGAACACATATCGAACAGATAGTGTCCGTTCATGATTTGTTTCTGACCTGCC
>Ga0182749_1002312_pt1 | contig 14067 bp, 13 predicted proteins | sample eDN3rd37CKraftMG_FD_128875 | JGI IMG/M metagenome (GOLD analysis project Ga0182749, IMG submission 128875) | Enriched Miracle-Growth compost microbial communities from Emeryville, California, USA - eDNA 3rd pass 37_C Kraft MG (version 2) (version 2) ...
GAGATCGCGTCCTTCTGGGCCCGCGTGCCGAGCCCGAACCGCGTCATCAGCACGCCGGGCTTCGTGGTCGCCGGCCACCCCAGGTCGTGGCTGGACACGTCCTCGTTCTGCTTCCGTCCGACCGTGGTGTCCGAGCACACCGCGAACGGCCGCAGCTCCACGCCCGCCTGCGCGGTCCACTCGTTCAGGGTCTGCTGCAGCAGCGCGATCGAGGGCACCAGGAACAGCACCGTCCCACCCTCGGGGAGCATCTGCTCGACCAGCTTCAGCGAGGTGAACGTCTTCCCCGTCCCGCACGCCATGACCAGCTTCCCGCGATCATGGGTCTGAAACCCGGAGATCACATCCGCGATCGCGTCCTGCTGGTACTTCCGGGGCGTGTTCGCCGCGGTCTGGTACAGGATCTCCGGGGTGTCCGGATTGAACCGGGTCCAGTCGATCCTCGACTCGGCCAGGTTGTTCAGATCAACCCGCTGGACCGGCTTGGTCTGATCGTTCAGCGCCTCCTCAGCGTGCTTGGACCACTTCTGTGCGGTCGTGACGATCATCCCGCTCGCAAACGGCTCTTTACCGAGCTCGGTGAAGAACGAGTCGATCTCCTGTTTCGGCAACACCGCGTCCGGGGCGTAGAACTTCGCCTGGATAGCCGTGTACTCACCCGTGTACCGGTCACGCGCGACCAGGTCGATACCGGTGTCCGGCTTGCCCTTTCGGTCCGGCCATTCCTGCCAGAGCCACACATCCGAGAAGAGGTCCACATACTTCGGCTCGGTCGTCAGATACGACTTCAGGAACCGCTCGAACCGGGCCCCCTTCTCCTTCTCCGAGGTCGAACCGTAGTAGATGTCATCCAGGAGATCCCAGAGCGTGGTCGCCATGAATACATCATCGCCGTGATGTGTCGCGCAGCCGCACATTGGCGAGCTCGAAGCACGTGCGGCCTCTGATCGACGAGCCAGCACCCTGAGCCTGTCTTTGCGCGGCGGTGCCCTGGTGTCCGATTGTCGGCTGCTTCGAGTGAGCGCGGATCGGGGGCCAGTCGCGGATCGAAGTAGATTGGAGCGTGACGATCTAACTCGAAGATCGGGAGAGCTGGAGCGGTGCCAAACGTCAGAATCGTGACTCCTATCTCCTCTCTCGGCGGCCGCCGGTTCGAACCCCAGGCGGAGCGAGAGTTGCACGAGCTCGCTGAGACGGTCGCGCCGACGCTGCCCGGTGCAAACGGGGGAGTGATGCTCATTCCGGAGATGCCGAGTCCTCTCGGTCTGCCCGACTTCATCGCTCTGACAGGCGGCGAGACCTGGCTGGAAGCGCGTGCGACATCAGGCGTTCCGCCGATCCTGGGTGAAGCCGATTGCGCCGTACTCGCTGCGATGACGGCTGGGCGGTCGCTTTCGGCTCCGAGCGTCGCGAAGCGGGTCGGATGGTCGTTGTCACAGCTTGAATCAGTGCTTCTCCGGCTGGAGCGCCAGAACGCGGTCCAGCGAAGCCGAGGCGGGGCCTACCGGTTGAACAGCTCGCTGGTGCCCCAGGGGTCGGTCTTCGCACTTGAAGCCAAGGTGAAGGACTGGTCGAGGGCTGTCCTCCAGGGGCGCGCATATCGAACGTGGGCGAACAACTATGTCGTGCTTCTCGGAGAAGTGGGGCCGGTCGCCGAACGCCGTGCGGCGGAAGGGGTCGCCAAGGATGGAGCCGGACTCTACTCCGCAACGGGATGGCTGGTACGCCCACGATCGCGACGACCTCCGCTCGCCAATCGATTGCGGGGGTTCGAGTACGTCTTCGCCGCTACCGGCGTCTCAAGTCCATCCTTCTGAGGCCATGAACGCATCAAGGCCATCCAGGAACGGCTTGATCCAGCGATCGGAGCCGATCTTCGCACCTGTGATCCGCCTGACCTCGGGCCACTCGGATCTGGCCGTCGTGTAGCGCTCCCGCAGGGCTTCGATGCGAGCGCGCCCCGTGAGAACCTCCAGTTCGTCGACGATCTGGGTGAGCGCACTCGCGTGGTGCGCGAACGCTTGCTCCGCCTTGGGGCCGATCGCGCCAGGGGTGAGCCTCCCGGCAAGCGCAGCTGATTCAGATTCCAGAATGCGGTACTCGCCGTTCGAGAGTCCGCCCATCAGGCCTAGCAGGGTAGGACGCTGGTACCAACCACCACCGGTTTGGTCCCCTTGGCGTTCCTCGAAGTCCTGATAGGCGCAGATGCGCTGACGAAGATCCCATCCGGTTCCAATCGCTTCTGCTCCGGCCGCGACCGCGGGAAGTGCAGCAAGGTCACCGAATGCCACCCGAACTGGTCGGTCCTGGCTCAGGGCGTAGGTCGAGCGCATCAGCCCAAAGATCTCCTCGGCCGTCGCGCCCGGGGGCATCGCGTTGTCCGAGCGGGCGACGATGAACAGCCAGCCTGCTGGCTGCAGCTGATCCAAGGCACCAATGTGTGCATCGAGCTCGGCTCCCGCTCCCCAGAACTGATGGTCGCCCGCCACCGACAGCCATGTAGCCGGCGAAGCGGCGATCGCTTCTTGACTGAGTTCGAGGGCGCTTTGACTTTTCGGGGTATCGGGATACGAGACGAGAACGGTTGGAGCCAGGAGCGGACTTGAAAGTTCGCTCTGGATGGAAAACACGCGATCAACGTGGTCGCGCATTTGCGCTCGAGTAGTCAGCGCGTTTCGCGCGCCGGCCCACAGGCCCCACGTGTCGTAGTGACGGAAGTCGCCGGCACGAGGCATGTCCAGCGCGTAGGTCATCGGATCGAACCAGAACTCCCCGCCAGCGGCCCTGATCAGATCTGAGGTGTCTATGGCCGAGCGCTTGAACCCGTTGGAGAGCCGGGGAGACGCGAAGGGCGACAGATACGCCCCGATCGCGTATCCGCCCGCAAGCGCATTCTTCGTCCACTTTATCAACGTGTTGCGGGCGGTGTCGCCTATGAAGACCCCCATCAGATCGCCTCGAACGCGAGCATCAGAGCGTCGCCATTGCGGTAGCGCCTGGCCGGCTGGGGGTGCAGGCCTCGTTCGATGACTGCGACAAGTTCGGCGGGCAAGTCAGGGCGTACGGTCGCCAGGGGGATGTGGTCCGCGATCCGAAGGCGCTGGAGGTACTCGAAGTCGTCGCCCTTGTATGGCACCGGCGGGCTGCCTGTCGCCGCGTAGTAGACCAGCGCGCAGCATCCGAAGACGTCCGACGCGGCGGTCGGAGAGCCGGAGTACGCCTGAAGGTGTTCGGGCGTCATGTAGCCGCGGGTCCCTGGCTGGCCACCAACGGTAAGGCCGCTTCTGAGCGTGTGCTTGGCGAATCCGGGATCCATGACGACGAACCTTCCGGACGAGAGCCGCTGCACGTTTCCGGGACTCAGGTCCCGGTGGATGACCTTCTTGTTGTGGAGCGCTCCCAGGCCGGCTGCGACGTCACGTCCCAACGCCACCAGGTGCCTCGACGCCCAGCCCGATCCGTTATACCGAAGATCAGAGCCATCGAGCAGCTCTTCGAGCCAGAACACCGCAACGGGGGGATCTCCGAGCACATGCAGATCAGACGTCACTGCGACGACGTTAGGGTGATTGATGCTCTTCAGAAGATCTACTTCGCGACGAGCGCGTTCGAGAGCTGCGGGATCAGCGGCTAGTCCCAGATCGATCAACTTCAGAACGCTTTCGGTGCCGTCTCCGTTCGTGACGACGTGCACCTGCTTCTGGCCGCCCGGCACGAGCGCACGTGCAGGAGTGACGTCGAGCTGAGCGCACGCATCCCCTAAGAGGCCTGCCATATGGTGATCCTGGCATGAGAGTCGCGATCCCGCACGAACATCGGCGTGCGCCGCCACGAGGCTGTATCCAGTGCAGGGACAAAGGTCGCAATAGGGCCGCTGACCGTATGCCGCCTATTCACGAATTCGGTTCCGCCTTTGCATGAGGTTCAGTTCCGCACTGCGACCCAGGAGCGGAGCGTGCTTCGGCTGAGGTCCAGGGATGGCCCAAGGAGCGTCCCGAGGCGCGACTTGAGGTTCGGAGCTTTGCCGAGATAGACACATTCGCATATCGTCCCGAGAGCTGCCGGAGTTCGTTGGCCCCGCGAGCCGTCGATGGTTGCGACCCGCCTGGGTGCACACCGAAATGAGCCGTTCGACGGCGGGCGCGGGCGAGGGTACGGCGCCGGTGCTGTTTCAGGTGTTCGTGTCCTTCACCGGTTCGTGCGAGCTGCAACCAGGTGTTCATCTGCGTGATGTCTTCCCCGCGCACCCCGCGTGTCCAGGGGATGAGCTGCAGGTGGGTGATCGCGCGGTCGCGCGGTCGACGCAGAGCGGCGAGGACTTCGCGGCCTCTCACGGGTGGTAGGTCGGTGACCAACAACAGCGGGCGGCCGTCGAAGCGGCGGACGACCTGTTGCGCTTTCGCGTCACCGACGCTCGGCCCTGACCAGTCCGCCTCGGTCAGAGCGACCGGCAGCTTGGGCAGGTCGAGGATGGGACCGAAGATCGTATTCGCGTGCTCGAGCCAGGTCGACGCCCATACCACGTCGGTCCCTTGGGTGAGCAAGTCGTCCACCCAGTCCACTCCCAGTCGCGAGAACCGCGCGCGCGTCGTCCACGTCCCGTCCGCTTCCCAGATCGGCTCCGCTCGCGTAACCCGGGGGTAGGCGTCCCGGCTCACGGTGATCCGTGCGTCGATGACTTGTGCCTGGTCTGTACCGGCATAGGTATCTGACACGGCCAGGAGCCCGTCCACTTCGATGGCCACAACCGGCATGAATCGTCGAGCATCCGTCGCCTCTGGCGCGGTGTGGTCGGACATGCTTGTGGACATTACGGCGAGCCGGCGAGGCGCGATGCATCAACTGCGAGACGGAACGCGGAGAGTGCCCTCGTCCACGACGTGAGAGTGGCGGCGTGAGCGGGACAGCTGCCCCCACTGTTGCGGATCACTCGCTTGCCCGAAGACCGGGACGTGGGCCTCCCGGTTCTGGCTCGTCTTCCCGAACGCTGCCGTCACGGCTATTCGTAGAGATCCTCATCGGCGTACTCTCGCACGACGCGACGAGATAGGCCAGTGCACTGCGGGCGTCGGCGCGCTCCGTGACGGACGGGTGTCCGGGCATATACGCGGTCACGCCGCCGGCCCCTGATGTGACGAACACCTACGCTCGAGGGACCCGCGCGTGGGTGCGCCCGGGTTCTATTCAAGCCCCTCGATGATAGCCAGGAGCCGGTCGAGGTCTGGGCCGTCCTCCTCCAGCCACGGCTCGATCATCTTCTGCAGCTCACCGTGCTCGATCTCCGGGTGACGGACGACGTGGGTGGCGATGATGTCTGCGACGATGAAGCCGACACCGACTTCCTGCTGAAGTCGGGCCAGGATCCTGCGTCTGCGCCGAGCATTCGCGACGGTGCCCCAGAGGCGTCGATCCATCGCGCGCCGCGCGCGCTCGCGGGCGTTGCGGCGTCGCCGGCGAAGCTCATCCTGTCCCGCCTTCGTCGATGCCAGCAGCAGCCAGGCCTCGACCTCGGCTACGTCCTCGCTGGTGAGACCGACAAGCGGATTCACGGGACACACGTGGGTAAGTGCTCTGTCTCGCGGGGGTCGAAGCCGCGAGAACTCGGGAGCGCCCAGGGGGGCATCATCTACCCACACCAGCGGCCGCCCCGCATACTTCTTAGCCAACTGCCAGGCCTTCCAGGTAGCCGCTGTGGGCGCGCCGTGCCGTTCCCCCTCGACCGCGACCGGCAGCGAGGGGAGCCCGAGCGCGGGCCCGAAGACGGTGTTCGCGAACGACTGCCAGGTCGTCGCCCACACCACCTCAACACTTCGCTGCAACAACGACCTCACCCACTCCGCACCCAACCCGGAAAGCACGTCTATGTCGCGTGCTTCGCCGCTCTCGTCCCACTCCGGCGCGCCATGGAACGTGTACGGATAGTCCTCGTAGCGAAGCGTGATCTCCGCGGCGAACGCGCCCTCCGGGAGCGGCTCACCCGGAATCAAGGGGAGCCGCAGGACACCATCGATATCCAACGCCACAACCGGCCGAAACCGATCCGGGACGCTACTGGGCACCTCGCCGTCGGAGTGCGACCGCGAACTTCCATGAGGTTGAGGGCTCTCCGTGGACATCACTTGATCACATTGCACGACCTCGCGCAGGCCGTGGCGGTTGTCGATGCATCAACTGCGAGCGCACAGCATTGGTCCGCGACCTCGCCCGACAAGTCGCAGCGATGCCACGATCGCCACGGAGAGCGAGTGATGAGCAACACATGCGGTCGATTGGATAGACCCGTCGGGTTATCCAACCAGGCCGCATGCCGCGGCCGCGTGCGACCAGCCTTCGACAATGCGAGCTCGTGTTCGATCGCCGGCGGGCTCGTCAACTGTGCCTTCTGTCAACGGCGCGCAGGGCAAGCGATCCGAACCGTGGGCGAGCATAAGGGGGTCGGGTTCATGCGTCCCTCCGCCGTCGATCGCGCCCGGTGACGGGGTGACCGGAAGGTGGCACCCGCCGGGTCGGCGATGAGGGCGGCTTTGGCCTCCGCCCTTGCTACGCGCTACTCGTCGAGGCCCGCGGCCGCGAACTCCCGCTCGATCGCCTCCCGCACATTCGCGAACATCAGCAGCCGCTTCGCGACCGCGCGGCTCGGCAACAGGGCCGCGTTCTGCGCCGCGAGCCCGTCGAGGTACGCGGCGTTCGCAGCACGTTCCGCCAACGTCGCCTCCGGGCGGAGGGCGATCACCCTGCGCACCGTTGCCTCGTCTAATGGGACGGGCGGGGGCGTCCTCTTCGCTGCCTGAATCTCCTCCATCGTGAGCATGACCGCAGGCTACCCAGGGGTACTGACGCCCCGGCTGAACGGGGGACCTCCGCGCCGCAACACAGTGCCGAGCGGGGGAATTCGGCCGGTGGTCATGCGGCAACTGCTCGGCCCGCGTGCGACGACGGTATGTACTCCCTTGGGTAGCCATTGTCGACCTCCGTGACATCCGCTCTACGCCCAGGGCTGCGCGCCCAGCCGGCGTCGATCCGCTGGCCGTTCCCGAAGCCATCTCCCACCTGAGGGGCCCTCGAGATGAGCCTGGTCGCTCGCGTCGGGGGAGTGAGGTCCGCCCGTCGGGCGTGGGCATGGGCGGACGAGTTCGGGGAGCCGGGTCAAGCAGACCAGGCCCGGCTCCCGCATGCGTTCCATGCGGCGTCACCTCGGGCGAGCGGTACGACCCCATCACGATCCAGTCCTGGTTCGCCGGCATCGGCATCAACCGAGCCTGGACGACCAGACGCCCGCGCCGATGCTGCGGGAGGGCGACCCGATCCCACAGCCTTTCCGGCTGATCGCGCGGCCAAAGCGCTCGCGATCCGCGAGTGAGCCCGATATAACAGCAAACCCCTCTTGCGCACGGTGGTCATCACTCGCCACCCGGGGTGAAGTGTGGCGACTCCGCTACCTGACGGACCCATCGGTACGGCCCCGCGGGAGTACGCACCTAGCCGGTGTGTTGTACTCCGGTCGCGGGACGACCGGCTCCGCGTATTCCGCACGCGTACACCGCCGGTTCGCGACTCGGATGCTCCTCGAGTTGCTCGCGAAGACCGGCCGAGCCGCGTCGTACGCGGTGCTGCACGCGATCGAAAGGCCACGACGAGGGCATCGGCGGTCGCCCCTCCAACCGTGGCTGCGGCTACTTCCAATGGCAAGCATCGAGGTGCTCGCAGTTGTTGCACGCCAAGGGCGCAGTGCAGCCCGCACCTACGGCAACCTCGAATCTGCTACCGCCGATCGGGCGAGGTCATTCGGCGGGCTGTGTGGCGGCGGAGCCAGATCGGAGAATGCAGACCGCGATCGCTCTGTCCGCGGTCGCCTTGTCAGGAGGAAACGCGATGACCGAGTCACCCTCGTCGGGCGCCCAAGGAGGACGTCACGGCGAAGTCGGCCACCCTCATCTTGAAAGCGTCAGAACCCAGGTGCACGTCTGGTGTGAAGTGTGCGGGAGGGAGAAGACGACTACTGCCGAGAAGGCGTTCGACGACGGTTGGGACTTCGGTGGGCCCGGAGGCCTCTACCCACTGGGAGTCGTTTCCCCGCGCACCTGCCCACGTTGCATGATCAACAAGACGGTCTGGTGGCGGCTCGCCATAGAGCACACACCGTTCGCTGAGCTGTCCTGTCCCGAGCTCGAGGTCGTAGCACGCATTCTCCGAGAAGTACCGCCCGCACCGGGGTCGCCGACTCCGTCCTGAAGATGCGGGGACGAGGGGCCGACGTGGCACCTTTGGTGCGCTGCAGGTTGATGAAACCCTGCGCCGCCGATCCGCCCCTCTGTCGAGTGCCCGCGGGTGCTGACGGGCTGCTTGCCCCGAACGCGAACGTCCTGGAGACGGCGATGAGGAAGTTCCGTGAGGCGACGACTCCTCCGCGACGAGTGCGCGACACAATGACCCGAAGACTCCCGTGTGCGTGCCCGCTGTAGGCGTGTGTCCGCTTCCGCGATGAGATGACACCGGAAGGCCAGTCAGCGAGGCGGGCGCGTGGTCGTTGCCGTCAACGTGCCGGTGTAAGACCTGAATCAGTGAGTGTCCAGGGGTGACCCGAAGTGTTTGGGCGCGGAGCGGATGGCGTCTTTGACGGTTCGCTGGAACCAGCGCAGAGCGGAGCTCTCGTTGCTGGTTGATCGGGCGTAGAGGCGCACTTCGACAGGGTCGATCTCCACTGGCAGCGGGCGGGCGACGAGTGGCCATGCCTCCACCCAGTCTTCCGCGAGGCTCGCCGGAACGATTGCGACCCGGGGCCCTGGGTGGAGGAGGCGTGGTAGTGCCGACAAGTGGCTTACCACCAAGCTCGGCGTGATGTGCAGACCGGCCCGCGCGAGGAGACTGTCGATCTCGGGTGCGGCCGAGTCTCCTGTGGCGACGACATGTGGTGCGCCCAGGAACTGCTGGCGGTTGATTCGTGCGCGGCGAGCGAGTGGATGTGCCTCCGAGAGCAGAAGCACGTAGTGCTCCGATTTCACGAGCTCGCCCACGAAATCACCTTGCGGGGGTGTCGACGCAATCGCGAGGTCGACTTTCCCGCGCGTCAACCATTCGGGGAGCGCCGAAACATTGAGTGGGACGACTTCGACGCTGATTGCCGGGGCGACTTCCGCTAGGGAATTGAGGATGGCGGGCAGGAAACCCATCTCGCCCAACTCGGACAAGGCGATCCGGAAGCGGTGCGTGGAGGTCGTCGGGTCGAAGTCTCGAATTCCTGCGACGGCCTGTTCGAGGCGTGCGAGAGCGGAACGCAGTTCCGGATACAGCGTTTGGGCGGCCGGGGTCGGCCGCAACATGCGACCCTCCCGCTGGAAGAGAGGATCGCCGAGTTCGCGGCGTAACCGGGAGAGCGACTGGCTGACGGCGGACTGGGTCACGAAGAGTTGATCCGCCGCCGCCGTTGCCGTCCCGGCTTCGAATACGGCGACGAACACGCGCAACAGATTGAGATCCATAAGTTCAGCTAATTCTATCTGTGACGAATGCTAAGTAGGGAATCGGTGGACTCCTTGGCAGACTGTGCGAACCAGCCGGGATCGGTACTGGATTGCTCAACCCCGGTCGAGGAGGACCAGTTGAAGTCAACGAAACGTTCGATGTGGAAACAGCGTCTGGGGGCGGCCGCGTTCGTCGGGGCCGTTGCGACATCGCTGCTCACGGCATGCGCCTCAGGCGGGGGCGACACGACCGGCGGCTCCGAGGGCACTGCGACGGGAACGAAGACCGTCGATGTCGCGGTACTCCCCACATCGAACATGGCCGCGGTCTACCTCGGCGTGAAAGAAGGCTTCTTCGAGGACGAAGGTCTTGACCTGAACCTCACGACGGTCGGTGGTGGCGCCGAGATGATCGCCGGCATTCAGGCGGGGTCGTTCGATTTCGTCGCAGTGGGCTATGTCCCCCTTTTCGCGGCAGCGGCCAGCGGTCTACCGGTTCGTATGATCGCCGCGAATGACGTGGGCGGCGCGACGGAGGAAGAAGAGTGGCAGGCGGTGGTCGTCGGTGCCGACTCGGACATCCAGAGCGCTGCTGACCTCGAGGGCGCGACGATCGGCGTGAACGCGCTCAAGGGCGTTGCCGAGGCAACGATCCGCGCCTCGATGCAGAAACAGGGCTTGGACGACTCGACGGTGCAATTCGTGGAGGTGCCGTTCGCCGAGGTCCCTCCTGCCGTTGCCAATGGCACGGTCGACGCAGGCTTGACGGCTGAGCCGTTCATCACCCAGACACTCGCCGATGGCGGACGCATCGTGGAGACGCCGTCTCTGAAGCTCGGAAAGCACTTCCCGAACGGGGTCTGGGCGACCTCGCAGGAACTCGTGGACGCCGATCCTGAGTTGGTGGACGCGTTCACGCGGGCGATCACGAAGTCGGTGGAGTTCGCATCAGAGAACCCGGACGCAGTGCGGGAGATCCTCCCGACATTCACCGCTCTGTCGCCCGAGCTCGCTGCCGCGATCCGACTGCCGGTGTTCAGCGCCGATCTGGATCGCTCGCAGCTGGACACGTTCATCGAGATTCTGCTCACTTACGAGGTCATCGAGTCGGCACCCGACTTGGATCAGATGATCCGCGATTGAGGTAGCCTCCGTGACCGTTATCTCACCGATGAGATCGGTGCGGCCGGCGCCTCCGCGCTCGGCCGCACCTCCGAGTGCGGGGGTGCTCTCCAAGGTCTGGCGGCGCATCTCGTCGCTCGGCGGCGCGCTCGCCCTGATCCTGATCGCCGAGCTGCTGACGCGTCTCGAGTTGCTCCCGGCGCAGTACTTCCCGCCGCCGAGCGTCGTGCTGGGCCGGCTGGTCACGCTCATGCTCGAAGCCGCGTTCTGGCAAGCAGTTGGGCTGACGCTGCTCGGATGGGCGATCGCCCTCGGGATCGCCGCTCTCATCGCGATCCCGCTGGGGGTGCTGCTGGGGACGAGCGAACTCGTCTACCGCGCCACACGGCCGATCGTCGAGTTCTTGCGACCTGTGCCGTCGGTCGCTCTCATCCCGCTCGTCTTCTTGATGTTCCCGCCTGGCTCCCTCGACGGAAAGGTCTTCCTCGCGGCGTTCGCGGCGACATGGCCCCTGCTGATCCAGGTGATCTACGGAGTGCGCTCGATCAACCCGACCCAGCTGGCCACGGCGCGGTCCTTTCAGATCGGCCGTCTGCGAACTTTCTTCCGGGTCGTGCTTCCTGCTGCGACGCCGTACCTCGCGACGGGGCTGCGCATTTCAGCGACAGTGGCACTGATCTTGGCGATCACAGGCGAGATCATCATGGGAGCCCCGGGCATCGGGCTGGAGATCAACAGAGCGCGTCAAGGCGGTGACGTTCCGATGATGTACGCCTACGTCATCGTCGGCGGCGTGCTGGGCATGGTGTTGAACTCGGGCTTCGCCGCCCTCGAGCGGAGGGTGCTGCACTGGCACGCGTCGCAGCGCGGAGGAACGCGATGAGGCTCAACCGGGCTGCGTACCTCGCTGCAGAAATCGTCACCCCGCTCGCGGTCGTGCTCATCGTGCTGTGGTTCACCAACGCTCAGCCCAGCTTCTTCCTGCCCCCGCTGCAGGACGTGGTGGCTGCGTTCATCGGCAATTGGCTGTTTGCCCTCGTGCCGGAGCACCTCGTTCCCAGCCTCGCGAGACTGTTCACGGGCTACATCGCCGCGATCGTCATCGGCGTCGGGGCCGGCGTCCTCATCGGGAAGGTACCCGAGATCCGCAGGCAGGCCACTCCTGTGGTCGAGTTCCTGCGCGCCATCCCGCCACCCGCTCTCCTGCCGTTCACGCTGATCGCGTTCGGCACCGGCGACGCTGCCAAAGTGATCCTCATCGCGCTTGTCTGCGTGTGGCCGATTCTGCTCAACACCGTCGACGGAATCACAGGAGTGGAATCGACCCTGCGCGAGACGGGAGAGAGCTACCGGATCGGGCGGTGGGACACCCTGCTGCACGTCGACCTTCGAGCGGCGAGCCCGCAGATCTTCGCGGGCATGCGGGCATCCCTCCCGCTCGCGATCATCATCATGGTGATCAGTGAGATGGTCGGTGCGACCAACGGGATCGGCTTCTTCATCGTCCAGGCGCAGCGCACATTCGCGATCCCGGACATGTGGTCCGGGATCATCCTGCTGGGCATTCTGGGCTACCTGCTCAACCTTGTATTCACCCTCGTCGAACGCGGCGCTCTGGCCTGGTACCACGGGTCCCGCGCCGATGTCCGCTGACCCCTGGAGGAGAGCGTGCTCACGCTTGAGAACGTGTCCAAACTGTACGGGGAGGCCGGGAGCGGCACCCTCGCGGTGAAGGACCTCAGTTTTGAGATCGGCGAGAACGAGGTCGTCACGATCGTCGGGCCGTCGGGGTGCGGCAAGACCACTGTGCTCAAGCTGATGGCCGGGCTGTTAGCCCCGAGCAGCGGCAACATCACGATCGACGGCAGGCCCGTCGTGCGGCCCCCTGAACAGATCGCACTCGTCTTCCAGGACTACGTGAACTCGCTCTACCCGTGGATGACCGTGGGCGACAACGTCGCCTTTCCGCTCAAACGCAAAGTGCGGGATCGGGTCGAGCGGCGGGAGCGGGTCATGTCAGCCGTCGAGTCCGTCGGGTTGGCGGGATTCCTGGACCGGTATCCGTGGCAGCTGTCCGGTGGGATGCAGCAGCGTGTTGCGATCGCGCGGGGGCTGGCCTATCAGCCGAAGATCCTCCTCATGGATGAGCCGTTCGGCGCGCTCGACGCGCAGACTCGGGCCGACCTGGAGGACCTCGTGCTCAAGGTGCGCGACGAGTTCGGGGTCACGGTCGTGTTCGTCACCCATGACATCGACGAGAGCGTCTATCTCGCTGACCGGGTACTGGTGATGGGGCCTCGGCCGACGTTCATCGAGGCGGATCTCGCCGTCGACCTCCCTTCGCCACGAGACCAGATCGAGACGAAGGAACTGCCCGAGTTCGGGCGCGTGCGCAGCGATATCTACCGTCGCATCCGACGGTCGAGCGAGCTGATGCGCACGGAGAACCTCCGCACGGTCAAGGCGTGAAGTCGCCGGAGAGGACGAACGAGATGACAGAGCAGGTGACTGTGGGCGAGGCTGTCGGCCGCGCCTTGGCGCAACGCGGCATCGCACACGTGTTCGGCGTTGTCGGCAGCGGAAACTTCATGGTCACGCACGGGTTGGTGGCCTCAGGAGTGCCCTTCACAAAGGCGCGTCATGAGATGGGGGCAGCGTGCATGGCTGATGCGTACACGCGGCTGACCGGCGATGTCGCCGCGGTGACCGTGCACCAAGGGTGCGGACTCACGAATGCCGTCACGGGGATCGGCGAGGCAGCGAAATCCCACACGCCAGTCCTGGTCATCACCGGCGACACAGCGGTCGGCGATACTGCCGGCAACTTCGCCATCGACCAGGACGCGCTCGTCGCCTCGTTGGGAGCGGTGCCGCGGCGGATCCACTCGGCCGCCACGGCGGTCGCTGATGCGGTTGCGGCCTATGACTACGCGGTGCGTCAGCGTGCGACGGTCGTGCTCTCGCTTCCCGTGGACCTGCAGGACGAACTCTGCCCCATGCCCGATTCGACAACGGCGGGGCCGATGCGTCTCACTCCGCCCGGTGCGTCGCCCGAGGCGGTCGCCGAGCTAGCTGACATCTTGGCGCAGGCCGAGCGGCCGGTGCTGGTAGGCGGTCGGGGTGCGCGGCATGCAGCCAACGCCCTACGCGCGCTCGGCGCGCAGTGCGGTGCCGTCTTGGTCCCCTCAGGCGGTGCCCGTGGACTATTCGCGGATGACGAGTGGGGCCTCGACATCATGGGTGGATTCTCCACCCCGACCGCGAGGGAGCTGATCCAGGGCGCCGATGTGCTCGTGGTATTCGGCGCCGCCCTGAACCAGTGGACGGCGCACCGTGGTCAGCTGACAGCGCAACCGACGGTCGTGCAGGTCGACGACCGGCTCGAGGCTTTCGGCAAGCACCGCGAGGTAAGCCTAGGAATCGTCGGCGACACCGCGGTCGTCGCTGCGGCCGTGACTGAGCGACTCGCCGCCGGCGGCCCACC
>Ga0182749_1002315_pt1 | contig 14063 bp, 10 predicted proteins | sample eDN3rd37CKraftMG_FD_128875 | JGI IMG/M metagenome (GOLD analysis project Ga0182749, IMG submission 128875) | Enriched Miracle-Growth compost microbial communities from Emeryville, California, USA - eDNA 3rd pass 37_C Kraft MG (version 2) (version 2) ...
AGCGCGCGCGATTTCGGTGAGCTTGCGACCTCGTCGGCCGCGATCACGCTGGCTGCGGCGCTGGGTTATCCTGCGACCTTCGGAATTGCGGTCGTCGCGGCAGGGCTTGCTGCCTTCCTCATGGTCCTGGTCGGAAAGCGCTGAGCGAGGTCACATCAAGCCACATAGAGTAGAGCTTTGAAAGCACCGGCGCTGCTTGCCTTGCCAATGCTGTTCATGATGACGCTGATATCGATCGGCCTGGTCCGTCGTCCGTCCTGGTGAGCGACAGAGCAGGCTACGAGCACAGCCGTGGATCCTGCACCACCTCTTCAGGGGATAAGCACGCCCGGGCGCGATCGTGACCGCGCCAGACGGGCCAGGCAGCACGACCCACCCGTAACGCGGAACGCAGGAACAGCCAGGCGATAAGGAGGCCGACGACGATGTCGGGCCAGTCCGCTTCGAGCCACGCGACCAGTCCCCCCGCCGTCAGCACGCCGACATTGGCGATCACGTCGTTGCGCGAACACTCGAATGTGCTGGCCATGTTCATGTTGAGGGCGCGGAATCGCCAGAGCAGCGAAAGGCAGACAAGGTTTCCGACGAGCGCGACCGAGGTCACGGCCAGCATGAGGGCGCTCGACGGCACGACGCCCTCGGCAATGTTGAAGCCGGTCTCGGTGAGGATCGCGATGCCAAAGGCAACGATCAGCCCAGCCTTGGCGAGCGCGGCGCCCGCCTGCCAGCGCTCTCCCCGCGACAATGCGTAAAGGCTGAAGGCATAGACGATGGCGTCACCCAACATGTCGACCGAGTCCGCCATCATGGCGCTCGATTGGGCGACCAGCCCAAAACCGAGCTCGCCCACGAACATCAGGCCATTCAGGATAAGGGCGAGCACCAGCACCCGCCGCTGCCCATTTTGCGCCAGGATATTGAGCGTTTCGGCCTTGGCGGAGCAGCAATCGTCCATCCCTTGATCCTCGACTGGAGCGGGGGAACGGGTCTATCCACCCTGAAGTCACTACAGGGTCAAGCGATGAACTATTACCGCATTGGCGATCTCGCGCGGGCCACGGATACGCGCGTGGAGACGATCCGCTGGTATGAGAAACAAGGCCTCTTGCCTCCACCCCCGCGTACGGTGAGCAACTATCGGCTCTACGGTGAGGCGGCACTGGCGCGGTTGAGCTTCATTCGCCGTGCCCGCGATCTTGGTTTCCCGCTCGACGATGTGCGCGCACTTCTCAATCTCGCAGCGAGCCGGGATAAGGATTGCGCCTCCGTGGACGTGCTCGCAGCCGGCCACCTCGCCGACATCGATCGGAAGATTGCCGATCTGATGGCCTTGCGCCAGGAACTGTCGGGCCTGATCGAGGCCTGCAACGGTGGCACGGTGGCCGAGTGCCGTATCATCGAGGCACTGGGACCACGCAGATGACGCGAAGGCGATCTCGCCTCGTTTTCGGCATCCTCGCCGGCACGGTGATATCCGCGGGCATCGCTGCCGCCGCCGAGACGAAGCCGATCGGATTTTATGCGCCGTGGGACGCGGCAAGTGTTGCTTCTCTGCGGCAGCATGGCGATCAGCTTGGGGCGGTCGTGCCGGCATGGATATCGGTCACGGGCGCCGACCATAGGGTGACGGTCGCGCCGGACCCGGCGGGCCATGCCGCAATATCGGCGCTCCCGAGCCATCCGAAGCTCTGGCTGATGGTCCAGAACGCTCTGCTTGGAAGTTGGGACGGCACAGGCGCCGCATCCTTGCTTCCTGATCCGACCGCAACTGCGTCACTGCTGGACCGGATCGAACAGGAAGGCGTTGCGGCCAAGGCAGGCGGCGTCGTGGTCGATCTCGAAAGCCTCCCGCCGGGAACCCAGCCTGACTTCCTGGCATTCCTCGCCGCCGCGAGGGAGCGCTGTCGCCATCACGGCTGGACACTGGCCGTCACCGTGCCCGTAGCCAATCCTGACTGGAACATCGGCGCCGTCGCGCGTGTGGCCGACCGGATCATCCTGATGGCTTATGACGAGCATTGGCAGGCGGGGCGGCCTGGCCCCATCGCATCGAACCCGTGGTTCGCCTCCGTCGTGAAAGGTGCGCTCGCGCAGATCCCGCCCAGACGGGCCGTCGTGGCAATTGCCTCTTATGCGTACGACTGGCCCGCAAATGGTTCGGCGACGATCCTTTCCATCGCCCAGGCCGAAGCGCTCGCGCAGCGAAATGGTGTGCGGCCGCAAACCGACCCGACAAGCGGCAGCGCGCATTTCCGCTATGTCGCCGACGATGTTGCGCATGACGTCTGGATGTCCGACGCTGCGACAGTCCGCGCGCAGATCGCTATCGCGCACGCAGCGGGTGCCCAGAATATCGCACTCTGGCGTCTCGGCACCGAAGATGGCGCCATTTGGCGCTAGAGGCGATCGCGTGCCGTACCGGCAAAATTGCCGAAGGCTTCTTGCTTACCGATGGCCGTCGTTCGGCAGACGGTGGCTTTCTGCTTGAGAGCAATCAGTCGGATAGCCATATCGGCGCATGGCCCACGCGTCACACGCCCACATCAGGCATGACGGACAGCATCTGGTGGATGTTGCCGCGATGTCCTCCTCGCCAATGGCGAGCAATGGACCGAGATGCGCGCAGGTCTTTGCCATTCTTGCCGGCTTCGCCAATCCGGCGAGCGCCTATGACGTTGCCGAACGGGTTGGCAGCGCGTTTGAGCGCCGTGTCGCGCCCAACAGCATCTATCGCATTCTCGACCTGTTCGTGGCGCGCAACCTGGCCCTGCGGATTGAAAGCCGAAATGCCTATCTGGCGAACAACCACCCCGGCTGCGTCCATGACTGCATTTTTCTAATCTGCGACGATTGTGGCGCGACCACGCATATCGATGACGACAAGACGGCGCGGACCGTTCGCAACGCGGCTTCACGTGATGGGTTTCTGGTCAAGCGCCCCGTGATCGAAGTGCGCGGCACCTCCACGGCCAGCCACCAATCCTGACCTGGCTATCGAACATCTCTGCCAGATCGATCATGGATTGAGGATGCCGTCCAGTCGGTCCGGTTCCTCGTTAGTTCTGCCTTCCGCAATCCGGACAAATCCCACTTGCTTCGATGGCCACCTGACCGCCAGGAGCAGCACAACGCCGCCGTGGCCGCGAGCGCGCTCACGGTTTTCCTAAGTCCCATCTTCACGCTCCTCCCGCATTCAACCTGCCACGACCCTCAGGAGCAACGACGGCCACGACCAGCGTATCGCTACTTACGGTGCACGCTCTAGATCGGATAATGGCCCGGCGCGGTTTCGATCGTGATCCATCGCAACTCGGTGAAAGCATCAATCCCCGCCCTGCCGCCGAAGCGGCCGTAGCCGGAGGCCTTGGTCCCGCCAAATGGCATCTGCGCTTCGTCATGCACGGTGGGTCCGTTCACATGGCAGATGCCCGACCTGATCCGGCGCGCGACTCTCAAGCCGCGCGCGGTGTCACGGGTGAAAACGGACGCAGACAGGCCATATTCCGTATCGTTGGCGAGGTCGACTGCGTGCGCCTCGTCTCGGGCGCGTGTGATAGCAACGATTGGGCCAAAGCTCTCCTCGCGAAACAGCTTCATCTGCGGCGTCACGTTGTCGATAACGTGCGCGGGCATCAGGACACCGTCGGCCGTTCCGCCGGTAATTTGAACCGCACCCGCACCTAACGCATCGTTGACCAAGTGTCGAACATGATCGACGGTTTTGAGGTCGATTACCGCTCCCAGCGGAGTCTTACCCTCGCGCGGGTCGCCAACCGGCATCGTCCCCACTTTGGCCGCGAATTTTTCGACGAAGGTATCGCCGATCGCGTCGAGGACAATGATGCGCTCCGTCGACATGCAGATCTGGCCCTGGTTCATAAAGGCGCCGAACGCAGCAGCCTTCACAGCCTCGTCGAGGTCCGCGTCCTCCAGCACAATCAACGGCGCTTTGCCGCCTAGCTCAAGCAAAGCAGGCTTGAGATTTTCGGCACAGCGTCGGGCAATGATCCGCCCGACTGCAGTCGATCCCGTGAAGTTGACGCGCCGGACGGCCGGATGGTCGATCATCGCGCCAACGAGTTCGGCCGCGCCCTCGGGAGCATTTGTCAGCAGATTGACGATACCGCCACCCAAACCCGACTCCACGAGAGTTTCAACGACGAGGCCATGAGTACGCGGACACTGCTCCGACGCCTTCAAGACCACGGTGTTCCCACAGGCGAGTGGCACCGCAATCGCACGGACGGCTAGAATGATAGGCGCATTCCACGGTGCCATGCTGAGCACGACGCCGGCCGGCTCGCGGATCGCCATGGCGATACAGCCGGGTTTGTCGGACGGGATCACCTCGCCGCCGATCTGAGTGGTTAAGCTCGCCGCCTCGCGAATGATCGAGCTGGAGAGCATAACGTTGAATCGCGCCCAACCTTCGGTAGCGCCGATCTCGTCCATCATCGCTTCGATGAAATTTGCCGCGTTCGCGTCAAGCGCATCTGCGGCTTTCATCAGAGCTGCGCGGCGGTGGCCCGGGCCCGTTGCTGACCATTCCGGAAAGGCTGCGTCCGCCGCATCCACCGCCGCGATCGCATCGCTGATGCTAGCCGCAGAGGCACGCGTTGCAACGTTGCCGTCGATCGGATTGATTCGGTCGAAGCTTGCTGCCGCTGCACGCGACTCTCCTCCGATCGAGAGATGAACCTCCTTGACAGTCATATTCAGGCTCCGGGTTGTTGCGGCTCGTCGTCCTGCCCTGCGTCGAGAGCAGTGCGATATCGCCGTTCTACCGCAACCGGGAAGGCCAATGACACTTGGCCACAGTCGCTCCGACGCGGTTCCAAAGCTCCTTCTCGGCCCTTGTTCAATTCGCCTCGAGCAATTCGCGTCGTGTCTGACAGGGAGTCCGCGGTCAGAATTTCGCTCCGATCCTGACGCCGTATGTACGTGGCGGCTCAAGGAAGTTGCTCGCGTAACCGAGAATAGATTGCGGCTGGCCAAACACAGAAACCACCTGGTTGCCGACATTGTTGACGAAAGCCGTAAAGGTCAGGGCATGATCCGGCGTTTGGTAGCCGAGCGACAAATTCTCCACATGGTAAGCGTCCTGAGTCAACCCTGGAAGGTATGACGTGTCGAGGTTGCGTGCACCGCTGAAACGAACGCTCGCCATGGCGAGTATCGTGCCGCCATTGCCGAGATCAAATCTGCGATTGTAGGTGACATTTCCCGACCAGCGGGGAGTCTGTATCATTCGATGGCCGCTGCAATCGATCGAATAGAAGCCGGATTCTGGCCCACTTACGGCACAGGCAGTAAGCGGACTCCCGAGTAAGCTGGTCTGTTGATACCGGAAATCCGTGTATTTCCCATTCAGATATTGAATATTCGCCGAGATTTGATCTCTCGGGCTCGGCGAAAACACCAGATCAACGTCCGCACCGTAAATTCGCGACTGCCCGACATTTTGGGTTATGACGCTAACTCCGCTCGGCAACACGGGGTTGGAAAAAGAGATCTGCTGATCGCGATAGTCCCAATAGAATCCTTCAATATTGATCTGCAGAATATTTCCGAAAAGCCGATTTTTCGACCCGATTGTGTAGGCAGTCAGTCTCTCAGGACCGTAAGTGTTCGGCGCGAGAGAAGCATAAAAGCCGCCCGCCTTGAATCCCGTGGCGACGTTTGCGTAAAGCAAGGAAGCTGGCGCCAGATCGAATTCAACGCCCGCCTTCCAGGTCACCTTGCTGAAGCTGTCCCTGCCCGATACGGGCGCGACGCAGGCAAGATTGGACAGGTCGATCGTCGCGGGCGCCGAGCAGACGACCGGGTAGAGGTCCGCGGGAACGTCAGGCAGCGGTCCAGTCCTCGTCCCGTCCTGCCTCTTTCGTTCCTTTGTGTACCGGATGCCGCCCACCAGGCGTAGCCTGTGAGTAAGATCATAGGTCGCCTGCCCGAAGGCAGCGTAGCTATTGGTCGTCAGGATGGGAAGGTCTTGAATGCCGTAAGTCGGCCCAAGATTGAAGCTCAACAGGCTGTCGTTTGTCTCTCGAAAATAATATGCCCCGAGTACGGCGCGCAACGGCTTGCTTTCGTCCGTGGCGAAGCGCGCTTCAAGTGAGGTCTGCTTCGCGTTCTCCTGATCCGCCAAAGGAAATGCCGGATAAGTCAGGAAGTCGAGCTTTGTCCTGCGATAGGCAGGAATGACCGTCAGCGTGCCCAGAGATGTCCGCCATTCAATCGTGGCGCTCGCGCCCCAGTAATGATTGTTGACGTAGCCATCATTGTTGACAAGCGGAAGTCCAGCTGCTGCAAGCCGAGCGTTTACACGCGGATCGCTTGGTCCCAGCCATTTGTTATTTGGATCGACAAAAGGCACCGGCACCGATTCGTCGCCCATGCCGTATTGACGATAATAATCGGCGGCAAACAATATCGAGAAGTCATTGCTCGGCTTAAATAGCAGCTGGCCTCGAAGCGCCTGCCCCTTTTCATCGTCGTAACCGTCGCTCAGGTAACCGTCATGGCTGACGGTCTGGCCTGCCAGGCGGAACGCAACCGTGCTGCTGAGCGCCAGATTGATGGCGGCCTCAGCCTTGATTTCCTTATAGTTACCCATTTCCAGATTGATCTCGCCTCCATCCTCAAAAACGGGTCTTTTGGGAATGATATTCACAGCGCCGCCGGTCGCATTCCGACCATACAGGGTACCTTGTGGGCCTTTAAGGACCTCGACGCGGTCGATATCATAATAGAGCCCGCTGATCGACGCCGGCCGTGCCAGATAGACGCCGTCGAGGTTGATCGCGACGGCCTGCTCCGCATAGCTGTTGGCCGAGAAGGTCCCGACACCGCGAATGTTGACCTGCGTATAGCCGCCGATCGACGGAGTAATTGTAAGCGCCGGTGTAAGTTTGGAGAGATCAGCAGCGGTCGTAACGCCGTTTGCGAGGAGTTGATCGCCGGTAACCGCCACGATTGGCGCAGCAACTCTTTGCAAACTTTCCGAACGTCGCTGCGCGGTGACGACGATGTCCTGGACGCCTGCGCTCTGGTCGTCGGCCGATGTTTGGGCACCCTCTACCGGGGCCGGCGGCGTCTGTGCATTCGCCGAACCGGAGATCGCTGCCAGAAAGGCCGATGATGCAAGCATGGTCGCGCGGCAGGATGTCATGTGGCCCTCTCCCCAATGGTCGAACGCTCCCGCGCTCTGTATAGTAACGTCGTTACCATAAAATGGAATTGCGTCAAGCCGCAGGTAGCTGGTGAAGGAACTTTGGGCTCAGATAAGCCTCGATTCCTTCAATCCCCCCTTCGCGGCCAAAGCCGCTCGCCTTCACCCCGCCAAATGGTGCCTCGGGCATGGCAACCCAGGTCGTGTTGACGCCGATCATTCCGGCTTCGACCTGATCCGCAACGGTCTGCGCGATGGTGGCAGATCCCGTGAATGCGAAGGCAGCCAAGCCGTAAGGAAGCCGATTCGCCTTATCGATCGCCTCGTCGATGGAGCTAAAGCGAGCGGTCAGCGCGACCGGGCCGAACGGCTCCTGGTTCATGGCTATCGCGTCGTCGGGGACGTCGGCCAAAACCGTCGGTTGGAAGAAAAAGCCTTCGTTCCCGATGCGCTCGCCTCCGGTGGCCAGCGTAGCGCCACGGGCGAGTGCATCCTGCACGTGGGCACTCAGCGCATCAATCCGACGACTGTTGGCCAGCGGCCCCATTTGCACGCCACCGATATCGCCGGCGCCTACTTTCAAGGAGCGGCTGCGCTCGGCGAACTGCTCGACAAAACGGTCATGAAGACTATCGTGAACATAGAACCGCGTTGGCGCGATGCAAATCTGTCCCGCGTTCGCGAACTTGGAGGGAACGGTCGCCTCGATAGCGGCGTCGATATCGGCGTCTGCGAAGATCAATACCGGAGCATGGCCTCCGAGCTCCATCGTGATCGGCTTGCAATACTCTCCCGCCAGCGCGCCGAGCTGACGGCCCACGGTTGTCGACCCGGTGAAGCTCACTTTGCGGATCACGTCCGACGTTATCAAATGCGTCGAGATAAGCGATGGGTCGCCATAGACGACATTCAACGCGCCGTTCGGCAGGCCAGCCTCGAGGAAACACTCCGCGAGCATTAGCAGAGAGGCTGGCGTTTCTTCTGCGGGCTTGATGACGATCGAACAACCGGCGGCGATCGCCGTAACAATCTTCCGCCCCGCAAGGAAGATCGGTAGATTCCAGGGGGTGAACGCCGCGACCGGGCCGATCGGCTCACGCATTACGATGGAGCACGCGCCCGGAATTCGCGGCGGCAGCGGCCGGTCTTTGATCTCCTTGGCCAAATCTGCGTGCCACTCGAGAACGTCCAGGGTGAAACCCACCTCGGCCACCGCTTCCGAGATCGGCTTTCCTTCTTCCCGGCTGATCGTACGCGCCACGGCGTCGGTCCGGCCGCGAAGCAGAGCGGCCGCGCGGCTGATCAGAGCCCCGCGCTCCGGCGGCGAGACGGAACGCCAGATCCGAAACGCCCTTTCGGCGGCGCCCAGTGCTTCGTCGAGATCGGCAACCGATGCGCTGGGAAGCGATCCTATGACGCCCCCGCTCGCGGGATCGAGTACGTCGATCGCGTCGCGTCCGTTCGCTGTCAGGCGTCGGCCGTCAATGAGCAAGTGCAACGGAGCATAGTCGGCCATCTTCGTTCTCCTCAAAAGTTTACGTGATCCCGACCTTTGAGGCTCAGTATCGTCCTCGCTTCCGCGGGCGTCGCCGGCCGAAGATCAAGCGCAGCCAACATCGAAACAATTTTATGAACCTGTTCCGCGTTCGTCAGCGCCAGCCGCCCACGCTCAATGAAGAGACTATCCTCCAGCCCGACGCGAACGTTGCCGCCGAGCATCGCCGCCTGCAGTGCAAAGGGCATTTGGTGCCGGCCTGCTGCCAGCACCGACCAACGGTATGCATCGCCGAAGAGTCGGTCGGCGGTCCGCTTCATAAAAATGAGGTTGTCGGGGTCGGCCCCGATCCCTCCCATGATTCCGAAGACCATTTGGATAAAAAAGGGCGGCTTGATCAGCCCGAGATCCACGAAATACGCAAGATTGTAGAGATGCCCAACGTCATAGCATTCGTGTTCGAAACGGGTGCCGCCTTCGGATAGTCGTTCTATGATGTAACGAATGTCGCGAAAGGTATTGCGGAACACCAGATCCTCGGTTCCGCGCACATAGGGTTCCTCCCACTCATGCTTCCACGAAATGAAACGATCGGCTACGGGGAAAATCGCGAAATTGATGCTGCCCAAGTTCAGCGACGCCAATTCCGGCGCCGCCGCACTCGCGGCCGCCATTCGCTCGTTCACTGCCATCGTGGGCGCGCCACCGGTGGTGACATTGAGCACCGCGTCGGTTCGCTCCTTCAACGCTGCCAGGATCGGCAAGAACAGCGCAGGATCGCCGGTCGGCCTGCCGTCCATCGGGTCACGTGCATGCAGATGGATGATTGCGGCACCAGCCGCAGCGGCGTCTGCAGACTGCTCCACGATTTCGTCTGGCGTGATAGGTAAAGCGTCGGACATCGTCGGCGTGTGGATCGCGCCGGTCACCGCGCAGGAAATGATGACTGGTGCAGCCATCACCTGCAGCACCGACCGGCGAGAACGAGCTGCGCCACTTCATTTTCGCTAAGACCTTCGAGATGCCGATGATCGTGCGCCTCAGCCGGTATTCCCTTTACCCTCGGCGGGTTCTCCTCCGCATCGATCGGCGGATCGTTTCGAAGCGTCTCGCGCAATCGGGCTGTTGAAACCTCATCAGCCGTTCCATCCTCTGCAACGACAACACCGTAGCGCGAGGCGGCTTCGTGCGCGGAAACATAGCCTTGCGTCACATCCCGGGCGACGAGCTCCGTTGAACGATCCAGCGGCGACCCGAACCCGCCGCCGCCACCCGAGCGCAGCAGATACGCGTCACCTGCCGTCAAAACGATGTCGGGTGTCTTGCCGGATGGAAGCCACTCGACCGGCCCCTCCCCTCGCCGCAACCCAACGCTGTTCGGCATCCCCGATAGCCCGCCTTCGATCCCCCAAGGCCGGCACTGAGTGCGATCGATCCGCGTGTTGAAGCGCATGTCGGCCAGGGCGCGCACCGTCTGTGCGGCGCCAAGCCCGCCCCGCCACTGACCGGCACCACCGGAGTCGGGACGCAAGGCATACTCCTCCACGAGCAACGGGTACTTGCTTTCGACCTGCTCGCTTGGTCCATTGTGCGTATCGCCGTCGTTGATACATATAGTCGCACACTCGCCGTCGCTGTCGTGCTTCGCGCCCCAGCCGCCACCTATCAGACCTCCGAGATGGATGTAGAAGCTGTCGTCGTTCGGCCGACGTCCGTGCAGGTTGGCGGCGATAAGATCCGCATGATGGCCGGCGATGACCGCATCCGGCATGGCCGGCGCAAGAGCCTTGAAGATCGTATCGACCACGGTCATCGGGAAGGTCATCCACATCCGCATGGCCGCGGGCTTTACCGCACTGATAACGCGACCCGGCGGCAGGATGATATCGAGAGGACGAAACTGGCCTTCGTTGATGGGCAGATCCATCGCCGAGGTGAGACATTTGAAGGCCACCTGACAACAGGCTCGCCCCGATGTCTCGCCGGAGTTGAAGTAGCCAGAAACCTGATCGGCCACGTCTGTCAGATCGACCGTCATGCGATCGCCGCGGACTTCTACTTTGACGCGGATCGGTACGCGCTCGTCGAGTTTTACGCCATCGTCATCCATGAAAGCGACGGCCTCATAGGTTCCGTCCGGCATTTGGGATACGGCTTCTCGTGCACGATCTTCGCTTTGCGCCATAATCGAGTCGATCGAGGACAGCACAGTCTCACAACCATATTTTTTGAGCATGTCGGTGAAGGCGCGTTCACCCGCCTTCACGGCTGCGACCTGGGCCCGGAAATCTCCCATCGCGCGATCAGGAAGACGAACGTTCATCCGAATGAAGTCGATAACATCCTGATTGGGTACGCCCGCGCGATAGATTTTGACGAAGGGGATCTGCAGGCCTTCAGCGTAAATATCCGTCGTAATGCCGGACAAGGTCCCCCCGACATCCGGCCAGTGCGCCATGCAGGATGAGAACCCCTGCAATGTCCCCTCATAAAAGATGGGGACGCTGAAGGTCAGGTGATTGAGATGGCTCCCGGTCGTGTAAGCGTCATTGGTGAGGAGGACATCACCCGGTTCCAGTTGGTCGATACCGAAATGCGCGAGCTTGGCCTTTACCGTGTCGCTCATGCCGCGAATGAACATGGGAAGCCCGAGACCGATCGATACCGTTTCGCCGGTCGCAGTGAAAAGCCCGACAGTGAAATCGAGAGCTTCGTAGATGATCATATTATACGCAGTACGCGTCAAGACGATCTTCATTTCCTCGGTGGCCGCGACAAGACCATTGCGAATAATTTCGACGAGAAAGGGGTCGACCGGCATATCGTTCTTGGCAGCGCTGGTCATTGCTTGACCTCCGTCAACGGTCGCGTATCCCAGCCGTTAGGAACGCTCGCCGATACCCAGTTGCCGTGGAACGTCATGCGCGCGCGAGTTGGCAGGAGGATGGTCGCGACCGGCCCATCGGGGATGCGCTGCGCATCCAAAACGAGGATTCGCGACTTCTCGCTGGTAACGTCGGTAACCGTACAGAGAAGCCAACCATCGCCCTCCTCGCTCGATCCGGCACGCGGAACGAATTGCACTTCCTGCGGCACGATCCCGTCGCCAAGATGCCAAAGATCTGCCTCCCCGGTCGTGAAGTCCAGTCGAGCCAGACTGTTGGACGACAAATGATACTGCTTTCGCGCTTCGGAAGCCTTTGACTTGTCGTCAACGTAGATAAAGCCATATCGATACGAAGGATCCATTGCGTAGCGATCATCGATACGTGGCATTTCGCCGGTTAGGTCCCCAGGAACGAGACGCGTTCGCTCGAACTCGTCATCATTGCTGTCAAGATCGAACGTCCAGCGATAAAAGTGGGGGCCCTCGAGATCGGCGAAGTCGAGCGGCACGTCGGATTGCCAGTCTGGAAAGACAGGATAATAACATTTGTTGCCGGCCGGGAGATCGACCAGCACTTTGTTACCAATCGTTACCGCATTAAAAACATGACTCATCCACATGGCGGGCCCACGGAACCAGCGCATATCCGTCACGTCGGCGTCGCGCCGCATGATACCCACCATGGTCGGCTTGCGGTCATCCCAGGCGAAGTGGGTGCCTCCGCGCTTCATGCGTTCAAGGTCGGCGATGGCGGGGCAGCAGATGAACACGACATGATCCCGGGTCACCGCGAAATCATGCATCAGCGCCGGAAAGGGCGTCTCGAACCACTCCTCCCGAATGAGCTTCCCATCGCGATCGATGACCAGGAGAGCAGCGTCAGCCGAGGCTTCAGCGCTGACTTCGTAGCCGAAAGCCCAAAGCTCGCCCGTACGAGGATCGATCTTGGGATGCGCGGTGAAGTTGCGCGCGCGCAGCTTATCGTCGAACGTATAGCGGCCGATCGTCTCGAGCGTGTCGGGGTCGAGTTCATAAGGAACGCTGTCCTCCTTTAGCGCAAGGAGTCGGCCACCGTGCCAGACGATATTGGTATTGGCGGTGCCGCGATCTGCGCCCGCGACCGACGGGTCGTCGGTGAACGGATTGCGATAGACGCCGAACAGGCTCTTGCGCGCCTTGCGCTCCAACTCGAACTTTTGAGTGCGCACGTAGCGTGATTTCAGGTCGACCTCACCGTTGTGGAACCGGAAAGAAGTCGCCATCCCGTCGCCATTCCAGAAGGCATCCTCGTTCACACGTGACGGCCAGGCCGGGTCGGGACCGACCCGATACATCACGCCTTCGAGATCCTCGGGCAGTGCCCCCTCGATCTCGAGACTGACACAGTCGAGTTCGGTGCGGAACGGTCGTCCGAGACCGACGAGGCCGGGAAGCTTTGGAAACGGGTGGGTCATTCGCCCCTCCTTGCGATGTTGATCAACAAATTACCGAAATCGTCAACTTCGACCGAGGCAGCAGGCGGCACAACGGTGGTCGATGCGTGTTCCTCGATCAGGACCGGACCAGAAAGCCGGTTACCGGCTCGAAGCGCGGCACGCGCGTAAACGGGCGTCTCCACAAAGCCGTCCGTGAAATAGACGGGACGCACTTCGATGCATGCAGCGGCGTCGGGCTTTTCTGGCCCAGTCAGGATTCGCGCGAACTCGGGCTTGGCGATTATCCCTTTGACCGAGGTCCGAATGCTGACGACTTCTGCGGGCTCATCGGGACTTGCATAGCCATAACGCTCCTGATGAAGGGCGTCGAAGCGGCTCTTTATCCCTTCCACGTCGGCATTTTCGAAGAGCGAAACGGGCAAGTCCACCGTGACCGCATGCTCCTGACCGACATAGCGCATATCGGCTCCCCGCGTGATTTCCACGGCAGTGAGGGCGTCACTGGCCCGCGACACGTCTTCGCGCCCTGCCTCCTCCATTTCGGCAAAGATGGTGTTGATCGTCGCGAACGGCGCACCGGCGAGCGGCGTGAAAAGAGTCCGAACATAATCGCGTCTCAGATCGGCAACCAGCATGCCAAACGCCGAAAAATGACCAGGCGCGTTAGGAATTATGAGTCGCTCGATACGCAATTCCTGGGCGACGAATGCAGCGTGAAGCGGGCCGGCGCCACCATAAGCAATCAGGGCGAACTCGCGAACATCCAGACCGCGCTCGATGGAAACACGACGCACGACGCTCGCCATGCTGTCTATCGCTATTCGAAGAACACCATCCGCCGCTTGCGCGACCGACAAGCTCAGCGGGCCGGCGATGGTGCGTTCGAACGCGCCGACCGAAGCCTCTAGATCAAGCGCCATTGTACCGCCGAGGAAACGGGTTTTCGACAGACGACCGAGCACGAGGTTTGCGTCTGTGACGGTTGGCAGTTCGCCACCGCGACCATAACAGGCGGGGCCGGGTACGGCGCCCGCGCTTTGCGGCCCGACGCGCAATGCCTGGCCGGTACCTAGAGAT
>Ga0182749_1002316_pt1 | contig 14056 bp, 12 predicted proteins | sample eDN3rd37CKraftMG_FD_128875 | JGI IMG/M metagenome (GOLD analysis project Ga0182749, IMG submission 128875) | Enriched Miracle-Growth compost microbial communities from Emeryville, California, USA - eDNA 3rd pass 37_C Kraft MG (version 2) (version 2) ...
CCACGGCCCGGAACGGGTGAAGGTCTGGCTCGCCTGCGATGAGCACCGGGAGTTCCTGCACGAGTATCTGGCTGGCCGCGACTTCCCGGTGGTCGTCACGCCCTTCGGCGAGCCGGTGGAGCGGGTGCCGGAGGAGGCCAGGTGAGCGCGCTCAGGCTGCTGCTCACCCGCCGCTGGCTCGGCTACCTGGGGCTCGCGGTGCTCTTCGCCGTGATCTGCGTCGCGCTGTCGATGTGGCAGGTGGCCCGCACCAACGAGGCCAGGGAGGGCAACCGCCTCATCCACGAGAACTACACCTCCACCCCTCGCCCGCTCTCGGAGGTGCTCCCCCGGCTCGACTCCTACCGGGCGAGCCAGGAGTGGACGCAGGTCACGATGACCGGCACCTATCTGCGCGCAGACCAGCTGCTGGTGCGCAACCGCCCCATGGACGGCAATCCGGGCTTCGACCAGCTGGTGCCGCTGCTCTTGGACGACGGCAGGGTCTTCGTGGTGGACCGCGGCTGGCTGCCGACCGGGAACAAGCAGGACACGCCGGACACCGTCCCGCAGCCGGCCGACGGCGAGGTGACGGTCGTCGTGCGGATCAGGGCCGGCCAGCCGACCTTCGACGGCCGCAGCGCCAAGGCCGGACAGATCGCGACGATCCACCTGCCCACGGTCAAGAAGCTCGTCGACCGGCCCACCTATACCGGCGCCTACGGCCTGATGGTCTCCGAATCGCCGGGCGTCAGCACCGTGCCGAGGAGCTATGCCGAGCCCGCTCTGGACGAGGGCCTGCACATCTCGTACGCCATCCAGTGGATCCTGTTCGGGGTGATGGCCTTCCTCGGGCTCGCCTACGCGATCCGCCAGGAGTACCGCCGGCGCAATTCCGACGATCCCGATGAGCAGGAGCGCGCCGCCGAGCGTGAGCGCCGCAGGGCGGCGAAGCCGCGCTCCGACGCCGAGATCGAGGACGAGCTGATCGACGCCAGGGGCTGAGGCCGGAGCGAGGAGACCGGTGCGACTAGGCCAGGGCGACGAGGTCCTGATAGTCGCGGTTCCACAGGTCCTCTGTCCCGTCGGGGAGGATGAGCACGCGCTCGGGACTCAGCGCCTCGACCGCGCCCTCGTCGTGGCTGACCAGGACCACGGCGCCGGAGTAGTTGGCCAGGGCGTCGAGGATCTCGAGCCGGCTTGCCGGATCGAGGTTGTTCGTCGGCTCGTCGAGCAGCAGCACGTTGGCGCCGGAGACCACGATCATCGCCAGCGCGAGCCTGGTCTTCTCTCCCCCGGAGAGCACCCCAGCGGGCTTGCTCGTGTCGTCCCCGGTGAACAGGAAGGAGCCGAGCACCCGCCTGGCCTCGGTCTCCGTGATGTTCGGCGAGGAGGAGACCATGTTCTGCAGCACGGTCCGCGAGACGTCGATGGTCTCGTGCTCCTGGGCGTAGTAGCCGATGCGCAGGCCGTGGCCCGGCTCCAGCTGCCCCGTGTCCGGCTGATCGACGCCGGCGAGGATGCGCAGCAGCGTGGTCTTGCCCGCGCCGTTGAACCCGAGCACCACCACCTTCGAGCCGCGGTCGATGGCGAGGTCGACGGCGGTGAAGATCTCCAGTGAGCCGTAGCTCTTGGAGAGGTTGGACGCCATCAGCGGCGTGCGTCCGCATGGCGCCGGCTCGGGGAACCTGAGCTTCGCCACCCGGTCGACGGCGCGCACCTCCTCGAGCCCGGAGAGCATCTTCTCGGCGCGGCGCACCATCTGGTGGGCGGCGGCGGCCTTCGTGGCCTTCGCGCCGAACCGCGCGGCCTGGGTCTGCAGCACCGCCGCCTTCTTCTCGACGTTGGCGCGCTCCTTGCGGCGTCGCTCCTCGTCGGCCGCACGCTGGCGCTGATAGTTGCGCCAGCCCATGTTGTAGATGTCGATCACCTGCCGGTTGGCGTCGAGGTAGAAGACCCGGTTCACCGTCTCCTCCACCAGCTCCACATCGTGGCTGATCACGATCAGCCCGCCCTGGTAGCCCTTGAGGAACTCGCGCAGCCAGACCACGGAGTCGGCGTCGAGGTGGTTGGTCGGCTCGTCGAGCAGCATCGTGTCGACGTCGGCGAAGAGGATCCGGGCGAGCTCGATCCTGCGGCGCTGGCCGCCGGAGAGGGTCGACAGCGGCTGGTCGAGGATGCGATCGGGCAGGCTCAGATTGCTGGCGATGGACGCCGCCTCGGCCTCGGCGGCGTATCCCCCCAGCGCGGTGAAGCGGTCCTGGAGGGTGCCGTAGGTCTTCATCGCTCTCTCGGCGGTCGCGGCATCCGTGCTCCCCATCTCCAGGGCCGCCTTCTCCATGCCGATCATGAGCGAGCCGAGACCGCGGGCGTCGAGGATGCGCGTGCGGGCGAGGTCGTCGAGGTTGCCGGAGCGCGGGTCCTGCGGAAGGTAGCCGATCTCGCCGCTGCGGTCGATGGTGCCGGCGGTGGGCTGGCCCTCGCCGGCGAGCACCTTGGTCAGCGTGGTCTTGCCCGCGCCGTTGCGCCCCACCAGCCCGATCTTGTCCCCCCGGGCGACCTGAAAGCTGACCTCCTCCATGAGCACCCTGGCTCCGACGCGCAGTTCGAGGTCGTGCACGGCGAGCACAGGCGTGATCCATTTCTTTCGTTGTCATCCGACAAGAGCGAGGAGGGGGAGGCCCCTAGTATATTTCCTGGGCCTGTGCTTTCCGTGCCGGTACCGATCGCCAACACTCCCCAGCACTGCAAGGAGATCCGATGTCCACCGTGTCCCTCTCCGTCGGACGGCCGACCCTCGCCGACCGCCTGTTCAGCCGGAGCATCGTCAGCGACCTGGTGCTCATCGCCGCCGGCGCGGCGTTCACCTCGATCATGGCGCAGATCGCGATCCCGCTCTGGCCGGTGCCGATCACCATGCAGACCTTCGCCGCCCTCCTGGTCGGCTCCAGCCTCGGCTGGTCGCGCGGCGCCCTGTCGATGGTGCTCTACGCGCTCCTCGGCCTGGTCGGCCTCCCGGTCTTCAGCGACCAGGCGCACGGGCCGGCGATCCTCTTCGGCGCCACCGGCGGCTACATCGTCGGATTCATCCTCGCCGCGGCGCTGACCGGATGGCTCGCCCAGCGCCAGTGGGACCGCAAGGTTCTCGGCGCCTTCGTCTCCTTCGCGCTCGGCGCCGTGGTCGTCTACGCCGTCGGCCTGCCCTGGCTGGCCGTGACCCTGGGGCTCGACCTGCCGTCGACGTTGAGCGCCGGGCTGTATCCGTTCCTCATCGGCGACGCGCTCAAGGCGGCGCTGGCCGCCGGCCTGCTGCCACTGGTCTGGCGCCTGATCCGGCGCAACGACAGCAGGACGGACTCGCTCGAGAAGTAGCTCGGCTACGAGAGAAGCCCCGCCGGAATCCGGCGGGGCTTCTCTGCGATCGACGGCGAGACGCCGTACATCGAGAGGTCACATCGAGAAGCCGAGGGCCCTCATCATGTCGCGGCCGTCGTCGGTGATCCGCTCCGGGCCCCACGGCGGCATCCACACCCAGTTGATCATGAACTGCTCGACGATCCCGTCGAGAGCCTGCGCGGTCTGCTCCTCGATGACATCGGTCAGCGGGCAGCCGGCCGAGGTGAGGGTCATGCTGATGATGAGGGCCTGATTGTCCTCGTCCCAGGTCAGGTCGTAGATCAGCCCGAGATCGACGACGTTCACGCCGAGCTCGGGGTCGACGACGTCCTTGAGCGCCTCCTCGATCTGGTCGAAGAGCGCCGGTGCCAGTGCCACTGCAGCCATGGATCCAGCCTACGTTCGATCAGTTCGCGGCGGTACCGCTGAGCTCGTTCTCGCTCAGGTCGGCATCGCTCACGAACCTGTCGTAACCCTCGTCCTCGAGCCGGTCGGCGAGCTCCTTGCCGCCCTCCTCGGCGACCTTGCCGTCGACGAAGACGTGCACGAAGTCGGGCTGGATGTAGCGCAGGATGCGGGTGTAATGGGTGATCAGGAGGAGCCCGAGGCCGGTCCTCTCCTTGGCGCGGTTCACGCCCTCCGAGACGATCTTGAGCGCGTCGACGTCCAGACCGGAGTCGGTCTCGTCGAGCACGGCGAACTTGGGCTTGAGCAGCTCCAGCTGCAGGATCTCGTGGCGCTTCTTCTCTCCGCCGGAGAAGCCCTCGTTGACGTTGCGGTCCTTGAACGAGGAGTCCATGCGGAGGTTCTTCATCGCCTCGGCGACCTCCTTCGTCCAGGTCCGGATGGAGGGCTGCTCGCCGTCGATCGCCGTCCTGGCGGTGCGCAGGAAATTCGTGACCGCGACTCCGGGGATCTCCACCGGGTACTGCATCGCGAGGAAGACGCCGGCGCGGGCGCGGGCGTCGACGGTCATCTCGAGCAGGTTCTGCCCGTCGAGCAGGATCTCCCCGCCGTCGACGTGATACTTCGGATGGCCGGCGATCGTGTAGGCGAGGGTCGACTTGCCCGAGCCGTTCGGCCCCATGATCGCGTGGGTCTCCCCCTCGGCGACGGTGAGGTCGACGCCCTTGAGGATGCTCTTGGCTCCGTGCTCGGTCTCGACGCTGACGCGCAGGTCCTTGATCTCGAGTACTGACATTGCTGTTCCTCCTGGAACTGTGATGGTCGGAATGGCTATGACGCGACGACGGGCGCCGGGTCGATGTAGATGTCGCCGTCGACGTGGCTGACGGCGAAGACGGGAACCGGCTCGTAGGCCGGGAGGCTGAGCGGCTTGCCGGTCACCAGGGAGAAGCGGGAGCCGTGGGCCCAGCACTCCAGGGTCTCGCCCTCGACGAAGCCCTCGGAGAGCGAGATGTCGCCGTGGGTGCAGGTGTCGCCGATGGCGTGCACGGTGCCCGAGGAATCGCGGACCACGGCGATGGCGATCCCGTCGATCTCGACCCGGACCGCGGTGCCCGGCTCGATCTCGTCCTCGGCGCAGACGCGCACGGCTTCGGACATCAGGCCACCTGCTTCGACCGCAGCTCGGTCTCGATGGCCGACACGAGGCGCTGCTCCAGCGCCGGCGAGCCGATCTGCTGGATGATCTCGACCAGGAAGCCGAGCACCACCAGACGGCGCGCCTCATCCTCCGGGATGCCGCGGGCCTGCAGGTAGAACAGCTGCTCGTCGTCGAAGCGGCCCGAGGCGCTGGCGTGGCCGGCCCCGGTGATGTCCCCGGTCTCGATCTCGAGGTTCGGGACGGAGTCGGCCCGGGCGCCGTCGGTGAGCAGCAGGTTGCGGTTCTGCTCGTAGCTGTCGGTGCCCGACGCGCTCTGGCGGATCAGCACGTCGCCGATCCACACCGTGTGCGCGCCCTCGCCCTGCAGCGCCCCCTTGTAGCTGACGCGGGAGACGGTCTTCGGGGCGTCGTGGTTGACGAAGACCTGCTGCTCGAGGTGCTGGCCGGCGTCGGCGAAGTACACGCCGAACACCGCGGCCTCTCCTCCGTCGCCGGAGAGGTGCACCGAGGGGTTCACCCGCACCACCCTGCCGCCGAGGGAGACCACGACGTGGGTGAGCCTCGCGTCGCGGCCGACCTCGGCGAAGTGGCTGGCGAGGTGGACCGCGTCGTCGTCCCACTCCTGCACGGTCACCACGGTGAGCTGGGCGCCGTCCTCGAGGACGATCTCGACGTTCTCGGCCAGGAGGGCGGGACCCGTCCCCTGGAGCACCACGGTGCCGCGGGAGTGCCGCGTGGCGATGATCACGGTGTGCGCGGCCCGCGCCCCCGCGCCGGGCCTGCGCTCGACGACGAGCTCGGCCGCGTCCTCGCCGGAGACCGTGACGACGAGGGCCTTCTCGACGCTGCTCCACGCGTTGGCCGATCCGCGGTCCTCCGGCGTGCCGCCGAGCCCGATGCGGGGGTCGTCGCGATCCACCCACTCGACGGCGGTTCCCGCGGACTCCGAGAAGCGGATGTCCAGAGGGCTTCCATCGAGCGGGTCGCCGAGAAGGGGGCGCACCGCATCCAGCGGCGTGCGCTTCCACTCGGCCTCGAGACCGGTCACCGGCTCGAAATCGGCGACCTCGTACGAGGAGAAGCGCTGGTCGCGCACCTGGACGGGGACGAGCCCCCATCCGCCGTCGCTGTGCTGCTTCGACCCGAGACGGGAGTGCTCCCCCGCCGTGCTCGGCCTCGTGGCCGCGGAAGAGTGCTCTGCCGTCCGGCCGTTCTCCGACCCGGCGACAGTTCCTGGCGTTGCCATCTAGCCGACACTGCCTTCCATGCCCATCTCGATGAGCTTGTTGAGTTCGAGGGCGTATTCCATCGGGAGCTCCCGCGCGATCGGCTCGATGAAGCCGCGCACGATCATGGCCATCGCCTCGTCCTCGGGCAGGCCGCGGGACTGGATGTAGAACAGCTGTTCCGCGCTCACCCTCGAGACCGTGGCCTCGTGGCCCATCTGCACGTCGTCCTCGCGGATGTCCGTGGTGGGGTAGGTGTCCGATCGCGAGATCGTGTCAACCAGCAGGGCGTCGCAGCGCACGGTGTTCGCCGAGTGGTGCGCGCCCTCCGCGATGCGGACCTCGCCGCGGTATCCGGTCCTCCCCCCGCCCCGCGCGATCGACTTGGAGACGATCGAGGACTGGGTGTACGGCGCCATGTGGATCATCTTGGCTCCGGCGTCCTGGTGCTGGCCGGGGCCGGCGAAGGCCACCGAGAGGGTCTCGCCCTTGGCGTGCTCGCCCACCAGGTAGATCGACGGGTACTTCATCGTCACCTTGGATCCGATGTTGCCGTCGACCCATTCCATGGTCGCGCCCTCGTGGGCGATGGCGCGCTTGGTGACCAGGTTGTAGACGTTGTTCGACCAGTTCTGGATCGTCGTGTAGCGCACCCTGGCGTTCTTCTTCACGACGATCTCGACCACCGCGGAGTGCAGCGAGTCCGACTTGTAGATCGGCGCGGTGCAGCCCTCGATGTAGTGCACGTACGAGCCCTCGTCAGCGATGATCAGCGTGCGCTCGAACTGGCCCATGTTCTCGGTGTTGATGCGGAAGTAGGCCTGCAGCGGGATCGAGACGTGCACGCCCTTCGGCACGTAGACGAAGGAGCCGCCCGACCAGACCGAGGTGTTCAGCGCGGCGAACTTGTTGTCGCCGGCCGGGATGACCGTGCCGAAGTACTCCTCGAAGAACTCCGGGTGCTCCTTGAGGGCGGTGTCGGTGTCCATGAAGATGACACCCTTCTCCTCGAGCTCCTTGTTGATCGTGTGGTAGACGACCTCGGACTCGTACTGGGCCGCGACGCCGGAGACCAGCCGCTGGCGCTCGGCCTCCGGGATGCCGAGCTTCTCGTAGGTGTTCTTGATGTCGTCGGGCAGATCGTCCCAGGTCTGGGCCTGCTGCTCGGTGGAGCGCACGAAGTACTTGATGTTGTCGAAGTCGATGCCCGACAGGTCGGCGCCCCAGGCGGGCATGGGCTTCTTGTAGAACAGCGACAGGGCCTTGAGACGGTTCTTGAGCATCCACTCCGGTTCGGATTTCAGGGCCGAGATGTCGGCGACGACCTCCGGGGAGATGCCGCGCTTGGCGGACGCCCCCGCCACGTCGGAGTCGGCCCAGCCGAACTCGTAGATGCCGAGGCTCTCGAGCTCAGGGCGGTCGATCAGGATGTCTGACATTGTTACCTCTTCCTGCCTGCGTCAACCCGTTCAGCGGGCCGGTCATTCCTCTCCGCCGCGTGCGCATGCGGTTCTCGGAGGAGGACTTCCTTGCGGGCATCGCTCCGGGGTGATCCAACCCTGTGTTTGATCTAACCCGGTGCCATGCGTCGAATGAGGCTGCGCCGCCTCGATGCCCGTGCTTCCGGCGGTACTGACTTACCGGCGGTGCCTGGCATCCATCGAACTCCCCCGATTCTACAGGGCCATCGCTTCTGGCGGGGCTGTTCCGCGAAAGCTCAGGCCGGGGCGACGACCGCCCGCTCCGCGCCGGAGATCGTCTGCACCCCGGGGAACAGCCTCGGGTTCACGTCGAGCACGACCCTGATCGCGCCGACCCAGACCAGGGCGGATCCGACCAGGTGGATGGCGACCAGCAGGGCGGGGAGCGAGTTGAGGGCCTGGACGACGCCGACGGCCCCCTGCAGCACGGTGATGGCGAGGAAGAACAGCACCCTGCGGCGGGCCAGGGCAGCCTGCCCGGTGCCGCGGAGCGAGAACCAGAGCGCTATCGCGATCAGCAGGGTCGCCGTGCCGAGCACCGCGTGCACTACCGTCACGTCCTCCCAGACGAAGCCCATCCGCGGGACGTCGGCCGAGTCGCCGGAGTGCGGGCCGGAGCCGGTCACCAGGGTCCCCACCACGATCAGGACCACGGTGCAGGCCAGCAGGGCCCAGCTCAGCGCGGAGGGCAGCCGGCCGGGGAGCGGGCCGGCGACCGGCTTCTCCCGCGCCCGGTGCCAGGTGAGCGTCGTGGTGGCCAGCAGGCCGATCGCGAGCAGGAAGTGCAGGGCGACCACCCAGGGGTTCAGCTTGGCCAGGACGCTGACGCCCCCGGCCAGGGCGTTCGCGACGACCAGCCAGAACTGCGACCAGGCCAGCCTGGTGATCGCCCGATTGCGCGGCCGCTGCAGTCTCGCGGCGACGATGGCCCAGCCGACGGCGACGATCAGCAGGCCGGTGAGGCTGCGGTTGCCGAACTCGATCAGCCCGTGGATGCCGAGCTCGGGCGTCGTGGTCAGCGAGCTGCCGTCGCATGACGGCCAGGTCGGGCAGCCGAGGCCGGACCCGGTGACGCGCACCACTCCCCCGCCGAGGACGATCAGGATGCTCACCACCAGCGCGGCGGTGGTGCCCCAGCGCAGCGCTCGCGGCCCGAGCACCACGCGCTCGGCGAGCCAGGAGAACGGGGTCCGCATCAGCCGAGGCCGGGGATGGCGAAGTGCAGCAGCGGGTCGACGCCGACGGCGACGAAGAGCAGGGTGAGGTAGCTGATCGAGCCGTGGAATACCCGCATCGGCTTGACGTCCTCGTTGTGCCGGATCGCCAGCGAGTAGAGCCGGTGGGTCTCGAAGATGAACCATCCGCCGGAGATCACCGCCACCGCGGCGTAGAGCAGGCCCATGTTCCCGATCGGGATCAGCAGCAGCGAGCAGGCGACCGTCGCCCAGGCGTAGAGGATCACCTGGAGCCCGACCACGGTCCGGCCGCGCACGACGGCGAGCATCGGGACCTTCACCGAGGCGTAGTCCTCGCGGTAGCGCATCGACAGCGGCCAATAGTGCGGCGGGGTCCACAGGAAGACCACGACGAACAGCACGATCGGGGTCCAGGTGATCTCGTTCGTGACCGCCGCCCAGCCGACCAGCACCGGGATGCAGCCCGCGGCGCCGCCCCAGACGATGTTCTGCGGCGTGCGGCGCTTGAGCAGCAGCGTGTAGACGAAGACGTAGAACAGCACGGCGGCCAGGGCCAGGGCCGCGGAGAGCCAGTTGACCAGCAGGCCGAGCCAGAGCGTCGAGGCCACCGCCAGCACCCAGGAGAAGACCAGCGCCTCGCGGTCGCTGAGCTCTCCGGTGACCAGCGGGCGTGTGCTGGTGCGCTTCATCACCCGGTCGATGTCCCGGTCGAGATAGCAGTTGAAGGCGCCGGCCGCCCCCGCGCTCAGCGCGCCGCCGATCAGCGTCCACAGCACCAGCCAGAGGTTCGGGATTCCCCGCTCGGCGAGGATCATCACCGGTGCCGTGGTGACCAGGAGCAGCTCGATCACCCGTGGCTTGGTGAGTGCGAGGTAGGCCTTGGCCTTCCTGGTGAATCCGATCCGTTCCGGGGCGACTGGCGTCTCAGCGACTAGGTCCATTGCTCCTCTATCAGTGCACGGGCCGCGCCTGTCGACCCACCTCGATTCTAGGCGTACCGTCCGCAAGGCCACCGACCGGCCGGGCGCATCCCCGACTTCTATAATCGGTATGGCGTGTTCATCGTCAGGCAGCACAAGAACCGAAGGGGTCCGTAACAGTGGCAGCTCTCGAATGGGACCCGATCGACGACAGGGCTGTCGACACCGCCCGCGTCCTCGCCGCCGACGCGGTGGAGAAGGTCGGCAACGGTCACCCCGGAACCGCGATGAGCCTGGCGCCGGCCGCCTACCTCCTGTTCCAGAAGGTCATGCGCCGCGACCCGAGCGACAACACCTGGATCGGCCGGGACCGCTTCATCCTCTCGGCGGGCCACTCCTCGCTCACCCAGTACGTCCAGTTCTACTTCGGCGGCTACGGTCTCGAGCTCGACGACCTCAAGGCGCTGCGCACCTGGGGATCGAAGACGCCGGGTCACCCCGAGTACGGCCACACCGACGGCGTCGAGATCACCACCGGTCCGCTCGGCCAGGGCATCTCGGCCTCGGTCGGCTTCGCCTACGCGTCCCGCTACGAGCGCGGCCTGTTCGACCCCGACGCCGCTGCGGGCACCAGCCCGTTCGACCACTTCGTCTACGTGATCGCCGGCGACGGCGATCTGCAGGAGGGCGTCTCGAGCGAGGCCTCCTCGCTCGCCGGGCACCAGGAGCTCGGCAACCTGATCGCGATCTACGACAGCAACCAGATCTCGATCGAGGACGACACGAACATCGCCTTCACCGAGGACGTGATGGCCCGCTACGAGGCCTACCACTGGCACGTGCAGGTGGTGGACTGGAAGCGGACCGGGCAGTACGTCGAGGACAAGCAGGCGCTGTTCGATGCGATCGAGGCGGCGAAGGCCGAGACCTCCAAGCCCTCGCTGATCATCCTCAGGACCATCATCGGCTGGCCGAGCCCGAAGAAGCAGAACACCGGCAAGATCCACGGCTCGGCGCTCGGCGCGGAGGAGCTGGCCTCGGTCAAGGAGGTGCTCGGCTTCGATCCCGAGAAGACCTTCGAGGTCGATCCGGAGGTCATCGCCCACACCCGCAAGGCGGTGGAGCGCGGGCGGGCGGCCCACGCGGAGTGGAACGAGCGCTTCGACGCCTGGGCGGCGGCCAACCCCGATCGCAAGGCGCTGCTCGACCGGATCCTCTCCGGAGACCTGCCGGAGGGCGTCGACGAGGCGCTCCCCGTCTTCGAGGCGGGCAAGGAGGTCTCCACCCGCGCCGCCAGCGGCAAGGTGCTGAACGCGCTGGGACCGGTCATCCCGGAGCTGTGGGGCGGATCGGCCGACCTCGCCGAGTCCAACAACACGACCATCGAGGGCGCGGCCTCATTCGTGCCGGCCGAGCGATCGACCCACGAGTGGACCGGCAACCCGTACGGCCGCGTGCTGCACTTCGGCATCCGAGAGCACGCGATGGGCGCGATCCTCAACGGCATCGTGCTGCACGGCAACACCAGGCCGTTCGGCGGCACCTTCCTCATCTTCAGCGACTACATGCGCCCCGCCGTGCGGCTCGCCGCCCTCATGAAGGCCCCGACCATCTACGTCTGGACCCACGACTCGGTGGCCCTCGGCGAGGACGGTCCGACCCACCAGCCGATCGAGCAGCTCTGGTCGCTCCGCGCGATCCCCCAGCTCGACGTCGTGCGGCCCGGAGACGCCAACGAGGTGGCCTGGGCCTGGAGGACGATCCTGTCCCGTCGCGAGGGACCGGCCGGGCTCGCGCTGACCCGCCAGAACATCCCGGTGTTCGAGCGCGGGGACGGCGAGGCGAGCGGCGACACCTTCGCCTCGGCGCGGTACGTCGAGAAGGGCGCATACGTGCTCGCCGAGGCGCCGGGAGGCGCTCCGGACCTCATCCTCATCGCCACCGGCTCCGAGCTGCAGATCGCGGTGGAGGCCCGTGAGCGGCTCAAGGCCGAGGGCATCAACGCCAGGGTGGTCTCCGCCCCGTGCCTCGAATGGTTCGAGGAGCAGGACGAGGCGTACCGCGAGTCGGTGCTCCCGGCATCGGTGAGGGCGCGGGTCTCGATCGAGGCCGGGGTCGCGCTCGGCTGGCGCTCGTACGTCGGCGATGCCGGCCGCAGCGTCTCGATCGAGCACTTCGGGGCATCCGCCGACTACAAGACCCTGTTCGAGAAGTTCGGCATGACGACCGAGCACGCCGTCGCCGCCGCCAAGGACTCGCTGGCCGCCGCCGGCGTCACGAAAGGCTGACCTATGACCGACTCCCCCACAGCACAGCTCTCGGCAGCAGGCGTGAGCATCTGGCTGGACGACCTCTCCCGTGAGCGGATCGCCTCCGGCGGGCTCGCCAGGCTGATCGCCGACCGCAACGTGGTCGGGGTCACCACCAACCCGACGATCTTCGCCGGGGCCCTCGCCAAGGGCGAGGCCTACGACGCGCAGGTCGCCGAGCTGGCCGCGGCCGGCAGGAACGTGACCGAGGCGGTCTTCGAGATTACGACCGACGACGTCTCGGATGCGGCGAAGGTCTTCCGTCCGGTCTACGACGCCACCGGCGGCCAGGACGGCAGGGTCTCGATCGAGGTCGAGCCGTCGCTGGCCCATGACGCGGCCGGGACCATCGCGCAGGCCAAGCAGCTGTGGGAGAAGGTCGGTCAGCCCAACGCGATGATCAAGATCCCGGCCACCGTGGAGGGGCTGGAGGCCATCGCCGAGGTCACCGGAGCCGGCATCAGCGTCAACGTGACCCTGATCTTCAGCCTGGAGCGCCACCGCGAGGTGATCAACGCCTACCTGACCGGCCTCGAGAAGGCCAGGGCGGCGGGAATCGACCTCTCGACGATCCGCTCCGTCGCGTCCTTCTTCGTCTCCCGGGTGGACACCGAGGTGGACAAGCGGCTGGACGCGATCGGCACCGACGAGGCGAAGGCGCTCAAGGGCAAGGCGGGGATCGCCAACGCCCGGCTGGCCTACCAGGTCTACCAGCAGTCCTTCGCCAGCGAGCGGGCGGTGGGCCTCCTTGCGGCCGGCGCGCACCCGCAGCGGCCGCTCTGGGCCTCCACCGGGGTGAAGGACCCGAGCCTGCCTGACACCCTCTACGTGACCGAGCTGACCGTCGCCGACGTGGTCAACACCATGCCGGAGAAGACGCTGGAGGCGACCTTCGACCACGCACGTATCACCGGCGACCAGGTGACCGGCAGGTACGACGAGGCGAACGCCGTGCTCGACGCGCTCGACGGACTCGGCATCTCCTACGACGAGGTGACCACGCTGCTCGAGAAGGAGGGCGTGGAGAAGTTCATCGTCTCCTGGAACGAGCTGCTCGACACGGTCAGCGCCGCGCTCGAGGCGGCCCGTCAGGGCGGAAGCGCGCAGTGAGCTTCGACATCACGGTCAGCGGTGCCGCCGCCGAGGCCGTCGACCGGGTGGTCCCGCAGCTGGTCAGCGACCTGATCGCCTCGGGCATCTCGGCCCAGGACTCCTCGCTCTGGGGTCCCGCCGCCGAGGCCGAGGCGTCGAAGCGGCTCGGCTGGACCGAGGCCGTGGTCGTATCGGAGCCGCTGGTGGACGACATCCTGGCCCTCAGGGACCGGCTGCGCTCGCTCGGGGTGGATCACATCGTGCTCGGCGGCATGGGCGGCTCCTCGCTCGCGCCGGAGGTGATCACCCGCACCGCGGGGGTCGAGCTCACCGTGCTCGACTCGACCGATCCCGGCCAGGTGCTCGCCGCGCTCGAGGACCGGCTGGCCACCACGGCGGTGGTGATCTCGTCGAAGTCCGGCTCCACCGTCGAGACCGCGAGCCAGCGCAAGGCGTACGAGGAGGCCTTCCGCGGCATCGGGATCGACCCGATCGAGCGGATCGTGATCGTGACCGACCCCGGCTCCCCCCTCGACGTCGAGGCGCGAGCCGGCGGCTTCAGGGTATTCAACGCCGATCCCAACGTCGGCGGCAGGTACTCGGCGCTGACCGCCTTCGGGCTGGTGCCGTCGGGGCTGGCCGGGGTGGACATCCGCTCGATCCTGGACGAGGCGTCGTCGATCAGCATCGAGCTGGCCGTCGACAGCCCGAGGAACCCGGGTCTCGTGCTCGGCGCGGCGATCGCCGGCACCCGCCCGCTCAAGAACAAGCTCGGCATCGTCTCCGACGGCACGTACATCGTCGGCTTCGGCGACTGGGTCGAGCAGCTCATCGCCGAGTCCACGGGCAAGCAGGGCACCGGGATCCTCCCCGTCGTGCTCGGCACCGAC
>Ga0182749_1002317_pt1 | contig 14055 bp, 13 predicted proteins | sample eDN3rd37CKraftMG_FD_128875 | JGI IMG/M metagenome (GOLD analysis project Ga0182749, IMG submission 128875) | Enriched Miracle-Growth compost microbial communities from Emeryville, California, USA - eDNA 3rd pass 37_C Kraft MG (version 2) (version 2) ...
ATGACGGTGAAACCGGGCAGGACCTCGCCGTCGGCGCTCCAGGTCTGCAGCTGCTTCTCGACCGGAGCGAGCTTGTTGCGGGGACGCATCTCCGGCGGGAACGCCGCCTCCTCGGGGTTGGGCACGTGGTCCGGATGGGTGAAGTGATCCCAGTCGGCCTGGTCGCAGCGCACCGTCGCGTTGGGGAAGACAGACCTGCCGTCGACCGAGGCCCAGCCGATGTGGTCGTAGTGCAGATGGCTGAAGAAGATGTCGGTGACGTCCTCCGGCTGCACGCCGAGCGCGCGGAGCGAGTCGAGGAAGGCGCCGGCCTCCCACTTGATACCGCCCTCCTCCGGCACGTCGGCCGGGCCGAAGCCGATGTCCATGAGTGCGACGATCCCGTTGCCGCGGACGAGGTATCCGCCGAGCTCGTTGGTGACCTTGGCGCCGTCGACCAGGAGGTGCTGCCACGGCTGCCAGCGCTCCTCCGGCATCTCGGGGTACTCGAACTCCTTGGCGATGACGAGCTGCCCGTCCCGCACCGCGTCGATGGTGAAAGCTCCGACCTTCATGCCGTCTCCTTTGACGGACGAGTCCCGTGAGAACTCGTCATTTGATCATGTGAGCTTCACAATATCGGAAGTTCATTGGAGACGAACTGGAATTTCGGTCAGGCCTGATCCTCGGGGCACCAGTAGAGCTTGCGGCCGCCGAGCTCCTCCATCACGATGTGCGTTCCGCAGACCCGGCACGGCAGGCCGGTGCGGTGGTACACCCAGTGCCGGTCGTCACGGTGCGCGAGGGCCTTCCTGTAGTCCTCGGGACCGAGGTCGTCCATGGTCAGCATCTGGCCGGTCTTCACGCCGACGTCGAGCAGGTGGGCCCAGTCGCGCCAGAGCGCGCGCGCCACCTCCTCCCGCAGCTCCCGGCCGGGGGTGTGCGGGTTCTGCCTGGCGCGGAACAGCAGCTCGGCGCGGTAGACGTTGCCGATGCCGCTGACCACCGACTGGTCCATGAGCAGCAGCGCGATCGGCGCCGCCTTCCTCAGCACGGTGGAGGTGAAGCGCTCCTCCCCGTCCGGGTCGACGATGGGGTCCGGGCCGAGCTTGGCGATGGCGGCGTCCACCTCCTCCGTGGTGAGCACCTCGCAGGCGGTGGGGCCGCGGAGGTCGGCGACGGCGGCCTCGGTGAGCAGCCGCACCCTGACGGCCCCGATCGGCTCCGGCGGGAAGGAGTCGATCGGCGACTCGAGCTTCTCCTGCTCCGACATGCGCAGCCGGGTGCGCCGCGGCGCCCCGATGGACGCGATCGAATCCTCGGCCGCATCCTGGTCCAGGATGGTGCCGCGCTGGTTGGTCTGACCCATCCGACCGTTGGCGGATGCGGTGGTCGCGTCGGCGGTGATGTCGCCGGCGAAGTCCCAGGCCCCGTAGAGCCCGAGGTGGACCCGCAGCCACAAGTCGCCCTCGAACTCGAGGAACATCTGCTTGCCGACGGCACGGGAATCCACCATGGTCCGGCCGTCGAGCTGCCTGGCGCCGTCGGCGAAGCGGCCCTGCGGCGAGCTGACCGCGATCCGGTGCCCGACGAAGTGCAGCGCGAACTGGCGTGCGATGCGGTGGACGGAGTGGCCCTCTGGCATCCGCGATCTCCTAGCTGGCTATGCGCCGATCTCGTGTCCGGCGATGGCGCCGGTCTGCTCGAACTCGGCGAGCTGGGCGATGCGGCGGGAGTGACGCTCCTCGCCGCTGAACGGCTCGGCGATGAAGAGGTCGATGAAGCGGGTCGCCTCCTCCACCGTGTGCTGCCTGGCGCCGATCGAGATGACGTTCGCATCGTTGTGCTGCCGGGCGAGCAGCGCCGTCGACTCGTTCCAGACCAGGGCGGCGCGCGCGCCCTTCACCTTGTTGGCCGCCATCTGCTCACCGTTGCCCGATCCGCCGAAGACGACGCCGAGCGCCTCGAGGCCGGCCTCCTGATCCCGCACCACGCCGATCGCGGCGTTGATGCAGAAGCTCGGGTAGTCGTCCAGAGGGTCGAAGCTCGTCGGTCCGTGGTCGATCACCTCGTGCCCGCCCCGGGCGAGGTGCGCCTGAAGGTCCTTGCTGAACTCGAGGCCGGCGTGGTCGGTCGCGATGTGGATGCGCATGGTCACCAGGGTAGCCGGGACGGCCGGGCAACCCGGGCGACCGGGGCAACTGGCCCATCCGGGATCGCCGGCCGGGCGAGTTCGGCGAAGGCGGGCGACACGAAGCGCCCGGAGCCGCCGAACTCGCCCGGACTGCGCTGGAGACCGGCACTAGGAGACCAGATAGCCGGTCTTCGCCAGCAGCAGCGTCTGCGCGTCCGCGCCGGCCGGGGCGGGGACCTCGGGCGGGAATACCCCCATCGCGCGCCACTGCTCGGCCTGCGGCAGGACGAGCTCGTCGAGCAGCTCGATCAGCCGCGGCTCGAACTCCACGTCGAGGCCGAGGAAGACGCCGATGACGTACGCCTGGAAGGCCCGGTAGATCGAGATGTGCTCCAGGTACTCCGCGGTCGTGAAGTCGCCGTAGCTGAGGTGGGTGATCGACCGGGCGTCGAGCTCGCCGTTCACCGCGTCGGTCGCGGCGGCGTGGATGGCGCGGTACGCGCCGATCGGATCGTCGCCGAGGAGGTCGCCCGACCAGCGGTCGCCGACCTCGTCCGCGGTGAGACCGGCCAGGACGTCGGGCACCCAGGCCTCGTCGAAGGCGTGAGCGGCGAGGGTGTCGCGCAGGGTGAGCCCCGCCTTGCCGCTCCACTCGACGGGAACGGGACGATCGAGGTCGTCCGACTCGATCGAGTCGATCACGTCGAGCAGGGCGGCGTCGGAGAGCAGGAAGAGGTCTCGTTGCTTCATGGTGCGGACGGTACTCGCGACCGACGACATCCGCCGGGCCCCTCCGCCTCGCTCCGGTCGCTTCGTCGACCGCCCGCGTCACGTGATCCACCGCCAAGGAGACGGCCCCGATGACGGAGATCGGCTCCGTCCGGCGGAGAGTCGCTCTGAACGACCGGCGTGTCGTCGCCGATGTCCTGCATCGCCGGCGGGAAGGCGGCGCGGCGCCCGAGATTAGACTCGAAAGCCGGATCAGCGTTAGGAGCATCGTGCCTGGAGAGAACCTCACCCGCATCGAAGCAGAGGAGCGCAAGGCCCTCCTCGAGGTCACGAGCTACGACGTCACGCTCGACCTGACCACGGGGCCCGAGGTGTTCCGCAGCACGACGGTGGCGACCTTCGCGGCCAGGCCCGGGGCATCCACCTTCATCGACGCCTTCACCCGCACCGTGCACTCGGTCACCCTCAACGGGCGGGAGCTCGACCCTGCCGCGGTGAGCGACGGCGTGCGGATCCGACTCGACGACCTCGCCGCCGAGAACGTGCTCACCGTGGTCGCCGACGCCGAGTACACCAACACCGGAGAGGGCCTGCACCGCTTCGTCGACCCGGTGGACGGCGAGGTCTACCTCTACACGCAGTTCGAGGTCCCCGACTCCCGCCGCGTCTTCGCGGTGTTCGAGCAGCCCGACCTCAAGGCGACCTTCAGGTTCACCGTCACCGCCCCGAGGAGCTGGCAGGTGGTGAGCAACTCCCCCACCCCGAAGCCCGCGGTGGACGGCGAGAGCGCCACCTGGGCCTTCGAGCCCACCCCGCGCCTCTCCTCCTACGTGACCGCCCTCATCGCTGGCCCCTACGACGTGGTCAGGTCGGAGCTGACCTCCAGCGACGGCCGGGTGATCCCGCTCGGCGTGTTCGTGCGCAGGTCGCTCGCCCGCTACCTCGACGCGGACTACATCTTCGAGAAGACCCGGCAGGGCTTCGCCTACTACGAGCGGAAGTTCGACTATCCGTATCCCTTCGCCAAGTACGACCAGCTCTTCGTGCCCGAGTTCAACGCCGGGGCGATGGAGAACGCCGGGGCGATCACCTTCACCGAGACCTACGTGTTCCGCTCGAAGGTCACCGACGCGATCAAGGAGCGCCGGGTCGTCACGATCCTGCACGAGCTCGCCCACATGTGGTTCGGCGACCTGGTCACCATGAAGTGGTGGAACGGCCTGTGGCTCAACGAGAGCTTCGCCGAATGGGCCTCCACCATCGCGACAGCCGAGGCGACGGAGTGGACCGAGGCCTGGACCACCTTCCAGGCGATGGAGAAGAGCTGGGCATACCGGCAGGACCAGCTGCCGTCAACCCATCCTGTGGTCGCGACCATCAACGACCTGGAGGACGTGCAGGTCAACTTCGACGGGATCACCTACGCCAAGGGCGGATCGGTGCTCAAGCAACTGGCGGCCTGGGTCGGCATCGACGCCTTCTTCGCCGGAGTTGGCGCGTACTTCGCCAAGCACCGGTATTCCAATACCGAGCTCGCGGACCTCCTGGTCGAGCTCGAGAACAGCAGCGGGCGCGAGCTAGCCCGCTGGGCCGAGCTGTGGCTCGAGACGGCGGGCGTGAACACGCTGCGGCCCGAGATCGAGGTGGATGCCGAGGGCACGATCACCGGCTTCGCCGTGCTCCAGGAGGCCCCGGACGACCATCCGACCCTGCGCCCGCACCGGCTCGCGATCGGCCTCTACACCCTGACCGGCGGACGGCTCGTGCGCGAGCACCGGGTCGAGCTCGACGTGGACGGCGAGCGCACCGAGGTCCCGGAGCTCATCGGCCGGAAGAAGCCCGCGCTGGTCCTCCTGAACGACGACGACCTCGCCTACGCCAAGATCCGGCTCGACCCCCAGTCGCTCGCCATCGCGATCGAGCATCTCGCCGACATCGAGGATCCCCTGGCCCGGGCGCTCGTCTGGGGCGCGGCCTGGGACGCCACCCGCGACGGCGAGAGCCCGGCGAGCGACTACGTGCGGCTGGTGCTCGACAACATCGCCAGCGAGACGGAGAGCACCACCATCCGACTGAGCCTCACCCAGCTCGCGCAGACGGCGCGGTCCTACGTGGCGCCCGCGAAGCGGGAGCAGACCCTGGTACGGGTGGCCGACCGCCTGTGGGAGCTGGCGCAGCAGGCCGAGGCCGGCAGCGACATCCAGTTCCAGTTCGTGAAGTTCTTCGCCTCCCTCGCCTCGACCCCCGAGCACGCCGCGACGCTCGCCGGGCTTCGCGACGGCGGCATCGTGCTGCCGGGGCTCGAGATCGACACCGACCTCGGCTGGGAGATCCTCGAGGGGCTCGTGCTCACCGGCGCGGCCGGCGCCGCGGAGATCGATGCCGCGCTCGCCGACGACAACACCGCCAACGGGCAGCAGGCCGCGGCGCGCGCCCGGGCGACCATCCCGACAGCGGAGGGCAAGGCCGCGGCCTTCGCCGCGCTGGTGGACAGCGACGAGCTGCCGAACGCGATCATCAGGCAGAGCACCGTCGGCTTCCAGCACGTGAACGACCCCTCGACGCTGGAGCCGCTGGTCGCTCGCTACTTCGAGGCGCTCGAGCCGATCTGGACGAGCCGCAGCTACCACATCGCCGAGACCCTGGTGGCCGGCCTCTACCCCTCCCCCTTGGCTAACCGTTCGCTGGCGGATGCGACCAGGGCATGGCTGGACACGCACCCCGGCATCCCCGCCCTGCGGCGCCTGGTGGTCGAGAGCCTGGCCGGCGTGGAGCGCGCGCTCATGGTGCAGGACCGGGACGCATAGCGCCCGATCCGAGTCGGGAGCCGTGGCGGGTCGGCCGGCAGCGGTGGCCGCCGCAAAGCCCGGCCCGGCTCGCCCACGCGGGCGATCCGGGGGTTGGCCCCCTGCCCCGGCCGGACCGCACCCCGTAGCGTGGACCCCATGATCGAAGCGAGAACACTCACCAAGCGCTACGGCGCCAAGACCGCGGTCGACTCCGTCGACTTCACCGTGCGGCCGGGGATGGTCACCGGCTTCCTCGGGCCGAACGGCGCCGGGAAGTCGACCACGATGCGGCTCATCGTCGGCCTCGACCGGCCGAGCGCGGGCAGCGTGACCGTCAACGGCGTGCCGTACGCGAAGCTCGAGGCCCCGCTGCGCGAGGTGGGGGTGCTGCTCGACGCGAAGGCGGTGCACACCGGCCGCACCGCGGAGAACCACCTGCTCGCCCTCGCCGCCACCCACCGCATCCCGCGCAGCAGGGTGCACGAGGTGATCGCGCTGACCGGGCTCGAGTCGGTGGCCCGCAAGCGGGTCGGCGGCTTCTCGCTGGGGATGGGACAGCGGCTCGGCATCGCGGCGGCGCTCCTCGGCGACCCGGCGACGCTCATCCTCGACGAGCCGGTGAACGGCCTGGACCCGGAGGGGGTGATCTGGGTCCGCACCCTCGCCCGCCACCTCGCCGGCCAGGGACGGACGGTGTTCCTCTCCTCCCACCTGATGAGCGAGATGGCGCAGACCGCGGATCACATCATCGTCCTCGGACGCGGAAAGGTCATCGCCGACGCCCCGGTCGCCGAGATCCTCGCCCTGGCCAGCGGCGATGCGGTGCGGGTGCGCACCCCCGAGCCCGAGCGGCTCGGCGGGCTGCTCACCGAGCAGCAGGCGACGGTCACCAGCACCGAGCCGGGACTGCTCGTGGTCAGCGGACTCGCCGCGGCCAGGATCGGCGAGCTCGCCGCCGGGGCCGGTGTGGTGCTGCATGAGCTGACGCCCTCAGCGGCCACGCTGGAGGAGGCATACCTCTCGCTCACCCAGGACGAGGTCGAGTATCACGCTGGAGGGGAGGCCGCATGACCACCGCTGCCCTCTCCCCGAGCTTCGGCGGGATCCTCCGCTCGGAGTGGATCAAGCTGCGGAGCCTGCGCTCCACCTTCTGGTGCTTCCTGATCATGGTGGTCATCACCATCGGCCTCGGCTTCCTGCTCGCCGCCACCTTCCGCAGCGACAGCGAGCTGCCGGTGGATGCGCAGCAGGGCATCTGGGTACAGGTCGCCACCCTCGGCATCGGCTTCAGCCAGCTGGTCGCCGCCGTGCTCGGCGCGCTGGTGATCACCGGCGAGTTCGGCACCGGGATGATCCGCTCCACCTTCGCCGCCGTCCCCTCGCGCTTCCCGGCGATCGCCGCGAAAGGGCTGGTGGTCGGCGTCGCGACCTTCGTGGTGGGGCTGGTCTCGATCGTGATCACCGCCGTGGTGACCGCTCCCCTGCTGCCGTCGGTCGGAATCCACCCGGACCTGGGCGACGGAGCAGCCTGGCTCGCCTTCGTCGGCGGAGCGGGATACCTCGCGCTGATCGCGCTGCTCTCCTACTCGATCGGCGCGATCATCCGCAACAGCGCGGGCGGCATCGCCACCGCGCTCGGGCTGATCCTGGTGCTGCCGACGGTCCTGCAGATCGTGGCCGGGGTGACCCGGGCCACCTGGGCGCAGAACCTCGGCAAGTTCCTGCCCAGCGACGCCGGCGCGCAGATGTACTCGTACCCGAGCGGTGCGACCACCCCGCCCGACGTCCTGGTGCTCGAGCCGTGGCAGGGACTGCTCGTCCTCGCGGCCTGGGTCGTGGTGCTCTTCGCCGTCGCATCAGTGCTGATCAAGCGCCGGGACGCCTGACCACGGCTCGGTCGGAGAGAATGGAGGGATGACCGAGTTCTGGGCAGCCGTGGGCGACTTCCTCTCCGGCGTGTGGGGCCTGCCGCTGCGGATCCTGATCATCGTCGTGGTCGCCGTGCTCCTGCGGCTGATCCTGCAGCTGGTGATCAACCGCGTGGTCGCGCGCATCGTCAACGGTGTGAAGAAGAAGCAGAGCGTTGACGACACCCAGGCCCTGCTCGCCTCCCCGCTGAGCGCGGTCCGCACCGTGCAGCGCACGAGAACGCTCGGGAGCGTGCTGAACAACGTCGTGACCACGGTGATCGTGATCATCGCCGTGCTGCTCGTCGTCACCGAGATCGCTCCCAACATCACTGGCGCCTTCTCGCTGATCACGGCCGCGATCGGCGCGGGGCTCGGCTTCGGGGCGCAGAACATCGTCAAGGACGTGCTCAACGGGCTGTCCATGGTCGCCGAGGACCAGCTCGGGGTCGGCGACGTCGTCGACCTCGGGCCGGCCACCGGCGTGGTGGAGTCGGTGGGCATCCGCACCACTCAGATCCGCGACGTGAACGGCACCGTCTGGTTCGTGCGCAACGGCGAGATCCTCCGGGTCGGCAACATGTCGCTCGGCTGGTCGCGGGTCATCATCGACCTGGCAGTACCCTACGACGCGGACGTCGCCGGAGTGGAGGAGCGGATGCTGGGCACCGCCACCGAGATGGCCAAGGCCACGAAGTGGCGGCCCCTGATCATCGAGAAGCCGGAGCTGTGGGGCATCGAGTCGATCAGCGGCGACGCCGTGGTGATCCGGCTGGTGGTCAAGACCAAGCCGGGGACCAAGGACGACGTGGCGCGGGAGCTGCGCGGCCGGTTGAAGGGCTCGCTCGACGAGATGGGCATCAAGCTGCCGACCCTGAACAGCGTCGTGCTCTCCGGCTTCGAGGGCGCCGAGAGCGTGCGCGGCGCCCGGCCGCCCCGCACCGCACCCAACCCCGTCGTCACGACCGAGGACCCGAAGCCGCCCCGTGGAGGAAAGAGATGACCGAGAACCCGGTGACCCTGCGCATGGGCGATGGCGGGGAGGCCGTCGGCGGCAACTTCTGGCAGCAGGTCGGCGGCCGGCCGACCTTCGAGAAGCTGGTGCGGACCTTCTACCAGGGGGTCGCCGAGGACGAGGTGCTGCGCCCGATGTACCCCGAGGAAGACCTGGAGGGCGCGATCCAGCGGCTGACCGGCTTCCTCGAGCAGTACTGGGGCGGCCCCACCACCTATTCGAAGGAGCGGGGCCACCCGCGGCTGCGGCTGCGGCACCAGCCGTTCCGGATCACCCCCGACGCCAAGGAGCGCTGGCTGCGGCACATGCGCGTCGCAGTCGACGCGCTCGAGCTCGCGCCCCTGGACGACGCGATGCTGTGGGGATACCTCGATCGCGCCGCCCAGGCGATGGTGAACGCCTTCGACGAATGAACTGCCGGAGGTGATCCCGCCATCCGCGGTCGACCCCGAAGGCGGACGTGGATGACGAGACCGTCTCCGGATGGGGCCGGCTACCGCAGCGCGCGCAGACCCTCGAGCAGCGGGGTGGTCGGACGCCCGATGAGCCGCGCCAGATCTCCGCTGGTCTCGGCCAGCAGCCCGGCCTTGGTGTCCTGGTCCAGCGCGACGGCGAAACCGGCTGCGCCCTCGTCGAGGCCGGCCGCCAGCAGCGCCTTCAGGTGCTCCTCCGGGCTGAGATCGCGGTAGACGACCGGGCGGCCGACCACCTCGGCGACTGCAGCGGCGAGCTCCGGGTAGTCCCACGCCACGTCGCCGGAGAGCTCATAGACGGCGCCGTCGTGGCCCTCCGTGGTCAGGACGACGCCCGCGGCCTGCGCGTAGTCGATCCTGCTGGCGCTGGCGACCCGGCCGGAGCCGACGCTGCCGATGATCTCGCCGGTCTTCTCCGCCTGGTCGAGGACGCCGGCGTAGTTCTCGGTGTACCAGCCGTTGCGCAGCACGACGGTGGTCAGGCCCGAGGCGGCGAGCAGCTCCTCGGTCGCCTTGTGCTCCGCGGCGAGGATCAGCGGCGTGGTGGTGGCCTTCGGCGCGCTGGTGTACAGGATGCGCCTCACGCCGGTCTCCTTCGCGGCGTCGATGGCCGCCCGGTGCTGCGCGGTCCTGCCCCCGACGGCGCTCCCGGAGACCAGCACCAGGCTCTCGACCCCCTGGAACGCGTCGCGGAGCGAGGCCGGGTCGTCGTAGTCGGCCCTCACGACGCGGACCCCGCGTTCGGCGAGGTCGGCGATGGTCTCGATCCTGCGGCCGCCGGCGACGATCTCCGCCGGGGCGACCCCGCGCGCGATGAGGTCGTCGACGATGAGGCGGCCGAGATGTCCGGTGGCACCGGTTACTGCGATGGTCATGGAGGTCCTTTCCTTCCTCCTCGCCAACCGGGCCGGCGCCGTGCCCATTCCTGTGCGACGGATCTCACCGTCACGAGGGGAGAAATCCCTTCGAGCAGCACGGCAGGGTGAACGTATCGTAGAGCTCAGCCGTGCGCCGCCGACGAAGGAGCCACCCGAATGGATGCTGACGCGATAGTGGTGGGCGCCGGCCTCTCCGGGCTGGCCGCGGCGGCCGAGCTCGTGGACGCCGGCAAGCGCGTGATCGTGCTCGATCAGGAGCCGGAGTCCAGCCTCGGCGGCCAGGCGTGGTGGTCCTTCGGCGGGCTGTTCCTGGTCGACTCGCCGGAGCAGCGGCGGATGGGCGTGAGGGACAGCGCGGAGCTCGCCCACCAGGACTGGATGGCGACCGCGGGATTCGACCGGCCGGAGGACGGCTGGGGCCGGCTCTGGGCCGAGGCCTACCTCGACTTCGCCGGCGGCGAGAAGCGGGCCTGGCTGCACGGGATGGGGGTGCGCTTCTTCCCCGTGGTCGGCTGGGCCGAGCGCGGAGGCTACACCGCGACCGGACATGGCAACTCGGTGCCGCGCTTCCACATCGTCTGGGGCACCGGACCCGGCATCCTCGAGCCCTTCATCCGCCGTGTGCGCGCGGGGGTCGAGACGGGCCTGGCCACCCTCGACTTCCGTCACCGGGTCGACGAGCTGATCGTCGAGGGCGGAGCCGTCGTGGGCGCGAGAGGCACGGTCCTGAAGCCGGATGCCGCGGCCCGCGGCGAGGCGACGAACCGGGAGCGGGCCGCCGACTTCGAGCTCCGCGCGCCGGCGGTGATCGTGACCAGCGGCGGCATCGGCGGCAATCACGATCTCGTGCGCGAGCAGTGGCCGGCCCGGCTCGGCGCTCCCCCGAGGCACATGCTCTCCGGGGTCCCGGCCCATGTCGACGGGCTGATGCTCGGCATCAGCGAGCGCGCGGGGGCCAGGCTGGTCAACGGCGACCGGATGTGGCACTACGTGGAGGGGATCGAGAACCACTCTCCGGTGTGGGCGAGGCACGGCATCCGCATCCTGCCCGGACCGTCGTCGGTCTGGCTGGACGCGAACGGCAGGAGGCTGCCGGTGCCGCTGTTCCCCGGCTTCGACACCCTCGGCACCCTGGAGCACCTCCGCAGGACCGGTCACGATCACAGCTGGTTCGTGCTCACCCAGCGGATCATCGAGAAGGAGTTCGCGCTCTCCGGCAGCGAGCAGAATCCGGATCTCACCGGCAAGAGCGTGCGCGAGCTGCTGCGTCAGCGGCTGGCCAAGGGAGCGACAGCGCCGGTGGAGGCGTTCAAGACCAGGGGCGCCGACTTCGTCGTCGCCGGAGACATCGACGAGCTTCTCGCCGGGATGCAGCGGCTGAGCCCCGAGGTGACCATCGACGGCGAGCGGGTGCACCGCGAGATCGAGGCGAGGGACCGGGAGCTGACCAACAGCTTCGCCAAGGACGCGCAGATCAACGCGCTGCGGCAGGCGCGCCACTACCGCGGCGACAGGCTGATCCGGGTGGCGAAGCCGCACCGCATCCTCGACCCCGCCGCCGGGCCGCTGATCGCCGTCAAGCTGCACGTGCTGACCCGCAAGAGCCTGGGCGGCATCCAGACCGACCTCTCGGCGCGGGCGCTGGACGTCGCCGGGCGGCCGGTGCCGGGACTCTACGCGGCCGGGGAGGCCGCGGGCTTCGGCGGCGGCGGCGTGCACGGCTACCGCTCCCTGGAGGGGACCTTCCTCGGCGGCTGCCTGTTCTCGGGCAGGGTGGCCGGGCGGGCGGCAGCCGCGCTCTGACCGGGCTGCCGAGACGCCGGCCGATGCCCGCCAGCAGTCGCCGGAGCGATACAGTGAACCGATTCGAAAGGGGCGATCATGGGCGATTTCCAACAGAAGGTCATCGAGGAGTTCCGCGCCAACGGCGGCGTGGTCGGCGGGCGCTTCGAGGGGCTGAGGCTGCTGCTGCTCACCACGACCGGCAGGAAGAGCGGCGAGAAGCGCACCAATCCGGCCCAGGCCTTCGAGAAGGAGGGCGAGTACTACGTCGTCGCCGCCAAGCACGCCCACCCGAAGAACCCGCTCTGGTATGACAACCTCGTCGCCGAGCCCAGGGTGCACGTCGAGGTCGGCACCGACGGCACGATCGAGAGCTTCGACGCGGTGGCGGAGCCCGTGCAGCAGCCGGAGCGCGACGCGCTGTTCGCCGAGTTCTGCCGGATCAACCCGCACTTCGCCGAGCACCAGGAGAAGGTCGAGCGGGTCATCCCGGTCGTGCGCCTCGTCCGCGCCTGATCGCCGACGCGCGACGCGATTGTCGGCGTTCCGGTCGGATGTCGTCGCCGGCCCGACTGCATCCGACCGGAACGCCGACAATGACCGGGCATGGCAGGTTAGCGCTGCAGCGTCCAGGCCCTGCGCTTGACCAGCACGTGACCCCGTCTGCTGGTGAGCCGGGTCCACGGGCCGGTCTCCAGTACCCGCACCCGTTCGGGCTCACCGAGGAAGCCGAGGCTCACGGCGGCGAAGGCCGCGCCGGCCGGCACGTACTCGAGTCCGCCGATCGGGCGGCCCCAGACCTCCGAGCGCACCCTATGCACGATCTGCTCGCCGGTGCCCGAGGGGATCGCCTCAGCCACCTCGTCGATCCCGGCCCTGGCGACGCCGTCCAGGTGGGTCGACTCCACCTCGCCGAGCTGCCGCCAGCCTCCCCGCGGAGGGGAGATGGCGGCCCAGGTCACGGTGTTGACCTGCATGGGCAGGGTGACGGTGACGGGAGCCGCGGCATCCGTCACAGTCGATTCGAGCCGACCGAGCCGATCGAGCAGCGAGCGCACGGGGACCACGGCGTCGAATGAGTCCGGTCCGGCGAGCGCGAAGGTGCGCAGGCCGAGGACCGTCGGGCTCTCGTCGAGCAGGCCCGCCGGGTAGATCACCGCGACGTACACCGCGAGCACGCCGGAGTCGGCGATGAGGCGCACCGAGCCGTCCTCGACCCGCCCAGCACGACCGAGGAAGACCGTCAGGTCGCCGAGCGCGAGGGAGTCAACGAGGGAGAAGGACTGGGTCATCTGGTTCTCTAGACTATGGGAATGCCGGGCGACGATGGCCCGCGTTCGTGAGGGGAATCACGTCGGGTGGAAGAACTGAAGCCGGTCAGCGACCTTCGCGCCGTCGATGAGCTCATGGCGAGCATGCTCGGCGCCTTCGACATCATCGACACGCAGGCCCGAACCAGTGAGGACATCTTCACCGGCAGGAACGAGTGGATGCCCAACGGGCGCCTGTTCGGAGGCCAGGTTCTCGCGCAGTCCCTGCTCGCCGCCCTCCGGACCGTGGACGACGCGCGGAAGGTGCACTCCTTGCACGGCTACTTCCTCCGCGCCGGGTACACCGAGAAGACCGTCACCCTCGCCGTCGACCGCATCCACGACGGCCGTTCCTTCTCCACCCGGCGCACGCAGGCGCACCAGGACGGCCAGCCCATCTTCTCCATGATCGCCTCGTTCCAGACCGAGGACATCGGCCTGGAGCATCAGGTCGAGATGCCGACCGGCCTGGTCCCTCCCGAGGACCTGCCGAGCTACGCCGACGTGATGGAGTCCGTGGAGGACCGCCAGGTCGCCGCCTGGAACCGGCCGCGGGCGATCGATGCGCGTCACATGGAGGGCAGCATCGCGATCAGGGTCAACGGCGAACGGGTCGCGCATCAGGGGGTCTGGTTCAGGACCGTCGGCAGGATGCCCGACGAGCCGAACCTGCACACCGCCGCGCTGGCCTACGCGAGCGATTTCAACATCCTCGAGCCGATCTTCAGGCGTCATGGCCTCCCGCCGTCGACGACGGGGCTGCGACTGGCGAGCCTCGACCACGCGATGTGGTTCCACAACTGGGCGCGAGCCGACGAATGGCTGTTCTACGCGCAGGAGTCCCCGGTCGCCCGCGGCGGACGCGGGCTCTCCTTCGGCCGGATCTTCACCCGCGACGGCCTGCTGGTGGCGAGCATCGCCCAGGAGGGCATGATCCGCCTTCCCGAGTTCCGGAGATAGTCCGCAGCCACAGGGGTCTCACAGACGGCGCAGAGGAAGAAGCGAGGGCGTTTCCCTAGCGTGTCCGAGAATCCCCGATCGAAAGCGAGAGCCATGCGA
>Ga0182749_1002319_pt1 | contig 14041 bp, 15 predicted proteins | sample eDN3rd37CKraftMG_FD_128875 | JGI IMG/M metagenome (GOLD analysis project Ga0182749, IMG submission 128875) | Enriched Miracle-Growth compost microbial communities from Emeryville, California, USA - eDNA 3rd pass 37_C Kraft MG (version 2) (version 2) ...
GATGCCCTCGACGATCAGCTCGTGCGCGCGCTGGGTGGCGATCGCGGTGTTGCGCTCGTAGATCTCCCGAGCCGGCGCGAAGGCGGCGACGTCGTCCATGAACGCGGCGGATGCCGGGCGCAGCTCGTCGGCCACGGCCTGCAGGTAGACCTCCAGCCGGCGGATCGGATCGGACTCGGCGGCGAGTCGCTCCTCGACGTGCTCAGCGGCGTTCCTGAAGAAGGACACCACGACGGCGCGGACCAGCTGCTCGCGGCTGCCGGCCAGGGCGTAGATCGTCGACTTGGAGCAGCGCAGCTCGGTCGCGGCCTCCTCGAGGGTGAAGTCGGAGAAGCCGCGCTGGAGGTAGAGGGTGACCAGCTTGGCGAAGACCTCCGACTGACGCGCGGTCATCCGCTGGCGGGTCTGCTCGACGGCGAATGATGGCGGCATGCGATCCACTATTCCAGATCGGGCATGATGGTTGCTGAGCACCACGGCTCGCGCGGACGATACGCTGGTATCGGCAAACGTACAGCCCGATCCCTCGCACGATGAGGATCGGCACGCACAGAGAGGTGTCCATGGTGACCGAGCGCGACGAGGCAGTACTGCTCAGGGACGGCATCGTCCGGGCCGAGCGGATCGGGCACATTCTGCTCATCACCCTCAACCGGCCGGAAGCGAGGAACGCGATGACCACCGAGCAGGCGATCGCGCTCGGCGAGGTCGTCGAGCTGCTCGAGACCGATCCCGAGCTGCGCGTCGGGGTGCTCACCGGCGCCGGGAAGGCCTTCTGCGCCGGCCAGGATCTCAAGGAGCTCTCGGATGGCGGCTCGGTCATCCCCGACGTCCACCCGGAGTGGGGCTTCGGGGGGTTCGTGACCCATCCCACCTCCAAGCCGATCATCGCGGCGGTGCACGGCTTCGCCTTCGGCGGCGGACTCGAGCTCGCTCTCGCCTGCGACCTGATCGTCGCCACCTCGGGCAGCCTGCTCGGGCTTCCTGAGGTCACTGTCGGGCTGTTCGCCGCCGGAGGAGGCGTGCCGAGGATCGCCCAGCAGGTGCCCGAGAAGGTCGCGGCCAGGATGGTGCTCACCGGCAAGCCGATCTCGGCGGAGGAGGCCAAGGGCTGGGGGCTGGTGAACGAGGTGGTCGCCGACGGCGAGCACGTCACAGCCGCTCTGGAGCTCGCCGCCCAGATCGCCGCCAATGCGCCGCTCTCGGTGCAGGTGAGCAAGCGCCTGCTGCGCGCCGGGACCTGGTCGTCCACCTGGACCGACGAGCAGTGGGGGGAGATCGCCACCGCATTCGAGGGGCTGCTCGCGACCGAGGACGGGGTCGAGGGACCGCTCGCCTTCGCCGAGAAGCGGGCTCCGGTCTGGAAGGGCCGCTAGCCCGCCCTCGGACCCTCAGCCCCGGCCGGTGAAGCGCCGGGCGAAGGAGTCCACCAGCTCGGCGGTGAGCTCGGGCTCGTCCACCATCACGTGGTGGTGGGCGCCCTCGACGGGGACGATCTCGACCAGGGTGGGCAGAACGGCTCTCGCCCTCGCGCGCCGCTCCTCCGAGACGACCTCGCTCTCGGTCCCGTAGACCAGCGCGATCGGCGCCGTGATGCGGGGCGCCAGGTCGTCGACGTGGGTGAGGCTGAAGCGGCCGAGCACGTTCGGCGAGTGCTTCCACGACCAGCCCTCGGGCAGGAGCTTGGTCACGTTCTCCCGGATCGGGGCGATCAGGTGGTCGGGCGGGGCGGGCTGCGCCGGCTGCAGCTTGAAGCGGCCGGCGGCCTCCTCCCGGGTCGGATAGAACTTGCGGTCGCCTCCGGGGAACTCCACCTGGTTGACCGCATCCTCCTCGAGAGTGCCGAGGTTGGTGTCGACCAGGACGATCCCGTCGACCAGCTCCGGATGCTCCGCCGCGACCAGCATCGCGATCCTGCCGCCCATGCTGTGCGCGGCGAAGACCGCGTGGGCCGAGCCGACGGCCCGCAGCACCGCGACGACCTCGCGAGCCCAGCGGTCGGGTCGGTAGTCCGCGCGGGTGGCCTGCTCTCCGCTGTCGCCGTGGCCGCTGAGGTCGACGGCGATCACTCGCCAGTCCCGTTCGAGCAGCGGTGCCGTCGCATGCCACCACTGGTGGGAGCCGCCGCTGCCGTGCAGGAGGACGAGGTCGGGGCCCCCGGAGCCGCTCACCCCGTAGGCGATCTCGATCCCGTCGACGGCTACCCGTTCGGGCAGGACGGCTTCCATACGACTCCTTCGACGTGGTGTGCTCCGGGGACGACGAAGCCCGGCCGGGCGGCCCGGCCGGGCTTCTCGGGTGCTGCTACTTGCGGGCCTCGATGGCCTCGATCAGCTGCGGGACGACGGTGAACAGGTCGCCGACGATGCCGAAGTCGGCGATCTCGAAGATCGGCGCCTCCGCATCCTTGTTGATCGCGACGATGGTCTTCGCCGTCTGCATTCCCGCGCGGTGCTGGATCGCGCCGGAGATGCCGAGCGCGATGTACAGCTGCGGGGAGACGGTGATGCCGGTCTGGCCCACCTGGTAGGAGTAGGGCACGAAGCCGGCGTCGACGGCGGCGCGCGACGCGCCGACCGCGGCGCCCAGCGCGTCGGCCAGCTGCTCGACGAGCACGAACTGCTCGCCGGACTGCAGGCCGCGACCGCCGGAGACGACCTTGACCGCGCCGCGGAGCTCCGGGCGACCGCCGGTCGACTTCGCCTCCTCGATCGAGTCGATGGTCGCGGAGCTGGCGGCGTCGGCGGTGACCGGGTTCGCGGTGACCGAGGCGCTCGCGGCATCCGCCCGCGTCTCGATGGCGCCCTGGCGGACGGTGACGACCAGCGGGCCGCCCTCCACCGTCGAGGTGACCGTGTACGCGCCGCCGAAGACCGAATGGGTGGCGACGATCTTTCCGCCGTCCTCGGTGACGTCGACGGCGTCGACGGCGAGACCGGTGTTCAGGCGCACCGCGAGGCGGGCTGCGACGTCGCGGCTCTCGATCGAGTTCGACAGCAGGATGGCCGCCGGCTCGAGCGCCGCGGTCGCGGCGACCAGCGCCTCCAGCTGCGGTCCGCCGAGGAGGGAGTTCGTCTGGTCGGTCTCGCCGACGAAGACCTGGGTGGCGCCGAGCTTGCCGAGCTCGTCGGCGAGGGCCGCGCCGGCGCCCGGCGCCGCGGCGACGACCGCGATCGGGGTGCCGACCTGGGACGCCGCGCCGAGCAGGCCGGCTGCGGTGTTGCGGACGGTTCCGTCCTTGGAGAGCTCGATGAGAGCGAGGATGTTCGACATTGCGTTGTCTCCCTTAGAGCAGACGGTTGGACTTGAGGAACTCGGCGAGCTCGACCGCCGCGTTGCCGTCATCGACGATCTTGGTGCCGGCGGTGCGCGCGGGGCGGGCCGCGGTGCTCAGCACGACCGACCTGCCCCCTCCGGCCAGCTCGACCCCGAGGTCTCCGACCGAGATGGTCTCGAGGGGCTTCTTCTTGGCGGACATGATGCCCTTGAAGTTGGGGAAGCGCGGCTCGGCCGAGGCCTCGGTGACCGAGATCACGGCGGGGAGCGAGGCATGCACGTCGAGGGTGCCGTTCTCGGTGCCGCGCTGGCCCTTGACCGAGTCGGCCGAGATCTCGATGGTGTTGAGGAAGGTGAGGTGCGGCACGCCGAGGCGCTCGGCCACCGCTGCCGGAACCACGCCGCCGCGTCCGTCGGTCGCCTCGTTGCCGGCGATGACCAGGTCGTAGCCCGCGCGGGTGATCGCCGAGGCGAGCACCGCCGAGGTCCAGTTCACGTCGGATCCGGCGAGCTGGTCGTCGAGCACGTGGATCGCCGAGTCGGCGCCCATGGCCAGTCCCTTGCGCAGCACGTCGGTGGCGCCGGCGGGACCCATGGTCGCGACGACCACCTCGGTGTCCTTGTGGGAGTCCTTGTAGGCCAGCGCGACCTCGACGGCTCGCTCGTCGATCTCGTCGATGACGAGCTCGCTCGCGCCGCGGTCCAGCCAGCCGGTGTCGGTGTTGAGCTTGCGCTCTCCCCAGGTGTCTGGCACCTGCTTCACCAGCACGATGATCTTCACTGATTCGCTCCTTCTATTACCCCCGACCGGCATACCGGAGTGAGGGGGGCTCTGGGATTAGTCGTGGCGACCAAAGATCCGCCACGATCATGCCTCTCGGCGAGGACTTCCGCAGTCCTGCTTACCACCCTCCGGCGGCATCCGCACCCCGCGGTACCGCGGGCGGACACTGCCGTTCGATGGTGCTGAGCGCAGTCCGAGCAATAGTAGCAATTCGTGCAGAGAATTTAACTGAATACGGGCGTACCGCCGAGCGGCAGCCGCGAGTTGGCGCCTTCTCCCGCGCTGGCTAGGCTGTTCCCGCCGCGGGCGCGAGGGCTCGCAGCCGCGTCCTTCCCACGATTTTCAGGAGATCCTGTGAGTTCCGACACCGTTCTGCTTCGCCGTGAGGGAGGGGTCGCCTGGCTCACCCTCAACCGTCCGGACTCCGCCAACGCGATCAACGCGGAGATGGTGGATGCGCTGCGCGAGCTGGCGACGACGCTGGCCGCCGACGAGACCTGCAGCGTCGTGGTCTTCGACGCCAACGGCAGGCTGTTCTGCGGCGGCGGGGACGTCGCGTCCGTCTATGCGGCGGACGACCCGGCGGACGCGATCGGCTACCTGGCCGACCATCTGCATGCAGCGGTCGACATCCTCACCGACTCGCACCTCATCGTGGTCGCCGCAGTGCAGGGCACCTGCGCGGGCGGCGGCTTCTCGCTCGTGCTCAACTCCGACCTGGTCGTCGCGACGCCGAAGGCCAAGTTCCTGGCGGCCTACACGGCCATCGGCCTGTCGCCCGACACCGGCATGTCCTATCTGCTGCCGCGGGTCGTCGGCCCGCGCCGCGCGGCCGAGATGTTCTACCTCGGCCGGGTCGTCGACGGGGCCACCGCGCTCGACTGGGGCATCGTGAACGAGCTCGTCGAGGAGGACCAGCTGTCGGCGCGCGCAGCCGAGATCGCGAAGGCGATCGCCGCCGGTCCCGCGCCGGCGCTGCGTCAGACCAAGCGCCTGGTGCGCGAGGGGGCCTCCCGCGGCTACACCGAGCATCTGGCCGACGAGGCCGACTCCATCCGCCTGACGGTGCGCACCCCCGAGTCCCGCGAGATGCTCGGGGCCTTCGTCAACAAGACCAGGTAGGTCGCGGCGACAGTACGCTGCACTGCTTCAGCGTACTGAGGGGACGGTTCGGTCCCGTAGAATCGTTGCGGAATCAGAAGGAGCCACCATGCCCACCGCAGTCATCGTCGACGTCGTCCGCACCGCATCCGGCAAGGGAAAGCCGGGCGGAGCCCTGTACGGCACCCACCCCACCGACCTCATGGGCGGCGTGCTCCGCTCGGTGCTCGAGCGCAACGGCCTGGAGTCCACCCAGATCGACGACGTGATCCTCGGCTGCGTGAGCCAGGTGAGCGATCAGAGCGTCAACATCGCCCGCAACTCGGTGCTCGCCGCCGGCTTCGACGAGTCGGTCCCGGCGACGACCATCGACCGTCAGTGCGGCTCGAGCCAGCAGGCCGCGCACTTCGGCGCGCAGGGCGTGATCGCCGGCGCGTACGACATCGTCATCGTCGGCGGCGTCGAGTCGATGAGCCGGGTTCCGCTCGGCTCGGCCTCGACCGGCGGCACCCCTAACGGCAAGGCGATCCACGAGCGCTACCCGGAGGGCCTGGTCAACCAGGGCGTCTCCGCCGAGCTCATCGCCGCCAAGTGGGGCTTCGACCGTCCCACCCTCGACGCCTTCTCGGCCGAGTCGCACCGCCGGGCCGCCGCCGCGATCGCCGAGGGCAAGTTCTCCCGCGAGCTGCTTCCGGTCGAGATCACGCTCGAGGACGGCAGCACGACGAGCCACACGATCGACGAGACGGTGCGCGCATCGACCACCGCCGAGGGGCTCGCCGGCCTGAACCCCTCCTTCCGCACCGACGAGTACGCCGCCCGCTTCCCGCAGATCGGCTGGAACATCACGCCGGGCAACTCCTCCCCGCTGACCGACGGCGCCTCCGCGGCGCTGATCATGAGCGAGGAGAAGGCGAAGGAGCTCGGGCTCACCCCTCGCGCCCGCTTCCACAGCTTCGCCGTGGTCGGCGACGACCCGCTGTACATGCTGACCGGCCCGATCCCGGCCACCCGCAAGATCCTCGAGCGCTCCGGCCTCTCCTTCGGCGACCTCGACGTCTACGAGGTGAACGAGGCCTTCGCCTCCGTCCCGCTGGCCTGGGCGCACGAGTTCGGCGCCGACCCGGCCAAGCTGAACCCCTACGGCGGCGCGATCGCCCTCGGCCACGCGCTCGGCTCCTCCGGCACCCGGCTGCTCGGCACCATGCTCAGCTATCTCGAGGCGACCGGCGGGCGCTACGGCCTGCAGACGATGTGCGAGGGCGGCGGCATGGCCAACGCCACCATCATCGAGCGGCTCTGAGCCGAGGGCTTCCGATCCGGTTCGCCGCTCGGCATCCCTAGACTGGGCGGATGTCCACCCTCTCCGATCTCGTCGTCGCTCAGGGTCGTTCCGACCCCGCGGACATCGAGTGGCTGCACCTGCTTGTCGGCGACTGGCAACTGCTCGCCGACCTCGCGTTCGCGGACATCGTGCTCTGGGTTCCCACCTCCGAGGGCAGCTTCGTCGCGGTGGCGCACGCCAGGCCGTCCAGCTCGGCGACGCTGTTCTACCGCGACTTCGTCGGGCAGCAGATCAAGCCGGAGTGGCGCAAGCAGGTCACCCAGGCCTTCGACTCCGGGCAGATCGTCGACTCCGCCGCCCCCGACTGGTACGAGGAGACCCCGACCAGGGTGCGCGCGGTGCCGGTGCTGCGCCGGCTCTCGGTGAGCAGCCGGGACACGACCGAGCACCCGATCGCCGTGATCACCCGGCACACCAACCTCAGCGAGGCGCGCACGCCGAGCCGCCAGGAGCTCACCTTCAACGAGTGCGCGAACGACCTGTTCGCCATGATCGCGGCCGGGGACTTCCCCGATCTCGGGGCTCCGACCGGTCCTCGCCGTGGCGCGCCGCGCGCCTCGGACGGCCTGCTCAGGCTCGACGCGGACGGCGTGGTCACCTTCGCCAGCCCGAACGGGCTCTCCGCCTTCAATCGGATGGGCTTCGGCGGCGAGCTCGAGGGGGAGTCGCTCGCCGAGGTCACCACCGAGCTGCTGACCGGGCAGCTGATCGTGGATGAGTCGCTCCCGCTGGTCGTGACCGGTCGCGCCCCGTGGCGCACCGACATCGAGGCCCGCGGGGTCACGGTGACCCTGCGCGCCATCCCGATCAGGGATCAGGGGGAGCGGGTCGGGGCGATCGTGCTCTGCCGCGACGTGACCGAGATGCGGCACCAGGAGCGCGAGCTCATCACCAAGGACGCGACGATCCGCGAGATCCACCACCGGGTGAAGAACAACCTGCAGACGGTGGCGTCGCTGCTGCGGATCCAGGCCAGGCGCTCGCACTCCGACGAGGCGCGCGAGTCGCTCAACCAGGCCATGCGGCGGGTGGCGGCGATCGCCGTGGTGCACGACACCCTCAGCGAGGGGCTGTCCCAGAACGTCGACTTCGACGTGGTCTTCGACCGGGTGCTGAAGCTGGTGGCCGAGGTGGCATCCACCCACAACACGAAGGTGCATCCGACGCGGACGGGGAGCTTCGGGGTGCTGCCCAGCGAGTACGCGACGCCGCTGTCGCTCGCGCTCACCGAGCTGGTGACCAACGCGGTCGAGCACGGGCTGGCCGGCCGGGAGGGCACCGTCGAGATCATCGCCGAGCGCACGGACGAGACCCTGACCGTGCTGGTGCGCGACAACGGCAGCGGCCTGCCGGAGGGCAAGGTGGGATCGGGCCTGGGGACTCAGATCGTGCGCACGCTCATCCAGGGCGAGCTGGGCGGAACCATCGACTGGCACACCATGATGGGCGACGGCACCGAGGTGACCATCGAGATCCCGCTGGCCTGGCTGACCAAGCCGAAGGCGCGAGCCCTGGTGTAGGCCTTACCGCCGGACCGGACGCGATTCGCGGGCCGGACCGCGGTTGGCCGGGTGCGAGGCCTAGGAGGCCCGGCGGGCGCGGGCGGCGCGACGCTTCAGCGCCCGGCGCTCGTCCTCGCTGAGGCCGCCCCAGACGCCGGAGTCCTGGCTGGTCTCCAGCGCGTACTGGAGGCACATCTCGGTGACGTTGCAACGCGAGCAGACGGACTTCGCCTTGTCGATCTGGTCGACCGCTGGTCCGGTGTTGCCTACCGGGAAGAACAGCTCGGGGTCGGCGGTGAGGCATGCGGCATTGTCGCGCCAGTCCATCGTGGGGGTGCTCCTTTGGTGTTGCGAACGCAGGGGAATCGATCCCTGAGAGAGGCCGAAGGCCTTGATTCGGGAAGAAGATCGAGGGAATTCGGGATACGTTCACTACCCTGTGAGCGCAAATCAACCTCCCATAGAATCGCATGGAAGTTGTGCCAAATCAATAGTCGGCAGGGGAATCCAGCGATGAGCGAGTCGAGCAGCCCGAGACGTCCGGCGCTGCTGGTGCTCCTGGCAGTGCTGCTCTTCCTGGAGTGCGCGGCGCTCGTGGCGGCGACCGGATACCTCGTCGTCGAGCTGGTCACCGAGCAGCCGGCGTCCTACGCGAGCGCGCTCGCCATCCTCGTGCTCACCGCGCTCGCGGCCATCTGGCTCGGGGTGATGGGGGTGCACGCCCTCGCCGGGCGGTCCTGGATCCGCGCCGGGGCCACGGTCTGGCAGGTGCTGCAGATCGCCGTCGCCGTCGGCAGCTTCCAGGGCCTCTTCGCCGTTCCCGCGATCGGCTGGATGCTGCTGATCCCCGCGCTGATCGTGCTGGTGCTGCTGTTCACCCCGTCGGTGGTCGCGGCGACCAGGCGGCGCGAGGACGACCCGCCGGCCTGACTCTCCCGATCAAGCCGGAACGGGCACGTCGGCTAGGCATCGAGCCCGAGCTTCTTGCGCAGCGAGGCCACGTGGCCGGTCGCCTTCACGTTGTAGAGCGGCAGCGTGACCTTCCCGTCCTCCACCACGAAGGTGGAGCGCAGCGTTCCGGTCACCGTCTTGCCGTACAGCGACTTCTCGCCCCACGCCCCGTACGCCTTGTGCACGCTGAGATCGGGGTCGCTGAGCAGGGGGAAGTTGAGGCCCTGCTCCGTCTGGAACCTCTTCAGGGCATCCACTCCGTCCTTGGAGATGCCGAGCACGGTGTAGCCGGCGGACTTCAGCGAGTTGATGTTGTCCCGGAAGTCGCAGGCCTCCTTGGTGCACCCCGGTGTGGACGCCGCCGGGTAGAAGTAGACGATGACCTTCTCGCCCGCATGATCGGCGAGCGAGACGCTCTCGCCGTCCTGGTCGGTGAGGGTGAAGGCGGGGGCGCTGGCGCCCGCTTCGAGCCTGGGGGTGGCGGCCATTGTGCGGCTCCTTCGCGATCGGTCGGAGGCTCAATTCTACGAACGATCGCGGTTGGCGTGGTCGCACCGCGGAATGCTAGTATCGACCCTTGGTTCCCCGCCCGAGGCGTTCGGATCCATTCGCGCCTCTAGCTCAATTGGCAGAGCAACTGACTCTTAATCAGTGGGTTCCGGGTTCAAGTCCCGGGGGGCGCACCAAGCGGTTTCGAGGTCCTCGAGGCCAGGCTGTCTCAGGCTGGCGTCGAGAAGCTCACTGGATCGAGCGGGGTTCCGGGTGAGTAGCTGTGGTCGAACAGGAAGGTGCCGCTTTCGAGCAGGGCGGCTGGGACGTCGTCCCAGACCAGCAGGCCATGCTCGGTTTCGGGATCGGTGGTGTCAAGGGCGGCGAGTGCTATCCTCGATTCCCCGGTGGAAACGCTGAGTATCGGGCCGCCATCGCGCAGTTCGACCCATGGATCGGCGATCCGCACTCTCAGCATTCCCAGGTATGCCTCGAACTCGAGGATTCCTGAATAGCGATGGATTCGGTCGGCGTCACTCGGTCCCGCGATCGGGAAGACACAGATCTCCTCGTTGAGAACCGCGGGCTCCTCGACCCGCTGGCTGCCTCCTGCGGCGAACACGTAGTCGCGAAAGCTCTGCTTCATGCCCCAGATCAGCGTGGGCTTCATCGCCACAGTCGTCACCACTCGTAGAAGCCCTTGCCCGACTTGCGTCCGAGGTCGCCTCGCTCCACCATGCTGCGTAGCAGCGCGGGAGGTGTGAAGCGCTCGCCGAGACGGCCGCTCAGATACTCCGCGATCTCCAGCCGGACATCCAGCCCGACGACATCGGTCAGCTTGAGCGGGCCCATCGGTAGCCCGTAGCCCAGCTCCATTCCCCGGTCGATGTCCTCAGCGCTGGCGACGCCGTCCTCGAGCATTCGGACGGCCTCGAGCCCCATTGCCAGGCCGAGTCTCGAGGTGGCGAAACCGGGCACGTCCGCGGCGACGATCGAGTGCTTGCCGATCGCTTCGATCCAGCCCACGACCCGACGGGTGGTGTCGTCGCTAGTCAGCGCGCCGCGGACGAGTTCTACGAGTTTGCTCACCGGCACCGGGTTGAAGAAATGCATGCCGATGAACCGGCCCGGCTCGGCGACTTCCTCGGCGAGCTCGCCGATCGAGATGCTGCTGGTGTTGCTCGCGAAGACGGCGCTGCGGGGTGAGTTCTCCGACAGCTCGGCCCACACCGCCCGTTTCAGGGAGAGTGACTCAGGAACCGCCTCGACGACGAGCTCCGTATCAGGGAACGGCTCGATCCCGACGCCTGTGAGCAGGCGGGCGAAGACTTCGTCCAGGCTGATCGAGGAGGTTGAGCGTTCCGCGGCTATCTCGAGAGAGCGTTTCAGCGTCTCGCGTCCCCTCTTCACGGCCACCTCGTTGACATCTCGAAGATGGACCGTCGATCCGGCGAGCAGAAAGCTGTGCGCGATTCCGGCGCCCATTCTGCCTGCGCCGAGGACGACTACCGTTCCTGGTGCGTTCATCGGAGTACCGCCTTTGCATCATCGAGAAATCCGGGGTCGAGCGCGTCATGGATCCACTGGGGTACGGGCACGGCCCGCTGCGTCGGCGCCACCGCGATCCAGACGTGGGTTGCCCGGCCGATCGCGATGAGGCCGTCGCTCTCGAAGCGGTGGCTCACCTCGAAGCTGGAGGTCCCGATCTTGGTGACGGCCGACCACCCGTCGACGCGATCGTCCAGCGTTACCGGTCGGACATAGTCGCACTGGACGCTGACCACAGGCGTGGCATGGCCGTTCGCGATGATCGAGGAGAGCGGATGTCCGCACTCCTCCAGCAGGAGACCGAAGCCCTCGTCCATCCATGGGAAGTACCTGGCGAAGTTGATCTGAACCAGGTCGACGTCGGTCATGCTCACCCGGCGCCGGATATGCGCGACCGGCGGTGCCGTCACGATCGCGCCTTTCGCGAGGCTGGCGACGTGCCACGTCTCCGCAAGAAGGCGTCCATCCGAGTCTTCTTCTCCTCCGATTCGAACAGCAGAGCCTGCCCGGTCGCGTCGAATGCCGCGATGGGTCGGTCCGTTGCGGCAGCGAGGGCGAGCTTGGTCAGTTCGAGCGCCTGCCACGACGCGGTGGCGATGTCCGCCGCCATCGCGACCGCCGCCTCCAGCGCTCCGCCCTGATCGACCACGGCGTCGACCAGGCCTACCGCCATGGCCTGCTCAGGGTCGAGAGCCTGGCGACCGAGCAGCATCCGACGTGCCGTCGGCAAGCCGGCCAGCGCTGCAAGTCGCCAGTTGGCGCCGGCCGCTGCCATGATTCCCAGGGATGGCTCGGGCTGGCCGAAGCGCGCTCGATCCGTAGCCAACCGGAAGTCGCAGGCCAGCGCGAGCTCGCAGCCTCCGCCCAGTGCAGGTCCGTCCACCACAGCGATGCTCGGCCATGGGTGCGTCGCGACTCTGTCGAAGAGGGTGCCGTTGATGCGCCGCAGCGCATCGGCAGCGGTGCGCTGCCGCAGTTCGGCGATGTCGGCGCCGGAGACGAACATGCCCGGAGTCGTCGAATGGATGATGAGCACAGACGGTTCCTGCGCCGCCTGGTCGAGGGCGACGGAGAACTCGTCGACCATCGCCTGATCGAGCGCGTTGCGCTTCTCGGCACGATCGATGCCGATGAAGAAGGCTGGTCCTTCGCGGCGGGTCTGCAGGACGCTCATTCAGCGACTCGTGCGACGAAGGCGACGATCTCGTCGCGTAGTCGCTCGGGTTGGTCGATGGGTACCAAGTGGCCTGAATCGGGGATGAACACAGCTTCGGCACCCCCGAACCGAGTCGCGCAGCCGGTGCTGATCTCGGCGGAGACGATCGTATCGTCCGCTCCGTGCAGGAAGAGGCTCGGCACACGCCAGTGCTGTTCTACCTCGAGCGGTTCGAAGCCGGCCAGAGTCTCGGCCCCTGCGATGGCCACGGGGAGTCTGGTGGCCCCGAACATGTCGCCCAGCCAGCGCAGGGTCTGCGGACTGTGCTCTCTCGCCACGATCGCGGTGGCCGAGTTGTCCGCGAACCGCGGCCAGTCCCTGAGCATCGCCCTGCGCATCTTGTCGTAGGGCGCGCCGGCCGCACTCGGAGCCCCGATGCAGACCAGACCCGCGAACCGGGAGTCGTCCAGGAGCGACATGAGCACACCGGCCCCGAAGGCGAAGCCGACGGCAGTGACGGAGGTGAGCGAGAGCTCCTCCGCGAGGGCCTCCAGGTCGGCGGCATGCCGGTCGAAGCCGTACGGTCCAGACAGCTCACCCGAAGCGCCGAAGCCGGCGAGGTCGACCGCTATCACGTCATGGCCCTGTTCGACCAGATCCCGCTCGAGATACTGCCAGAGCTCCTTGCTCAGGCACCAGCCGTGCACGAGTAGCACGATGTTCCCGGCGCCTCGCCTGCTATAGCAGAGTCCGGTGCTCTCGGACCAGCGGATGTCGCGTTCGGCGGTCGTCATCGACTGGCCTCCAACTTGTTCTCGAGAATCTCTTTGACTCGTCTGGTCTGGACCTTGCCCACGTGGTCACGGGGCAGTGCCTCGACGAAATGAACGATCCGTGGGTACTTGTATGGCGAGAGCTCGCTCTTGACCAGGTCCTGCAGCTCTCGGCGCAATTCGTCGTCTGCCGCTCGCCCTTGGATGACCACGGCGGCGGCCACGGCCTCCTGGCGCAATGCATCAGGAATCCCCACCACTGCGACCTCCGTCACCGCCGGATGGCGGGCCAGCACGTTTTCGACCTCGATCGGGGCGATCTTGTTCCCCGCCGAGCTGATGATGAAGTCCGTGCGACCCATGTAGCCGTAGTTGCCATCGCCCTGGTCGACCACGAGGTCGTCGACCCAGGTCCAGCCCTCCTTGACGTCCGCCGCCTGTTTCTCGGGCAGTCTCCAATAGGTGAGTCCGGACGGGCCGCGCACCAGCAGGCGCCCGACCTCTCCCTGCGCGACGGGTGTGCCCTCGACCGGGTCGACGACCGAGATCTCGTAGCCGGGAGCCGGGCGCCCGAGCGAACCCTGTTCGACCGTCTCGTTCACCGCCGGAACCAGTATCCACATGGCGAAGGCCGTCGAGCCGAAGTTGTTGAGTAGCGTGATGCCGCGACGTCGCCAGCCGTCAATGACCTCGCTCGACGAGGAGGACTGCCACATTGCGTATCCGGTCCGAAGCGTCGTCGGCTCATCGACTTCTCCCCGCTCGAGTGCTCCATGCATGTGCGCCCAGCTCGCCGCGATGGCGGCGAACACCGTCACCTGATGCTCGTTGATCGCCTCGACCAACCGGCGCGGGTCCGTGAACCGCTCGATGAGCACGATGGTCGCCCCGTGCAGAAGGGTGAAGATCGTGTGGAAGATGATGCCCAGGGCGTGACCGATCGGCGCGGCCGCAGCCCAGCGCTGACCGGGGCCGGCGCCGGTGGCGAGCCCGTAGGAGTATCCGGCCAGCAGGAAGCGTCGCTGCGTGTGATAGCACCCTTTGGGCACCCCGGTTGTCCCGCCGGTGTGCCAGACGATCCCCACCGAGTCCAGCGGCACCGGCGTGGCTGCGCGA
>Ga0182749_1002322_pt1 | contig 14018 bp, 20 predicted proteins | sample eDN3rd37CKraftMG_FD_128875 | JGI IMG/M metagenome (GOLD analysis project Ga0182749, IMG submission 128875) | Enriched Miracle-Growth compost microbial communities from Emeryville, California, USA - eDNA 3rd pass 37_C Kraft MG (version 2) (version 2) ...
GCCGCAGATGCCGCCCTTCTTCTGCGCCTCGGCCACCGTGTGCAGGGCCAGCGTTGTCTTGCCCGAGCTTTCCGGGCCGTAGATCTCGATGATGCGGCCGCGCGGCAGACCGCCGACGCCAAGCGCGATATCAAGCCCGAGCGAGCCGGTCGATACGGTCTCGATCTCGACGACCTTGTCGTTGGCACCAAGCCGCATGATCGAGCCCTTGCCGAAGGCACGCTCGATCTGCGACAGCGCTGCATCCAATGCCTTGGACTTATCCACCCCGTTTTCCTCTACAAGCCGCAACGTGTTCTGAGCCATGATACAATACCCCTTGTCCTCAATGGAGGCCGCGCCGGCCAATCTCCAATCTTTTATGTACCCCTTTTGTTCTCATTTGGCAAGAACAATTATCCCATTGACATGAAAGAGAAATTCCGTTCATGTTCTATTTTCGTTTTCTTCAACCGGCGGTTTTCACAGGAGAGCGCGACATGATGGCAGGGACGATTTTGGGCAAAAGCGGGGCAAAGACGATTCGGAGAAGGTAATGGCAGGTGGCCGGCTCTTCGCAATGGGAGGGGCGCATATCGATCGGCGCGGGCGCGTGAAGGGCGCCTACGTACCAGAGGCCTCAAATCCCGGCATCATGCGCGAGGAGGTGGGCGGCGGTGCCTTCAACGCAGCGCGGATGGCGGCGCAGCGCGGAATCCCGGTCACGCTGATGTCGCTCCGGGGCGGCGATGCGGCTGGCCAACGGGTAGCCGAGGCCATCGAGGAAAGCGGGATCGAGGATTGTTCGGCCATCTTTCTGGACCGCGCCACCCCGAGCTACACGGCGATCCTGACGGAGGACGGCAATCTGGTGACCGGCCTCGCGGACATGGGCCTCTACGACATCGGCTTTGCCAAGCAGCTCCGCCGGCGCAAGATCCGCGACGCGCTCGGCGAGGCCGATGCGGTTCTCTGCGACGCGAACCTGCCGGCGGAAGCGCTGAGGCTGGTCGCGGAACTTGCGGGGGACAAGCCGATTTTCGCCATCGGCATCTCCCCCGCCAAGGTGGAGCGCCTGGCGCCTATCCTCGACCGGCTCGCATGCCTGTTCATGAACCGGCGCGAGGGGCGGCGGTTCGCCGGGCTGCCAGCGGATGCGCCCCCTTGGCAGGTGGGAGAGGCGCTTGCCGCGCGCGGCCTGAGGGCGAGCCTCATCAGCGCGGGAGGCGCGCCGCTCGCAATCCTGGAGGGCGGCCGCCTTCGGGAGATCGCGCCGCCCACGCCGGAGCGCCTGGTCGACGTGACCGGTGCGGGCGATGCGCTCGCGGGGGCCTGCATCGCCGCGCTCATGCGCGGCCTGCCCTTGGCGGAAGCCGCCCGCGAGGGGGTGGCGGCGGCGAAACTTGCGCTGGAAAGCGAGGTGGCGGCGCCGCAAATAGATGAGACGAGCTTCCGTGCGGCGCTCGCCCTGGTGCCGCAGCCGCGCATACCGGAACAGGAGAAGACATGAAGCTTCCCGAAGAGATCGACGTGCACGGGCCGGTGGCCGAGGCGCTCGCGGCGGGAAAACCCGTGGTGGCGCTCGAAAGCACGATCATCACGCATGGCATGCCATGGCCGCGGAACAATGCGATGGCGGCCGAGGTGGAGGCGATCATCGCGGCGGAGGGTGCCGTGCCGGCGACAATCGCCGTGGTGGCGGGACGCCTCAAGGTCGGCCTCTCGGACGGGGAGCGCGAGAGGCTCGCGCGGGCTCAAGACGCGATGAAGCTTTCGCGCGCCGACCTCGCCTTCGCCATCGCCGAGCGGCGGACCGGCGGCACGACCGTGGCGGCGACGATGATTGCCGCGCATCTGGCGGGGATCGGCGTGTTTGCGACGGGAGGCATCGGCGGCGTGCATCAGGGCGCGGAAAAGAGCTTCGACGTCTCCTCGGACCTCGACGAGCTGGCGCGCACGCCGGTCATCGTCGTCTCGGCGGGGCCCAAGGCCATTCTCGACATTGCGAAGACGCTGGAGGTGCTGGAGACGCGCGGCGTGCCGGTGGTGGGATTTGCGACCGACACCATGCCGGCCTTCTGGTCGAGGGAATCAAGCTGCCCTGCGCCGCTGCGGCTCGACACGGCGGAGGCGATCGCCCGGTTCCAGAAGCAGCGCGCCCGGCTCGGCATTGCCGGCGGCATGCTGATCGCCAATCCGGTGCCGGAGGAGGCGGAGATCCCGGCGGAGGAGATGGCGGGCTATATCGCCGAAGCGCAGGCGGACGCGCAGGCCAGGGGCATCGGCGGCAAGGCCGTCACGCCCTTTCTCCTCGGCCGCATCCTGGAGATCACCGGAGGGCGGAGCCTTGAGACGAACATCGCGCTCGTCAAAAACAATGCGCGGCTTGCGGCGCGCATCGCCATTGCGCTGGCAGCGTGAGGAAGCCGCCCGCTCCGGGTGCACTCGGAACCGCCTGATGTCCTGATCGGGAGCATTTGCAGGCAGGCCGAATGATGCCGAAGCGCAAGTGTGGTTCACACAACCGCGCGCCGGGTGAGAAGTTTGAATCGGACGGGGCGGCGTTCGTCATCTCCATCCTCACCCAATTCGCCACTTGACTCGCGCGGACTTCAATCGCCCGAGATGGTCATCCCTGGAGCATCTTTGCAGGCAAGCACGATCCGCCCGAGGCGTCTGATTTTGCCGCACTTGCGCGAAGCCGGGTGTCTCCACCCGGCTGCAAAATCAAGCGGCCGCTGTGAGGCTCAGCCGGCGGTGAGCGGCGCGAGGCGGATCTCGACGCGGCGGTTCTGCGCCCTGCCCTCTTCCGTCGCGTTGGAGGCGATCGGCTGCGACGGCCCCTGGCCGATGACGGCGAAGCGGCGGCTGTCGGTGCCCTGGGCGATCAAATAGTCCGCCACCGACGAGGCGCGGCGCTGCGACAGCTGCATGTTGTGCTCGAAGCTGCCGGTGGAATCCGTGTGGCCGTAGACGTCGACCAGCGTCTGGTTGTAGCGCTTGAGCACCAGCGCCACCGAGTTCAGCGTCTGGTAGAAGGCGGGCTGGATATCGGCGGAATCCGTCGCAAAGGTGATGTTGGACGGCATGTTCAGGATGATGTAGTCGCCCTGGCGCGTGACGCTCACGCCCGTTCCCTGGAGCTGGGCGCGCAGCTGCGATTCCTGCTGGTCCATATACATGCCGACGCCGCCGCCCGCGAGCGCGCCAATGCCGGCGCCGAGCAGCGCATTGCGGCGGTCGTTACCGCCCGCGAGAAGCCCGAGGCCCGCGCCCGCCAGCGCTCCGATCGCAGCCCCTCCGGCCGTATTCGACATCTTCTGTTGCCCCGTGTAGGGGTCGGTGGTGCACCCCGCCACCAGCGCTCCCAGAACGGAGGCGGCAATCACTCTTTTCAGCATCGGCATCCTCTCCTGATGGATTCCCTCCGCCCCGCCAGCGGAGAATCAGTCATGCGCCCAAGCTTTAACACAAAATGTCCGGAAATCCGGCAAGAGGGCGTTGCCGCCTGGGTTTTCCCCCGTTCGAAAGGTGTCCGCGCGCGGCGTTTCGAAGGCGCGGCATTGATCGCAAGGGAATAATGTGCGTTGGTTCGGGCACCGATCCTGCCAGAGTCGTCCTTGGCCAACAGCGCCAGAGATCGAGGAAGAGGGAATGCAGGCCGCGCGATCCAGAATTGAGCTCGTCGACATCGCCCGCGGCGTGGCGCTGGTGGCGATGGCGATCTACCACTTCACCTGGGATCTCGACTTCTTCGGCTATGTCGAGCCGGGAATGTCGATGACGGGCGGATGGAAGTTCTTCGCGCGCTCGATCGCCTGCTCCTTCCTGTTCCTGGTGGGCTTCAGCCTCTATCTCGCCCATGGGCACGGTTTCCGCGCCAGGCCCTTCCTGAAGCGGCTCGGCATGATCGCGGCGGCCGCGGCGGCGATCACGGTCGCAACCTACATCATCTTCCCCGAATCCTTCATCTTCTTCGGCATCCTGCACCATATCGCGCTTGCAACGGTGCTCGGCGCGGCGGCGCTCCGGCTGCCGATCCTGGTGGTGCTCCTGCTCGCGGCGGCGGTGATCGCCGCGCCGCATTTCGTGCATGCGGGCTTCCTCGACAACCCGGTCTTCTGGTGGACCGGGTTCTCGCGCAACATCCCCAGCACCAATGATTACATCCCGATCTTCCCGTGGTTCGGGGCTGTGCTCCTCGGCATTGCCGCGGCGAAGGCTGCGGACCGTTCCGGCCTTCTTGCCCGGATGGCGGAAGTTCGGGCAAACGGGGTGCCGCTCCTCGGAACCTTCGGAAGGCACAGCCTTCTTTTTTACCTAGTGCACCAGCCGGTGTTGTTCTCCCTGGTGTGGCTGTTCGCGCAGGTCATGCCGCCGGATCGCGGCCCCGCGTTCACGCAGGCTTGCACCGCCCAATGCATGACGCAGCGCGACGAGGCGTTCTGCCGCGCCTATTGCGGCTGCGTGCTGGAGGGGGCGGCGGCGCAGAACCGGAGCGAGGCGCTCTTTGCCGCCGATCCTGACGAGGAGACGCGGGCCTGGCTCGAAAACCTTGTCATGCAATGCTCGATGGAGAAGAATGAATAGCCCGCAGGGATTGCAGCGCCGTGCGTCCTAGAGCGCGATGCGTTCCGATTGAATCAGAACGCACTCTAACGATTTGATTTAGCCGCAGGATCTTGTCCGAAAAGTCTGCAACTTTTCGGGATCATGCGCTAGAGGAGGCACGAACAACGCGGTAAGTTATCGAGCTTGCGCATCGTGATTTCCGAAGCCGATTCCGGTTTTCGGCCGATGCGCCGGGAGGAACGGAAAATGAGCCAAACGGTTCACGGCGCGCCGAGCCATATTCCATGGCCGCCGATCCTTTACATCGTCGCGATCGCCCTCGGCATCATTCTCGGGCAGATCCTCCCCTCCCCCTGGTTCGGGTCGCCTCTTTCCGACATCCTCTTTGCCGCCGGGTGGCTGATCGTCCTGGCCGGGCTTGCCATGGACGTAACCGCGCTCAGGCGGCTCCACCTCGCCAAGACGACGATCATGCCGACCCGGAGCTCAACGCATCTGGTCACCGAAGGGCCCTATTCCTTCAGCCGCAACCCGATCTATCTCGGCAACACGATGATCGTGATCGGCATCGGCTTGATCACCGGCAACGCCTGGTTCCTGCTGTTCGCGCTGCTGGCGGCGTTCGCCACGCAAAAGCTGACGATCGAGCCGGAGGAACGGCATCTTGCCCAGCATTTCGGCAAGCGCTACCGGGATTACCAGAAGAAGGTGCGGCGCTGGTTCTGATCCAGCGGGGTCGTCAGGTCTTCACGCCGAGTTCGGCAAGACGCTCCACGCAGGCTTCCTCGGCCTGGTCGAGTTCCTGAAGCGTGTCCTCGAGATCGCGCCGCTTTTGCCGGAGCGCCTGCCGCTTCTCCTCGATCCTTTCCAGGAGAAGCTGCAGCTGCCCCACTTCTCCCGGCGGCGCCTTGTAGACCTGGATGATCTCGCGGATTTCGCTGATGGAGAAGCCGAGCCGGCGCCCGCGCAGGATCTGGCGGACAAGGTGACGATCCGAAGGGCGGTAGAGGCGCGTGCGTCCCCGGCGTACGGGGTTTATGAGGCCCTCGTCCTCATAAAAGCGCAGCGTGCGGGTGGAAATGCCGAACTCGCGCGTGAGCTCCGTGATCGTGTAATATTCTCGCATCCTCACCGCCTGCCGCATTTGGGGAACTGTCACTGTCACCGGATTACGTAAAAGTCAATTCGGCGGACGCCCATCACTCTTCCTCACCAAGGTATGAACGGTGACGAGGATCGAAAGGGCGTTCACCGAAAGGACGCGCCCGCGCTCCCTGGTCACCGCGACCGCCCGGCCGGTAAGCCCCAGACCGCGGTGCGAATTCGCGCGGGTGGTGACGAACTCCTCCGGACGGACAACTCGCTCGCCGCGAAAATGCCGGTATGATCCGCGACCGGGCAAACAGGGGCGCCGGCCGTGTTCTTCGTCCTTTCCAAGCTTTTCGCGATCTTCACCGTTCCTTCGAACCTGATCGGGTTTGTCGCGCTCCTCGGGATCCTTCTTCTTCTCTTCCGCCGGGCGGCTGCGGGCACGGCCTTTCTGCTCGCCGCAGCCATCCTGCTTGTCGCCATCGGCTGGTCGCCGCTCGGCAGCTTTGCCCTACTCGCGCTCGAAGACCGGTTTTCGCCGCCCAATGTCAGCGGCCCGGTGACCGGAATCGTCGTTCTGGGCGGGGAGATCGATACGGATGTTTCGAACGAGCGCGGGACGGTCGCCCTGACGGACGCGGCGGAGCGGCTCACCAAGACGGCAGAATTCAGCCGCCTCTACCCAGATGCGCGGATCATCCTTTCGGGCGGCGTCAACGATCTGCTGGACACGGGCGGCATGCCGGAAGCTGCGCTTGCGCGCGACCTCCTCATCCAGATCGGCGTGCCGGCGGAGGGGATCGAGGTGGAAGAGCGATCGCGGAACACCTGCGAGAACGCGGTCGAGAGCAAGGCGATCGCAGCGCCCGCGCCGGGGGAAAAATGGCTGCTCGTGACGTCCGCCTTCCACATGCCGAGGGCCGTCGCCTGCTTTCGGGCGGCGGACTTCCCCGTAATCCCCTACCCCGTCGATTTTCTGGCGCGGCGCTCCGCCCTGCGCGGCCCCGCCCCCTCCGTCGCGGCAGGATTGTACCTGACGGATATTGCCGCCCACGAATGGCTGGGGCTCGTTGCGTACCACTTCGCGAAGGGAACCGAGCTTTTCCCCGCGCCGGAGGCGGGTGTGGAGCCCGAGGGGCTGCCGGAGAAAACGGGCGATTAGGACGCTTTCGAGCATTGGCGAGCCAGCGCTTCCCATAAAGAGAGTTGAGCTGTCGGGAAGCGCGCTGGCCGTTCGTCCTCAGGGTGCAAAACGCAGAAACTGGAGAGAAACCCGTGAGAACCGCCGCCATCGCTCAAGACATGCCCGGAGCCTTCCAATGACCCTCACCATTACAGCGTTCGAACGGTCGCCCGATGGCGGCAAGGGCCTGGCGCGCGACATGCGCGTTCGTTGGGCGCTCGAGGAAGTGGGCCAGCCTTATGACGTTCGTCTTCTCTCGTTCAAGGCGATGAAGGAACCCGCACATCTGGCGCTGCATCCTTTCGGGCAGATTCCGACGTATGAAGAAGGCGACCTTGCCCTGTTCGAATCGGGTGCGATCGTGCTTCACATCGCCGAACGCCATGGGGGCCTGCTGCCAGAGGATGCGAATGGCCGGGCGCGCGCGATCATGTGGATGTTCGCCGCGCTCAACACGGTGGAGCCGCCGATCTTCGACCGCAGCCTTCTTCTTGTCCTCGAGCGCGACAAGCCCTGGTACGAAGATCGCCTGAGTTTTCTCGATGAGACCATTCGAAAGCGGCTGGGAAGCCTTTCCGCCCGCCTTGGCGATGCCGATTGGCTCGACGGTGCGTTCAGCGCCGGCGACCTCCTGATGGTGACGGTGCTGCTGCGGGTGAAAGCATCGGGGATACTGGATGAATATCCGAACCTCTCCGCCTATCTCGCACGCGGTGAAGCGCGGCCCGCATACCGGCGCGCCTTCGAGGCGCAGCGGGCGGTGTTCACCAACGCATCGGCCGGCTGACAGGCAATTCCGGGCGTGAGGCCCAGCCCGCGGGCGCCTGCCCGACCCTCCGGCTTGACTAATCCATAGCTCTGCGGTTATTGGTTTAAATCAATAGCCGTAGAGTTATGGATTGTGATGCCGGAGCGCCACGATATCCTTTTCAGAACGCTCGCCGATCCGACGCGGCGGGCCATCTTCGAGCGGCTATGCCGGGACGGAGACCTGACTGTCGGCGCGTTGACGGCGGGCGCCGGGATCTCTCAGCCTGCCGTTTCAAAGCATCTCAGGGTGCTGAAGGAGGCCGGGCTGGTGCGCGACCGCCACGAGGGCCGGCAGACGCATTACAGCGCGCAGCGCGGCGCGCTCTCCCCGCTGATCGACTGGACGAGCCAAATGGCCGGCTTCTGGGAAAGCCGGTTCGACGGGCTTGAGGACCTGCTCAAAAGGATGGACCAATGACTGAAAAACCGGCCGAAACCCTCTCGGTTGTCGTCGAGCGCGAGATTGCACACCCGCCGGAAAAGATTTGGCGCGCGCTGACGCAACCGCAGCTGATCGAGGAGTGGCTCATGAAGAACGACTTCGCGCCGCAAGTGGGGCATCGTTTCAACCTTCGCGGAGAGTGGGGCGGCGTGCTGGACTGCGAGGTCCTCGCCGTCGAGCCGCACAAGACGCTGTCGTACACCTGGAACTTTGCGCATGACGACGCGGCGTTCAACCTGACGAGCGTGGTGACCTTCACGCTCACGCCGACGGGCACGGGAACGCATTTGCGCATGGAGCAGTCGGGCTTCCGCCCGGACCAGAAGCAGGCCTACGGAGGCGCCAAGGCGGGATGGCGGCAATTCATCGAGGCGCTGGAAAAGGTTTTGGCGCGAATGGATTAACGCCGGCGGCCACGATGCAAGGCCGCCCCGCTTCGGCATTTCTTCAGAGGAGGAATCATTGAAGTTCAACAATTGGATTCGGCAGATCCACCGCTGGCTGTCGATTATCTTCACCGCGACCGTCATTGCCAATTTCATCGCCATGGCATTGGGCGAGCCGCCGGCTTACGTGGTCTATTCGCCGCTTTTGCCGCTCTTCCTGCTCATGTTCACGGGGCTGTACATGTTCGTGCTACCCTATGCCGGCCAGGGGCGGCGGAACGGGAGAGTGGGACAGGAGTGAGCGGAATGGCCGACAAGACATCGAAGACAGCCAAACCCGGAAAGGCTGCGCCCAAGCCGCAGCCCGGCGAAGTGGTCCTCCTCTCGGGCGGCAATCCTCAGATCGCGAAGGGTTACGGCGACGGCCCCGTGCAGGCCTATATCGCGGCGATGCCGGACTGGAAAAGCGAGATCGGCCGCCGCATCGACGACATCATCGTGCGGACAGTACCCGGCGTGCGCAAGGCGGTCAAATGGAACTCGCCCCTTTATGGCGTCGAGGACAACGTCTGGTTCCTCAGCTTCCATTGCTTCACGAAGTACATCAAGGTGACGTTCTTCCGCGGCGCGTCGCTGAACCCCGTCCCGCCCGGCACGTCCAAGCACCCAAGCGTGCGCTACCTGGACATCCATGAGGGCCAGTTCGACGAGGCTCAGTTCACCGACTGGGTCAAGCAGGCCAGCCAACTGCCGGGCGAGCGGATGTGAGCCGCCGATGCCTTGCGCAGGGCAGCCAGCCGTCAATCCGGACTGTTCTGCCCCTTGAGCGGAAAATACTCGCGCCACGGCCGCGCTTCTTCGACGACCCGCGCGATCGACGGGCGGGCGAGCAGACGCGCGCGGTATTCCCGCAGCGCCTCATGAGCTTCCGGGATCGGGTGACCCCAATGGGCATAGAACAGCGCCGGCGCCGCCGCGCAGTCGGCTATGCCGAAGACGCCATTCGCCGCCCATTCGCGCCCCCTCATCCAATTGTTCAGCCATGCATAGCTCTTGTCGAGCGTGGCCTTCGCCTCGGCATTCAGATACGGATCCCGCTTGTCCTCACCCCGCAGAACGTTGAAGACCATCCGCGACAGCGGCATCATCACGTAATCGTCAAAGACGCCATCCATCTGGCGCGCCTCAATGGCGGCGCGCGGGTCCGCAGGAACCATCGGCGGCGCATCGCCGTAATGAAGGTCGAGATATTCGATGATCGCGGCCGATTCGATCACGGTGCGATCGCCGTCGACCAGCACCGGAAACTGGCCAGTCGGGGCAAGGCGGTTGACCGCTTCAAGATTCTCCGGATGATCAGGATCGACCATCAGGAATTCAAAGGGCACGTCGCGCTCATAAAGAGCGATAAGAGCCTTCCAGTAACAGGAAGCGAAGGGGTGGCCGTAAATTTGCAGCATCGACTGTAATCCCTTGAGCCAAACTGGTTGCATATTACAATCAGTTTGGACGTTTGACCAGCGATAATCACGTGACGGGCGGGCCATGGAGAAAGCGACGACACCATGAAGAGCGATGCGAAGGAAGAAGCGGCGGAATCCGCCTCCCAGCTGATCGATGCGAGGATCAACGAGTTGAGCGATTGGCGCGGCGAGACGCTTGCCCGGATCCGGACCCTCATCAAAAAGGCCGATCCGGAGGTGGTGGAGGAGGTGAAATGGAGGAAGCCGACGAACCCGTTGGGCGTTCCGGTGTGGGAGCATGACGGAATCATCTGCACCGGCGAGACCTACAAGGACAAGGTGAAGCTGACCTTCGCCAAGGGCGCATCGTTGGAGGATCCTTCGGGCCTGTTCAACTCCAGTCTCGAAGGCAATACCCGCCGCGCCATCGATTTTCATGAAGGCGACAAGATCGATGAGAAGGCGCTGCAGGCGCTTATTCGCGCCGCAGCAGCACTGAATACATCGGAGCGCTTTCGGAAGAAGCCGAAGAGCGCTCGATGAAACCGGAACCGGCCGCGTGACCACGGCCAGTTCCTGGGACTGTGCGAAGCCGGCAAGCCGATCGTCGACCCGGCCCAAACCGCCGGCTTCCATGAAAGGTATGCCGGATCTGATTACCGCTTGGGCGATACCAGAACGGTCGTCCTGGTCACCTTTTCGTTGGTGAGCAAAGGCCGGACTTTAGCGAGCACCATGGCCAGCCGCGGGCTTTTCGCATGGGTGTCCGCGGCGGCCTCATCCGCATAAAGCTCCGTTAGCATAATACGATCGGGAATAGGTGAACCGTCGTCGTTGATGGGTTTGAGGACCTCGAAGCGAAGGCAACCGGGCTCCTCCTTGATCGTCGTGCGCGCGTGTTCGCGCAGAATCCTGAGCAACTCCTGCTCTTTCCCATCCGCTACCGTGTATTCGACAACTATAGCAATAGGCTTCTTCTCAGGCGCTGCTGCATGGGCGGCAAAAGCTTGAAGCAAAACAACCATTGAAACAAAAACGAGCTTTATTGCATTGTTCATGACAAATCCTCTAAGCAAATAAGAAAGCATCGCCTATTCGCCGGCACCGGGCAACGGCACGAACGCGCAACTTCAGGTGATGTGAATGTGTATTCGCCCGTCTCCCAGGGCGATCGTTCCGCATCGCCGCCAAAGAGCTGACGCGGTCAATCCTCGGAGTTCTCGTTCCGAGCCAGGCGGTCAATCCGAGCCGTGAATTCGTCCTTGGCCTGAGAATATAAATATGTGCTGGAACCGAAGCGCGCGGCCAGTTCCCGCTTCAAAGCCTCGTAGGCGCGTGCTTCCTCCGGATGAGCACGAAGATAATCACGAAATCTGAGATGACGCCCGATTTCCGGATGGCCCGCTGCCCACATGTGCACGTGGTGGGTGTGCGGATTGCCCTTGCGGAAATAGTGGCGCCCGGGGATGCCGCCCTCCCCGCGATATTCATAGCCCAGCGTCTGCATTGCATCCGCACAGGCGACACCGTCCTCCGATCGTTCCAGGATGACGAGAATGTCGATGATCGGTTTAGCTGCGATGCCCGGAATGGCCGTGCTGCCGATGTGATGAATCGATTGGAACCAGCCGCCCAATCGCTCAATGGCCCGACGTTCGGCCTCGAAGAGGTCCGTCCATTGAGGATCATGAGGCAGAAGAACGATCGGCGCTTTCATGGACCCTTACTGCCCGAGGCGTGCGTCAGTTTCATGAAAGTTCGGAGAGCAGCGAAATTTATGCCGACGCCGATCCCTGCCCATCTCCGCCGTCCGGTTCGAAGGAGAAAACAGCGTTTGATCTCGGAGCGGCCGTGGTGCCGTTTCCAAAGTCCAGCCCCGGATATTCGGCGAGGAGCCGAAGACGTGGAGAAGGCAGAAATTCCCGCCAGGGGTCGCCGATCAGGGCCTCGACATGGGCTGCAAGGCAGCGGTCGAGAAAAGCCGTGACCCGCTCGGCAAGTTCGCGCTCGTAGAAGAGGTCGCCGACCAGAACGATGTCCACGGCGGGCGGCGGCCCGCCCGTCAGGTCGCCATAAAGTGTGGAAACAGTGACCGCGTTTGCCTGCGCATTCAGGCCGGTTGCCGCCAGCGCGTACGGGTCCGTGTCGGCGGCGATCACCTCGCGCGCCCCGGATTTTGTCGCCGCGATGGCGACAATGCCGGAACCGGCGCCAAGGTCGAGCACGCGGCGACCGGCCACCGTTCTGGGATGATCGAGAATATAGCGGGCGAGCGCGAGCCCGCCGCCCCAGCTATAGGCCCAATAGGGCGTGCCAAAACCCTGCTTGTCCGTCTCCGCCATGCGCCATAGGCCGCTTTCCGGGCTTGCCTTGTACAAGCGGATCTCGGGGACCGACGGAACAGGGCCGAGCGGCAGGTTTGTCCGGATGAATTGCAAGACGCCAGGGGGCAAGCGAGTATCCACGGCCGTTCCCTCCGAACCGTCTGCGGCTTCAATGCGCCGATTGTCCGGTTCCGGCAAGGCCGAACGGCGTTGTCGGTGATCGATCATCCGGATTCCTAGATTGCCAATCACCCGATTAACCCTGAGGTTGCATTTTCCCGGTATACGGCAAGCAGCAAGGGAGCTTCAAACATGATGTTCGCCGTCTTTGCATCACTGTCGCTTGCGCTCGTGCTCGGCTGGTTCGGCCGTCGCTCCATCGCCGTTGCCTGCATGGCCCTATGCTTCGGGCTGGCGGTCGCGGAATTCCTCTGGGAGATCTACAGCCCCGAATACGGCTTCCGCATGCCGTGGATCCAGACCCGGGTCATCGATGGCCCATTCGCCCCGGATCTTGCCGTCGCGCAGCTGACGCAGCCACGCGGAGACCTCTCATGAGCGAGAACACGATGACGGCCGGCATGGCAAGCCTCAAGCAGCCCGGCGTGCGCACGTTGCCGGCGGTGCTCAACCATCTCTATCTCCTGGCGATGATGACGGTCATCGCCGGCATCCTCACCGCGGCCATGGTGATGCAATATGTCTGGGGCGAACTACCCTGCCCGCTCTGCCTGCTGCAGCGCGCGGCGATGCTCGGCGTCTGCTTCGGCATCATGCAACAGTTCCGCCACGGGCTTTCCAACCGGAACACCGGCGTCAGCCTGCTGTTCACGGTCTTCCTGCTGGTCGTCTCGGTGCGGCAGACGCTGCTCGACATCTATCCGCGCCCGGACCACGAATATGTCGGCAGCGCGATCTTCGGGCTGCACATGCCGGTCTGGTCGGTGCTGATCGCGCTTGCGCTGCTCATCGCCTTAGCGTTCGAGCTGATCTTCTGGGGCGGCAAGGACCATATGCGCGAGGCGCGCCTTGCCGATCACCCGCCGATCCGCGCACTGGCGACGGCGGTGAGCCTTTATGTGATCGCCCTGGCGCTGATCAATTTCGGTTCGGTGGTGCTGCAGTGCGGCGTCAGCGAGTGCCACACCTTCGGCTATGCGCTGCTCGATTCGCTGACGGGCGCTCCGGCGACGTCAAACTAGCTCCACATCCACCACGCCCGAGACGGCGCGCATGGCGGCGGCGATCTGGGGCGAGATGCGGTAGCGCTCGGGCAGGCCGATCTCGATCTCGCCGAGGCCGCCCTCCTTGATGACGATGAGGCTCACCTGCCCTTCCCCCCGCGTGGTGAGCTGGGAGGAGATCGCCTGGATCGGCTGGGGATCGCGCAGATAGATGCGCAGCGCCTTCTGCATGCGGCTCGCCTCGTCCTCCAGCGACTGCACCGTCTGGATGCGCAGGTTGACGCCTTCCGGCCGATCCTCGGCCGAGACCATGATGACGACCGAGCGGCCCGGCTCCAGCATGTCGCGGTATTGGGCGAGCGCCTCAGAGAAGAGCACGGCTTCGTACTGGCCGGTTGCGTCGGAGAACTGCACGATGCCCATCTTGTTGCCGGTGCGCGTCTTGCGCTCCTGCTTGGAGGTCACGGTGCCGGCCAGACGGCCGGCCGACGCGCCGCGCTTCACGGCCGCCGAGAACTCGGCCCAGTTCTGCACGCGCATCTTCTCCAGCGCCTTGCGGTATTCGTCGAGCGGATGCGCCGAGAGA
>Ga0182749_1002323_pt1 | contig 14017 bp, 13 predicted proteins | sample eDN3rd37CKraftMG_FD_128875 | JGI IMG/M metagenome (GOLD analysis project Ga0182749, IMG submission 128875) | Enriched Miracle-Growth compost microbial communities from Emeryville, California, USA - eDNA 3rd pass 37_C Kraft MG (version 2) (version 2) ...
GGCGCCGGCAGCGCTACACTGGGGCGGCGGAGGGACGACAAGCGCATGGCCGTGCCCGAGGGCGCGGGTGCGCCTCGCCCCGGTTTCCCGGCCGTCCCGCAGCGGTGGGTAACAATGTCTGCCCACCGGGGATTTCGCGGAGCAAGCCTATAAACACCGCGCGCGGGACGCCGGGCGATCGGCACGTTCTGCGGTGACTGAGCTCGTGTGACGTGACGTTGTTGCTCATCTCACACGAGGCCGTGGGCGCGGCCAGCGCCCGGCGTTCCGCGCGCCCTCTTCCGGGCGGGAACGGGCCCATCGGACTTCGGCGTACCCGGCGCCGCTAAACAATACGGGCGATCCGCCGCGGCCGGAGCACAGACAAACACGGGGACCCTCTCAGAACCCATCGGCCGCTGGATGCACAGCAACAAAATGCCGCGAATGCGGCGCGGAACAGCATACGATTGCCGCCGCATGACATCGTCACATGCCCCGCATGAAGCCGCGGCGGTCGCATTTCCGCGACATTCGGCCCATATGTTGCATCGAGTCTGAGAGGAACGCGCGAGGAGCAACAACAACAACCGGAAACGTCTTGGGATCGTCCTGTCTCACAACGGAGATGATGCCATGGCTACCTACTCCTCGTCCGCAAGGCGCGCTTCCGCCCTTGCTCTTCCCCTGCACGATCCCGCGGCCTTCGTGCCGCGGCGCGAAGCCTTCCCTCCCAAGCGAAGTCTGCTCGATCGGCTGCTCGCCGCGATGACCGCGGCGCGCCAGCGCGACGCGGAACGCGAGGTCGCGCGCTATCTCGAAACCACCGGCGGCAAGTTCACCGACCAGGTCGAGCGCGAAGTCGAGCGGCGGTTGCTGCCCGACGCCAGTCGGCCGCTCTGAGCGGCTGACTTCCGTCGTCACACATACCGCAGCCTTGCACCTTGAGAGGATTGTTATGACAACCGTCGCCCGTTCCGCCATCGCGCTTCCGCGTGCCCGCACCGGCCGTTCGCCCGAGCCATCGTGGCTCGGCGCCATGCTCGGTTTCTTCACGCTGATGGAAGAGGTGTTCCGCGAGGCGCGTGCCGATGCGCGCGCCGCCTACCGGCGCTGGCCCTTCGTCGAGTGGTAGTGACCCAGCGGCTCCCCGCCGGCGGCGAGCGGCCGGCGATGGCGACAGCCGCCTTCCTTGGTTGCTGCGCGGCGCCGATGGGAGCCGTGCCGAAAATCCTCGGCGCCGCCGCTTGCTTTCCGGCTGATTTTGGTCAATTGTCGGAGCTGGCGTCGGGGTAGGCCTTCGCGGCATACCCCGGCGTTTGTCTTTACGGAGAGGTTTGGGAGGCCATTGTGGCAACCGGTACGGTGAAGTGGTTCAACCCGACGAAGGGTTACGGTTTCATTCAGCCTACGGGCGGTGGACCGGACGTTTTCGTGCACATCTCGGCGGTCGAGCGCGCCGGGCTGAAGACGCTGAATGAAAATCAGCAGATCGAGTACGAGATCGTCACCAATCGCGGCAGGAGCTCGGCTGAGAATCTGAAGGTCAAGTAAGCCGTCCGTTGCCACGGACGAGGTTCGACGACGACTTTCACATGGAGCGCGCTGGCGGCGGCCCGCTCATCGGCAAAGGAAGTTTCGGCGGGTGCTCACAGAGCCCCGCCGTTTTTATTGATGCGGTTCGGCAGAGGCTGCCGTCCGCTACTCGATGCCCTCGACGATGCGGATCGAGCGGTCGGCGCCGCCCGCGAGCGCCTTGAGCGCCGCCTGATAGGCCGGCCCGTCATGGGTGGCGATGGCCTGCGCCACGCTCGGGAATTCGATCAGGACGGTGCGGTCCTTGACGCCGTTCTCGTAGGCCGCGACGGCGTTGCCGCGGGCCAGGAACTTGCCTCCGCCCGCGGCGATCGCGGGCGTCGCGAGCTTGGCGTATTCCGCCAGCGCCTCCGGGTTCTTCACGCCGCGATAGGTCGCCACCCAGTATGCCTTGGCCATTTCCTTCTCTCCATGACGCATGATTATCCCCGCGGACGCGGGCGGCGGCAGTGTAACGCATCGATCGACGCCGCAAAGGCCCGTCAGCTCACGACCGTCAGCCGCTTCGCCGCGCGGGTGATGCCGGTGTAGAGCCAGCGCGCGCGGCTGTCGGGAAACGCGAAGCTCTCGTCGAACAGCACCACGTCGTCCCACTGCGAGCCTTGCGCCTTGTGGACGGTGAGCACGTAGCCGTAGTCGAACTCGTCGTAGGGCTTGCGCTGCGGCCACTCGAACGTCTCGATCGCGCCGGTGAAGCATTCCGCGCGCACCGAGACCTTGACGCCCTTGCGCGCGATCTCCTCATCCGGCTGCAACTGCATCTTGAGGATGCTGCGCCGCGCGGTCGGGCGCGCCGCCACCTGCCACAGGCCGCCGTTGAACAGGCCCTTGCGGCGGTTGTTGCGCAGGCACACCAGCTTGTCGCCGGCCATCGGCAGCGGGTCGGAGAAGCCGCGCCGCTCGCGCATGCGGGCGTTGTACGCGCGCCGGGTGGCGTTGCGGCCGACCAGCACCTGCTCGGCGGCGATGACGCGCTCCGGGTCGAGCGCGTCGCGGCCGATGACCCTCACGTCGCCGTAGTCGCCGCGTTCGAGCGCGCGGCCCTCGCGCACGTCCATGGACAGCCGCACGATCGGGTTGTCCCGCGCCTGGCGGTGAACCTCGGTCAGCATCACGTCGGGCTCGTCGTTGGTGAAGAAACCGCCGCCGCTCACCGGCGGCAGCTGCGCCGGATCGCCGAGCACCAGCACCGGCACGCCGAACGACAGCAGGTCGCGCCCGAGCTCGGCGTCCACCATCGAGCATTCGTCGATCACGATCAGGCTCGCCTTCGAGGCCGGCGCCTCGTCCCAAAGGTCGAAGCTCGGCGTTTCCTCGCCGCTTTCGCGCGCCTTGTAGATCAGGCTGTGAATGGTGGAAGCGCCCCAGCAGCCCTTGGCGCGCATCACCAACGCCGCCTTGCCGGTGAAAGCGGCGAAAGCCACCTTGCCGTCGATGTGTTCGGCGACATGACGGGCGAGGGTGGTCTTGCCGGTGCCGGCATAGCCGAACAGGCGGAAGACCTGCCGTCGCCCGGGGCCGGGCTTCTGCCTCAGCCAGTCGGCCACGGCCTTGAGGGCGGCGTCCTGATGGTCGGAAAATGTCGGCATGCTTGTCCAGGGCGTGGCGGAGCCTTGAACAAATAGAGAACAATCGGCGGGCCGGCAAGCGGATTGCGCCGAGCGTGCTCTGCCGGTGAATGGCCACCATGTCCGACTGAGGCGCGGGCTGTGCGGCGAACAGGGGGCCGACGCCATGCTGTGCGATAAAGGCGACCGCGGCGGATTGGAACGTAGCGTGCATCGGCCAGCGCAGGATCAGGGCAGAACGACCGTCGTCGCTCACCACCCCATCACGATCTGGCGCAGGTCGTAAAGCGTGGCTCCGATCACGCAGGCGCCGAGCATGCAGAACAGCAAGTCGCGCGCGACGTTGCCGATCCGGCTGACGCAGTCCCTTTTCATCGCGTGTCCCATGAGTGGACACCCCTAAAAGTCACCCCCGCGGGCAACGCTATATCCGGTGTTTGGTTCAAACCGGCGATGGGGGCCGGCGCAAGGCAGTCGTGCGCCCGGCGCAGTCCCGCCGCCGGTCAGCGGGTCACGGCCGATGGGCTGCTTTGGGCGACAGCCTGCGTTGGCTGCTGACCGAACAGCGCGGTAAAGAACGCGAATAACCCCGTCGGCTGTTGCGGTTGCGGCGGCGGCTTCCGTGGCGCTGCGCGATGCCGCGCAACGTGCCGCGTCTTGGGGCGGACACGGACCACCGGCAGGACCGTTTGCTTCGCCGTGATGAGAGCAGCCGGCGCCGCTGCCGGCGGGTCGGGCAGGGCGGCGACAGCGGTCTTTATTTCCTTCGCCGGCGGCGCCTCCGCGGTTGGCGGCGGGGTCGCGGAAGCTACTGCAACAGGCGGCTCGGTCGTCGGCGCAGGGGCTGCGTCCGGCTCGGCGCTGATCTGTTTCTGGTCCGCCGCCGCCTCGGCCGGCGCAGCGTCCGACGACGCCATGGGCGGCGCCGTCTCGGCCGGCGCCTCGCTGACGACGGCGGGCGCGGTCGCCGTCTCGTCCTCGGGCGGCGATGCCGGTGCGGCGTCCTCTGCGGCCTGCGTCACGCCGGCGGTCGCGGCAGCAACGGGCTCGTCGCCGGCGGGCGCCGTCACCCAGGTCTCCAGCGGCTCGCTGGCCAGAGCGCGCAGCCGGCCCAGTTCGTCGGCGCGGCGGGCATAGCCCAGCGCCTGGATGTCCGAGGCGTCGGGGCCGTCCGTCATGGCGAGCGCCAGCCGTACGCCGCCTTCCGGCAAGGCCGGCACGCTCACCGGCGCGGAGCCCAGGAACAGCATCGGCAACATGGCAATGACGACCGCGGCGACGACGAAGCGCAGCCTGGGAAGCATGGGGGGGCTGCTCCTGTGGAGATTCCCGGCGCGTGACACCACGCTGCGCCGCTCGAGAACCCGGCGAATCGGAACCTTAGCAGAATCGCCTTGGCTGGAGAATCCGCTCGGAACAGCGGGCTCTTCGCCTTTGCCGCGCGCTGCGCTAACAGTGTGGCCGAGGGGGCCCGTAGCTCAATGGTCAGAGCCGGCGGCTCATAACCGCTTGGTTGCAGGTTCGAGTCCTGCCGGGCCCACCAAGCATTTTCGTCTCAGGTGCAATGCTCAATATCTCCCTCATCGAGCCAGCGCCATTCATTGCTTTGTCGAGACGCGCATCGGCTTTGCCAGAAGCGCCTTCAATGCCGGTCCGTCGCTGAGTACGGCATACTTCTCGCGCGACGTGAGCAGCTCCACGGCTTCTTCCACACTCGCACTGTCATCCACCTTGGCTGCGCCGACGAGACGGTCGGTGTCATATTCGCCCCGCCGGCGCACGGATGCCTCAGAGATCATGGACTCGTGAGCAGCGAGAAGCGCGGCATCGGTTCGCAATAACGCGATAGCGTCGACCGGCATTTTATAATCGGACGACATTGCAAGCTCATTGGCTCGGGTGAGCACCTTGGGCGGACTGGAATCCTCCGGAATCAACAGGAGCCCGGCAGATCCGAAGCAGGATCCCGCACGCGGGCTTGACGTCCAGGCGGCGAGCGGGATTGCCAGGATCAACCCGACCACAACCGGCGTCATCCAGAGAAAGAGAGCGGCCGACACGGCATAAGCGCTCGCGGCGAGCAACAGGCCGAGAACGGTCGGCCAGAGGTATGCGCGAAGGAGGTCGCGGAAAGGTAATTGGCCGTCGTCCCGGCGCTGTGGCTGCCAGCCGGAATCGTGGCCGATCGCGATCTCCGCGATCGATCGGCATTGCATGAGCATCATCACCGGCGCGATCAGGCCCGAAAGCAGGCTTTCGGCGATCAGACTTACAAAGGCTCGGATCGTGCCGCCGGAACCGCGGCGTTTGGCCGGCAAGCGAAGCAGCAGCAGGTATCCAAGAAGCTTTGGAGTCAGCAGGACTGCCATCGTGCCGATGAACACCCACTGCGCGCGGACGGGGTCCTGTGCCGGCCATTGGGGAAACAGCGACCGCTCGCTGAAATATTCCGGACGGATGAACTGCGCCTGCAAGGAAATGAGGATGCCAACCAGCAGGAAGAGCAACCACATCGGCGATGTGACGTAGCATCCGATGCCGGTCAGGAGATGAAGCCGCGAGACCCAATGCAGTCCGCGGGCCGGCAATACTGCAAGATGCTGGATGTTTCCCTGACACCAGCGCCGGTCGCGAATTGCGTAATCGGTGAGGGATGGCGGGCACTCCTCGAAACTTCCCCCGAGGCTCGGCACGATGTGAACCCCCCACCCGGCGCGCCGCAGCAGGGCCGCCTCGACAAAGTCGTGGCTGAGAATATGGCCTCCGAAAGGTCTGGGTCCGCCAAGAAGCGGCAATCCCGCCTGGTCCGCGAAGGCCTTGATGCGAATGATGGCGTTGTGGCCCCAGTAATTGCCTTCGGAGCCGTGCCACCAGGCAATTCCTCTTGCAATGAGCGGCCCATAGACGCGCCCGGCGAACTGCTGCAGGCGCGCGAACAGCGTTCGCCCGTTGACCAGCACTGGAAGCGTTTGAATAAGGCCGACGTTCGGATGTTCTTCCATCGCATGTGCCAGCCGCACGATGCTGTCGCCGGTCATGAGGCTGTCGGCGTCGAGAACGATCATGTGATCATAGCGCCCGCCAAACCGGGTGACCCACTCGGCGATATTGCCGGATTTTCTGGCCGTGTTCTTTTGTCGGTGGCGATAGAAGACGCGGCCGCCGCCGATCTCCCGCATAAGTGCGAGATAGACGGCCTCCTCAAGAACCCAGGTGTCCGGATCCGTCGTATCGCTGAGAACGAAAAACTCGAAATTCTCCAGGCGGCCGGTTTCCGCGACGGATTCGTAAATGGCCCGAAGGCGCGAGAACACGCGATGGGGCGGTTCGTTGTAAGTCGGCAGCAGAAGGGCATTGCGACTTTTTAACGCCGGCAGCGGCGCTTCGGGATCGATGCCCAACGAACGGTCGCGCCGAACCATTGCGGCGCAAAATCCAATCAATGTGCTGACGAACGACAAGGCGATCCACGCAAACAGCATGACAAACAAAGCCAGGATAACCATTTCGAGAAAGGTCAAGCCGGCAACCTGCAGCACCTGATACATTTCGCTGGCCGCTGCGATCGTCATCGCGGCCGTGCTGGCGAACACAAAGGCGCGTCGCAGGGATACGTATCGTGGCGAAGTCGGAGGCCGCGCCGCCTTTTCGATCCGCCGCCACAGCGACTGCTCCGGCATCGCCAAGGGGGCTTCGGGCGGCAGAAAGCCATTCGTCGGCGGCTGATGTTGGGACTCTTTTGTGAGGCCGCGCATTACGGCGTCCAACGGTACAACCAGACTTCCGAGACAGGCTCCTGACCCTTGAACAATTGCGCGCGCAGCTCCGCGATAGGAGTTTTCTTCGGATCAAGTTCGAAGCTCAGGCGCCAACCACCCGTAACCGGATTGGGCTGCGTCACCACGTTGCGGAGTTCGCCTTTATCGGTCGTCACCTCGCCACGCACGCCGGCGGCGTCGACGCCCTTGAGCGTTTCGCCGGCAAGGTCCAATACGAAGCGGCGGGTGTTATCGGGGCCGGCACCGATCCGGGTTTGCGTGAAAGCCGCCAGCGGCGGCGTTCCGACCTTCCCCGCGCCCCAATGCAGCCGGTAGGTGAAAATGCCCTCGCTCTTGGCGCGGATCGGCCCCTTGGGCCGCCAGAACGCAACGATATTGTCGTGGATTTCCTCCTTGGTCGGAATCTCGATCAGGTGGATCGCACCCTCACCCGAATTCCCGATCGGCTCCACCCATGCGCTGGGGCGGGTTTCGAAACGCGCCTCGATATCCTCATAGTCATGGAAATCCCGTTGCCGCTGCAGCAGGCCAAATCCGCGCGGATTGACGTCACCAAAGACGCTGATCTGAAGATCGGACGGGTTGGAGAGCGGGCGCCATATCTCTTCGCCGCGGCCATTGCGAATGGCGAGGCCGTCGGAGTCGTGCACGGCCGGCCGGAAATCATCGACGCCGACGCGATCGTTGGCATCGAACAGGAACATGCTGGTCAGCGTTCCAATCCCTGCCTGGTCGATATCGACACGAGGATAGAGAGCCATTTCGACATCGTAGACAGTCGTTTCGCCTGGCCGGATTGTGAAGCGGTAGGCTGCGGCGGCGCTTTCGCTGTCGAGCAGCGCATGGACCACGATCGAGTCGCCATTCTTCGGCGGCTTCTCGATCCAAAAAGCACGAAACGCTGGAAACTCCTCGCCTTTCGGGTCGCCGGTCTTGAGCGACAGGCCGCGCGCCGACAGGCCGTAGGTTTGTCCTTTCGCAACGGCGCGAAAATAACTTGCGCCCAGAAAAACGCCGACCTCGTCGTAATAGTCGGAGCGATTCATCGGTGCGTGCAGCCGGAAACCCGCGAAGCCCAAATTTGCACCGGGCGGCGGCGGCGTCATCTGTCCGAAGTCGAAGAGGTCGGGAGAATAGGAAATGAGGCGCGCCTGCCCGTTGCTGACTTCATAAACGTCGATTGAATCGACGAAGAGAAAACCGCGATGAAAGAATTGGACCTCGAATGGCAGGCCTTCGCCGCGCCACAACGCGCGGTCCGGGCGGAACCTGATCATGCGATACTGGTCGTAATCGATGTCCTTCAGATTTGCCGGGAGATCGTTGTTGTCACGCCGTTTGAATGGGGCGTCCGCAAGTGCACGGGCGCGTTGGCGGACGAGATTGGCATCGAAAGAAGTGCTGACCTGGTTCCCCTGCTGCGCGCTCGCCGGCTGCACAGCCGCAACGAGTGGTAACGTCATGGACATGGCGACGAAGTTTCTACGATTCAACGAACATCCTCGGAATTAGTCCTAAAGGGACTCGGCACCAATTTTGCGGGAAGTCTTTGGCAGACTAATTATATAGCGGGGCCGAGGTTCCATACCATGCGACCGCTTGACCTAATTGGCCAATTTTCTCCGGTTCACTTTTCGTTTCGACACTCACGTGGTCGGCGCGACCGGGCGCTGGCCCGTTGCCTTGTCCCGGACCTTTCTGTCTTTCGGCAGCACGGTTCATCTGCGCGCACACCGTTCCTGTCGATGGCGCGGCGCTCGTGAGGCTGCACGAGAGTTAACGATTCACGACTCGAATGCCGAGGGCGTTCGTCGACCGCTGAAATTTAGCCCACTCTCAAAAGCATTGGCCCGGCTGCGAAAGCGGGCCGCCAGGCCATCCTATAATGATCTTCATGTGAGCGGGCTTTAGAAAGATTTGGAAGGTTCAAACGTGTCGAATGGTAAAGTCCTTTCGACGTCGGTTGCGATCATCGGCGGAGGTCCCGTCGGATTGATGCTGGCGCTTTTTCTCGATCGCTTCGGAGTGAAATCCACGGTTTTCAATATCGAGAAGACCACCCGCTGGCATCCGAAGGGAAATGGGCAGAATTCGCGCACGATGGAGCATTATCGTACGCTCGGCATCGTCGATGACATACGAGCGCTCGGCATCCCTGGCGATCATCCGTTCGACCACGCGGTTTTCACGCGTCTTAACAGCCATGAGATTTGCCGCTTCCGGCGGCCAACCCAGAACGAGCGGCTGGCCATACGAGCGACGACGCGTCCCGATGACCAATATGTCGAGCCCATGTATCACGTAAACCAAATGTACGTTGAACGCGCGATGCACGAGCGCGCGAAAACGCGCCCCAACATTACCTTGCGTTTCGGCTGGCAAGTCGACGATTTCATGCAGGATGCCGATGGCGTGACCCTGCGGGCAAGAGATCTTGATTCTGGCGTTGGGGAGATTTGGCGCGCGTCATATGCCGCGGGCTGCGACGGCGCGCGCGGCAACACTCGCAAGTCTCTCGGCATCCGCTACGAAGGCGACGTGCGGCAAACCGACTATTTCGCGGGACTCCTCTATTCGATCTATATGCGCATTCCGGATCTGCTGCCCCGCTTTCTCAACCACCGGCGCGCCTGGATGTATTGGCTCATCAATAAGGATGCAGCCGGCGTCATTATCTCGCTCAACGGCAAGGACGAGTTCATGATGCTGGCCAAGCCCAACCGGGACCAAGGCCAGATGGATCGCGACGAGGTCCGGCGCTGGATGCAGCGGGCCATCGGCGAGGACATTCCTGTCGAGATCATCAGCTATCAGCCCTGGAATGCGGGGGCGGCGCTCGTGGCCGAACGCTATTTTGTCGACCGGGTCGTGCTGGCGGGCGATTCGGTGCACCTGTTCACGCCGACCGGTGGGTTTGGCCTGAGTACGGGTCTCGACGACACATCGAATCTGAGTTGGAAACTCGCCGCGCTGGTCCAGGGCTGGGGCGGTCCCTTCCTGCTCCAGTCTTATGAGCTAGAACGGAAGCCGGTCGGCTATCGCAACACCGGCGCGGCGCGCAAGATCGCTATGTCATGGCACGCACCCCAGGCCACGCCCAACATTGAATGCGAGGGGCCGGAAGGCGAGGCCGAGCGCCGCGCTGCAGCGCAATCGTCCTTCGTCAAGAACAACCATTTCTTCCGCGACGAGGAAGTGGACGCGACGGGCGTGCAACTCGGCGCCCGCTATGACAAGTCGCCGCTGATTGTCGACGATGGTGAGCCGCCGCCCGAAAACTTTGACGAATACTTTTGCAGCGGCGAGCCGGGCGGGCGCGCTCCCCATCTGTGGCTCGACGACAAGCACGGGCATGGCAGTTCGCTGTTCGACCAACTCGGTCCTGGCTTCACGCTGCTCCGCCTGAACGACACATCGATCGATGTGACGCCGCTTGAGAAGGTCGCGAACGCCCGTGGCGTTCCATTCAAGGTCCTCGACATCGCAGTCCCGGAAGCCGATGCGCTCTACGGCCGCAAGCTCGCGCTGATCCGGCCTGATCAGTACATCGCCTGGCGCGGCAACGAGTTGCCGTTGGACCTCGATTCGTTGATGGCTCGTGTCACAGGCCATATCCCTCCAGTCCTTGCCGGCGGCTCGGATAAGGCAGGCGAGAAAGTCTGGTTGGAAGAGCCCGCCGCCAACTTCTGATTCATCTCCGGTCGCGGCCGCCAAGAGCCGAGCCGGCACCTGCACATGAGGGAGGACGCCATGTCGATATTGTCATTCCGGCTTTTAGCCGCTGCGGTTTCAATCAGCGGATTCTTCACCTTGACGGCGCGGGCCGACGACGTTGTCAAGGTCGGCATGATCATGAGTCAAAGCGGACCGTTTGGGGTTTACGGCGGGCTGACCCGGCGCGGCGTTGAAATGTTCATGGACGAGACCGGGGGCAAAGTTGGCAACACCAAAATCGAAGTGATCTGGCGCGACGAGGCCGGTAGCCCCGACCATGCCAAAGCCATGGCGCAGAGCCTGATTGTCAGCGAGGGCGTGCAATTCCTTACCGGGTTCAACCTGACTCCTAATGCAGCGGCGGTTGCTCCACTCATCAGTCAGAGCAAGACTCCGACCTTGCTGGTAACGGCGGCGGCGAGTCCGCTTACGCGGGAATCGCCTTACTTCGCGCGGACATCGTTTACGATGTGGCAGTGCGCTTACACCATGGCGAAATGGGCCTTGTCGAAGGACTACAAAGATATCGTGCTGGCCTATTCCGATTACTCGGCTGGCACCGATGCGCTTCAGGCGTTTCACAAGGCCTATGACGAGGCAGGCGGGCATATTGCGGCCGAATTGGCAATGCCGCTGTCGACGGTCGATTTTGCGCCATACATGCAGAAGATTCGCAGCCTCAAGCCGAAGGTCGTGTATGAATTCACCCCGAACGGGCCGCCTTCGGTCAACTTTGTAAAGGCCTTCTCCACTTACGGTCTTTCAGCCGACGGAACCCGGCTGCTCGGCTTTGCCGACGAGATGGACCTGCCGAGCATGGGCGAAGCCGCTGTCGGGGTCACGTCGGTTTGGCACTATTCGCCTGACCTGACCAACGCCCAAAACAAGGCCTTCATCGCGTCCTACCAGCGCAAATACGGAAAGGACGAGTTGCCCAATTTCCAGGTCGTCGCGGCTTATGACGCCATGCATGCGATCGCTGCGGTCGTCAAAAAGTACGGTGCAAAGTTCACCGGCGACCAGGCGATGGCCGTGCTGCGGGGCTGGAAGTCCGAGAGCGTTCGCGGGCCTATCGAGATAGACCCGATCGAGCGCGACATCATTCAAAACCAGTATGTCCGCCAAGTCATAAAAACCGCATCCGGAGAGATCAAGAACCACGTCATGGAGACCATCCCGGCAGTGGCCGATCCCTGGAAGACGTTTAATCCCCCAAAGTGACGCGACGTCGGAGGGTCCGCCCGCGCTTTCGAAACGCTCGTGGGATATTGCGATGCAGAGGCAATATTGTCCCATACCCGTTGGGCGCATTCTGCGCTACAATTCCGGTAGAAACGAGCAAACATCCGGGTGGAAATTGCGATGAACGGCGGCGCCGATCACTCGGTTGGCAGCATTGTGGCCCATTGCAGCGAGTTTCCGCAGGGTCACGCGATTGCGCCTCATCGGCATCAAAATTCGCTGTTCGTCTACAGCAGCTCCGGCGTCATGACGTTGGCTGCCGAAGAGGGGGCCTGGGTCATTCCGCCGGATCGAGCCGTATGGGTGCCAGCGGGTGCGATACACGAGACGCGGATGATTTCCCCAGTAAGCACCATGACCGTCTGGATCGAACCGGACCCTCTGATGCAAATGCCGCGAAAATGCCAGGTCGTGAACGTATCGCCATTGATGCGCGAGCTGCTTATCGAGGCGGTCAAGTTCACAAAGGCAAGCAACAATGTGCGGACTCGACTGATTACCGCGCTGCTGCTCAACGAACTGGAGACGCTGCCGGGGCTGCCGTTCCGGCTGCCATTTCCGAAAAATTTGCAGCTTGCCGATTTGTGCCGGCGTTTCTACCGAAATCCGACGCCCCACGAAACCATCAACGACTGGAGCGATGCGATCGGGGTCAGCCGGCGCACCTTCACACGGATGTTCCGCTCGGAGACCGGCTTGAGCTTTGCTGCATGGCGCCAGCAAGCCTGCCTTCTCGCGGCTCTCCCGCGCCTTGCCGCCGGTGAGCCCATTACCACGGTCGCGCTCGACCTCGGCTACAATAGCCCAGCTGCGTTCACCACGATGTTCAAGCGGCTGCACGGCGTGCCGCCGAGCCGGTACCTTGCTTGAATGGATGCTCGTCTGGGGCCTTAAGAATGGCGATAGGGAATCCCTTTGGCCGCGACCACGCTCACGCTCTACCACAACGATATGTCGAGCAGTTCCCAGAAAGTCCGGCTATGCCTGGCTGAGAAGGGATTGGAGTGGATCAGCAGGCCGGTAAGCCTGGTTCGCGGTGAACACCAGGAGGACTGGTATCGCGCGTTGAATAAGCGTGCTGTGGTTCCCACGCTGGTGCATGACGGGAAGGCTATTCAGGAATCGACCGTCATCAATGAATATCTCGACAGCCTCTCCGCGTTACGGCCGCTTATGCCGGAAACCCCATTCGGTCGGGCTCAGGTCCGACTCTGGACGAAGCAAGTCGACGACAGCATTCACGACGGCTGCATCGCCGTTCTCGCCTATGCGATCGCCTTTCGCGAAGCTCAATTGAATGATGTTCAGGGAGCTCTAAGAAGGCTGGATCGAATTCCAGATGTCTGGAAGCGGGAGCGACGTCGCGATATTCTGGAACGAGGGTTGGATTCGATCCACGTCAGGATGGCGCTCTATCGCCTTCAGCAGCTTTTTGGCGATTTGGACGACGCCCTGGCGGCCGGTTCCTGGATTTTGGGCGAGCAATTCACGCTCGCCGACGCGGCGATGCTTCCCTACATCGTTCGTCTCGATAACTTGGGATTGTTGAAGATGGCCGACGGTCGCCATCGGGTCATGGCGTGGTTCAAGCGCGCAAGGCAGAGGCAAAGCTATGTTGAGGCTATTGCGGCGTGGGAGGACCAGTCAATGCTGAAGCTCATGCGAAGCAAGGGCGAGCAGCTTTGGCCGTATATTCAGGACATTATCCTTTCAACGCCCTCGTAAGGCGCGGCTTGAAACGGCAGCAGTGAGTGCGATTTCGACGGCAGCAAGCGGGAATTCCCAAAGAGCGGTAATCATAAAAAACTCATCAAATAGTCAAAATCGGGAACGGATTGGTCAATCTCGCAATTGCTCCGTCGGCAATAAGCCCTCGGAGAAGCGCACATGACTACCACCCGCCGGAAACGCCCGCTGCATTCGGTTGTCCTGACGACATCGGCGACATTGCTGTTATCGACAGCGTTGTCGGGAAGCGCATTGGCCGGCCCGAGAGGTATCGGCATCAGCCTCGGCGGAGGTCATGGCATTTCCATCGGCGGCCTGGGCGTGGGCGGAGGCGGCGTCAGTCTTGGGGGACTGGGCAGTCTGGGGGGCGGCGGAATCAGTCTCGGCGGCACGAGCATCGGCGGACTTAAC
>Ga0182749_1002324_pt1 | contig 14011 bp, 12 predicted proteins | sample eDN3rd37CKraftMG_FD_128875 | JGI IMG/M metagenome (GOLD analysis project Ga0182749, IMG submission 128875) | Enriched Miracle-Growth compost microbial communities from Emeryville, California, USA - eDNA 3rd pass 37_C Kraft MG (version 2) (version 2) ...
CGCTTGCGCGGGCAATGACAGAAATGGCGCCTGTCCGCGCGCAACGAGTTCACCATGGCGTCTAAAGTCAAAACCGATAAAACCCCCGTCGACCTGCTCACGAAGAAGCAGGCCGAGGCCGAGCATGCGCGCCTCACGGCGGAAATCTCGAAGCACGACAAGCTCTATTACCAGCAGGACCGGCCTGCGATCACCGACGCCGAGTACGACGCGCTGCGCCAGCGCTACAACGCCATCGAGGCGCGCTTTCCGGACCTGCGCACGCTGGAATCGCTGTCGCTCAAAGTGGGCGCCGCGCCGGCGCGCGGCTTCGCCAAGATCCGCCACGCCGTGCCGATGCTGTCGCTCGACAACGCCTTCGCCGAGGACGACGTGCGCGACTTCGTCGCCCGCATCCGCCGCTTCCTCAGGCTCGACGACGACGCGAGGCTCGACTTCTCCGCCGAGCCGAAGATCGACGGCCTGTCGATGTCGCTGCGCTACGAGAACGGCGAACTCGTCACCGCGGCGACGCGCGGCGACGGCCAGGAGGGCGAGGACGTCACCGCCAATATCCGCACGCTCGAGGACGTGCCGAAACACTTGAAGGGCCGCAACGTGCCGCGCGTCACCGAGGTGCGCGGCGAGGTCTACATGACCAAGAAGGCCTTCCTCGCGCTCAACGAGCGGCAGAAGACGGCGGGCGGCCAGGTCTTCGCCAATCCGCGCAACTCGGCCGCCGGCTCGCTGCGCCAGAAGGACCCGGCGATCACCGCCTCGCGCCCGCTCGGCTTCTTCGCCTACGCCTGGGGCGAGATGAGCGAGCTGCCGGCGGACACGCAGTCCGGCATGATCGCGTGGTTCGAGCGCTGCGGCTTCAGGACCAATCCGCTGACGAAGCTCTGCCATTCGGTCGACACGCTGATCGCCTTCCACCGCAAGATCGAGGAAGGCCGCGCCGAGCTCGACTACGATATCGACGGCGTCGTCTACAAGGTCGACCGCATCGACTGGCAGGAGCGGCTCGGCTTCGTCTCGCGCACGCCGCGCTGGGCGATCGCGCACAAGTTCCCGGCCGAGCGGGCGATGACCGTCCTCAACGACATCGAGATCCAGGTCGGCCGCACCGGCGCGCTCACGCCGGTGGGCAAGCTCGATCCGGTCGGCGTCGGCGGCGTCATCGTGCAGAACGTCACGTTGCACAACGAGGACTACATCAAGGGCATCGGCGGCAAGGGCGAGACCTTGCGCGAAGGCCGCGATATCCGCATCGGCGACACCGTCGTCATCCAGCGCGCCGGCGACGTCATCCCGCAGGTGGTCGACGTCGTCATCGACAAACGGCCGAAGGACGCCAGGCCCTATCACTTCCCGAAGAAGTGCCCGTGCCCGCTCAAGACCGACGTCGTGCGCGAGGAGACGGCGACCGGCGAGGAGGGCGCGCGCGCCCGCTGCACCGGCGAGTTCGCCTGTCCGTTCCAGACGATCCAGCACCTGATGCTGTTCGTGTCGCGCCGCGCCTTCGACATCGACGGGCTCGGCGAGAAGCAGATCGAATATTTCTACGAGCAGGGCTGGGTGAAGGAGCCCGCCGACATCTTCACGCTGCAGGCGTGCAACACGAAGCTCAAGCTTGAAGAGATCGAGGGCTACGGCGAGACCTCGGTGCGCAACCTGTTCGAGGCGATCAATGCGCGGCGCGAGATCGCGCTCGACCGCTTCCTCTACGCGCTCGGCATCCGCCATGTCGGCGAGACGACCGCGCTGGCGCTCGCGCGCGGCTACGGCTCGTGGGCCGCTTTCCACGACGCGGCGCTGAAGGTCGCCAAAGGCGACGAGGATGCGATCGCCGAGATGGATGCGCTCGACCAGATCGGCGACACCGTCATCGAGGCGGTGCGCAGCTATTTCAGCGAGAAGCACAATCTCGGCATCGTCGAACGGCTGACGAAGCAGGTGACGATCCTCGACGCCGAGAAGCCGAAGAAGGACTCCGCCGTCGCCGGCAAGACGGTGGTGTTCACCGGCTCGCTCGAAAAGATGACGCGCGACGAGGCCAAGGCGACCGCCGAGCGCCTGGGCGCCAAGGCGGCGGGCTCGGTGTCGAAGAAGACCGATTACGTCGTCGCCGGCCCCGGCGCGGGTTCGAAGCTCGCCGAGGCGAAGAAGCTCGGCATCCCGGTGCTCACCGAGGACGAGTGGCTGGAAATGATTTCGTGAGTCCTCACGGCGCCGCTTGCGCGCTTATCCCTCCCCTGAAAGGGGAGGGTGGCGAGCGAAGCGAGCCGGGTGGGGTTGATTCGCAATTGAGAAAGCCCCCACCCGCCGCCTTCGGCGGCACCCTCCCCCGCAAGCGGGGGAGGGATAAGAGCTGAGCACCTCGTGTCCCGGATGCGGTGCAGCGCGATGCGGCTCCTCGTGTCCCGGATCAGCGGTGCACCGCGCAGCGGTGCACCGCTGATCCGGGACCGTTTCGGATTTCGGAGCTTCGTGACGATCCCGGGTCTGCAGCGCATCACTGCGTGCTGCGCTGCGCCCGGGACACGGACCCCTCTGCGCTGCGCCCGGGACACGGGTGTGCGCCGCGTGTCCCGGACGCGGTGCAGCGCGCAGCGGTGCACCGCTGATCCGGGACCGTTTCGGGTTTCGGAGTTTCGTGGCGATCCCGGGTCTGCAGCGCACCACTTCGTGCTGCGCTGCGCCCGGGATACGGACCCGTCTGCGCTGCGCCCGGGATGCGGGTGAGTGTCTCGTGTCCCGGATGCGGTGCAGCGCGCAGCGGTGCACCGCTGGTCCGGGACCGTATCAAATTCCGGAGTTTGTGGCGGTCCCGGGTCTGCAGCGCATCACTTCGTGCTGCGCTGCGCCCGGGACACGCAGCCCTCTGCGCTGCGCCCGGGACACGGACCCCTCGGCGCTGCGCGCCGCCCCGGAATGACAGCTAGAGTGGCCGCGTCGCCTGCGCGAGCCATTTGCGCGTGCCGGCATCGACGAGCGGCGCGATCGTCTCGTGCACGCGCCCGTGATAGCTGTCGAGCCAGTGCCGCTCTTTCGCGGTGAGCATCGCCGTGTCGACGAGACGGCGGTCGATCGGCGCCAAAGTCAGCGTCTCGAACGCGTTGAGCGGCTTCTCGGCGCCGGCCGGCTCCGGCGCGGCGATCACCAGCACGAGATTTTCGATGCGGATGCCGTAGGCCGCGGTTTTGTAATAGCCCGGCTCGTTCGACAGGATCATGCCGCGGCGCAGGGCGACGTGGCCGAGCTTGGAGATGCGCGCCGGGCCCTCGTGCACCGAGAGATAGCTGCCGACGCCGTGGCCGGTGCCGTGGTCGAAGTCGAGCCCGGCCTGCCACAGCGCCACGCGCGCCAAGGTGTCGAGCTGCGCGCCGCTGGTGTTCTCCGGATAGACCGCGGTGGCGATGGCGATGTGCCCCTTGAGCACGCGCGTGAAGCGGTCGCGCGTCTCCTCGCTCGGCGTGCCGACCGCGACGGTGCGGGTGATGTCGGTGGTGCCGTCCTCGTACTGCGCGCCGGAGTCGATCAGGAACAGCTCGTTCATGCCGAGCCTGCGGTTCGTCTCGCGCGTGACGCGGTAGTGCACGATGGCGCCGTTCGGTCCGGCGCCGGCGATGGTCGGGAACGACACGTCCTTCAAGAGCCCGGTGTCGCGGCGGAAGCTCTCCAGCGCCGCCACCGCGTCGATCTCGGTGAGCGCGCCCTTCGGCGCCTCGCGGTCGAGCCAGGCGAGGAAGCGCGTCACCGCCGCGCCGTCGCGCAGATGCGCGGCGCGCGTGCCGGCGATCTCGGCGTGGTTCTTGACCGCCTTCATCAGCGTGATCGGGTCGGCCGCGCGCACCGGCTTGCCGCCGTTTTCGCCGACGATCTTCGACAGGGCATCGGCCGCGCTCGCCTGGTCGAGCCGCACGCTCTTGTCGCGCAGTGCGGCGAGATCGCGGCTCAGATCGTCCGGCGTGCGCACGTCGGCAATGTCCTCGAGCGCGTGCCGCGTCGCATTGTCGAGCTTCTTCGGCTCGACATAGAGCCGCGGCCGGCCCTCGCGCGGGATCAGCGCGAAGGCGAGCGCGAGCGGCGTGTGCGCGATGTCGGAGCCGCGGATGTTGAAGGTCCAGGCGACGTTCTGCGGATCGGAGACGACGAGCGCGTCGGCGCGCGCCTTCTCCAGCTCGCCGCGCACGCGTTTCAGCTTGTCGGCGGCGCTCTCGCCGGCGAGCTTGATGTCGCGCAGCGTCACGGGCCCGGACGGCGGCGCCGGCCGGGCGCGCCACAGCGCGTCGATCGGATTGCCGTCGACGGCAACGAGCTCGGCGCCGGCATCGGCGGCGGCCTGCTTCAGTCTCTCGACGCTTTCGCTCGTGTGCAGCCAGGGATCGTAGCCGATGCGGTCGCCGGCCCTGGCGTTCTGCGTCAACCACTGGCTCGGCGGCGTCTCGACGAGATGGGCGATGGCGAACACGTCCCGGTCGACCTGCGCGTCGGCCTGCACCGTGTAGCGGCCGTCGACGAAGACGGCGGCGGTGTCGGCGAGCACGACGGCGGCGCCGGCCGAGCCGGTGAAGCCGGTGAGCCAGGCGAGGCGCTCCTCGCTCGCCGGCAGATATTCGTTCTGCTGGCGGTCGGCGCGCGGCACGACGAAGCCGGTGAGGCCGCGACGCTTGAGCTCCGCGCGCAGGCTGGCGACGCGGGCCGCGCTTGCGGCGCGTTCGCTCGCATCCTCGAACGTCTGGAACCGGGCTTCGAACATAGCGGGAGTCTAACGGCCCCGGCCGCGCGTGCAACGGCCGCGCTTGAGCACCAATGTCATCCAGCCGTCGAGCGGGATGCGCCGCTCGAGGCGGAAGCCCTGCGCCGCGTAATAGGCGAGCGCGGCATTGGCGTGCGACGGCAACAGGCCGGAGAGCACGATGCGGGCGTTCGGCGCGGTCAGGCGGCGGATCGGCACGGCGAGGCGGGTCAGGGGGCCGAGCAGGATGTTGGCGAAGATGAGATCGAACGGTCTGTGCTGCGTCATGGCGCGCGCGCCGGCGCCGGGCGCGTGCACGAAGGCGATGCGCGGCGTGCGGTTGAGTTTCGCATTGCTGCGGGCGGCGTCGACCGCGACGCGGTCGATGTCGCTCGCCACCACGCGCGCGGTCAGGCGCTTGGCCGCCGCGATCGCCAGCACGCCGGAGCCGGTGCCGATGTCGAGGACCTTCTTATCCCTCCCCCGCTCGCGGGGGAGGGTGGCGAGCGCAAGCGAGCCGGGTGGGGGCGTCGATTTGCGGCGAAGCAACCCCACCCCGACGCGCTTCGCGCGTCGACCCTCCCCTTTCAGGGGAGGGATAGGGGAGGCTCTCATTCGCTTCGCCAATCCGTCGAGCGCCATGAGGCAGCCGCGGGTGGTGCCGTGATGGCCGGTGCCGAAGGCGAGCGCGGCCTCGATCTCGATGCCGAGGTCGTTGTCGCGCACGCGCTCGCGGTCGTGCGAGCCGTGCACGAGGAAACGGCCGGCGCGCACCGGCGTCAGGCCTTCCAGGCTCTGGCGCACCCAGTCGGTGTCGCCGACGCTTTCGAAGCGCAGCGCGGCCGAGGCCTCCTCGCCCGCGGCGAGGCCGACGAGTTCGCGCAGGCGCGCTCTGTCGGCCGCGGCCTGCATGTGCACGGCGACCTCCCAGCCGCCGCCCTCGCTCTCGAAGGCGGCGCAGGCGGCCTCCTCGGCGTCGAGGGTTTCGGAGAGGAAGGCCGCGATCCGGCGCGCGGTCTGTTCGTCGGTTTTGAGGCGGGCCGCAATGGTCTCGGTCATGGCGGCCGAAAGTGGCCGTTCGCCGCGCGCCGCGCAATGGCGGCACGGCGTCAGGCACAGGTTTCCGCGGTCAGCGGCCGAAGAGGAAGAACGGGAAGGGCGGCGGCGGGCGGTTGTCGCGGTAGACGCGCCGCTCGTAAGTGGGCGCCTGCCGGTCGACGTAGCGCTGGCCGTCGCCATAGCGCGGCGGCGGCGCGTCGGAGGTGTCGTCGTCGTTCGACCAGCTCCGCGAATAATCGCGCGGCGAGACGTCGGCCGGCGGCACCGCGCCGGTGACGTCGTCGTCGTTGCCGTCCGCCTCGAGCGACAGCGGCTGGCCGGGCGCGTTGCGCTTGGCGACCAGCGCGCCGGCCGGCGGCAGTTCGCCATTGAGCACGACCTTGGTGTGGTTCATGCCCTCGCTCTTGACCAGGTCCCACAGCCGCGCTGCGTGCGCCACCGACAGGCGCACGCAGCCGTGCGAGGCCGGGCGGCCGATCGAGGTGTGGTTGGTGCCGTGGATGGCGTGGCCGAGCTTGGTGAAGAAAATGGAATAGGGCATCGGCGCGTCGTCCCATTCCTTGGAGAAGTGGTCCTTCTCCATGCGGAAGGGTGTGAAATTGCCGGACGGCGTGTCGTATTTGGCGATGCCGGTCGACACCGGCCAGACGTAGCGCGGCACGCCGTCGACGCTGACGGTCATGCGCTGCGTCGATTTGTCGACGCTGATCAGGAGATCGGCCGACGCCGGCACGGTGAGGGCCAAGAAGAAGGCCAGGAGGGAGGCCAGGAGGAGAGCGAAGAGGATTGTGGCGGCGCCGAGCGCGCCCGGCCGGCGGATACGCATGGGGATACTCCCGAACCTGCCCTGAAGGTGGGCCGGGCCCCGGCCGACGCCAAGGCCCCGACAAGACGATCACGGGAATTTCAATGCCGCCCGGGCGTTGCCGTTCCGCGCTGCTTTTCGCCGGGCCCGTTCGCCCCCACATGCGTTGTCTGTCCGACAGGCAGACACCCCGAGGAGCCCCGATGTCCGAGCCGCTCGTCGTCGTCATCCCCCACAGCCTCGGCAAGGACGAGGCGCTGAGGCGCATCAAGGACGGCCTCGGCCGCGCCCGCAGCGAATTCGCCTGGGTCCTGACGCTCGAGGACGAGCGCTGGGAGGGCGACACGCTGCACTTTTCCGCCAAGTCGCTCGGCCAGCGGGCGCAGGGCACGATCGGCGTCTATGACGGCGCCGTGCGCGTCGAGGTGCGGCTGCCCTGGCTCTTGCAGCGCTTCGCCGAGGCGGCGCAGCGCGTCATCGGCCACAAGGGCCAGTTGATGCTCGAGAAGAAATGACCACCCGCAGGCCCGCCCATCGGCGCCCACGCCCGCGCGCGTGCGTGCCCTACCGCTTCTTGCCCGGCGCCAGCGCCTGCGCGACCGAATGCGGCCGCCGCCCGCCGATCACCTGCGCGACGCAAGGCTTGTCCGGCTCGCAGGTGACGACGCAATCGGTGCCGGCGCCGCCCTTGCAGTCGGTGCCGCAGCCGTAGCGCGCCGTCCCTTGCGAGAACGCGCCGCCGATCTCGGTGCACATCTTCTGCAGCGCGGCGGCATCGGTCTTCGGCAGCCGCATGTCCCTGGCCATCGCGCCGCCGGCCGGCATCAGGGTCCCGCCCGCGACGAGCAGGGCGACGAGACTTCGCATGGAAAATCCCCCGCAACGCGTCGCCCCGGCGCAGTATAGCCGCGCCTAGTTGCCGAGCTCCAGCACCCAGTAGGTCTGCCCGTTGGCCGCGCGCGCGGAGGCGAGGCCGTACTGCGTCACGCCCTTCATCAGCATGTTGCGGCGGTGGCCGGGCGAGCGCGCCCACATGCGGATGACGCAATCCTGCGTGCCGCAGCCATAGGCGACGTTCTCCGCCCCCATCGCGTGACGGCGCAGGCGGTCGCGGAAGCCGTCGTGATCGAGCGCGCCGCGCGCCGCGAGATCGCGCGCATGCGCATGCGCCGCGCCCGTCAATTCCGAACTGGCGCGCAGCCGCGGCAATTTGTGCTGCGCGCGGAAGCCGTTGAGATCGAGCGCCGCCGCGGGCGCCGCCGGCGCCAGACACGCGGCCGCGGCAAAAAGCGTGACGAGCAGCGCGACGGGCAGCGCGGCGATGCGCGCGGCGAGCGGCGCGAGCCGGCGCGTCGGCCGCGTCACGGGATGCGGCCGCCCGTTTCCCGCGCCGTCATCACCGGCTGCGCCGGTGCGTCGCCGCGCGAGACGCAGACATATTGCGTGCCGCTCATGCCGAGCCGGCGCGCGGCGCCGCGCGCGAGATCGAGCCGCGCGCCCTTGGCGAAGGCGATGCCCCAGGGGCCGCGGTCGTTGACGCGCACGGTGAGCGAGCGGCCGTTGTGCGGATTGACGATGGTCAGATGCGTGCCGAGCGGGAAGGTGCGCGCCGCCGCGGTGTTGCCGTTGGCGTCGAAGGCTTCGCCGGTCGCGGTGCGTTTGCCGGACGCATAGTAGCTCGCCAGCACTTCCTCGCCGGCGCATTTGCCGGTGCGCTTGACGTATTTGTGCACGGTCGCCCAGCCGCCGGCGTGCGCCGTCGTTGCGGCGACGACGAGCCCGGCGAGCGCCGGCAGCCCGACGCGCACCGTGCGATGGTACGATTTGCAGGACTTCGTCCCCAACATGGGAACCGAACTAGCGGTTCGATCGGGGCGAGAACAAGGCAAAACCGCGGGGAGGGTAAGGAGGTAGGGTTAATTTGGATATGGATAATCTTCGGACAGACATGCTCGGGTGCGCGATGTTCCTCTTTACCACCAGTGAACGTTAGCGAGGAGACTTCCGTACGCCTCCGCGACTTCCGCGAAACGGTGACTTGATCCTTTGAAAAACCCCTCCGGCAGCGCTTTCCAAGTTTCCCCAAGCGCCTTTGTCCTTCCAACAAAGCGACTGTAGACAGGATCACCAGACATGCCCCGCTCCTTCCAAGCGAATCTGCCTGGAGGCCCCCAAACATGCTTAGTCGGATCTTCATCTCGGAGATCGCTGAACGTGAGGGCCAACATTATTTCAAATTGATCAAACAACGAATCATAGGTTCTGCCCAGAAACAGCTCGTCCTCCAGAACGGGCTGCAGCTTTTTATAGATGTGCTCGCTTCTCGGGACGTATTTTCTCTCCATGTCAGGAAGCATTTTGAACGCTCCCACTATATCTGTCAGCGCCTCGATCGTGGGTCGAACTATAGGCAGTGCGCCCTCACTCGCGCGAGATTCCCCGGGGAATGCAGGTGCGAGAAGTGCCACACGCAGTGTGTCAAAGCGGTTTGCGGCTAAAGCGGAAATGCCCGCTGCGTACATCAGCAGCAAGATCGGGTACCAGCCAAGCCGCAGCCATAGCACTGTGCCCCCGCCACCCTTATCGACATCTGCTAACCGAGTGAATATTCGTTCTAAAAGGCCGACTTGATCCGATGAGGCCCAGTGAGCTAAAAGGACAACCGCGGTGGTTAGGTCGGAAATGGCGTCTTCGTACGCCTTCAGGCGCGATGCAAATTCCTCGTTTGTTACCGGGCCGCTCGCTGGGAATTTGTCTTGACCGAGTCGAGAGATTGCGCTCCTCAACAGCTTTACGATGTAATCGTTTAAACGGATCTTCTCAGATGGACTTGAAATGAGGCGTTTAATCGCGTCTGACGTAGTCTCTTCGGTAGAATCCTGCGGCGCTTCGAACGGAGGAGATTTGATAAATACGTCGGTTTCCGTCTCGCCATCTGGCGATGGCGGAGTCGCGATCTTCGACAGGATAGATGTATCAAAAATGAAGTCTCCATCTCCATCGATGAACCCGAAATGCGGCGTTTGATGCGATTGAGTGTCGGAACTAACCTTCTCATACACGTAAGCCATCAAGCCGTGCCCGGTGATGATGTTTCCGCCGGGTGCGGCCGCCCCTTCCAATCCATCCAGCAGATGCGATGTGAAGATAGAGTGTCCGACGCGTGTTCCGCCGGTGTCGGAGACCGCTTCGTCGGCCTTACCGGCAGTTAGAACTTGTCTTGAGTATCTCTGAAGCATGTCTTTCAGGAAGCGCATGCTTCCAGGAGGGATCGTTGTGCGCGTCAGCGCAAGCCCGCCATAACATGCATCCATCAGGAATAGGACGTGCTTAGCCGGAATGAGGTCGGCATTCCGAGTAAGTTCGTCCCAACGAATTAGAGTCGAAAGATCGTTTGATCTCCCATCAGCTGGTACCAAAAATCCTATTTCCCCCCGTCTGCCGCCGACAGTGTGGCCGTGACCTGCAAAAAACACGAGAACTCGGTCGTCTGGTGTGGTGGCGCCGGGCGTCGTGTATTTCAGGAATTCTCTAAGAATTGTTTCCCTCGTTGCCTGATCATCCAATAAAAGTCGGACGTTCATTTTCGGAAATGAAAATCTCTGGGAGAGTGCGTCGGCTATCGCCTCTGCATCATTGCGTGCGTGCATGAGCGGGCTGACATGCCGATACTTATTGATCCCGATAATCAGCGCGTGGCTCGCGTTGTACTCGGGTCGATATAGAGCTGTAGATGGCACAGGCCTATCCTTATCTTAAATGGCAGGACTCAGGTGCAATATGTCCTCAGCCTCCGCAAATAAATCGACGAATTCGGGCAGTCCTAGGGCGTTCTGCCTTTCTTCTTCGTAGTGCATCTTCAGTAGGGAATTCAGCAGAGTGATAAGCAAAAATGTGCCGCAGGCGGCGTTGAAGCCAGCTTACATAAATACGATTGCCACGAATGATGTCTTCGTCTTCATATGTTGCACTGAGCGCCTTGTTATATGCTAACGAATCGAGAGCGCGCATCGCCATTGGTTCATCGCCAGCAATTACCAATAAATTTGCGCTCCATTTCGCGAGCGTGTTCTCATTGCTGAAATCGGCGTCGTCCATTTCAGCGAGCAATTCATAATAGCGTTTTTGAAGGAATTCGTGCCTTCGGGCTCGGCTGCCGAGGTCGAACACGAGCTGCAGAGTGGCAACAATGACCACGGAAAGTTCGAGCCAAACGTCGCCCGCCTTTAACAAAGTTGCCGCTTTGCCAACTGCGCCGGCGCCAAGCACGATCACCAAAAAATTTAGCGAGCGATTCACTAGGTCGATAAAGGTGCTTCGTTCAGTGTGGTAGATCGCGTTTCTAAGCGCGTCGAACCGTGGATCGCGAGAAAATGGCATAGGCTGTCTCGAACACGCTAATGATCATGACTAGCTTTTCTTCGGTCCGGGACCGGAAGGGGAAGGTGACGAAGGTGGTGTTGGGGCTGGCCGGGAAGGTGGGTGGCCATCTGGTCGCGGGGTACTTGGTGGGCGAGCGGGTGCGGGACGCGGGCCAATATGACGAATTGAATAATCTGGTGCTGGGCGAAGCCCTATATGCTCAAGAAGTGGGTTCCGTTTGTCTTTTTCGTTGCTCATGGTGCGCTCCTGTGAGCTCGTGGCTGCAGTGTTCGGCCTATTTTTGACTCTTGCTTTGGTTGTTGCTTCCGCCGTTTTGGTTTGCGTTTTGATTCTGCTCTGGTTGTGGTGCTGGGCGAGTGCCTGCATGCTTTTCCACTGAGGCTGGGGCGACACGAACCCCAACATGGTCGAAAGCGTGCTTCGGGTGACTGCTGTCGTTTTGGGTCATGCATACTCCAAGGAATGTCCGGCGAGGGTGCAACATTAGCGTGTGTCGGCAATGATAGGTAGTCCTCACACCCTCTCCACAAAACTATCCACCACCCGTTTTTCCCGGCTTGTTGAAGCGAATAGTCAGCTCGGTTAGCCGTTGAGGCGGTGACGATGCGGCTGCCTGAAATTGAGGTGGAAGACGCGTTCGCCGCGCTACTCCGCCGCCTGCGCCTTGGCCCGGAACGGCACGGTGGCGATAACGGCCTCGGCGGCGTATTCCTGAAACTCTGCGTTCGCCCGCAATTCGTCGATTGTGCGCGGCGTGGGCATGCCCTTGCGGCCGTTCGTTTCGTAATCCTCGGCGGCGAATTCCAGCACCTCGGCGGCGTTCTGCATTGCTTCGTCGATTGTGTCGCCTGTGGTGATAACGCCCGGCAGATCGGGAAACGATACGCCGTAGCTTGAGTCCGCGTCCTTGTGGATCAGGGCGATGTAGGTGGGCATTGGTCAGTCCCGCCAAAAAATTCAGCAGAAACGACGTGGATGGCCGGGTCAATAGGGCGTTCACGCCCGTCTTCGACGGGCTATGCCCGGCCATGACGGGGAGACGTCTACCGCTCAAACGCGCGCGACGTGATGTCCTCGAAGGAATAGGGACACGCCTCCGGGAACGCGGTTTTCTCCAGCCCCGTTTCCTTGGCGGCTTCGATGCGCGCGCGTCGATATCCGCGCTCAATCGCCTCGGCGATTTGGGACTTCAGGCCCGGATTGTCCGTCAGCACGTTCTCCAATTCGAGCCGCTGGGCCTCGATCGACAGCGCCCACGAGCGGCTGCGCCGGTCCGGCTGGTGGTCCCATTTCAGGAAATGCAACAGCAGCACGCGCAGCGCGCTTTCCAGCTTGTTGAATTGTTCCCGCCCCAAGGACTCGATCTCCTCCGCCAGGTTCTCGCGATCGACCGCGCCCCAGCGGCCCTCGCGCACGGCGCGCGCCTGCTCCATCAGCCATGAATAGAAATCGCCGGCGTAATCGGCGCGCACCGGCTCGTCCGGCGGCGCAAGGCCGATGCCGTTGTCGTTGCGGTCTGCCATCGCGGTTACCTCGCGGCGGAGTATAGCAAATTGCGCGGGGTGCTGCAGTGTCTGTCGCGGCCTCATGGTGAGGAGCCGCGCGCTTGCGCGGCGTCTCGAACCATGTGGCCGCCGGCCCTCATCCTTCGAGACGGGCGCTTCGCGCCCTCCTCAGGATGAGGTCCCCCTCACACCCTCTCCACGAAACTATCCACCACCCGCTTTTCGCCCGCCTTGTCGAAGCGGATGGTCAGCTTGTTGCCGTCGACGGCGGTGACGTTGCCGTTGCCGAATTTGAGGTGGAAGACGCGGTCGCCGACGGCATAGGCCGAGGCGGGGCCGCTCGATTTGGCGACCAGCTCGCCTTCGATGGTCAGCGGGGTGCGGCGAGGGGCGTTGGCGCGCGCATGCGCCCCCTCACCGGCGCGCGCCGGGCGCGCGCGACCTCTCCCCGCAGGGGAGAGGTGATCCGGGCCCGTGGCGTCGTCATCGTATTCGTCGCGCTGGTCGAAGACGCCATCGGGCGTATAACGGGGCTGGCCGCTGTCGCCGAACCCGCCTCGTCCCTTGCGCGCGTCCTTCGCCCTTTGCGCGCGCTGCCAGCCGGGCGTCGAATAGGACGAGCCGAACGAGCCCATCTCGTCGAAGCGGCTCGGCCCGTAGCCCGACATGCCGAAGCCGCCGGTGCCGCCGGCCGCCTCCTTCACCTCGACATGCTCCTCCGGCAGCTCGTCGAGGAAGCGCGAGGGCACGTTCGTCGACCACAGGCCGTGGATGCGCCGGTTGGCGGCGAAATAGATCTTCGCCCGCTTGCGCGCGCGGGTGAGACCGACATGCGCGAGCCGCCGCTCTTCCTCGAGGCCGGCGCGGCCCTGGTCGTCCAATGACCGTTGATGCGGAAACAGGCCTTCTTCCCAGCCGGGCAGGAACACGGTGTCGAATTCCAGCCCCTTGGCCGAGTGCAGCGTCATGATGTTGACCGACTGCTCCTCCTCGCCGCGGTCGGTGTCCATGACGAGCGCGATGTGCTCGAGGAAGCCCTGCAGGTTCTCGAACTGCTCCATCGAGCGCACGAATTCCTTCAGGTTCTCCAGCCGCCCGGCGGCGTCGGCGGAGCGGTCCTTCTGCCACATCTCGGTGTAGCCGCTCTCGTCGAGCACGATCTCGGCGAGCTCGGTGTGCGGCATCTGGTCCTTGCGCGCGCGCCAGCGGTCGAAATTGTCCATCAGCGCGCGCAGCGCGTTGCGCGGTTTCGGCTTCATCTCGTCGGTGGCGGACAGGAGGCGCGCCGCCTCGGTCAGCGGGATGCGCTCCTTGCGCGCGAAGTCGTGCAGCATCTGCAGCGCCGCGTCGCCCAGGCCGCGCTTCGGCGTATTGACGATGCGCTCGAAGGCGAGGTCGTCGGCCGGCTGCGCGATGACGCGCAGATAGGCGAGCGCGTCGCGGATCTCGGCGCGCTCGTAGAAGCGCGGGCCGCCGATGACGCGGTAGGGCAGGCCGAGCTGGATGAAGCGGTCCTCGAACTCGCGCATCTGGAACGAG
>Ga0182749_1002325_pt1 | contig 14008 bp, 12 predicted proteins | sample eDN3rd37CKraftMG_FD_128875 | JGI IMG/M metagenome (GOLD analysis project Ga0182749, IMG submission 128875) | Enriched Miracle-Growth compost microbial communities from Emeryville, California, USA - eDNA 3rd pass 37_C Kraft MG (version 2) (version 2) ...
TGTCGCTGCACCTGGCCCTCAACGAGGCGACGCGCCACATCCTCGACCGCGCACGCCTCGAAAAATTGCGTCCGGACGCGATCCTGGTGAACGTGGCCCGCGGAGCCCTGGTCGACGAAACCGCGCTGCTCGACCTGCTGCGGCAGGGCCGCATTGCGCATGCCGCGCTCGACGTGTTCGAGCAGGAACCGCTGCCGGCGGGACATGCCTTGAAGGCGCTCGACAACGTGACCCTGACGTCCCACGCCGCCTTCAAATCGCGCGAGGCGATGCTTCGCCTGCTGTCGGGCGGCTTCGACCTGCTGCGGGCGGACCTGGAACAGATGAAGACCGCAAGGGCATAACCAATGCGCAACGCGGCATCATTGGCCTTCCCCGGCTCAGTGATTTTGCATGGCGCCTTTCGGACGACCTTGATCGGGATGGCCTTTTTCCGGCGGCTTCACTTGGCAAGAAGTGCCGATTCGACGTTCGCAAGCGCGCCTTCGAGACGATCAAAAAGCAGGTCGATCTGCTCCTCGGTGATTATCAGAGGGGGGCAGATGGCAACGACATCGTTCGGCAGCGCCCGCAGAATAAGCCCCTTGTCGAGCGCGGCCTTGACCACCGAACCGGCGATTTTTCGCGCGGGATCGAACTTTTGCAGCGGGTGACGCCGTTCCACCAGTTCGATTCCGCCTATCAACCCTACACCACGGGCATCGCCGACGATTTCGAATGCATCCTTCAGGCGCTCCAGGCGGGCGCGGAAACGGCGGCTCGCCTTGCGGACATGGCCGATGACATCGCGTTCCTCGTAAAGCCGGATCGTCTCGAGGGCAACGGCGCACGCGACCGGGTGGCCGCCATTGGTGAAGCCGGTGGCGAAGTAGCCGGTCTCCCTGCTGCCGTCGGCAAGGACCTGATGGATCGAATCGCTCAGCAACACGGCACCGATGGGCTGATATGCGGATGACAGACCCTTTGCGATGCTCATGAGGTCCGGCTTCAGCCTGTAGAGATCCGAACCGAACCACTCACCGGTGCGGCCGAAACCGGTGATCACCTCATCCGCGACAAACAGTATGTCATGCTTGCGCAGGACTGCCTGCACCTTCTCGAAATAGGTTTCCGGCGGCAAGATGACGCCGCCGGCACCCATGATGGGTTCGGCGAAGAAGGCGGCGATGGTGTCCGGCCCTTCGGCGCGGATGAGGTCCTCCAGTTCGCCCGCCAGCCGGCTTGCATATTCTTCTTCCGTCTCGTTCTCGCCGCCATTCCCGTAGAAATGGGGAGCCTCGGCATGCAGGATCCTGTCCACCGGAAGATCGTACAGCCTGTGCATGCTCGGAATGCCGGAAAGGCTTGCGGCAACTATTGTCGAGCCGTGATATGCCCAGTGCCGGGAAATAATCTTCTTCTTGCCGGGCCTGCCCAGGACGTTGTTGTAGTGCCAAACGATCTTGACTGCCGTCTCGTTTGCCTCCGAACCCGAACCGACGAAGAAGGCTTTGTTCAGCCCCGACGGGGAGAGGGCAACCAGCTTTTCGGCAAGATCTGCCGAGGCCTGTGATGATCGATGCGCGAAATTGTGGGTATAGGGCAGCGCAGCCAACTGTCGGCTGGCTGCTTCGATCAGGCGGCTTTCGCTGAAACCGAGAGAAGTGCACCACAGACCGGACATGCCTTCAAGAAATGTTCGTCCGTCGAGATCGTGTACAAATATTCCCTCGCCACCTGCGATGACGTGCGGCCCGACCGAGGCATGCATCGACAGATCGGTATTTGGGTGCATGTGGAACTCAATGTCCCGCTGGGCAACCGAGCCGTTCCTACCCATCATATTTCCTTCTCCGAAAAGCCCGACAGCTCGTTCGGATTACAGACAGGGGGCATGGCGGCCCAGGGCCGCCACGCACAGGGAATTACCGCCGTGCGACGCGCTCTGCGAGCAGGCACAGGATCTCGAAGCTGAGATTGGCCGCAACGAGGGCGGTGTTGCCGGTCGGGTCGATCGGCGGGGAAACCTCGACCATGTCGGCCCCGGCCAGATCGAGCCCGCGCAGGCCGCGCAACATGCGCTGGGCTTCGTAGGTGGTGACGCCGGCGATTTCCGGCACGCCGGTGCCGGGCGCATAGGAGGGGTCGATGCAGTCGATATCGAAGGTGAGATAGGTCGGCGCGTCGCCCACGATGCGCCGGGCCTCGGCAACCACCGCATCGACGCCGCGCTCGCGGATGAAGTCCATGCCGATATGGGTGATGCCTTGTTCCATGCACCATTCATATTCGTCTTCGGCGAACATGGTGCCGCGGATGCCGATCTGAACGACGCGCTTCGGATCGAGCAGCCCTTCCTCGATGGCGCGGCGGAACGGCGTCCCATGCGTGAAGCGGGAATTCTCGTAATAGAAGTCGTACATGTCGGTATGGGCATCGAAATGGATCATGCCGAGCGGCTGTTGCTTGCCGACGACGCGCAGCACCGGCAACGAGACCAGATGGTCGCCGCCGAAGACCAGCGGTCGCGCGCCCTTGTCGAAGGCCTGCTGCACGAAATCCTGCAGCATCTCCAGCGAGCGCATGGGGTCGACCGGATTGGTCGGCGCATCGCCGATATCCGCGCAGCGAACGAGCTTGTAGGGGTCGATGCCGGTTGCGGGGTGCACGCTGCGCAGCAGCGTCGACATTTCGCGGATCTGGCGCGGGCCATAGCGCGAGCCGTTGCGTGTGGTCGTTCCGCCGTCCCAGGACAGCCCCATCAGCGCAATGTCTATGTCCTGCATTTCGCTGGCCGGGATATAGGGCAGCCGCATGAAGGTCGACAGCCCGGAATAGCGCGGCAAGACCATGCCGGAGACCGGATACGGATTGGTCATGATAGAAACTCCCGATATGAAGATGTAAGGTTCAGACCCCGAATTCGGAGCGGACAAAGCGCCTGCACGCTTCCGTCTGGGGGGCGTCGAAGATCTGATCCGGCGGCCCCATCTCGCCCACGACCCCGCGATGCAGAAACACGACCGAGGAGGAGACCTCTCGCGCAAAGCGCATCTCGTGGGTGACGAGGATCATCGTCGTGCCCGCGATCGCCAGATCCTTGATGACCTGAAGCACTTCGGCGACAAGTTCGGGATCGAGGGCCGAGGTTGGCTCGTCCAGGAGCAGGGCCTTCGGATCGATCGCCAGCGCCCTTGCGATCGCCGCCCGCTGCTGCTGCCCGCCCGACAACTGCGCGGGAAAGAAGTTGTGCTTGTCGGCGATGCCCACGCGCTTCAGCAATTCGTGCGCACGTTCGGCGGCCTGCGCGCGGGGAACGCCCAGCACATGCACGGGCGCCGCGATGACGTTCTCCAGAATTGTCATGTGGCCCCAAAGATTGAAGCTTTGGAACACCATGCCGAGCGAGGAGCGGATGCGGCGGATCTGGCGGGGTTGAACGCCGCCGGACGGCTTCGCCGGATCGAAATGGAGCGTCTCGCCGTCGATCTGGATGTCGCCGCTGTCGGGTATCTCAAGCAGATTGAGGCATCGCAGCAGCGTGCTCTTGCCCGAGCCTGAAGAGCCGACCAGGGAGATGACGCTGCCCTGCGGCGCGGTCAGGGAGACACCATGGAGAACCTGAAGCTTGCCGAACGACTTCTTCAGGTCGCGGACCGCGATGCGCGGCGTGTCGAAGGATGCCGCGCCGGAAGCGGGATTGACGATGTTCATTGCCGCTGCTCCGTGAACCTGCCCAGCCAGCCCCGCCGCGCGCGGCGTTCCACGGTCCAATCGAACCGGCGTTCGACCCTGCTTTGAAGAAGCGTGAGCAGACCGACAATAAGCAGGTAGTACAGGGCTGCGACGGCGTAATACTCCTGGAACTGGAACGACGTCGCAACGGCCTGGTTGGTCACTGTCATCAGTTCCTGCAGCGAGATGACCGAGGCGAGAGACGTCGCCTTGAGCAGCGTGATGAACTCGTTGACCGAGGGAGGCAGCGCCACGCGCGCTGCCTGCGGCAGGGTCACCAGTCGGAAAACCTGCAAAGGCGTGAAGCCGAAGGCCGTGGCCGCAGATGTCTGCCCCTTGTCGACCGAACTCAGGGCCGCCCGATTGATCTCAACCTGGTAGGCCGCCTCATTGACGGTGAGTGCAACCCATGCCGCAATGAACGGCGTGTACCAGGCTTCGCGGAACACCGGGCTGAACTGCGGCAGCGCATTCCAGAAGAACAGCAACCACAGCAGCGTCGGGATCGCCCGGAACACTCCCACATAGAGGCGGATAGCGATGCGGACGACCTTGCTGCGCGAATCCAGTCCGAGCGCGAGGGGCATGGAGATCGCGATCGCGGATGCGTGCGACAACACCGCCAGCGCCACGGAGATCAATGCGGCTTCAAAAAAGACCCAGGACGTCAATGCCGCCCAGAACACATCGAGATTGAAGGACATCTGCGCGTTCCGACCGGACGGCTATTGCCTGATCGCAAGCTTCTTCGGATCGAGCCGCCAGCGCTCGGCGATCTTGGCAAGCGCGCCGCTGTCCTTGAGGCCGATGATGGTCGCCATGACCGCCGAGGCGTTGTCGTCTTCCCTGCGAACGAAGACGCCGAACGCCTGCGGATCTTCAAATTCGTAGATCGAGGCCAGCGAGCCGGGAACCTGCAGATCGCGGTAGGCAAGTTCGGTATCCTGCGTCGTGGCGGCGTAGGCGCGGCCTATGAGAACCTGCTGGATCGCGTCGGAAGCTTTTGGATAGAGCTGGACCTTGATCGGCTCGAGCCCCTTGGCCGCGAACTCCTCGTTGACCTTCTCCAGCTGCTTCACGAAGGTCGTGCCGGTCTGCACGGCTATGGTCTTGCCTGCCAGTTCCTCCAGCGAACCGACATGCCCGGTGCCGGCCTTGGCGGCGAGAACGGAAACGGTGTCGAGATAGGTTACCGCATCGAATTTCTGCTTGCGCTCGTCGGTGACGAACATGCCGCTGATCACGGCGTCACAGCGTTTTGCCTCGAGCGAAGGCAGCAAGCCGGAAAAGTCCATCGGCAGGATTTCGAGCGAAACACCCCATCCCGCCGCTATCTCGTTCATGAAATCGACATCGAAGCCGACCGGCGATTTGTCGCCGCTCTTCTCGAAATACTCCATCGGCGGAAACGACGCGTCCGTGCATACCGCGAACTTGCCGCCCGAAACGAAGGCCGGCTTGTCGGCGGCGCTTGCCGTGCCGGCGGCGCCGGCAATGCTCCCGGCCAGGGCGATGACGAGCGACACCTGTCTTGATCCAAACATATTCCCCTCCCGTTAGGAGCTTCCCGGCTCCGGTTTCCAACCTCAGCGCTGCGCAGAGCGAGCGCCCTCCTTCCCGCGCCTTTCAGGCGCAGGCCCAGCCATTCAGCCTTCAACGACTCCGCAAAAAATTTACCGGCCTCGAGCCGACCTGGGGCATCCGCCTCTTTTTGTTTTGTGCCGCATGCGCGATGTGATCCAACATGCTGGCACAAATAGATTGTTATCATCAATTCCGTTATTGGCAACATTTTTCTGTCCATGGCGTACAACTTTTTATAAGTTCGAGCTATATGGAGTCGGGCGACATACAGGAGGCGGATCTGGGAATGGACATTTCACGCGAGCGCAAAAATGAGACGATACCGCCTGAGGCGGCATTCGGGCGCAAGGTTCGCGCTCGGCGCCAGGAACTCCGGCTGACCCTTGCCGAGGTGGCGGAAAAGAGCGGTCTCGGCCGCAGTTTCGTCAGCGAGATCGAGCGGGACATGGTGTCGCCCTCGATCGCCTCATTGCTCAAATTGTGCCGCGCATTGGGGCTTGGGCTTCGCGACCTGTTCGATGAGAAACCGACAGCACTGATCCGCAAGGCCGAACGCCGCCAGGTCGATCTCGGCGGGCACGGCTTCGTCGACTATGCCCTGACGCCGCGCAATTCGAAGCACATGCTGGTCACCTGGACCGAGTTTGCGCCAGGTGCCACCGCCGGCGACGACTTCTACTCGCTCGACGCGGACGAGGAACTTATCCTGGTGCTCAAGGGTGCCATCACCGTCCGCTTCGAGGACGAGGACATCGAGATGGCCGAAGGCGATGCCCTGACCTTCGATCCGCGTCGCAAGCGCCTGCTGACAAACCCGTTGAAGAACCAGCCGGCAGTCGCATTGATGGTGTATGTGCCGCCGCCCCTTTGATAACAGCGGTCGTCGGCGAAGCAGGCAGGTGCCTCCGGTTCGGTTCGGCGAAGGCGCAGGAGGCCTGAACCGCCATGAATACGGCACCTTCGATGCAGCCGGGCTATGCGGGGTTCTGCACTGCCTGGCGCAGGACGAACTTCTGGATCTTGCCCGTCGCGGTCCTGGGCAGCTCCCGGAATTCGAAGCGCCGGGGCACCTTGAAGCCGGCCAGATGCTGGCGGCTGAATGACAGGAGTTCCTCCGCAGTCGCCGATGCACCCGGCTTGAACTCGATGAAGGCGCAGGGAATCTCGCCCCATTTGTCATCGGGAGCGGCAACCACGGCCGCCAGAAGCACCGCCGGATGCTGGTGCAACACGCTCTCGATCTCGAGGCTGGAGATGTTTTCCCCGCCCGAAATGATCACGTCCTTGGACCGGTCCTTGATCTCCACATAGCCGTCGGCATGCATGACGGCAATGTCGCCGGTGTGGAACACGCCGCCGGCAAACGCCGCTTCGGTAGCCTCTTCGTCTCGATAGTAGCCTGCCATCAGCGTGTTTCCCCGCAGCACGATTTCCCCCAGCGCGGTTCCGTCGCGGGCAACGTCGGCGCCCTGCTCATCGACCACCCGGAGATTGCTTGCGGTGACATGGCGGATGCCCTGGCGGGCGAGAAGCCGCGCCTTGTCCTGTGCGGCCTTGCCCGCATCTTTCTCGTCGAGGATGCAAAGCGTCGCCGGCCCGTAGGATTCGGTCAGGCCATAAAGGTGAATGAGATCGAACCCCAGCGAATCCAGTTGGGCGATCAGCGCACTGGTCGGCGACGCACCCCCCGTCACCACTGTCAGTCTGCGCGAGGCGTCCTTGGTCGCCGCCGCGGGATGGTTGATCATCATGTAAAGCACCACCGGCGCGCAGCTCATATGCGTCACGCCATGGCGTGCGATCGCCGCGAAAATCAGTTCCGGATCGACCCGGTCCGGACACACATGCAGGCCGCCCGCCGCCGTCACCGCCCAGGTGTGGCACCATCCGTTGCAATGGAACATCGGCAGTGTCCACAGATAGACGGACTGATGGGTCAGTCCCAGCGCCAGCACATTGCCCAGCGCATTCAGGTAGGCGCCTCGATGGTGATAGACGACGCCCTTCGGCTTGCCGGTGGTCCCCGACGTGTAGTTGAGGCAAATCGGCTGCCATTCGTCTGCAAGCACCGCGGCATCATCGGGCGATGCCGCTGCGTCTTCCCCTTCGAGAAAGTCGAGTTTCCCCTCCCCGCCACGGCCGCCCGGTTCGCCAAGAACGAAAAGCGGCACCGCCGCCGCCGATGCCGCCTCGCGGGCGGCGGCCAGACAGGCCGCGTCCGCGATCACGAAGCGGCTTTCGGAATGCTCCAATATGTAGCCGACGGTGGAGGCATCCAGCCTCGTGTTGATGGTGTTGAGCACGGCGCCGACCATCGGGACGGCGTAGTGGGCGGCCAGCATTTCCGGGCGGTTCTGCGCCATCACGGAGACGACCTCGCCGGGCTTCACGCCCTCGCGACGCAGGAAAGCGACGAACCGCGCGACGATCCTCGAAAACTCCCGATAGGTCCACACATCGTCGCGCCATGCGACGGCCGGGCGCTCGGGAAACGCCAAAACCGCCCTGTCAAGAAAGTCCAGCGGTGTCAGCGGACGATGATTGGCTGCGCGCGCCTTGAGATGGCTTTCGATACGCATCCTGCTCCTCCTCCAAAACAATCGCCTGATCGATGCCCGATCAAAGCGCTTCGCCAGGTTCCGTTCCGGCGCATGTCCTCATGTCAAAGCCGGCCTCCCTTTCGGGACCGCCCGCTCCAAGGCCATTCAGGAGCGCCTGCCCCTCCTCCGGGGATCGGCGCAATGCCCTGCCTCCATCAATGCACATGGCGACAAGGCCAGGGGTGGCCCAGCATCAGCGACATATCTGGTAAAACGAGCGAGCGCTCGATTTTCCTATCGCTCCCCTTCCGTTTTTGCAACAGGCCCCTTGCTGCTATCTGCCGGCTCCCGGCCGGCTGTCGAGGCCGAAACCCGTTCTCGCCTTCGGGCAGCAGAGCCACACCGCATGGCGGATAAATTTCGCCGGGCAGGTTCAGCCGCAGCAAGGCGACGATACCCCCGAAATGGGGTCCCTCTTTGAGATCACATGTTCTAGAGTCGAGGAGAACAGGATTTCGAGGCGACAGGCATGGCGGCAATCTACATCGACTATCTCAACGGGCTCGACATCGACGCCCTGGCGATGACCGACGACGAAATCATCGGCGCGGTCGAAGCGGCGCTGGTTGCGCAGGGCAAGGGCGAGACGGTCATCGAGCCGCGCGTCCATCTCGAGCCAGACCCGGCCTTTCGCGGCCATTTCAACGTGCTTCGCGGCTATGTCGCGCCGCTCGACGCCGCCGGCGTAAAGATCGTCGGCGACTATGTCGACAACTACAAGCTCGGCCTGCCGTCCGAATTCGGTATCCTCAACCTGTTCGATCCGCGCACCGGCACCCCCCGCGCCATGCTCGACGCCACGGCGATCACCGATATGCGCACCGGCGCCGTCACCGCGCTCGGCGGCAAGTATCTGGCGCGCAAGGGGTCGAAAATCCTCGGCCACATCGGTTCGCGCGGCACCGCCTACTGGAACGTGCGGCTGCTCGACCATCTGTTCGACTTCGATGAAATCCGGGTGCATTCGCGCCGCCCCGAAAGCCGCAACGGCTTTGCCGAAAAGCTTTCCGCCGACCTTGGCAAGCCGGTCCGGGCGGTCGGCGACTGGCGAAGCTGCGTCGATGGCGCCGACATCGTCGTGGAGGCATCGCGCCTGCCGGAGCCCGAACCGCTGCTCAAGACCGAATGGATCAAGCCCGGTGCGCTGGTCATGCCGTACGGCACGATGAGCGCGGTCGAACTGTCGCTGACCGACATCATGGCAAAGATCGTCGTCGACGATTGGGGCCAGTGCAAGGGCGGCAAGCTCGGTTCGCTGCGGGCCCATGTCGAAACCGGCCGCCTCAGCGAGCAGACGCTGCACGCCGAACTCGGCCAGATCGCCGCGGGGCTGAAAGCCGGCCGCGAAAGCGAGGAGGAGACCATCCTGTTCTGGCATCGCGGCCTGTCGCTGTCCGACATCGCGCTCGGCAAGGCGATGCTGACCAAGGCGCAGGCGAACGGCATCGGCCAGCGGCTGCGCTTTTCATGACGCGCGTGGTTCTGGCAGGGGCCGGCGCCACTGTCGGGGACGTGGTGGCGGTTGCCCGCGGGGGCGCGGCGGTAGCGGCGGTGCCGGCCGTCGCCGAAAGACTGGAGCAGGCGCGCCGGGTGCTCGACCGGGTAGCGGGGTCGGGCCAGAAGATTTACGGGCTGAATACCGGGCTCGGCGCCAATCTCGGCACCGCCGTCAGCGACGACGCCGGCGCCTTCCAGCGCCAGCTTGTCGAAGGCCGCACCGGCGCGGTCGGCGAACCGCTGCCGGCTGAAGTCGTGCGGGCGGCGATGTTTGTCCGCGCCGCGACGCTGGCAGTCGGCGGTTCGGGCATTTCGCCCCATGTGTTTGCAGCCCTTCTGGACGCCCTCAATGCCGGGGTCCATCCGGTGATGCCGTCGCTGGGTTCGATCGGCGCCAGCGACCTGCTCGTCATGGCGGCAATGGCGCGCCTGCTGATCGGCGAGGGCGAGGCGGAATTTCAGGGCGAGCGGCTGCCGGCCGCCGAGGCCTTGAGCCGGGCCGGGCTCGAGCCGGTGGAACTCGCGCCCAAGGATGGGCTGTCCCTGATCAGCGCCTCGGCGGTCTCGGTCGGCCACGGCGCCTTGGCCGTGGCCGATGCGTTGACGGTTTTTTACCAGCAGCAGCAGGCCGGCGCGCTGACCATGGAAGGCATCGGCGCCAACCGCGGCGGCCTCGACCCGCGCCTGCAGCGGGCGCGCCCGGCTTTCGGCCAGGAACTGGCCGCCGGGGGGCTGCGCACCCTTTTGGCCGGTGCAGGGCCGGCAGCGCCCAAGACCTTGCAGGATCCGCTGTCCATCCGGTGCATGGCACCGATCCACGGCGCGCTGTTTCATGCCATCGGCGAGGCGCGAAAGGCGGTCGAGACGGAACTCAACGCCGCCGCCGACAATCCGCTGGTTCTGGTCGAAGACGGCGCTGTGCTCTCTACCGGAAACTTCCATACGGCGGCGTTGGCGCTGGCCTTCGAGGGGATGGGTCTGGCAATTGCGCAGGCTGCGGCGGCCAGCGCCGCCCGCTTCGTCCAGCTTACCGGCACCGGCCGCAACGGATTGCCGAAATACCTGTCGCCGGTCGGCGGCGCTTCGGCCGGTTTCGTCCCGCTGCAAAAGGCGGTCGGCGCCATGCTCGCGGCGATCCGGCACAAGGCCAATCCGGTGGTGCTGGACTTCCTGCCGGTTTCGGAAGGTGTCGAGGACCATGCCACGCAGACGCCGCTGGCGGTCGCCAAATGCGCCGGGATGATCGCCCTGTGGCGGCGCCTGGTCGCCTTCGAACTGATGGCCGCGGCGCAGGCGGTCGATCTCGGCGAAGACGTGAGGCTCGCGCCCGGTACGGCGAAGGTCCATGCGCAGGTGCGCAAGCTGATCCGGCCGCTGCATGAGGATCGGCCGCTGGGCGCGGATGCGGAGCGGCTTTACGAGGCGCTTTCCAGCGGGAAATGGCAGGCGTAGCGCGCGCCGTTTTCTGCGGGGGTCAGTTGGGGCTCCTCACGCCGGCAACGGTCCTGCGCGCGCGGGCAGCGGGTGTGGAAACGGCAGCCGGAAGGCGGATTGGAGGGGCTGGGGATTTCCCCCGCCAGCACCAGTTTTTCCCGCTTGTGCTCGGGATCGATGACCGGATTGGCCGACAGCAGCGCCGCCGTGTAGGGATGCCTCGGGCTGCCGAACACGCGTCGCGTGGGCCCCTCCTCCATTACTTTGCCGAGATACATGATGGCGACGCGGTCGGTCACGCGCCCGATGACGTTCAGGTTGTGGCTCACCATCAGGATGCCCAGCGAAAAACGTCTTTGCAGGTCGGCAAGCAGATTGAGCAGCTCGCCCTGCACCGATACGTCGAGCCCCGCCGTCGGCTCGTCGGCGATGAGGAAGGAAGGCTCGCACACCAGCGCCCGCGCGATCGCCACCCGGCGCGCCTGCCCGCCGCTGATCTGGTGCGGGAATTTTCCAAGCTGGGCTTCGGCGAGGCCGAGCCGCGCCATCAGGTCCAGCACTTTCGGCCAGCGCTCCGCCTTATCCAGCCCATGTATGGTAATCGGCTCGGCGAGCAGCTTTCTGACCGTGAAGCGCGGCGACAGCGAGGACAGCGAATCCTGGAAGATCATCTGCACGCGCCGTCTGAGCCACAGGCGGTCGGCGCGTGTCAGAACCGTCAGGTCGCGTCCCCCGACACGCACCGTTCCCGATGTCGGCCGGTTGAGGCCGATCAGCGCCTTGGCCAGCGTGGTCTTGCCGCTGCCGCTTTCGCCGACGAGGCCGAGCGTTTCACCGACGGTCAATGTCAGGTCGATGCCGGCGACCGCCTGCACGCCGCCGGCAAAGGTGACGCGCAGGTCCTCGATCTCGATGGTGTCCGCTGCCGCCATCACGGCACCAGCCAGCAGGCGGCACTGTGGCCGGATGCGACCGTTCGCGGCGGCGGCTCCTCGGCGCATTTGGCGAAGCGCGACGGGCAGCGGTCGGCAAAGATGCAACCGGCGGGCACATTGACGAGGTCGGGCAGGCCGCCCGGAATGGTCACCAGCCGCTCGCCGGGTTCGTCGGCCGGGTCGATCTCGCAGGCCAGCAGCGCCAGCGTGTAGGGATGGCTGGGGTTCGAGAACAGGCTCTTGACCGGGCCGCTCTCCACGATCTTGCCGGCATACATGACGGCCACCTCGTCGCAGATTTCCGAGATCAGCCCGAGGCTGTGCGACACGAAGACGATGGAGCCGTGGAACTCGGCGTGCAGGTCCTTCAACAGCCGCACGATCTGCGCCTCGATGGTGACGTCGAGCGCCGTCGTCGGCTCGTCGGCGATCAGGATGTCCGGTTCGCACAACAGCGCCATGGCGATCATCACGCGCTGGCGCATGCCGCCGGAAAACTGGTGCGGATAGGCCGAAAGCCGCGCCTCGGGATCGGAGATGCCGACGCGGGCGAGCATGCGGGCCGCCCGCGCCAGCAATTCGCGGCGGCCAAGCCTGGGATGGCGGCTGCGCTGGGCATCGACAAGCTGGGTACCTAGGGTGAACACCGGGTTGAGCGCCGTCATCGGGTCCTGGAAGATCATGGCGATGCGGGTGCCGCGCAGCCGCTGCAATTCCTTCGGCTTCAGCGCCAGAAGGTTTTCGCCGCCGAAGGTGATCTGGCCTGAAACGCTTTCGGCATTTTCGGGCAAGAGCCCGAGCAGCGCCAGAGCCAGGGTCGACTTGCCGCTGCCGCTTTCGCCCACCAGCCCTATCGTGCTGCGCCTGCCGATGGTCAGGTTGACGTCGCGCAACGCATGCACGGTGCCGTTGTCGGTGCCGAAATCGACGTTGAGGTTGCGGATCTCGACCAGGCCGCCCGTTTCCATGCCTAGCGCCTCAACTTGGGGTCGATGGCGTCGCGCAGCGCCTCGCCGAACAGGGTGAAGCCGAGGGTGGCCAAGGTCAGCATGCCGCCGGCCACCAGAACGGGCCAGACGGACTGGTTGAGATAGGTGAAGCCGTCGAACAGCATGGAACCCCAGCTCGCCAGCGGCGGGCGGATGCCGACGCCGAGAAAGGACAGGCCCGCCTCCAAGGTAATCACCACCGGCACGTTCATCGAGGCGAGCACGACGATCGGCCCGATGATGTTGGGCAGCACATGGGCGAGCATGATGCGCGGGCCGGAGGCGCCAAGCGCCCGTTCGGTTTCAAGAAAGGGCCTCTCCTTGACCGTCAGCGTCTGGGCGCGCGCCACGCGCCCGAATTGCGGAATGAACACAACGGTGACCAGAAGGATGATGTTGAACAGTCCTGGGCCGAGCACGGCCACAAGCGCCAGCGCCAGAATGAGGCTCGGGAAGGAACTGATGATGTCGAAACAGGCCAGGATGGTGCGCTCGATCGCCGGCGGCGCATAGGCCGCGACAACGCCGAGGATCACGCCCAGCACCAAAGCCGTGGATGTCACCGCGAGCGCTACGCTGACGGCGATGCGGGTACCGTAGAGGCTGCGCGAATAAAGATCGCGCCCCAGATGGTCGGTGCCGAGCCAATGGCTTGCCGAGGGCGGCGTCAATCTCGTTGCGACATCGATCTGGTTGGGCAGGTGGCTGGCGATCAGCGGCGCGGCAATACCGCTGAAGACGACGATCAGCGCGGCGATCATGCCCAGCCGTCCGCTCGGGCTCTTCCACACCCGCCACAGCACCTCGCGCATCAACCGGCTCCTCCGGCGCGCGTCCGACCGAGGTTTTCGCGCACGCGCGGATCGAGCCAGGCATAGGACAGGTCGACGAGCAGGTTGGCCAGAACGAAGATCGCCACCACGACCAGGATGCCGCCCTGCACGATCGGGTAGTTGCGGTTCTTGATGGCGTCGAAGATCAGGGAGCCGAGGCCGGGCCGGTTGAAGATGATCTCGACGAAAACGGCACCGCCCATCAATTCGCCGATGCCGACGCCGAGGATGGCGACCGTCGGGATGCAGGCGAGCTTGAGGGCGTATTTCATCACCACGCGCGTTTCCGGCTGGCCGTAGGCGCGCGCCGTGCGGATGAAGGGCTCGCCCAGCACCTCCAGCAGCGAGGAGCGCACCAGCCGGGCGATGTAGCCGATCCAGCCGACGGCGAGGGCCAACGCCGGCAATACCAGATGATGCAA
>Ga0182749_1002326_pt1 | contig 13996 bp, 10 predicted proteins | sample eDN3rd37CKraftMG_FD_128875 | JGI IMG/M metagenome (GOLD analysis project Ga0182749, IMG submission 128875) | Enriched Miracle-Growth compost microbial communities from Emeryville, California, USA - eDNA 3rd pass 37_C Kraft MG (version 2) (version 2) ...
AGGAACTCGAAGGAGGGCCAGGCCAGAGGGAAGCCGCCCGGCGTCAGCTCATGGGGCGTGTTGAGCCAGGCGACCAGGTCCTCCGGCAGCAGCGCCGGCACGCCGAAGTACCAGAAGAACAGCTGCACCAGCAGCGGGGTGTTGCGAAACAGCGCCAGGTAGGCCCGCGCCGGCCAGGACCAGTAGCGGCTGCGCGCCAGACGGGCGATGGCCAGGGGCGCGCCGAGCGCGGTGGCGAGCAGGCAGGCGAGGGCGGACAGACCCAGGCTCATGAGGAAGCCGTCGAGCAGCCAGCGCAGGTAATGCGGGGCGAGGAGTTCGCCGAACATGTGCGGGTTTCCATCGGGAAGAACGAAAAGCGCGCCTCACTGCCGTGGGCGCGCCGGTGTTGCGGGTAGCGGGGCTCAGCTCTTGTCGCCGATCTTGTACAGGCGCGCCAGCGGGGTTTTGGTGTCGGGACCGAACCAGGTGTCGTAGATCTTCTGCGCTTGGCCGTCGGCCTCCAGTTCGCGCAGGCTCTGGTTGACGAATTCGACCAGGGCGGTCTCGCCCTTGGGAATGCCGACGCCGATCAGGTCGTTGGAAATGGTGAAGGGCGGCACTTCGTACTTGTCCTTGTCCGGCACGTTGGCCAGCAGGCCGATCAGCTTGGGACCGTCCTGGGTGATGGCCTGCACCTGGCCGTTGCGCAGGGCGGTGAAGGCGAAGGGGGTGTCGTCGTAGGCGATGACCTTGGCGCCGGGGAACTTCTCGCGCAGCACGCCTTCGTTGACCGTGCCCTTGTCCACGCCGACGCGCCACTTGTTCAGCTCGTCCGGGCTCTTCAGCGTGCCTTTCTTGACGATGAACTGCTGCCCCGAGGAGAAGTAGGGAATGCTGAAATCCACCTGCTGGGCACGTTCCGGGGTGATGGTGAAGTTGGCCAGGACCAGGTCGACCTTGTGGGCGGTGAGCAGCGGGATGCGGTTGGCGGGGTTGGTCGGCAGCACCTGCAGCTTCACCCCCAGCTTGTCGGCCAGGGCCTTGGCGTAGTCGACGTCGAGGCCTTCGATCTGCTTGCTCCTGGCGTCGACGAAGCCGAATGGCGGGTTGCTGTCGAAGGCGGCGACGCGCAGCACGCCGGCCTGCTTGATGTCCGCCAGACGATCGGCATGGGCCAGGCCGGAAAGCACGGCCAGGGCGAGGGCGGTAACGGCAGTGAGTTTCTTCATGAACATCCAGCTCCTTGGCGGTCCCTGCCTGTCCGGCAGGGTACCTTGTATTGTCGAGGGCGGGCGTTTCCGGATGGGAAAGGCCCGCCGTAGAGCCGCGGGGGTAGACCGCTGGCGAGGCGGATTCTGGCAGGGGCGAGGTGCGGGACGAAAAGAATGATTCGATCTACCTGATAACCAGAAGGAATTAGAAATTGTCCATGCTTTTAGTGAAGGAATAAGTCGATGCGCGCCGCGCTTATGTCTTCCGGTGCTGTTTCGATAATTTTTAATTGCTTTGCATAGCCTGTCTGGGTTGCAAGACTGGCCGGCATCCTTCACCTGCCAGGAGTTCCGCCATGGCCGCTCAGCGCCAGCTCAAGCTCGGGGCCTTCATGCGTCCGGTCAGCATCCACACCGGCGCCTGGCGCTACCCGGGCGCCTACCGCGACGCCAACTTCAACTTCGAACACCTCAAGCGCTTCGCCCAGACGCTGGAGCGTGGTCGCTTCGATGCCTTCTTCATGGCCGACCACCTGGCCCTGCTGAACATGCCACTGGAAGCGCTCAAGCGCAGCCATACCGCCACCTCCTTCGAACCCTTCACGCTGCTTTCGGCGCTGAGCCAGGTCACCGAGCGCATTGGCCTGGTGGCCACCGCCTCGACCAGTTTCGAGGAGCCGTTCCACGTGGCCCGGCGCTTCGCCTCCCTCGACCATCTGAGCGGCGGCCGTGCCGGCTGGAACATCGTCACCACGTCCAACCCGGACGCCGCGCTGAACTTCGGCCTCGATGAACACCTGGAGCATGATCGCCGCTACCAGCGCGCACGGGAGTTCTACGACGTGGTCACCGGACTCTGGGACAGCTGGGCCGACGACGCTTTCGTCCGCGACGCGCAGAGCGGGGAATACTTCGACCCGCAACGCCTGCGCCGCCTCGATCACCAGGGTGAATTCTTCAGGGTGCGTGGGCCGCTGCACATCGCCCGCCCGCCACAGGGTTGGCCGGTGATCGTCCAGGCCGGCGCCTCGGAGGCGGGGCGCCAGTTGGCCGCGGAAACCGCCGAAGTGATCTTCGCCGCCCACGGCAGCCTGGCCGACGGCCAGGCGTTCTACGCCGACGTGAAGCAGCGCATGGACCGCCTCGGCCGCCCGCGCGAACATCTGAAGATCCTGCCCGGCGTGCTGGTGGTGGTCGGCGATACCCTGGAGGAGGCTCGTGCCATACGCGCGAAGCTGGACAGCCTGGTGCACTACGAGAGCGCCATCGCCTCGCTGTCCATTGCCCTGGGCCATGACGTATCGGGCCTCGATCCGGAACGCCCGCTTCCGCCCATCCCGCAGACCAACGCCAGCCATACCAGCCGCGAGCGCGTGCTCCAGCTGGCCGAGCGAGAGGGCTTGAATGTACGCCAGTTGGCCCAGCGGGTGGGTGGCTATGCCGGGCTGGCTTTCGTCGGCACGGCGCAGTCGATCGCCGACGAGATGCAGGAGTGGCTGGAAAGCCAGGGCTCGGACGGCTTCAACGTGATGTTCCCCTGGCTGCCGGGCGGCCTGGATGCCTTTGTCGAGAAGGTCGTGCCGGAATTGCAGCGGCGCGGCATCTTCCGACACGAATACGAAGGCACCACGCTTCGCGAGCACCTGGGGCTGCCGCGACCGGAGAACCGGTTCTTTCGAGGGCGTGCGTGATGAGCCTGACCAGACACCAAGAGCGCGGATGCCTTTGGCAACAGTCAGTGAGCTCGCGCGATAGGAGCCTTGTTGGGGGGCTGATCAGCTAGCGTCGGGTGGAGCCATGCGAGGTGCTCCTGGGATCGCGCCGTCATCTTCCGGTGCCGTCGACAGCGGTCTCCGCCTTGCCGCGTGCAGCTCTGGCATCGCGTCGGTCATAAGCTTATTGCAGAACGTTCTGCAAGATTTCCATGCCTCGCTCCACAGGTTTCTCAGCAGGTCCTCTATGTAATCTGGCTGGAGCCCAACCGATGATCGACCGACCTATTGCTTTGCCGATTGTGGACTTCCATGGGGACCGGCCATGACCGGCCACATCGAGAGTTCCTTGAGCGAAATGCGCCTGAGGCTGGAGCAGGACCGCTTCGGCCTTTCGGAGTGGCCCACCTGGACATTGCTGATCGGTGTACAGGTCGCATGGTTCGTCGTGCTGTGGGCCAGCCAATGGCTGGGGCAGTGGACGAGCACGGTGCTGTTGGTGCCGCTGGTGACGTTGTGGATGTCGGTGCAACACGAGCTGCTGCACGGCCATCCGACCCGCCTGGTTTGGCTGAACAAGCTGCTGGGTTACGCGCCTTACGCGCTCTGGTATCCCTACACCCTGTACCGCGATAGCCATCTGGCCCACCATAACGATGAAGCGCTGACTTTGCCTGGAGTCGATCCGGAAAGCCGATACGTCAGCACATCGGCTTGGGCACGCTTGCCGACCCTGTCGCGATTTTTGCGCTGGGTCGACAAGACGGTACCTGGCCGCCTTCTGATCGGTGCGCCTCTGGCGCTATTAGGGCTGGCAAAGGAGGAGGGTAGCCGTCTATTGCGTGGCGAGCGGCAGGCCTGGCTGATGTGGGGTACCCATGGATTGCTGTGCGTCATCCTACTGATGCTGGTCCAGCGATTCAGTGCTTTATCGGCTGCTCACTATGTGGTTTGGGTCAGCGTTCCAGCGTTGGCGCTGGCGATGCTGCGCTCGTTCTACGAACACCGCCCGTCCCTGTCTCCTGAACAGCGAAGCGTGATCAACGAGGCGGGCTGGCCGTGGCGCTGGCTGTTCCTCAATCTCAACCTGCACCTGGTTCACCATGATCTACCCTGGCTGCCCTGGTACCGCATGCCGGCCGAGTACCGCGCACATCGCGACTTCTGGCTGGAGCGCAGCGGGGGCTTTCTCGTGCGCGGCTACGGTGAGCTGGTCCGTCGCCACTTCCTGCGCCCGATAGACTGCCCTCGGCATCCCTTCGCCGGGAGGGAGCCCTCGCCATGATTGCGGGTTTTGCCGAGTTGCCGATGTACCCCGCGCCGGAACCGATTCACACCGCCGCAGAAGCCTGGATCGCACATACGCTGCAATTGCTCGGAGCACAGCGGCGACCTTGGCGGGGGGAGAACCTCCACCGGCTGTTCCGGGAGCCTGACCTGCTCTTCGCCCAGACCTGCGGCTATCCCTTGATGACCGGCTTGCAGGACCGGGTTCGGTTGGTTGGCCGGCCGGATTTCGATCTTCCCTATTGCGCTGGCGGTGAGCATCACAGCCTTCTGCTGGTGCGTGAGCGTGAATCGCGCTGTGATCTGGCGACCCTGCGCGGTTGCCGGGGAGCTGCCAACAGTGCGGACTCGAACACCGGGATGAACCTGTTGCGTCACGCCTTGGCGCCTTGGCATCTCGACGGTCGTTTTTTCACTGACTTCGCCTGGAGCGGTAGTCATCGCCAGAGCCTGCGCTGGTTGCGCGAGGGGCGCGCAGACCTGATCGCTGTGGACAGCGTGACCTTCGCCTATCTGCAGTTCCATGCCGCAGAGGAAATCCAGGGAGTGCGGGTGCTGCAACTGAGCGCGCCCAGTCCTACGCTGCCCTACATCACGACAGGTGATGAGAGTCAGGCAAGGCAAATCCGCGAAGCGCTGAACAGGGCGCTGGAGGAGTTGCCGCAGGTTGCCGGGATTCTGCACATCCGTCAGGTGCTCCCTGCAAGCCCGGCTGACTACGAGATACTACTGCGTTACGAGAAGGCCGCTGTCGAAAGGGGCTTGGCGACCCTGCATCCAGGAGCCTGATGGGTATCGCACCTTTCTTGTCGCGGCTGAGTTATTGGATATAAGAAGCTGATACAAAGCTATTTTTAAAGAATAAGCCAACTTGCTAGGATGCCTCCACCGGATCACCGGACTCCCTTGCAGCATTCCCGTTTATGGAGCCGTCATGCCCGGTGCCGACAATTCCCATGGCCAGGTGGTAGGCCTGCTATTTCGCGACCACTACGACTGGCTGCAAGGCCGCTTGCGGCGCCACCTGGAGTCCGGCGCCAGCGCCGAGGACCTCGCCGCCGAAACCTTCGTCCAGCTCCTGGCCAGCCCTGTGCTGGCGCCGATCCGCGAGCCACGCGCCCTGCTCACCACCATTGCTCGCCGCCTGCTGTTCCAGTTGTGGCGCCGCCGCGACCTGGAGCGCGCCTACTTGCAGAACCTCGACCCCGAGGCCGCCGACGAGCGCTCGCCCGAGCAGATCGCCGAACTGCTGGAGGCACTTCAACGCATCGACCAGTTGCTCGATGGACTGCCGGCGAAGGTCAAGGCGACCTTCCTGCTGTCGCAGATCGACGGCCTGACCTACCCGGAAATTGCCCGCACTCTGGGTATTTCCCAGCGCTCGGTGAGCGACTACATGGCCAGGGCCCTGCAGCGCTGCCTCAAGGCAAGCTTGTCATGACTCGCGAACAGGAACAGACCCTGCTGATCGAGCAGGCCACCCGTTGGCTGGTCCTGCTGCGTTCCGGTCAGGCCAGTCGCGAGGATTGGCAGGCCTTCGTGGCCTGGCGCGAACGCGACCAACGCCACCAGCAACTCTGCGATCAGTTGGAGCAAACGCTCGGTGCATTCCGCGTGGCCAAGGCCCAGGGGGTGCGCGGCGAGCAGTTGCAGCGCACCCTGAGCGCCGCCGGAGCAAGCCGCCGACGCCTGCTGTACGGGGCGTTGGTGGGCGCGGGAGTGATGCTCTGTGCCGGGCTCCTAGCGGATCGGCAGGTGCCGCTGGAGGAACTGGGCGCGGACCTGCACACCGCCACTGGCAGGCGCCAGCGCGTCACCCTCGACGACGGCAGCGAACTGGTGCTCAACGCCCGCAGTGCAGTGGACGTCGACTTCACCCCGCAACGTCGCCTGGTACGCCTGCGCCGCGGGGAAATCCAGTTGCACGTTGCCGGTGACACACGTCCGATGCTGATCGCCAGCCCTTTCGGCCAGGTGTTCAGCCGGGGTGGCCGCCTGCAATTGCGTCAGGGCGAGGAACGCTGCACGGCCTCTGCGCTGGAGGGAGCGCTGGAGCTAGCCACGCTGGCCGGCGAACGCCTGCAGCTGCCACGCCGCCAGCAGGTGAGTTTCGACCGCTATGCCTTCGCCTTGCCAGCGCCCCTGCTGGGGGGCGAGGGTGCCTGGGTGGACGGCTTGCTGGAAGTGCGCAACCAGTGCCTGGCGGACGTACTCGACGCCCTGCGGCCGTATCGCAGTGGCGTGCTGCGGGTCGATCCGGCGGTAGCCGGGCTGCGGGTCAGTGGGCTGTTCCGCCTAGACGACAGCGACCAGGCCCTGGACGTCCTTGCCCGCACCCTGCCGATCCGCGTCGCACGCCGCACGGACCTCTGGGTCAGCGTTGGGCCTGCCTGAAACCGCGACGCCTTGCACGACGGTTCTAAGGTCATAACCAATCGATCTGCAAGGTTCCCGGGCATCATTGCACAGAGATGACGTAAGCGCCGTCCTTTGCGGCGCATCTTCTGGGGGAGTCATGTCGCGTCATTTCGTTTTCACCCGCAAGGCTGGGGCGTTCGCCCTGGGATCGCTCGCTGCCTTGTTCCTCGGTTCGGCGCTGGCTGCCGGGCTGTCGCAGGCTTACCACATCGCATCGGGGCCGCTGGACGAGGTGCTGCTGTCGATCAGCCGGCAGAGCGGCCAGGTGATTTCCTTCACTCCGGAAGTGGGCCGCTACTCGTCGTCGGCGGTCGACGGCACCTACTCCGCACAACAAGCGGTGGATGCCGCGCTGCGCGGCACCGGCCTGCAACTGCAGGTCAGCGAGGACGGCGCCTTCGTCGTCCGCAAGGCCGGCAACGGCGGCCAGGGGGCCACCGGAGCGGCGGCGGATTCGAGCATCCCTGCCTTGGACCGCGTGGTCGCCATCGGCACCCGCCGCCAGGACGCCACTGCGCTGACCAGCAGTGCGCCGGTAGACGTGATCGACGCCAAGGAGTTGGTGCAGACCGGAGCCACCAGCCTGAACCAGGCGCTGTTCCAGTTGCTGCCTTCGTTCAACTTCCCGCAGAACCAGAGCGCCACCCGCGGGCAGGACCCGAAAGGCGCTTCGCTGCGCGGGCTGTCGCCGGACCAGACCCTGGTGCTGGTCAACGGCAAGCGACGGCACGCTTCGGCGGTGGTGAACATCTCCGGGGGCGTGCCCTTCATCGGCGCGCAATCGGTGGACCTGGACATGATCCCGATCAGCGCCATCGACCACGTCGAAGTACTACGGGACGGCGCCTCGGCGCAGTACGGCTCCGATGCCATCGCCGGGGTCATCAATATCGTTCTCAAGGAGCGAGACAGCGGCGGCCAGGCCAATGCGCAGCTGGGCAAGTACAGCCAGGGCGACGGCTTCAGCAAGTCCACCGATGGTTGGTACGGCCTGGCGCTGCCGGGGGACGGCTTCCTCACCCTGAGCTTCAATGGGCTGAACAACAAACCCGACGACATCGGCGAGAAATACTATGCCGACGGCGAGCTGCAGGATCCGCGCTGGGGCGGCGCGAGCCGGGAGAAATTCAACCTGGCGGCCAACGGCGAGATCGGCCTGAGCGACGCCTGGCGCCTATACAGCTTCGGCACTTTCGGCCGAGACACCTCGTACAACAACACCCCGCCGCTACTCGCTAGCAACCCGAACAACGTGCCGGAAATCTACCCCAACGGCACCATCCCGCAATACCGCTACCACTACGAGGACGCGTCTCTGACACTGGGCTCGCGCTACGAGGACGAATCCCTCGGGCGCTTCGACCTGTCCGCCACCTATGGCCGCGACAAGCACACCGAGCGTGCCTCGGACACCGTCAACCCGAGCTACGGAGTAGCCAGCCCGACCAGCTTCGACGTCGCCACGCTGATCAACGAGCAGACCAACCTCAACCTCGATTACAGTCGCGACGTGGCGGTGGACTGGGCCTTCAAGCCGGTGACGCTGTCCGCTGGCCTTGCCTGGCGCGATGAGCGCTACCGCCTGGAGGAGGGCGACTTTGCCTCCTATTCCTATGGCGGCATCGATGGCGTGCAGGTGGGCGCAGTGCAGGCCTCGGGCCTTATGCCCGATGACGCCGATACCTACACCCGCCAGGTGAGTGGCCTCTACCTGGGCCTGGAGAACCAACTGACCGAGCGCTTCCAGTTCGGCCTTGCCGCGCGCACCGAGCATTACTCGGACTTTGGCGACACTACCACCGGCAAGCTCTCCGCACGCTACGAGCTGACGCCGCAACTGGGCTTGCGTGCAACCATCAACAATGCCTATCGCGCGCCCACCCTCGGGCAGATCGGCACATCCTGGACCACCACCACCAACGTCGGTGCCGATGGCAACCCGGTGCTGACCCGCATGCTGCCGGTGGACAATCCGGCGGCGCGGGCCCTGGGGGCGCAGAAGCTGAAACCGGAGAAGTCTGACAACTACTCCCTTGGTCTGGTCTGGCGCCCCAGCGAGCAAGCCTCGCTGACCATCGACGCCTACCAGATCGACATCCGCGACCGAATCCTCTACAGCGGCGGCATCTTCGGCCCGGAGGCCGAGCGCATCCTCACCGAGGCGGGCTACGGCCAGTACAGCTGGGCGCAGTTCATGACCAACGCCGCCGATACTCGAACCCGGGGCGTGGACGTGGTGGGCAAGTACAACCTGGAGTTGGGCGCCTACGGCAACCTGGCTCTGTCCGCCGGCTACACCAAGACCCGCACACGGGTGCAGCAGATCCACGGGAACCCCAACGGCTTTGCCACTGTGACCCGCGAGTCCGAGGGCTATCTGGAGCACGGCTACCCGGAGGACAAGCTGGTGTTCGGCGCGGTGCACAGCTTCGGCCCCTGGACCATCAGCCTCTACGAGACGCGCTTCGGCCGCTACCGCAAGTACGCCGCCGACGAGAGCGCCGCGCAGTATGACCAGACCTTCTCCGCGCAATGGATCACCGATCTCGACCTGAACTACGCGTTCAATCGCAGCCTCAAGGTCTCGGTGGGCGCCAACAATCTCTTCGACAGTCACCCGGACAAGTACAACGACCAGCTGCGCCAGACCCCGGCCCAGCAGTACAGCTACCTGTCTCCGGCTGCACCGGAGGGCGCCTTCTACTACACCAAGCTCACCTATGACTTCTGACCGGAACGGGAGCGCCTTGGCGCGCCCATGACCTCACCTTCCACGAGGAAACCTTGCATGCAATCGTTCAAACGCTGGTTCGGCGGTGCCGCGCTTATCCTGGGCCTGCTGGCCTCCGGGGCGCAGGCCGCCGACGAGAAGACGCCAATTCATTTCGGCGAGCTCACCTGGGAGAGCGGCAGCCTGATCACCGAGGTGCTGCGCCTGCTGGTGGAGCAGGGCTACGGCTACCCCACCGACACGCTGCCCGGCAGCACCGTCAGCCTCGAAGCGGCGTTGGCGCGCAACGACGTCCAGGTCATCGGCGAAGAATGGGCCGGGCGCAGTCCCGCCTGGGTCAAGGCGCAGGCCGAGGGCAAAGTGTTCGGCCTGGGCGACACGGTTAAGAACGCGGACGAAGGCTGGTGGGTACCCGAGTACGTCATCAAGGGCGACCCGGCGCGCGGCATCACCCCCCTGGCGCCCGATCTGCACTCGGTGACCGACCTGCCGCGCTACCGCGAAGTGTTCCGTGACCCGGAGTCGCCGGACAAGGGACGCTTCCTCAACAGCCCCACCGGCTGGACCTCGGAAATCGTCAACTCGCAGAAGCTCAAGGCCTACGGGCTGACCGACAGCTTCACCAATTTCCGCACCGGATCCGGCGCGGCACTGGATGCCGAGATTGCCTCGTCGATCCGTCGCGGCAAGCCGGTGCTGTTCTACTACTGGTCGCCCACCCCGCTGATGGGCCGCTACAAGCTGATACGCCTGGAAGAGCCGCCGTTCGATGCCGAGGCCTGGAAGACCCTGAGCGACGCGAAGAACCCCAACCCACGCGGCACTCGCTCGATGCCGGCGCGGCTGTCGGTGGGCGTCTCCGCGGCCTTCCACCGGGACTACCCGGAACTGGTCGAAGTCTTCGAGAAGGTCGACTTCCCCATCGGCCTGCTCAACGCCTCCCTGGCGAAGATGAGCGAGACACGCCAGGCTCCGCGCGAAGCCGCCCGTGACTTCCTCAGGGCCAACCCGCAGGTCTGGCACCCGTGGGTCAGCGAACCGGTCCGCGCCAAAGTCGAGGCGGCGCTGTGAGTTCGAGCTTTCCGCAAGGCCTGCATCACTCCATCGCCGAGCCGGTGAACCAGTTGGTGGACAGCCTGGTGTTGAACTACGGCGACCAACTGCGGCAGTTGTCCGAAAGCCTACTGCAACTGGTGACCCTGCTGGAAAACCTCCTGCGCCTGCCGCCCTGGTGGCTACTCCTGACACTGCTGGGCCTGCTCGCCTGGCACGCCGGGCGCAGCTGGAGGCGCGCGCTGGTGCTGGTGGCGCTGCTGTTCCTGATCGGCGTTGTCGGGCTCTGGGATAAACTGCTGCAGACCTGCGCGCTGGTGTTGGTCGCCACCGGGCTCTGCGTGCTCATCGGTGTTCCGCTGGGCGTGCTGCTGGCTTACCGTCCCCTGGCCCGCCGCGTGCTGATGCCGCTGATGGACGTCATGCAGACACTACCCAGCTTCGTCTACCTGATTCCGGTGCTGATGCTCTTCGGCTTGGGCAAAGTACCGGCGATCTTTGCCACGCTGATCTACGCGCTGCCGCCGCTGGTGCGGCTCACTGAACTGGGCCTGCGCCAGGTAGACCCTTCGGTTCTCGAAGCCGCACGCTGCCTGGGCGCCAATCGCTGGCAACGCCTGCGCCACGTCGAATTGCCGCAGGCTCTGCCGAGCCTGATGACCGGGCTCAACCAGACGGTGATGATGGCGTTGTCCATGGTGGTTGTCGCCTCGATGATCGGGGCTCGCGGCCTCGGCGAAGATGTGCTGGTGGGCATCCAAACCCTCGATGTCGGCCGTGGCGTCGAGGCAGGGCTGGCAATCGTCGCACTTGCGGTGGTGATCGATCGCGTCACCCAGGGGTATGGGCGGCGAGCTCGCTGAAAGGGCCCATGCACGCTATCTCGAGTCCCCCGGGGTACCGCTCGCGGATATGGACGCTGCAGTTGGAAGGGTAGGCTCCGATGCAGGGGCAGACGGGCTTTCGGTACGACGAAGCGGTACTGATTGGATTGTCGCGCATCGCAACCTGATGCCTTCCTCGCGATCCGGTGCTGTTCTGTCGTGTATCGCCGGGGGATTCATATCGATATGAAGAAACGGCCTTTTACCTCGGCTTATGGATTCTGCATTAGTGCGCTAACACCGCCGTGAGTGCAGGCATCCGACGCCGTACCACGGTACTGACGCCCAATTCGCGGTATCGAGTCCAATCCCCTAGAGGAGGGCCCGTGGAGAGTCCGGGCATCGAGCTCACCGATCGGCAGCGCTGGAGTGTGCTGGCGAGGATTAACGCCTCCTCGGTGCTTTCCCAGATTGTGCAGATAGGCACCATCACGCCACTGCTGTCCTTGTCTATGGAGCGGCAGGGAGCCGAGCCGGCACGGATCGGGTTGGTGGTCAGCGCCTCATGGCTCGCCATCCTGCTCCTCTACCGAGTGGTTCCGCGTCTGCTAGTGTTGCTCGGACTGACCAGGGCCGTGATGATCAGCGCGGTCCTGACGGTGGCGTCGGTGCTTGGCATGTCCCTGACCCATAATCCGCTGATGCTCTTCGCGTTGAACTTTGTACTGGGAGTGGGGCTGATCCTGCGCTGGATCGCCAGCGACACCTGGATAGTGCTGGTCGCGCAGAGAAATGAGCGCGGGCGCGCCATCGGCGTTCATGAAACCCTGATGGGACTTGGAATTGCCGTAGGGCCACTGCTGCTGTCGCTGCTGGGTGTCGGCGCCCTACCTTACTATGCCAGCGCGGCGCTTGCCGGTGCCTCCGGAGCCCTGGCCTGGACCTTGAAAGACGTCGCGGTGGCGCCCGGCATCCCGGTGGAAAAACGGCCTCTGGGCGTGCTCGGAATGATTCCCTTGGCCCTGTGTGGAGCGTTCATCGCCGGGTTCAGCGAAACCTCCTCGGTCACCTTCCTCGCCAGCTACGGCTTGGCTGCGGGGTACCTCCTGGCAACCGCCACGCTGTTGGTTGCCGCATTCGGAGCAGGTGGCACGGTGCTCCAGTTGCCCATCGGCTGGGTGGCCGACCGCAGCTCCTACAAGGTTGCGCAACTGCTGTGTGGGTTGGTGCTGGTTGGCGGGGCGCTGCTCATTGCGCTGTGTCAGCCTTATCCTTGGCTCGCCGCATTGGCCGCGTTCGTCTGGGGTGGTGCCATTGGCGGAATGAATACGCTGGCCGTGATTGAGGCCGGTGAGCGGGTCAGCGAAAAACAGTTATCGACTGCTATGACCGCCATTGCGCTGTTCTACACCCTGGGCAGCATCGCCGGCCCGATCGTCACTGGTGCAGCCATTGGTATGCTGGGCGACCAGGGCTTGATCGTGTCTGCCGGGGCGGCCGGGACGCTGTTCGTGATCGCCTTGGCGCTGCATCCCGGCTCTCCGACCCGACAGTGACCGGCCCTCAGAGCGTAACGAACAGAGCCGAGGTCCACACGCGCGACTGGTCGCGCTGGCGGGCGCTGATGAACAGCGGGTGCTCGCGACCTGGTTCCAGGCCCAGCGAACATAGGTCTATGCGCCCCGACACGTCGCGGGGCAGAACGGTGTCGCTGATCTGCAGCTCCAGCGCCACCGTGGGTGCGTGGGGGGGCGGATGCGGCTCCAAAGAACCGGTTCTTTCGAGGAAGTGCGTGATGAGCCTGGCCAGTTGTGCTTGGCACACTAGGAGGGAGCGGTGCGAGGTGTTCCTGGGATCGCGCCGTGGCGCCCGGCGCAATCTCTGTTCCACCAGCGTCTGGGGCCAGGCTCCAGCTGCAACCGCCTTCAGAATTTCCAGGCGTAGCCCAGACCGAAGATGTCCTGGCTCATCTTCAGGTTCACCTCGCCGCCGCCGAAGGCCTGGGGAATGGAACCGTCGCCCTTGACCTTCTCCTCGAAGCCATGGGTGTAGGCCAGGCTCAGCTCGCTGTCCGGGGCGGGGTTCCAGGTCAGGCCAAAGCTGAGGTGGTCCTGGATCACCCCGGGGGCGAGGATGTTGAGGAAGGTCTGGCTGCCGGGAATCGGCTGCTCGGCATGGCTATAACCGCCGCGCAGGGTCAACGCGGGCGTCAGTGCGTAGCTGGCGGCGAACTTGTACACGGTGATGTCGCGCCAACCGAAGCCGGGGCCGCTCTCGGAGCCGAAACGGTTGCCGGCGAAGAGCTGTTGCGAGTCGAAGTCGTTGGCCACCGAGCGCACGTGGCCGTACTTGATCTCCTGCACGTCGGCGCCGAGGGTCAGGCGCGGCGTCAGCCGGTAGGACAGGCCGGCGCCATAGTTCTCCGGCACGTCGAAGCTGCCACCGTCGGCGAACAGGCCGGCGTAGCGGTCGAACTTGTCGGCCTTGATCTTCGAAGCCCAGGTCAGGCCCAAGGTGAGGTCGTCGCCGATCTGGCCCTGCCAGCCCAGGCGCACGCCCACGCCATTGGAGCTGTCGTGGTCGCGGTCATTCAGGTTGTCCGCATCGCTGGAGAACACCGGGTTGGCGAAGGCGCTCAGGCCTTTGCTGGCGAAGCGCTGGTGGACGACATTGAGGGCGATGCCGACGGATTGCCGCTCGCTGAACCGGTAGGCCAGCGAGGGGGTGATGAACAACTGGCTGAAGTCCACCCCGGCGCTGCCGCGGCTGCCGAAGGCG